>Ga0316577_10000302_pt1 | contig 17922 bp, 14 predicted proteins | sample S5NA_FD_203073 | JGI IMG/M metagenome (GOLD analysis project Ga0316577, IMG submission 203073) | Rhizosphere microbial communities from salt marsh grasses in Alabama, United States - S5-7_050615r2r1 | ecosystem: Host-associated > Plants > Roots > Rhizosphere | place: USA: Alabama | collected... | reverse complement strand
CTCCCGTCTTCCGGTGGATCACCCGGAGGACCCCCTCCGTGACGTAGCGGACCCGGTCCAGTGGGTCCACGTCCTCCAGGTACACCATCACCGCGCCGTCCGGATCCGTCGAGGAGAGATGGAGGGTGACCACCGGGTACCCGGTCACCTCGAGATCCGCCTGCAGACGGGCCGACTCGTAGACCAGGCGCTTCCGGTCCTCGACGGTCTGGGACCCGTACCACGTATCGCCGAAGAGGGGACCCAGCCATCGGGGGTCCGTCGAGGTGCGGGCCTCGAAGTCGACGACATAGGCGTCCTCGCCCTGAGTGGTGGCGGGAGCCTCGGAGGTCAGGGCACCCCCCTCCCCCAGGTAGAGACGAAGCGTCTCCGTCCCCGGAACGGGCCAGGTATCCGTCTCCTTCCAGAGCCCTTCCCCCAGGGTGTAGTACCGGAGCGTCCGGTCCTGGGGGTCTTTTCCCTTCCGGAGGACATCGTCGAAGAAGTTCAGTGCCTCCTCCCATTGATAGTCCCCCGGGGGGTTGGCGGGGGCATCGGCGGAGCCGAAGGGATCCGCGCTGGTCCACAGGTCGTGGGTCCAGGCCCCGATGGCGGCCCGGCGGGGGCCGGTGGCCGCCATGAACCCTCGGATGACCCCGTCGGCGGAGCCGGCGTCCATCCAGCTTCCCCACTGGTAAACGAACACGCCGCCACCGGCCCCGGCCCGCGAGCGACTCATTGTGCTCACGTCGTCCAGGGTCAGGCCCGGCACGAAGGGCTCGTCCCGGAAGGTGATCCCCTGGATGGCGGAGAAGGCGTCCAGGTTGTCGGCGTGTCCCGCCACGGCCTGGGTCAGAAGCGCTCCGGACGGGTCCTCCTGGACGGGCTGGAGCCTGAAGAGGTTTCCCTCCACTTCCAGCTCCGTGTTCCGGTCCAGGGCGTAGACCACGTCGCTCCACCCTCTAAGGAACGCTTCGTTCAGGACCCCCCCGGGGAAGATCAGGTCCCCGTAGAGGTCGTAGGTGTCGGACATGGGGACCACGGCCTTCAGCGCCGGGTGGCCCAGGGCGGCCAACTGCTGGGCCGCCATCCCGGGATAGGAGACGCCGGTGGCGCCGACGTTGCCGTTGGACCAGGCCTGAGCCGAGATCCAGTCCAGGACCTGCCGGGCGTCTTCCAACGCCCGGTCCGAGAGGGGGGAAGGCCAGCTTCCGAAGGAGGCCCCGGTGCCCCGCTCGTCCATGACCACGTAGGCGAACCCCCGCTCCAACGCCCTCCGGATGAAGTAGCTCAGCTCCTGTCCCCGGTCGCGCCAGTATCGGGTCAGCTCCAGGATGGCGGGTCCCCGGACCTGCCCGGGGTAGCCCAGGGGGCGGTAGACGTCCACGGCGATCCGCGCGCCGTCGTCCATCTCCAGGTACCGGGACTCGAAGTCCAGGCCCGTGGCGTGCTGACCGTCGATGGGGTGGCGTTCCAGCACCACCGGATCATGCTCGCAGCCCGTGGCCAGCAGGAGGGCAGCCAGGAGCAGGCCACCGGTCCTCCCCCTCATGCCTAGAACTCCCACCGGAATCCCAGGGAGGGGAGGAAAGGGAGCAGGGTCTCGTCCCCGTACCGGACGTACATGAGATGGTTGTTCAGTGTCTGGAGGCGGTATCCGTAGGAACGGAGGTTCTCCTGGTTGTAGGCGTTGAAGAGATCCAGGTAGGCGTCCAGGACCCCCCGCCGGAGCTGGAACCGTCGGTTCACCCTGAGATCCAGACGGTGATAGGCCGGTAGCCGAATGCTGTTCAGGGTCCCGAACTCAGCCCTCCACCACATGGGCCACTGGGTTCCGTCTCCCTGGAACACCGAGATGGTGTCCACGACGTAGAGCTCCGGCGTGATGGGCCAGCCGGAGCGGATCTCCCAGGAGGCGGTGATGTTCCACGCCTGGTTGGGGCGATACCCCACGGTGACACTGAAGGCGTGGGTCTGGTCCCAGAATTGGGGCACCCAGACGCCTTCGATCCGCTGTTCGGTGGAGGAGAGGGCGTAGGTGGCGGACCAATCCCAGGTCTCCCCCTCCTTCCGGGCCATGATCTCCAGCCCCCGAGCCAGCCCCTTCGTGGGATCGATCCTCCGGCGGTCCGCGTCCAGCTCCGGGAAGGCCAGGATCTCCCGCCATAGGTTCAGATAGAAGCGCCGGGGCCGGTGGATGGTCCGATGGTAGGCCTCCACCCGGGTGGAGATCCCGCCGGAGAAGCGATGCTCCAGCCCCAGGGCCACCTGGGTGGCTCTCTCCGAGGGGGTGAACTCCGTCTCCCCGTCGGGTGCCTCCAACTCGTGGATGCCCTGGGTCTGGTAATACAAGCCCCACCCGGCCCGGAGGGTGGTCCTATCCCCCAGGTCCCAACGCGCTTGGAGGCGAGGGGAGAGGTCCGAGTCTCCCGTGTGGGAGAACCGGTCCCAGCGCAGCCCAACTTCGGTGGTGAGCCGGGAGAAGGGCCGCGCCCGGAGCGATCCGTACGCCCCTACCTCCGTGCCGGCAGGTTCCATCCGGACCACGGTGGTGTCGTAGACCCCCACGACCTCCCCCGCCGGATCCGCAGTCAGCGTTCGGGTCCAGCTGTCGTAGTCGTAGTCCCCGTAGAGCTTCTTCACCAGGGCTCCGGTCCGGAAGGCCACCCGGTCCGTCAGGTCCACCGTCCAATCCTGCTTGAGGCCCACGAAGCTAAACCGGGCCAGGTTCCTGGAATCCACCGCTTCGGGCCCCGTGGCTCGACCCATCTCCTCCCAGTATCCGACCCGGCGGCGGGTGACCCGGCCCACGGAGGCCAGGGTGCGGGCTCGGACGCTGGGAGTGAGATAAGCCTTCCAGGTGAGCCAGCCGTAGCTGTTGTCCCAGTTGGTCTCCAGCTCCCCCAGCCCCCCGGCGGTGCCGATCTCCTCCGTGTCCAGCCACAGGTGGTCCCCGGCCTGGAGGAGATCCAGGGAGAGGAGGTGCCGGGAACCGAGCTGGTACTGTGCCTTGAAGAAGGCGTCGTAGTACCGGGGGTTTATGTCATTGCCCACGTCCGTGAGCTTGAAGGCGATGTCCATGTAACCGCGGCGGGCCGAGAGGAGCCACTGCCCCTTTCCGCTTCCGAAGTACCCCTGGCTCAGGAGGCTGGCGTTGGTGATGGACAGCCCGAGGGTGGTGCGAACCCCCTCCGGGGGCGGAGCCCGGGTCTGCATGTCGAAGACTCCCGTCATATGGTTCCCATAGTCCGCGGGGAACCCGCCGGCGCGAAGGTCGATTCCCCCGATGGCGTTGATGTCCACGATGCCCAGGGCGCCGTCGAAGTCCTTCAGGTGGTAGGGTTCGTAGAGCTCCAGCCCGTCCAGGAGCATGAGCACCTCCCGGTCCGTCCCCCCCCGGAGGTACAGGCGGGTGGAGATGTCGTCCGACGCCACCCCGGGGAGTCGCCGGAGGGAGCGGAAGACGTCCTCCCCGAGCTGGGGTACGGTCTCGATCTCCTTCCGGGTGAGGGTCTGGAGGGCGTAGTCCCTCACCTCGTCCAGGATCCCGTACGTGCCGGGGGAGATGACCAGGGCCGAGAGGGGGATGACTCGGCGGATGAGGCGAAACTCCACCACGACGGTCTCTCCGGCCACCACCTGGAGGTCCGGTCGTTCCTGGGAATCCCATCCCATCCCCGACACCCGCAGGGTGTAGAGGCCGGGGGGAACGTTCAGGAGCAGGAATCGCCCGTGTTCGTCCGTGAGTGCCCCCCGACCGTCCCCCAGCTCCACCAGTGCGTTCGGGATGGCGGTGCCGTCGGAATCGCTCACCACCAGCCCTGTCACGCTTCCCTGACTGGGATTCCCCACGGCGGTCCGGTCGGGGATGATCCGCACCTGGGTGGCGGTGGCCGTGAAGGTGAGCCCCGTGTCCCGCAGGAGGATCTCCAGGGCTTCTCGGACCGTTCGGTCCCGGCATTCGCAGCTCACGCGCCGGTCCGGCGGCAGGAGATCGGGGCTGTACACGAGGCCGATCCCCGTCAGAGTCCGTAGCTCCGTCAGCGCCGTCTCGATGGTGACATCGGTGACCTCCATCAGGGCCAGGCGGTCCAGGAGGGGAGGCCGTTCCTGCGCCGAAGCCCGAGAGGCGATCCCGCCACCCGGGACAAGGAGGAGGGCCAGGGCCGGGAGTAGCCAGGGCCACGGAGACGGCAGGAGGGTCCTCGGTACGAGTCGCCGACGGCGGGTCATGACGCACCTCCCGCCTCGTGGGGAGCGTCCATGGTCACGCCCGCGCCCTCCCCTCGGCACATGGCCCCTGCCGCCTGGCAGAGGGCCACCGCCACTTCGTCGAAGGACTCGCCCTGGAACCAGGCGGTGATGCGCCGGCCCTCCATGGTCGCCCCTGTCACCACGAGGGGCCGCCCGAAGAAGCGGGTGACCTCCTCCGCCACGGCCTTCAGGGGCGTACCCTGGAACACCAGGGTCCCGGCCGGCCAATCCAGGAGCGCATGGATGTCGTCCGGGGTCGTGGCCGCGGGAGGCGCCCCGGATCGCGCCAGGGCCATCTCACCGGCTCCTACTTCCACCGTGCCCTCCGGGTTGGACACCTCCACCCGACCCTCCACCACCACCGTCCGGAGGGAACCGGGCTCCGACCGGAGCTCGAAGCGGGTGCCCAGCACGCGGACCTGGCCCTCGGGGGTCCTCACCAGGAAGGGCTTTGCGGTGTCCCGGGCCACGGCGAAGAACGCCTGCCCCTCCAGGGAGACCACCCGCCGGGCCTCCACTTCCCATTCTTCCAGGCGGGACCCTTCCGCCAGCCGCGCGAAGCTCCCGTCCCTGAGGTTGACGGTGAGGGTCTGACCAGCGGCCGCCTGGTAGACCGCCACGGGCTCCGGCCCCCTGGGGCGGAAGAGCTGAACCCCCAGGCTCAGCGCCGCCACGGAGGCTGCCAGAAGCCACCACCCGCGGGTGGTGGCCATGAGCCGACGGGGTGGAGCCGGAGCGCCGGCGATGATGGTGTCGACCGAAGGGGGCCTGGGGACCGTGCGCGGGGACTCCGGACCCGTCAGGTCCCAGACCCGGGCCATGTCCCGGAATCTCGCCTCGTTCTCCGGGGCTTCCTCGCGCCAGCGTTTCAGCCGCTCTTCCTCGAAGGACGACGCGGCTCCGCTGAGCATTCGAATGATGAGATCGTCCATACCCCACCTCCGAGAGGGCCTCCGGTGACTCGTCAACCCCTTTCACGCCGGAGTGCTCAGCTTCTACCAAGCACGAACCAGGAGTATGTGAAGATCGGGGGGGCGACGCGAGGCGGGAAGGGAGTCCGGTGGCTGCCCGGGGTGGAGGGTCAGCCCAGGGAGATCTCGCCGCCCCTGAGGTTCTTCCCTGGCGACGTTCGGCTTCCCTCGACAGAGTGGGGCTCCGAGCTGGGGAGAAAGGGTTTCAGGGCCGTCCTGAGGTCGGCCATGGCCAGGCTCATGTGGTTGGCCACGGTCTGGGGGGACAGCTGCAGGACCCGCGCCACCTCCTGGTAGCTGAGTCCCTCTTCCCTCACCAGGCGGAAGACCTCCTGCCGCCTGGCTGGGAGCCTGGCCACCGCGGTGGCGGCCGCCCTCTGGAGCTCGGCCCCGTGTACGTCCTCCCAGGGCGTCCGAACGGGGGTGCGGGAAAGGGCCTTCCTGTTGAGCCGGTTCCGGCGGCCCCGCCGACGCAGCTCGTCCAGACAGAGGTTCCGGACGGTGGTGTAGAGGAGCGCCTTCAGGGAGCCTTCCTCGTCCAGGAGGTGTCGTCTCGCCCAGAGCCGAGCCAGAGCCTCCTGGACCTGGCTCTCGGGGTCCCCTGCCTCCCCTACGATCCTGTGGGCGAACACCACCAGGCGATCCCAGTACCGGTCCAGAATGCTCTGGACCGCCGCCGGATCGTCGGACCGGAGGCCCTGGATCAGGGCCGAACCGAATCCGTGATCATCCGAGGAGGAGAGGGATGCCATGTGGTTGCTGTCCAGGCTCCTGGGTTCGGACTCGAGTCCCGAGTGCGCGTTGCGGGGATGCCGCAGTTCGGTCTTCTCTCCTTCTACGCGCCAGGAGCTGGATCCTACCAATCAGGGGGGAGGGGGCCGCCGTGGGCGGTCTGCTGGCCGCTGCCCCGTGCCGTGGGCGACTCCGGTCCTACTTCTCCCGATTCTCCGGAGCCCGGTGGCTCGACACCGGGCATGCCGGGCCACCGGACCCCGCAGGGCGGGCGCCGCTGCCCGACCGCCTACTGGCGAATCAGAACCACCACCTGGGTGGCCGATACCCCGGCCCCGTTCGCGAGCGTGAAGTCGAATTCCGAGCTGGTGTCGGTCAATTCCAGGAGGTCCCCGTCCAGGGAGAACGTCCAGCTCCGCACGGCCCGGGAAGCCTCGGCCGGCGTGGACGTGAGGGTGTTCCCCGAGATGCTCAGCTGGGCGTACCACTCGTCGGACAAGGTTCCGATCTCGAGCCACGTCCTCGCGCGACCATCGGAGAGAACCGTCAGGCGGCTCTCGCCTCCGGCGGCGATCAGGTCGAACCTCTCGGCAGAATTCGCGTTGTTCGTGTAGGTCAGGGAAGCCGCGGTCCAGCTCCTGACCAGATCGGCCACAGTGATCTCTTCGGGGCCCGTCTCCTTGTCGGACCCCGAACAGGCTGTGGCGAAGAGCACTACGGTTACAGCGGTAATGAAGCGTCTGATGACTTCTGACTCCTGAGAGTGACGGATGGGCGAATGCCGGTCCTCATTCTTCCCCGGGATGGCATTGGTGAGAGATGCGCAGGGACCACGGGTCACCGGACACGGCCCGGTGCGATGATTTCCCCGATGGCTCGACTCCTCGTCCCCGGGACAGATCCTCAGCCAGCCGAGAGGACACTCCGTCGATCCCCGTCGGAGGCCAGGGGCACAGCAATCGGGCGGTCCACCACGAGATGGAACGAACCCTCCGGATTTCGGCTATTGAAGAGGGTGATGTTGCTGTTCATGAAGGAGGGCTAGGAATATGGCAAATGAGTTCGGCACGGAGCCCGGCGGGACGCTCTTCACTTCCCCGAAGAGCCGGCGCCGGTTTTCGATCCACCCCCTGGCGGGGTTCGTGCTTGTGGTGCTGTTCGGAGTGGGTATGGGGGTGGCCTGGCACTGGTTCCGCTCCCAAGAGCCCTCTCCAGGATCGGCTGCCTCCCCCGTGGCCGACTCGGTGGCCCTGGGCGCAGAGGAGGAGCCCTTTGTCCTTCCCGCGCTGGGGGCAAGCGACGAGGTGGTCCGCCGGCTGGTGGCCGGGGTGTCTTCCAACCCCCAGCTGGCCCGGTGGCTCGTCCCCGACGAGCTGGTTCGCCGCTTCGTGGAAGCGGTGGTGGACATCTCCCGGGGATCGAGTCCCGTCCCAGCGCTGGAAGTGCTGATTCCGGCGGAGCCCTTCAGCGTCCAGCGCTCCGGCGACCGTCTCCTCCTGGGCCCCGGAAGCCAGCGGAGGTACGACCTCCTCGCCGACGTCTTCGCCTCGGTGGACTCCGACGCGGCGGTGCAGGTGTACCGCCGGCTCCTCCCCCTCTTCAGGGAGGCCTACGAGGAGCTGGGGTACGCGGACGAGGCATTCGAAGAGGTTGTGGCCCGAGCCATGGGAAACCTCCTGGCGGTGGAGGTTCCGGAGCGGGAGCTCGAAGTGAGGGAAGCGGTGGGTCGGTACGTCTACGTCGACTCCCGCATCGAATCCCTCACCCCCGCGGCAAAGCACCTGATTCGCATGGGGCCCGACAACGCCCGAAGGATCCAGGAGAAACTGAGGGAGATCTCGGAGAGGCTCGAGCTTTCACCGCCGGATGAGGAGTAGGAGGCGTCCCCGTCCCTCCCTTCCCGAATTGCGTGCCTTCCCCAAGGGATCCAATTTCCCCCTTCACCCTCGGAGGAGGAGAGCCCGTGTTCGACGCGGTGGATAGTCCCTGCCTGGTCCCCTTCGACGGAAGCTTCCGCATCGCTTCCGCTCCCACCTCTCCCCCGAAGCACGCCCCTAAGGAGGACGAGCAACGGGATCGGTTGCGAGGGTCCGTGAAGCGGCTGGACCGGCTTCAGCGAAGGTTATACGCCGACAACCGGTGGAGCGTCCTTCTGGTGTTCCAGGCCATGGACGCGGCGGGGAAGGATTCCACCATCCGGGCGGTGCTGCGGGGGATCAACCCCCAGGGGTGCCAGGTGTTCTCCTTCAAGCAGCCGTCGGTTCAGGAGCTGGACCACGACTTTCTCTGGCGGGTGAGCTCTCGGCTACCGGAACGAGGCCGCATCGGTGTGTTCAACCGGAGTCACTACGAGGAGGTCCTGGTGGTGCGGGTGCATCCCGAATTCCTGAAGGGACAGCGCCTCCCCGTGGATCTTCCCCTGGACCGGCTGTGGGCGGAACGGTACCAATCCATCCTGGAATTCGAGCGGCATCTGGCCCGGAACGGGTACGTGATCGCGAAGTTCTTCCTGAACGTCTCCAGGGAAGAGCAGGCGGCCCGGTTCCGGCGCCGGATCGACCGGCCGGACAAGAACTGGAAGTTCTCAGAGGGGGACCTGGAGGAACGGAAGCGATGGGACGACTACATGAAGGCCTACGAGGATGCCCTGAACGCCACCTCCCGGCCCTGGGCTCCCTGGTACGCCGTTCCCGCCGACGACAAGCCCTACCTCCGAGCGACCGTGGCCGGGATCGTGGAGGAGGCGCTGGACTCCCTGGGTCTCCGCTATCCCCGGATCAGCCGGAAGCGGAAGGAAGAGCTGCAGACCCTGAGAGGTCAGATCAAGTGAAGGCTCCCAATCTGCAGCTCCGGGGCATCGGGACGGCGTTTCTCCTTGCCGGACTCGCCGGTGGCGTCACGCCGGGACGCGGGCAGGAGTTGGAGGCCGTGGCCGGACGTCCTCCCGCCCCGGGCCAGCGGGTGGTCCTCATTACCGGATCCACCGGCGGGCTCGGGCGGGAAGTGGCCCGCCGGCTCGCGGCGGACGGGGACCATGTCATCGTTCACGGCCGGGACCTCCAGAGGGGCTCGGAGCTGGTGGCGGAGATCCAGGAGGAGGGAAGGGGTAGCGCTCGCTTCTACGCCGCGGACTTCGCCTCCTTCCGGGAGGTCCGGGCGCTGGCCCTGGCCATACGCCGGGACTACCGTCGCCTGGACGTCCTGGTGAACAACGCCGGGATCTGGATGGAGGGTCCACGGAGACTCAGCGAAGATGGCTGCGAGCTCCACTTCCAGGTGAACTACCTGGCAGGCTTTCTCCTCACCCGGGAGCTCCTGCCACTCCTCCGGGAGAGCACGCCGGCGCGTATCGTCAACGTATCGTCCATGGCCCAGAGTCCCATCGACTTCGACAACGTCATGCTGGAGGAGGGTTACAGCGACGGGAGGGCCTACGCCCAGAGCAAGCTCGCGCAGGTCATGTTCACCTTCGACCTGGCCGCCGAGCTGGAAGGTACGGGCGTCACCGCCAACGCCCTGCATCCGGCCACCATGATGGACACCGACATGGTTCTGGAGCGGGGCGCCCAGACCCGGAGCAGCGTCCAGGAGGGAGCCGAGGCCGTCGTCCATCTCGTCAATGGAGCGGATCTGGGAAGCGGCGAATACTTCAACCGGATGACCCCGGCCCGCGCCAACGACCAGGCCTACGACGAGGAGGCCCGAGCCCGGTTGCAGGCCCTGAGCCAGCGACTCACCGGATCGGGATGACCCTCCGGGGGGGACGGGCCGGAATTCCACCTTCCCAGTCCCACTCAGCTCCGGAGCTTCACCCGCGCGATCCTGGGGATCGCTCCCTCCACCCCGATCCCCAGGATCTCACGCCGACGTTGACCCACGGCGTCCCGGGTGGCCGAACCGCTGTGGGCAGCCGGATTCCGGAGGTCCACAATGCGCCGGAGACAGTGGGGAAGCTCCCCCAGGATCCATGCGTGGTCGTGGACGAAGGCCTGCCGGACCGTCCGGGTTACCACGGCCTTCTTCTCCAGCATCAGGAGGAGGGTGCCCAGGGACTGGGGCGAGACCCTCTTGCCCAGGTCCAGGAGTCCGGTATCCAGTCGGAGGGTCCGCTCCGCCTCCGTCTTTCCGGTCAGGAGCTTTCGCAGCGCGGGGAAGAGCAGGGCGTTCAGCTCCGCCTCCACCGCCTTGGCGTATTCCACCGCCGGCCCGGAGAAGTCGAAGGCCGGGTCGTCGCGTCGGCTTCTGAAGACGGCTTCGGCGGAAGCCAGGAAGGTCCGGGTGGCGGGCTCCAGGATGTTCCACACGTCGGGGCCCAGCAGGTTGTCCCGGAGCTCCCGGGACATCCGCTCCGTCTCCCCCTTCAACTCCGATTCCCGTTCCGCCCAGAGGTGCCCTTCGGTGAGGACGTCCTTGTCCGAGAACCAGCTGATCTCGTCCTCCCGGGTGACGATGAGGGGGAGGTCCACCATCCCCCCGTACAGGGAGACGGGCTGGTCGTGGTACCGGGCGTTCCTCAGTCGCTTCAGCTCCTGGATGACCGCTGGGGTGTCGTTTCCCACCAGACGTCGGATGTCCCAGACCCGGAACCAGAAGTCCGCGAACTGGTCCCGGTAGTAGTCCGGCATGTGGGCGAGCTCGCCGGGCTCTTCCTTGGGCAGGTGGTCAGCGGTCACCTCTCCCAGGTGGGCCACGTAGAGGGACCGGTAGTCGGTGAGGTACAGGTGGGTCTCGGCGCCTGCCTGGATCTGCGTGTCCACGGCCCCGATCTCGCGGGCGTGGGGGAGGGCGCCCTTCCGGTTCGGTGAGCGGATCCGGCCCCACCAGACATAGACGTCGTCGAGTTCCGCCTCTCCCCGATGAAACCGGCCTGCCCAGTCCAGGAGCACACGGAGGTGCTCGTCCATGGCGTCCGATGCGTAGGACGGGTTCCAGAGGGTGAGGAGGTGTTGGGTGGTGGTCATGGCGTACCATTCCAACATTCCACGGCCCCCCGCACCCAGCCCCTGGCTTCTGCCGGGTCCAGGACCTCGGCCTCGGGGCCGTACTGGAGGACGTGCCGGACGATCCAGTGGGGGTCCGCCACCGGATGGGTCAGCGTAAGGGATCCGTCGGCAGCCGGCTGCACCGCCTCCTGCTCGGCGACCCAACGGGCCACCACCGGGGAGTAGCGGACCCGTACCTCCAGGGTCTCGTCCCCCCGGAACACCCGGCCCCCCTGGATGTGGGCTCCAGGGTCGAAGTCTTCCGGGACCGGGAACCCCTCCCCCGTGGTCTCCGCGTCCAGGACCCGGTCCAGCCGGAATCTCCTCACTCCCTTCGACCGGGTGCAGTGGGCCAGGAGGTACCAGTGACCCTCGCCGTGGACCATTGCATAGGGCCAGACGGTCCGGTCCTCGGGCCCCTCGTCCCCGGGTTTGAGGTACTGGATGCGGCAGGCTTTCCGCTCCTCCAGAGCCAGGCTCAGGATCTCCCGGATTCCCGCGGGATCCGGTCTGAGGTCCGCAGCTTCGATGCGGGCCAGGAAGTCCTCGGTGGGGACGGTGGAGAGGGTGGTCTCCAGGGCCCTGAGGAGGTGGAGAGTCCCGGACGGCCCTTCGGTTCCGGCGAGCTCCCCCCAGCGTCCTGCCAGCCTTCCCCGGAGGGCCAGCCCCAGGCACACGGCTTCCAGCATGGAGAGGCGCACCGGACGCCGGAAAACCCCCGGGGTGAAGAGGTTCACCCGTCCCCCCTCGATCTCCAGCAGGAGCTCCTCACCCCCGGCAGGGTGGTAATAGGCTCGGGCGGTGACCTGGGTGAGGTCCTTGAGAACCACGGGGATTTCCACCCCCAGGGACTCGGAGATCTCCGCCAGGCTCGCCCCTCCCTCCCGGGCTGCCCTGGGGAGGATGTAGAGAATTCGTTCCAGCTGGCCCGCGGCACCCAAGGCCTCAGGCATCGGGGTCTTCCCGGTAGATGTCCGCCACCTGCCGCGCCATGCTCCGGAGGGCTTCCTTCAGGGCTGGAGGGGATTCGATCATGGCCTCCCCCTCCAGGCTCAGGATCCAGCGGAGGAAGGGGTTCGGCTGCCGGACCTTGAATCGCCGAAGGGTGGAGCCTTCATCGGCTTCCCCCACCGGTTCCCCGTAGCCGTTCCGGGCTGCCCAGAGGGAGGTGGGGAAGCGGAATCGAACCAGCGCGTCCATCGTCTCCTCGGCCTCCCCCAGCTCCCACGCCTCCTGGCTCCGATAGGCGTCCAGGACCGGCTCGTCGGGCATGTCGTAGTCCGGCGTGGCCGGGGCCGAGGGGTTCACTCGGACCGCCTCCATCCGGTCCACCCGAAAGATCCGCTCGGCCTCTCGGGTCTCGTCCCACCCCACCAGGTACCAATGGGAGTGCTTGAAGAGGAGACCCCAGGGCCGTACTTCACGATCCGTCACCTGGTCTCGCTGGATGCCGTGATAGCCGAACGCGACCTTCTTCCGCCGGAGCAACGCGTCGGAAAGGGCGTCCAGGTGTTCCTCGGCCCGGACCGTCTCCGGGGGAACGGCGTAGACGATCTTCCCGCTGGAAATGTCTGCCGGGTCCAGGTCGAATGTGAACTTCCGGTAGGCGCTGCGGGCGGCGGGGGCCAGGGGGAAGCCCGGAAGATCCGCCAGCTCCCTCAACCCCCAGATGGCGTCGGCCGCCACCTCTTCATGGACCTCCAGGGACCCGTCCCGGCCCAGGTGGAAGAGGTCCATGTCGGCGGAGAGGAGGGTCTCTTCCCGGGATGGCGACGGTTCGGGAGGAGGGGGCGACGCCGGCTGGGGAGCAGAGAGGGACGCCGGCTCGGAAGCCGGAGGCGTCTCGGGCCTCCGGATCAGGTCCAGCAACCCTCGGCGCCGGCGGGGGCTCGCCTGGGCGGGGCCGGCCAGCTCCCGCCTCAGGAGCTTCAGGTACGGAAGGAAGAAGTCCTTTCTGGAGATTCGATACCCCTGGGCCTCCTCCTGGCCGAAGTTGATGGTGTAGGTGACGGTCTCCAGGGGAATCCCCAGATCCCGGAGCTCGTCCTTGTCCCGTTCGAACTTCCTTCGCACAGAAGCCCGGGCCGTCTCGTCTCCTCCGACCCAATCCCTGGCGTAAGCAGGGAGGCCCTCCATGAGCTCCTCCACCGGAACCGGGAAGTGTCGACCCACGAGGTAGGCGATGAGGTCGAGCCAGCGTTGGACTTTGCTGATGGGCTCAGGCATGAGAACTCTCGAAGGGGACGGACGATCCTGTGATCCATCCTGACAAGACCCAGAATAGGCGCGGCCAGAGGGCGGGACCAGCCCCCTCCACCTTCTCCCTGAGAAAGATCGAACGGGGGTGTGACAATGGGGGCGGGGGCGGTCCCTTCCGGACCGCCCCCGGGCTTGCCTTCGACACCCGGCCTCAAGACGAGGAATCATCAACTACCGGAAACGGGCACCTTCACGAAGAGATGTGCCCCCTTGGACAGCTCCAGGCTCCAGCTGCCCAGGTCCCCCTCTCCCTCGGGATGGACGAAGATCTCGGCGGTGGACTGCTGCTGGACGATCCACTCGGGGATCAGCAGGGTGATCTCCTTGTCCGCCGGCACCGTCCCGATGCGGGTGTCGAACTCGCCGTGCTCGATGAAGACCGTCACGGGCACGGCTCGGTTGTTCTGCACCGTCACCGTGGTGGTGCCCTCCCCAGGGTTCGGGATGGTGGGTGCGGGTGGCGGCGGGACGTATCCGACGTCGTTGTTGGGGACGTAGATGTCCAGGTTCTGCCCCATCCTCACCTGGAGGTCCTGGGTGGCGAGGTCCAGCCCTCCCTCCGGGTGGACGAACACCTGGATGTCCTCGCCGTCCTCGAGAGATCCGGGAAGGTTGAGCTTCTCGACCTCGTGAGCGGGGACGGTCCCCAGGCGGGTGTCGAAAATGCCCCGGTCGAGGTACACCGTCACGGGTACGTCCCGGGCGTTGTCCACCGTCAGCGTGGGGGCGTTGTGGTTCATCTGCTGGGCCGCGGCGGAGCCGAAGGAGGCGAGTGCCATCAGCGCCGCTCCGCCAGCCATCGTGAGACCCTTCATCGTCATGCTCATAGATCCTCCTATTCGAATCAGCGCAACCCATTCGCACTGTGTTTCCCCTGGCAGCGCATCAGGTGTGCCAGAAGAGAAAGACTTGTATTTCAGGGTTTTTCAGGGAAATGGGCCGGGAAAGGGTGGCTCTTCTCAGCCACCGTGGCGGATCTCGGCCGGCGGGTCGGATCTCGGCCAGCGGGCCGGATCTCGGTTGGTGGATCGGAGCCGGCGAATCGAATCAAGGGACTGGCTTGAGGGCCCGACGGCCACCAGACAAAGAAAGAGGCCCCCCGCCGGCGTGCGGGGGACCTCCGCTCCTCGTCCCCGTTGCGCTACCTGATGGTGAAGGACGAGAGCTCGAGGGCGTTCTGGATGGTCAGGTCCACCTCCTTGGCGAGGCCCAGGACGATGGGATCCGAGAGGTACGACACGGTGCCTCCGATGGGGTCTGCCAGGAGTTGGAAGTCACCCCCCGGGATCGTCAGGGTCTCGGGAATCGTGAGCTCCGCCTTGCTCAGCCCCGTGACGACTCCAAGGGATCGGTAGTACCCGTCCCGCATCCCGTAGACGTGCATATCCAGGTAGTTGTTGTTCTCTACCACCAACTTGATGGCGTTCCCGTCCGACTTGTCCGAGGCCTTCTTCGGTGTCTCCTGGGCCGAGGCGGAGACCGCCAGAGCCAGGAAGAGCGCACCGAGAGCCGATCCCCGGAACAGGCTTCGAGATATCTTCATGCGTGAGCGCATGATTGCCTCCTTTCAGGCCAGGTGCTTCCCTCGGGATCGGATCGCCACCTCCCTGGTGGACGCCACCTCTCCCGAAGTCTGACAGAGAGAAGAGCAACCCCTGTACCAGGGACGCAAGATTATGGGACGCAGCGTCTTACGCCGTTCATGACGGCACGTCGAGGGGCTTGAACGGTGGCGCAACACAGCCGAGATGGTTGAAAAGGACCGGTGTGCCTCGCCGGGACGGAAGCCGCCGTCTCCAGGCCGGGCGATCCGGGACCGCTGGCCCCCCAGGGGCTGCAAGGCAATGTTAATGGGCAGGTGACACGGAGTTCCACGACAATCCCGACGCACAGGGTGGCACGGATATGAATCCCAGGAAGGGTGACACGGTGGTGTGCCAGATCTGCGGAGAGTCCTGTCCATCGCAGGACGCGGTGCCTGGTCGTCTGGTCCGCACCTCCGTGGCAGAGCTCATCCGCCGAGACCATCCGGATTGGCAGGAGGAAGGTTACATCTGCCCCACCGACCTGAACCGGTACCGGAGCCTCTATGTCGAAGACGTCCTGGAGCGGGAGAAGGGGGAGCTCACGGAGTTGGAGGACGAGGTCGTGCGGAGCCTCCGGGAGCACGAGCTCCTGACCCAGAACCTGAACCGGGAGTTCGATCGGGGGCAGACGGTAGGGGAGCGGGTGGCGGACAGGGTGGCCACCTTCGGTGGGAGCTGGCCGTTCATCTTCCTCTTCGGGGCGATTCTGGCGATCTGGATCGGAGTGAACACCCTCGTCCTGGTGGCCAGGCCTTTCGATCCCTACCCATTCATCCTCCTGAACCTGGCTCTCTCCTGCCTTGCTGCCATCCAGGCCCCCGTCATCATGATGAGCCAAAACCGGCAGGAGGCAAAAGACCGGATGAGGGCCGAGCACGACTACCAGGTCAACCTCAAGGCGGAGCTGGAAATCCGGCACCTGAACGCCAAGGTGGACCTCCTCCTCACGCATCAGTGGCATCAGCTCCTGGAGATCCAGGAGGTCCAGACGGAGCTGATTCAACAGATCGTGGAGCGTCGGGCCCAAGGGTGACGGGACGGGCCGAATGGGCTCGGATGGGTGGATACGACCTTAATCCAGGAGCACGATCATGCCCCAGGTGCACCACGTGGAAGCGCACTTCACCGGCTCCGAGACGGTCCGTGACATGGTCATCGGGATGTCCGACGGCCTCACGGTGCCCTTTGCTCTGGCGGCGGGGCTATCCGGCGCTGTGCAATCCACCGGCATCGTGATCACGGCCGGGCTGGCGGAGATCGCGGCGGGCTCCATCGCCATGGGGCTCGGTGGGTACCTGGCGGCCCGAACGGACGCCGAGCACTACGTGTCGGAGCGGGCCAGGGAGGAGCGGGAGGTCCGGGAGGTTCCGGAGATCGAGAGGGAGGAGGTGGCGGATGTGTTCAGGGGCTACGGAGTACCGGAGGCCGTGGTGTCGGAGGCGGCACGGGCCATCAGCGCCGATCCCCGGAGGTGGGTGGATTTCATGATGCGTTTCGAGCTGGGACTGGAGGAGCCGGACCCCGGAAGGGCCCGGAGAAGCGCCCTCACCATCGCCCTCTCCTATGTGGCCGGCGGGCTCGTTCCCCTGGGGCCCTATTTCGTCGCATCCACCGTTTCCACAGGAGTCCTCTGGTCGGTTCTCCTCACCCTCACCGCCCTCCTCCTCTTCGGCTATGGGAAGGGGCGGTTCACCACGGAGCGGCCCTGGAGGAGCGCGTGGCAGACGGCGCTTGTGGGAGGGCTGGCCGCAGGGGCGGCCTTCGCCATCGCCAAGGTGATCTCATGACGCGGACTGCCGCCCTGTCCGGCCCGCCCCACCCCTCCCGGTTGCGTCGCCTCGGGCCCCTGGTGGGACTCCTGGTGTTCGTGCTGGCTCTGCTGGCCATCCGGAAAGAGCTGGAGGCCCATAGCTACCAGGAGATCCTCCGGATCGTCGGGGGGATGGGAGCCCGGCCCGTGGGTTGGGCCCTGGCGCTGACCCTCCTGAGTTACTTCGTTCTCTCCGGATACGATATCCTGGCGGTGAGGGCCACGGGCTCGTCGCTCCCGTACCACCGTGTCGCCCTGGCCTCCTTCCTGGGCTACGCCTTCAGCCAGGCTCTGGGGTTTTCCCTCTTCACCGGCGTACCTGTCCGGTTCCGCCTCTATTCGTCATGGGGGCTTTCTTCGTCGGACATCGCCCGGGTGGTGGCCTTCTACACCTTCACCTTCTGGCTGGGGTTGGCGGGGGTGGCGGGTGTGGTCTTCCTGCTGGAGCCGGGCGTGGCTGCCGAGGTCCTGCGCCTGGGCCGCTTCCTCCCTCAACTCCTGGGGGGGACCCTGCTGGCGGGTGTCATAGCCTATACGGTGTGGGCCCGGTTGGCCCGGAGCCCCCTGCGGATCCGGTCCTTCGAGCTGCCACGGCCCACGGCCCGGGTTGCCCTGGCCCAGCTCGCCGTGGGGGCGGCGGACTGGACCGTCGCGGGGTTGGTCCTCTTCGTTCTCCTCCCCCAGGGAAATGGGCTGACTCTTCCCCTCTTCCTCGGGGCTTTCGTCCTCGCCCAGACCGCCGGCCTCCTCAGTGCCGTACCCGGTGGATTGGGGGTCTTCGAAGCGGCCCTCCTCCTCCTCCTCCCGGCCTCGGTGCCCAACTCCTGGGCCCTGGGCGCGCTGGTGGCCTACCGGATCGTGTACTACCTGGTGCCTCTGACCCTGGCGGTGCTGGTGCTGGGGATCTACGAGGCCGTTCTCCGGAGGGAGGCGGTGGCCCGGGCCACGGTGGCCCTGGGTGCCGGCGCCACCTCGGTGGTCCCTTTCCTCCTGTCCCTGGCCATCTTCGCCGCCGGAGGTTCGCTCCTGGTGACGGGAGCCCTTCCCATTCCCCGAGCCGAGGTGGAGTGGCTGGCAGGCTTCCTTCCCCTTCCCCTCATCGAGGCTTCCCACTTCCTGGGAAGCGTCGTCGGTGCGTGGCTCCTCATCCTGGCCTGGGGGGTGCAAAGACGCCTGGACGGTGCCTACCATCTGACGGCGTTACTCCTGGGCGCCGGAGCCCTCCTGGCCACGGCCAAAGGGGGGGGGCTCTTCCAGGCCGGGGGGCTTCTGGTTCTTCTACTGGTCCTGTGGGCCTCCCGGAGGGAGTTCTTTCGGAGGGCCACCCTCACCTCGGAGCCCTTCACGCT
>Ga0316577_10000301_pt1 | contig 17934 bp, 15 predicted proteins | sample S5NA_FD_203073 | JGI IMG/M metagenome (GOLD analysis project Ga0316577, IMG submission 203073) | Rhizosphere microbial communities from salt marsh grasses in Alabama, United States - S5-7_050615r2r1 | ecosystem: Host-associated > Plants > Roots > Rhizosphere | place: USA: Alabama | collected... | reverse complement strand
GAAAGAAGGCCCAGCTCGAACCCGAGCCGGCCGCCAAGCCCGAAGCTGCGGCCAGGACCGAGCCGCCGACCAAGGCCAAGGGGTCCAAGGCCAAGCCTCCTGCCGAGAAGCCCGCGGAGCCCGAGGTCGAGCCGGAGGCCGAGCCGGCCGCCAAGCCCGAAGCTGCTGCGGCCGAAGCGCCCGAGCCCGAAGCGCCCGAGCCCGAGCCCGAAGAGGAGCCCGTTGCTGCCGAGGCGCCCGAGCCCGAAGCTGCGGCCGCCGAGGCGCCCGAACAGCCGACTGAGGCCGAACCCGAGGCTGCTGCCGCCGAAGCGCCCGAGCCCGAAGCCGAGTCCGCGGCCGCCGAGGCGCCCGAACAGCCGACCGAGCACGAAGCCGAGCCCGCGGCCGAAGAGGAGCCCGAGCCCGAGCCGGTCGCCGCTGAGGCACCGGCGACGCAGCCCGAAGCCGAGGTCGCGGCAGCAGCTGCCGTGCCCGTGGAGGCCGCACCTGCGGCTGGCGGGCAGCCGACCATCGCTCCGGCCCCGACGGTAGGGCCGCTGGTCATGGCCATGGTCCGTGACGGCCTGGAGCGGGTCGGCTTCTACGGCGGATAGCCTCCGGCTCGGCTCTCGTCAGCCGGCCTTTCGCGACCGAACCCGAGCGCGGGCGACGGACCCGGCCGCAGCGCGGGGCTCTCGGCGCAGGATCAGCACGTGCTGATGGACGATGTTGGGGACGTATGAACGGGGGTAGCCGTACGGCCTCAGCCGCGTCCCGGCTTGATGCCAGATGACGTCGCCCTTGGCCGTGAAGCCCGCCCGCCGCGCACGTTCGCCCAGATCGGCCCCGGTGAAGATGTAGCGTCCGCCCTGGTAGGCGTCCCGCACGATGACTGCCGCGTATCGTTCCGGCTTCAGCACCCGTGCCAGCTGCCCGAAGGCGGCCTCCATTCGGTCGAGGAAGGTGTCATAGTCGGCACAGTTGGCCAGATCGGCCGGATGATCGGTCACCATCGAGTAGTCGGTCCGCCGGTTGGCGTGGCTCTCGGCCAGCTTACCGCCGGACATCGTGATCGGCAGCTGGATGTTGTAGGGCGGGTCGGTGGCGACGAAGTCGACGCTCGCGTCCTCGAGCTCAGGCAGGACGGCCAGCGCGTCGCCCAGGCGCATCTGCAGGCCCGACGGATCGAAGGTCCGCACGCCGCCGGGATCGGCCTGGCCCAGGTCGGTCAGTAGCGGTCCCTGTCCGCCTCGCTCGGCCGAGAGGTCGGCCAGCAGGGAGGTGTAGATCGCCACCCAGCGCTCCTCGATCTCGATGCCGAGAGCGCGCCTCGGGCCGCGGGCGATGGCCGCTCCGAGCAAGGTCCCGCCCACGCCGGCGAAGGGGTCCAGAACCAGCTCGCCGCTCATCGTGAAGAACTCGATCAGGCGCGCCATGAGGCGCGGAGGCTTGTTGGCGCCGTGGCTGCGCCGCCTGTCGTGACCCAGCTCGGATGGGTAGGCCGTGCCCCAGACCGACTTGGTGAAGTACAGCCATTCTTCACCGGAGAGCTCGTTGAGCGTGTTGCCGGGATGTCGAGGGCTCACGCCGCGAGCCTAGCAGGCCCGCCCCGCGGGTGGAGGGCCAAACGCTTGTGATGCCCGTAGCCGATGACGGAGCAGTTACGCTATGTGTGCTGGCGGAATACGTCGGGTGCGCGCCCCCGCACCGGACACGAAGCTCGGACGACGATGGCGAACACCTTCGAGCGAAGCGGCGGACGCGGCTTCGACGGACGTCAACCGCATCGAAGAATGTGGAGCGAGCGCTTCATTGGCCGGGAGCGCCAGTTGGAGCGCGTGGCCATCGGCCTGCAGGATGCTGCCGACGGCAAGCCGAGCACCCTGATCCTGTCCGGCACCGCCGGAGCCGGCCTGACACGCCTCTTCGCCGAGACCAGCCGCCGCATCGCCTCGCTGGCGGAGCCCTTCGCCCTTCTCCACGGCGTGGCAACGCCGGCCTCCTCGGGAGTGCCGTACGCGCCCATTGCCAGCGCCCTGGGGGGCGCGCTCGAGACCGCGTCGGACTCGACCCTGTCCGCGCTGGTGGGGCAGGCCGGCGATTCGATCGCCCGTCTGGTGCCCAGGGCGCAGCCCCGGCTGGCGGCCATGGGCCTGCTGCCGGAGAGGCCCCGCGCGGTGGCAACCGAGTGGCGCGAGGCTCGCACGTTCGAGGCGGTGCTGGGGCTCCTGGAGCGGCTCGGAGAGCGCCACCCGGTGGCGCTGCTGCTGGAGGACATGCATCACGCCGACGCGGCCACGCGCGGCCTGATCACCTTCCTGGCCCGGGTGTCGCGCGGCCAACGAGTCATGCTGGCCCTCACCTACCAACCGGACCGCCTGCTGCGCGCGCATCCCCTGCGCTCGACGCTGACCACCCTCAGCTCGACGGCAGCCGTGACGAACATGGACCTGCCGCCGTTCGATCGGGCGGAGCTGAGCCAGCTGATCGAAGCCGTCGAGGGCACGCGAGCCTCGTCCACCACCCTGCTGCTGGTCGCCGAGCGATCGCTGGGCAATCCCCTGATCGCCGAGGAGCTGCTGGCGGCACGGCGCGAGCTGTCCGGCATCTCGCTCGCCGGCTCATTCGAGCGGCTGGTGACCGCCCGTGGCGCGTTGCGCTCGCCGGAGTGCCGTCGGGTGCTGCGGCTGCTGTCGCTCACCGGCGGGACCGTGAGCTGGCCGTTCCTGATGGACGCCGCGGCCGAGTTCGAGCGGACCTCGCCCGGGCGTCCGCCGCGCTCGGTGTCCGTCCGGGGTGAGAGTCTGGAGGCCGACATGGCCGCAGGTCTGGCCGAGGGCCTGGAATACGGCTTTCTGGCCGAGACAGCCGGGGGGCCGGGCCGGGACGCCCACGCCGACCGTCGTGTCGGCTACCGCCACGAGCTGCTGGCCGAGGCCGTCGCCGCGGATCTGCTGCCGGCTACCCGCCAGCGCTACCACGCCGCCCTGGCCGTCGCCCGTCGCGGCGAGACGGCCGATGCGGCCCCCGGGGAGGCGCCGGCCGCCGCTGAGGCATCTCCGGCGTCCGGGGGGCGGGTGAATCCGTCGGCGGCTCTGGCCCACTACCTGGCGGCCTACGAGCTGTCCGAGGCGGAGGAGGCGGCGCTGGAGGCCGCCCGAGCCGCCGAGGCTCTCGATGCCGGCGCAGATGCCCTGGCCCACTATGAGACCGCGCTGGCCCTCCACGGCATAGTCCCCCACGAGGAGGGTGGCCCTCGTCTCTCGGACCTCTACGTCGGCGCTGCCGAGGCCGCATTCGCGGCCGGTGATCCTGCCCGAGCCTCCGCCTACGCCGAGGCGGCCGCGGCCCAGCTCAACGACCCTCATGAGCGGCGAGCCCTGGGCCTGGTCATGGAACAGCTGGGCCGGTACCGGCGCGCCACCGGGGACGGCGAAGGCGCCCTCTATGCCTTCCAGAGGGCTGTCGAGCTGGTGCCGCACGAGCCTACGGTCGGGCGAGCCCACGTGCTGGCTGCCCTGGCCCAGTTCCGCATGCTCGAAGGCGTCTTCTCCGAGTCCAAGCGCTACGCCATGGAAGCGGCTGAGACGGCGCGTGCCGTCGGCGACGAAGCGCTGCCGGAGTTGCTGCACGCGACCTGCACGCTCGCCGTAGCCGAGGCCTGGGGCGAGGACCCCGAGCCTGCCGTGGACCTGTTGCTCAAGACGCGCGACCAGGTGGCCGCCCTGGGCCGGCTCGACGATCTCTTCCGGATCTACGCCAACCTGACCACCGTCCTGGACCTGCTGGGCCGGCGCGAGGAGGCCATTGCCATAGCCTACGACGGCATCGCCGAAGCCGAGCGCCAGGGCCAGGCCACGGTCTACGGCAACTTCCTGCGAGCCAACGCCGCCGACTCGCTCTTCTTCCTGGGTCGCTGGCAGGAGTGCCGCCGGCTGTGCCTGGATGCACTGAGCTGGAACCCGGTGGGTATCTGGTTCCTCTCGCCGCTCCTGGGCCTGGTCACCGTCGAGGTCGCGATGAACGCCGGCGACACCGCCGGCCGCCTGCTGGGGCAGGTGCTCCTGGCTCTCGAGACGGCCCAGGATCCGCAGTACTCAGTGCCGACCCATCAGGCCGCGGCGGCCTATGCCCTGTGGCAGGAAGACCTGGGCGATGCGCGGCGGGCAGCCGAGCTCGGCTGGCAGAGCGCCAGCTCGACCGAGGACTGGCTGCTCATGGCGCGAATGGCGGCGACCTGCCTGGAGGTGGATGCCGAGATCGCCCGCGACGCGCACCGCCGGCGCGACCTGGCGACGCTGGCCGCCGTGCGGGAGCGCAGCCTGCCGGTCGTCCTGCAGGCCGAGGCGGCCGTGCGATCGTGTGGTGTCTCGCCCCGGGCCGGATCCCGTCGCCAGGGCGACCTTTCAGTCCGCACAGCCCGCGCCTTCCGGGTCCGCATCGAGGGTCGCGAGGATCCGGCGGTGTGGGCTCAGCTGGCGGCGGACTGGGCGGAGCTGGGCGACCCATATGAGGCCGCCCGTGCCCGCTGGCGCGAGGCGGAGGGCCTGCTCGACAAGGCCCGGGGCCGGTCGACGCGGGTCGTGGCCCGCGAGCCGCTGACCGCGGCCGCGGAGGGCGCCTTCGAGCTGGGTGCGTGGCCGCTCCTGCGAGCCGTGGCCGAGTTGGCCCGGCGAGCCATGCTGCCCCTGCCCCGGAACATCGAATCGGCGCTTGAGAGCCGCCTCGAGACCGGTGGGACGCTAACCCGCCCGGCCGCCCGCCACCTGCCGCTGCCCGGCGAGGCGGCGCCGGCCAAGCCGGGCGAAAGGCTGGCCATCCCCGGCCTGCGGACCGACCTCGCGCCGGCGGCCCCGCTCCGGCTGGAAGGGGCCTTCTCGCCCGGGCCCGAAGCCTCGCCGGTCGAGCAGGCGCAGCGCGACTTCGGTCTGAGCAAGCGCGAGCTGGAGGTCCTGGCCCTGATCGCCGAGGGACGTAGCAACCCCGAGATCGGAAGGCAGCTCTACATCACCCGCAAGACGGTCGCCGTCCACGTCAGCAACATCCTGACCAAGCTCGGAGTCTCGGGCCGGGTGGAGGCAGCCGCGGCAGCGATTCGGCTGGGGCTGACCGAGCGCGATTGATGGCGCCCGGGCCGGCGATCGTTCCGGCCGCAGACACGAAGAAACCCGGACCTTGATCAGTCCGGGTTTCTCAGTTGGTGCTGATGGCTACCAGTACCACCGCTTGCCGAAGGTCTGATGGATCAGGGCCGCGAGGGGCAACCAGGCCATCGCCGCCCACATGATCTGGCGTGCATACCGCATGTCTTACTCCTCAGAGTGCCGCGTAGGCCGCGCACAGCATCTAGCAAGGTAGTCGCGCAAGCGTGGTGCCTCAATCGCCCTTACTACCCATGCGGTACTGGGACCCACCTCGCGGTACCGCGAGCGCTCAGGCGAACAGGTCGGGGTCTGCTGCGGCGGATTGCGTAGGCTGCGGCCCGTTTCGGCCGGCGGCCCGTTTCGCCCGCGGCTACTGGGCCTTGACGGCCGAGACCAGGCTTGCCAGGCCCTGGCGCGCGTCGGCGAAGTACATCCCGGTCTTGGGGTTCGTGTACAGCGGGTTGTCGATGCCGGCGTAGCCGCGGCCCATGGAGCGCTTGATGACGACGATCGATCGGGCCCGGTCCACGTCCAGGATTGGCATGCCGTAGATGGGGCTCGAGGGGTCCGTCCTGGCAGCCGGGTTCGTGACGTCGTTGGCGCCGATGACGAGGGCTACGTCCGTGCGATCGAACTCGGGGTTGATCTCGTCCATCTCGCGCAGCTGCGGATACGGCACGTCAGCCTCGGCCAGCAGAACGTTCATGTGGCCCGGCATGCGGCCGGCGACGGGGTGGATGGCGTAGGAGACCTCGGCCCCCCGCGACTCCAGCAGGTCGGCCAGCTCCCGAACGGCGTGCTGGGCCTGGGCCACGGCCAGGCCGTAGCCGGGGACGATGATGACCTTGCTGGCGTAGGCGAGCTGAATGGCCACGTCGTCGACGGAGATCTCGCGGACGACGCCGCCTTCCTCGTCCACCACCATCTGGGACCCCTCGGCCAGCCCGAAGCCGCCGACGAGGATGTTGCCGATGGAGCGGTTCATGGCGTCGGCCATGAGCTTGGTCAGGATGGCGCCCGAGGCGCCGACAAGGGCCCCGGCCACGATCATGACCGAGCTGCCGACAACGAAGCCGGCCATGGCCACGGCCGTGCCGGTGAAGGCGTTGAGGAGCGAGATCACGACCGGCATGTCCGCGCCGCCGATCGGCAGGACCATCGTCACGCCGAAGACCAGGGCGCCGGCCAGGGTGACCAGCAGCAGCATGTCCAGGACCCAGGTGTCGTAGTTGAGAACGCCCGCACCGGCCAGGACCAGCACGATCGAACAGCTGATGGAGACGATGAGCGCGCCGGCCGAGATGAGACGGCCGCCGGTGATGATGATGGGCTGGCCGCGCAGGCGCCCCATCAGCTTGGCCGAGGCAATGAGCGACCCGGTGAAGGTCACCGACCCGATCAGGACGTCGGCGACGATGAACGCGGCCAGCCAGCCGTCGAGCGTGGCCAAAGCGCCGTCCGGGGTGCGCTCGCCGGCATGGCGCAGAAAGTCGTCCACCGCCAGCAGCGCCGCGGCCCCGCCGCCCACGGCGTTGAACAGCGAGACCAGCTGCGGCATGGCAGTCATGGCCACGGTGCGGGCCAGGCGCAGGCCGGCAAGGCCGCCGATCGCCAGGCCACCCAGGACGATCGCCCAGTTGGCGAGCCCCGGGCTGCCGTTGGCTACCCAGACCAGCTCGGCCGAGACGGCCGTGATCATGCCGGCCGCAGACAGGCGGTTGCCGCTACGGGCCGTGGCCGGTGAGTTCATGAGGTGCAGGCCGACGGCGAACAGGGCCGCCCCGGCCAGGAAGGCCAGCCGCACCAGGTACTCGAGGTCGGTGGCGTTCATGCCGCGTCCTGCGTGGGTGTTTCGTCGGCCTTGGCGGCCGGGCGTCGCCTGAACATCTGCAGCATCCGATCCGTGACCCAGTAGCCGCCCACGACGTTGGCGCTGGCGAAGACGATGGCCACCAGGGCCAGGAGCATCGTCAGCGGGTTGTCCGCCGTGGCGCCGAGACCTATGGCGCCCACGAGGACGATGCCGTGGATGGCGTTGGCGCCCGACATCAGGGGGGTGTGGAGCGTGGCGGGGACGCGGCTGACGACCTCGAACCCGAGCAGGATCGCCAGGGCGAAGATAGTCAGGTCGTTTACGAGCTGGCCGGCGTTCATGCCCGGAGGCCTCCCTTGGGAGCGTGCTTGAGAAGGCTCAGCGTGGCCTGCTGGACGACTCTACCGGCGTGGGTGATGACGGTGGCTGCGGTCACCTCGTCCTCGAAGTCGAGGTTGAGCTGGCCGTCCTTGACCAGGCCGAGCAGCAGGTTGGAGATGTTGCGTGAGTAGAAGCTGCTGGCAGCCGTTGGCATCGACGCCGGCACGTTGGCCGGGGCGTGGATCTCGACGCGGTTGGCGCTGGTCACGACCTTGCCCGGCTTGGACAGCTCGCAATTGCCGCCAAGCTCGCCGGCTGCCAGGTCCACGATGACCGAGCCGGCCCGCATGCGCTCGACGGCGCCCCTGGTCACCAGGACGGGCGGCCGCCTTCCGGGCACCTGGGCCGTGGTGATGACTATGTCCTGGGCGGCGATGACATCGTTCATCTCGGCCAGCTGAGCGGCCTGCTCTTCGGGGGTGAGCGGCCGGGCGTAGCCGCCCTCACCGCTGGCGTCGACCGCGCTCTGCAGGACCACGAACTGCGCCCCGAGCGACTCGGCTTGCTCCTTGGTGTCGTGGCGGACGTCGTAGGCCTTGACCACCGCTCCCAGGCGCCGGGCGGTGGCGATGGCCTGCAGCCCGGCCACGCCTACGCCCAGTACCAGGACGTTGGCCGGTCTGGCCGTCCCGGCGGCAGTTGTCAGGAGCGGGAAGAAGCGCCCGAACGCGTTGGCGGCGATGAGCACGGCCTTGTAGCCGGCGACGTTGGCCTGGGAAGTGAGTGCGTCCATGTCCTGCGAGCGGGTCAGGGTGCGCGGGATTGCGTCCAGGCTGACCGTCGTCAGGCCGCGGCGGGCCAGAGTGGTCATGCCCTGCGGGTCCAGGAGAGGGGAAAACATCCCGATCAGGACCTGGCCCTGCCGGAGGAGCTTGAACTCCTCGGCCGAGGGCTTGTTGATGCGCAGGATCACGTCGCTGCCCGAGTAGAGCGCCGCCGTGGTGACCATCTTCGCCCCTTCGTCGGCGTAGGCCTGGTCGGGGAACGATGCTGCCGCTCCGGCGCCCTTCTCGACGAGCACGGTCAGCCCCGCCTCCTGGAGCCTCCGAACTCCCTTCGGCACCAGGGCAACTCGCCGCTCGTTGGCGGCCATCTCCTTGGCGACGCCGACTTTCATGATCACCACCTGCTGACCCGCGTATTGCCGAACGCGTCTGTGACCGGCCGGTTGCGGTCGGGAGCGTCCAGCAATCGCGGCGCCGGACCTCCAGACGGAACCGGCGCCCTCGCAGGACGCTGCCGAAGTCTAGCCTGGCTTGGGGATGCGTGTCGCGCGCGGGCGCGTAGAGGACGCAGCCGGCGCAAGAGCGGCAGCCCTGGCCCCGAGCGTTCGGGAGGCTCCTGTCCGTCCGGAGCTCGCACCTCTCGTCGGCTGAAGGTCACCCTACGGTCACACGTGCCCGAGAGCGTATAGTCGCTGCTGTGGCACGTGCGTGGCACAGCGGGACGGACCGTCCCGGTCGCAGAACTGGGGAGATGCCGACATGGTCACAGTTCGCAAGGCCGACCCGGCGCTGATGGACAGACCCGCGACTCGGGCGCGAGAGAAGAGCCCGGCGCAGCTGGCTCGTGAACGGCAGCAGGCCCAGTTCCGGCGGCTGATCGCTCGGCTCACCGGCCCGGACCAGGTATTCGCGATCAAGCTCGACGAGAGCGAGAAGCCGATTACGATCCGTCAGCGCCTGCTTCGCGCGGCCGCGGAGGCAAACGTCGAGATCGCGGTTCGAAAGCACGGCGACGACGGGTTCCTGGTCGGCTTGCTCACGCCCGAGCGACGGACCAACAGAGGGCGACGCTCTTCCTGAGGCGACCGGTCTGCCTCCCGAGCGGCAGACGAATCTCGGGAGAGGGATGCCATGGCGATGCCGGTAACGGGCAAGGCCAAGAGGCGACCGCGGGCGGGTAACATGCGCTCGTCGCGTGCGGCGGGCGAATGGCCGCCGGCGCTGCGCCGCGCCATGGGTTGGGGAGGTCCCGGTCGTTGAGCGAGCGGGGTTCTGATGCTGGCAAGCAGGAGTTCGACCTGGCTTCGAACCGGCGTCAGCTGGTCGAGGTCCGGTGTAAGTTCGCCGAGCTGGCCCGGCGCGAGGCGGAGGCCGCTGAGGCCAAGGCGGCAAGGCTCGGCCGGACCTACAACAGCCAGCTGGCGGCTCTCAAGTCTGCCCAGGACGCCAACCCGGGCGCCGTTCGCAAGGTCAAGGAGGAGGCACACCGTGCCTTTCGCCGGGCTGTCTTCGCTGCCAAGAGCCGCGAGGAGGTGGAGGAGGCGGCGACGGTCTGGCTGGCCGCGATCAACAAGATCAATGCCACCTCCCGCGCGGCCATGCTTCACCTCCACCGCGAGCGCGAAGAGGTCGAAGCTCTGGCCGACGAGCTGGACAACCTGACGGCGCAGGCGGAGGCCTCGCGCGTCATGGCCGACGTCGCGGCCGAGGCGTGTCGGGCTGCCCAGGAGGCACTCGCGGCCGCGAGCAGCCAGTCCTCGGCGGCCGCGTCGGCCGATGCGGCTCGGGCCGCGCTGACCGAGCTGGCCGCGGCCCAGGCCACCGCCCATGCCGCCTTCGCCTCGTCTGGAGCGAAGCAAGGGGCGGCCGGCCCGTCCGGGCTCAAACCGGTCTCGATCGTCCGCTCCGTCCCGGGGGTCGGTGTTGTGGTCGGCGGCCCGGCCGAGCCTGCGGAGCAGGAACGACCGCCGGAGACGGAGACGCCGGTCAACTACCGGGCGGCCGATCCTCCGGCCATCGTCCGCTTGCTCCAGGGCGACGATCGCGTCATGGCCGGCCTGGCGGGGAAGCTCGGAGGATCCGACCGGGAGCAGCAGAGCCGCTGGCAGGCCTGCCTCTCGGATTTCGTGGACGCCGTCGTCGAAACGGCCATGGACCAGGGCTACTTCATCTTCCCGAATGGGCACCCCTTCTGGGGCCAGTTCACGGCGGAGCAGGCTCGGGAGCTGGCTCGCGGCCTGGCCTCGCTCGGATTCCGCTACGACGGCCAGGGCGGCTTCGCGGACGACCGAGCGCCGGGGCCGCGCGACCTTACCCTGGCCGCCGGCAACGCCGGGCTGCCGACGGTTCGGGTTCGCTACTGGCCCGCCGCCGAAGATGCCGCCTTGCTCTATCAGGACGTGGGTGTGGATGCGGTCGCCGTCCTGGTCGAGAAGGCGCCGGCAGCGACCATGGGGCAGCTGACGCACCTGGTCGGGCGACGAGCGGCGGCTATGAGCGACCTCTGGAACGATTGGCCCCGGGTGCGACCGCTGCTGGTGGGTCCGGCAGGCGGCTGAGCGGGGCTGAGGCCCCCCGGGCGAGCGGCGCAGGCGGCCCGGCGGCCTCCGCTCAGCTCGGGCGCCGGTCGGCGCCGAGGGCCTCTTCGACCTCGGCGCACTCCTCCTGCGGGGGATCGGGGTCCAGGACGACCAGGCGGTAGGCCTCGGCAGCGGCGACGCCGATCAGGACCCCGTTCTCGGCCAGCCGGCCTCGTACCCGGGTGAAGACCGCCTCGGGATCGTGGAGCTGGCTGGAGTGGGCTCTCAGGGCTTCGATCTTGCGCTCGGCGGTGGCGCTGACGTCGATCCAGACGCCGGGCTGGTTGGACCACATGAGGTACAGGCGGCGGACCTTGTGGGCCGGCAGGCCGGCCCGGTGCAGGCTCGGGAAGGCCATCGGATTGCGCGCCGCTGGATAGACGGCGTCGACGGCGGCTATGGCCGCCGCCCGGTGGTCGGCGTGGTTGACGCCGCCTCCGCCGTGGATCACGACTTCGGGGTCGCCGCAGAGGACCGCGTCGGGTTTGAAGGATCGGATCTCGCGGACCAGCGCCTCACGCAGGGCCAGGTCCGCTGCCAGGGACCCGTCCGGGCGGTGGAGGAAGACCACGTCCGAGTAGCCGACGATGCGGGCTGCCTCCCGCTGCTCCTTTTCCCGCAACACGGCCAGCTGGGCGGGATCGGCCTCGGGATCCTCTCCGCCTGCGTCGCCCGACGTGCAGCACACCAGCTTGCCCTCCGCCCCGGCGTCGATCCAGGCCGCAGCAGCGCCCGCCGGCCCGAAGTCCGCATCGTCGGGATGGGCGACGATGACCATGAAGCGGGCCGGTTGCCAGTCGTGGGGGGTGTGTTGCGTGTCCGGCATGGGCTGGCTCCTTCCGCTGCCCGTAGTGGACAACTCTCCGTTGTCAGGCCGCACCAGTGTCGCACGGGTGAGCGTGGCAGGCGGCGGGAGACCCCTTCCGTAGCCTCGTCCGCGCTGTATCATGCCGCGCGAGGCTTCGCTCGTCTCCCCCCACGGGCGAAGCCTCTCCTGTTGCCCGGGGCCGCGGAGGGCCCTCTAGCGGCCGACCGCCAGGGCCCCCGCCGCAACGGCCGCCGCGGCGGCGATGGCCAGCCAGTCCCGCCAGCCCACCCGCACCTCGCGGAAGTGGCTCCGTTCCAGGCCGCAGTCGAAGCCGCGGGCGTCCATGGCCAGCGCGACGCGCTCCGCCCGGCGGATGGCGGATACGAGGATCACCAGCAGCCGCCCGGCGAAGTCGCGCAGCCACGCCACGGGGCCGCGGGGGGCGATCCCGCGCAGCCGCCGAGCGGCCCCGATCGTCGCCCAGTCGACGGCCATGAGCGGGGCCATCCTGAGAGAGGCGAGGCTGCCATAGGCGAAGCGGTCCGGCACTCGCCACTGCTGGGCCAGCGAATCGGCCAGGCGAGTCGGATCGGACGGCCCGAAGACGAGCAGCGTGGTCAGGGCGATGACGATCAGGCGCAAGCCCACGGCCAGACCGGCCGAGACCGCCTCTGCCGTGACCCGTAGCGGCCCGGCCCGGAACAGCTCCCTGGCCGCGGGATCCGAGTTGGCCCCGGCCAGCAGTATCGAGAAGGCGGTGATGCTGAGCACGGCCAGGCCGATGGGCCACAGGCGGGCCGGGATGCGCCGCAGCGGCAACCCCGACCACAGCACGAGGGCCACGATCGCGGCCATGGCCAGGCGCAGGGGGACGATCGGGTCCAGGGTGACCAGGCAAGCTGCCAGCCAGATGGTGCCGGCCGTCAGCCGGGACACCGGCGTGACCCGGGTCAGGAAGGCGGGCCGCACCGCGGTCAGTGGGGCGGGCAGCAGGCTCATGGCGCTGCTCCGTCACGCCACGGCTCGGGCGGCGTGAACGGGGGCGAGGCCAGAAACTCATCCGGCCTGGCGTCGAAGACGACTCGGCCCCGATCGAGGGCCACGACGCGATCGCATGCCGGCAGTAAGCGGGGGTCGTGGGTTGCCAGGACCTGGGATTGGCCGGCGGCGCGCATCTCGTTCAGCATCTCCAGCACGGCCTCGGTCCCGCGCCGGTCCAGGCCGAACGTCGGCTCGTCCAGGAGCAGGATCCCGGGCGGCCGCAGCGCCATCGCGGCCAGGCTCAGGCGGCGCTGCTCGCCCTGGCTCAAGCGAAAGGGATCGTCGCCGGCATGCTCGGCCAGGCCGAAGCGGCTCAGGACGGTCGCCGTGTCGCCGGGCGAGGCAGGCACGCCCGCGGCGACCGAGCCGGCCGCCACCTCGTCGCCGGCAGTGGAAGCGACGAAGCCCAGCTCCGGATCCTGAAACGCCAGGCCGATCCGCTCCGCCAGCTGCCGGGCCGCCAGCCGGGACGGATCGCGCATCGGCTCGGGCCTCTCGCCGTCCCGCGGCAGCGCTCGCAGTCGGACCTGGCCGTCGTTCGGCCGGAGCAACCCGGCCATCGCCAGCAGCAAGCTCGACTTGCCGGCGCCGTTGGGGCCCACCAGGGCCACCCGCTCGCCAGCGCGCAGAGTCACCGAGACGCGGTCGAGGGCCGGGTGCGTGCCGCTCTCGTCGGCCGGGTAGCGGACCGTGGCCGAGTCCGCCTCCAGGAGGGAGGGCGCCGCCGTTCCGACCGTGTGACTGTCGCTGCGGGCCGCTCGCCGCCGCACCGGGCCGCTTCGCCAGGCCCGCGGCACCCACGCGCCGCTCTCCCGAAGCCGAGCTACGGCCCTGCGGTCCACGGAGTCCGCCCGTCCGAAGGCCAGCTGCCGCCCCCGGTCGTCGAGCAGCAGGACGTCGTCGGCCAGGGGCAGGGCGGCTTCCAGGCGGTGCTCGATCAGGACGATGGTTCGCCGCCGCTCCGCGGCCAGGGCCGCCAGGACGTCGAAGACGGAATGCATGCCCGGCGGATCCAGGTTGGCGGTGGGCTCGTCCAGGACCAGCAGGCTGGGGGCCGGGGCCAGGACGCCCGCGACCGCCAGGCGCTGCTTCTCGCCCCCGGAGAGCGTGGCCGTGGCCCGGCTCTCGAAACCCACCAGGCCGGCCTGGGCCAGGGCCGCGGGCACGCGGGCCGCCATCTCGGGCCGGGCCCAGCCGCGGTTCTCCAGTCCGAAGGCGACCTCGTCGTCGACGCGGCCCATGACGATCTGGGAGTCGGGATCCTGGAAGACCAGGCCGACCCGCTCGCCCAGCAGGCGGGCCGGCGTCTCGGCTACCTGCAGCGAGCCTACGCGGAGGCTGCCCCGCCACTCGCCCGGCAGCAGGTGGGGCACCAGTCCCGCGATCGCCCGAGCCAGGGTGCTCTTGCCCGAACCGGACGGCCCGAGCACCAGCAGCAGCCGGCCGGGCTCAAGGCTGAAGCTCAGCCCGTCCAGCGCCGGGCGGCTCGCGCCCGCGTACGTCCAGCTGAAGTCGCGTGCCTCGAGCGACGGTGCCCCGCCCTCCGTCACTGGCCGGAGGGAAAGGCCTGCAGGGCTCCCGTCCGGCGCAGGGCGCGAACCAGCAACCAGCCGCCGGCACCGGCGATGACCGCCGAGGAGCCGATCTCGAAAGCGCCGATGCCGGCCTGCAGCTCAGTGGAGAGGGTCGGGTTCCAGACCGGAATGTCGTGCAGGGCCATGCCCGCGCCCGCCCCGGCGCCCGCCAGGATGGCCGTGACCGGGCCGAAGGAGCGATAGAGCAGGAAGCCGAAGACCAGCTCGGCACCCGCCCCCTGGACGAAGCCCGAGAGGAGCGTGTCCAGACCCCATGGGCTGACCAGGATGACGGACAACACTGCCGCGACCATCTCCGCGTAGAGCGCCGCGCCGGGCTTGCGGACGATCAGCGGGGCCACGACCGCGGGCATGACCCACATGCCGGCGACGGCGTACTCCCAGGGCTTCCCCATCCAATCCAGCCAGGCCCAGACGAAGGTGTTCCAGAACCAGAAGACGACGCCGAAGGCCACGGCGATGGCGGACACGACGACGATGTCGACGGTTCGCCAGCGGGTTGGCTCCTGGGCCGCCGCCTGGGCGGCCAATGTCGCAGTGCGGACGCTCATTGCGTGTCTCCTCCTTGTCTCGTCTCTACGACCACCAGGGTCCCGTGGCGGAGCGAGACATTCGCCACGGGTGCGGTTCGAACGTTGGACAGGCCGCGGGCGGGCCCGGCCGGCAGGATCTCGTCGGCCAGGGGGTAGAGCAGCCCTTCGGTCGTGACGCCTTCGGCAGGCCCGCCGATCGGCAGCAGCGACACCAGATCGCCGACCGCGCCCGGCAGCTCCATTCGGGCAGGCCTCTCGCCCTCTGCCGGGCCGCGCAGCAAGCGGACCCTGGTCCGGGAGTCCAGAAGCTCGACCGGGGCTGCTCCCGGGTCCGGCAGGGCCAGCAGGCAGACATTGGCCAGGGCGTGGTCGAAGCGCTCCCCGCCCAGGGCCCCCAGGATCGTCACCTGGCCAGCCCCCCGCCGGAGCGCGGCCCGGAGCGCCAGTTCCGCGTCGGACTCGTCCTTGGCGGCGGGCGAGCGCTCCACCTCGACCCCCTGGGCCGCCGCCTCGGCGAAGCGGGCCTCGGCCAGCGAGTCGGCGTCGCCGACCAGCAGCGACGGCCGCAGGCCCAGCGCCGCGGCCTTGGCCCAGCCTCCGTCGGCGGCAACCACCAAACCCAGGTCGCGGTCCCAGCCGGGCCAGCCGGCGTCCAGATCGCGGCGCGGCGGCACGTCGCCGTCGGCGACGACCAGGGCACGAAAGCCGTCTTCCACCAAGAAGCACCTCTATCGCTCTCGACAGAGGTGCCCCGTGCTTGACTCCCTTCGCCGGCATGATCCGGATCAGGTTCCAAGGGTCTGCGGGTTGTCCCGCACTCTCAGCGCCCGCTGGCGCTCCCCTGTCGCTATGCGGTTGGAATCGGACTGTACACCCGGGCCCTCGCTTCCGCCAGCAGATCGGCCCGAAGGCCACGCGGGCCCGAGGTGGAACGCTGTGATCCGAGGCCGCCTCGACGGCGTACAACAGGTAGAGAAACCTTAATCCGAGGGGAACCTCGGCGGCCCGATTGGAGTCATGTCAGTGAGTCCCACGAAACAGGGACCCCACCCCCATACGTCCAGCTGATGGGACAGTACCGATAACCCAGGGTCAACCCGACCACGCAGGTATAGGTTTCTTAACATGATCGACTTCACGCAGCCAGCCATCAGGCGTGTGGTCGATGCCGCGGCCCGCAAGGGCGTGAGGCTCGACATCACGATCTTCGACGAGTCGGCGCGCACGGACGAAGAGGCCGCGGCGCTGATCGGCGTCGAGCTGGGGCAGATCGTGAAGGCGCTCGTGTTCGTGGCTCCGCGGGCCGGTGGGCGCCTGGCGCCGATCGTGTGCCTGGTTTCGGCTCTCGATCGAGCGGACACTGCCAGGCTGGCGGCGGCGGCTGGCGAGGCCTTCCTGCGGCGCGCCACGCCGTCCGAGGCCGCCGGGGTCACAGGGTTCGGAGCTGGCTGCACCCCGCCGCTCGGGTTCGGTCATGAGGTCCGGGTGATCATGGATCAGGGCGTGGGCCGGTACCCGGTGGTGTGGGCTTCGGCCGGCACCGACGATTCGGCCTTTCCCGTACCTCCGGCCACCCTGCGCGCCCTGGCCGGCGCCTTCGTCGCGCCGGTCGCGGAAACGGTCTGGGCCAACCAGGTCCAGTCCGAACCTGCGCTGCGCCTGGAGACGCGCCAGTCGGTCGTCTAGGCCCCCGAATCGCGTGCGCCGGGGCATCTTCCCATCCACAGGACGGTACGAGCTGTGCCTGTTCCGGTGGACAGACGGTGGATAACCTCCGCCTTGCAGACGGGGCCACGGTGGATAAGCGGGTTGAAGCGCGGGCCCGCGCTCACTAGTGTGTCTGGCACGCCCGAAGGGGCCGAGAGCTTGCTAGCGGCCGCGATGACATCAAGGCCCACGCAGCGAGAAGGTTCCTTCGGGCGTTTGCGTTGCCCCGGTCCCTGAGCACGGGCCTGGCCCCCGGCCGCCCGGTTCTCGTTGCCTGACGCCGGATCCAGCCCGCGCCCGTTGATCCTTTCCGCCGCTAGACTGCGGTCGTGAGAGTGCGCCTCTTCGAGCTGCGCCTTCTGGCCGCGGCCCTGACGATCATGTGGGCTTTCGGTGGGTTCATCATCCTGCTTGCCTACCGTCCCGGCGGGCCTTGGGACGTGCTGGTAGGAGCCTCGGCCCTGCTGCCGCTCCTGGTGAGCGTGGCCGGTTTCGTGTGGCCGCCCCTGGTGACCGGGGATCGCAGCTCGGCGGGCGTCTTCTGGCTGGGCTTGCTGGCGGGATTGGTGCTGATCCCGTGCGTCGCAGGCGTGACGGGCGACGTGCTGGCGCGTCGCACGACGCCGCTGCTGCCCTCGCCGGAGATCATCTACCCCTGGGTCCTGGCGCTGCTGGCGACGGCCCTCTTCGCCGGGCTGGGCATCGGTCGCGAGCTGGTGGTCGAGGCCGGCTTCGGGCGCCGGAGGCTGACCATCGCCGTCTCGTTCGCCCTGGTGACCAGCCTGGCAATCGGCTCGGTCTTCGCCGCGGTCAGCCTGGCCAACGACGCCGCGCTGCGCGACAAGCCGGCCGACTACTCTCGTTTCGGCCCGACCGACCCCGCGCTCTCGCCCCCCTCGTGCGGACAGGCCCTTGTCGAGGGCCCCACCGCCCGGCTCCAGTTGCGCATCGAGGGCAACGTCGACGGCAGTTCGATCGGCACCATCGATCTCGAAGGAGTCCGATCGGGGGCCGACGTGTCCTGGACCTCCTGGACGTACAGCCGCGACCAGCTCGTCCAGCATGGCGCGATTCGGATCGGCGACGAGGCCTGGCAGATGGCGCCGGGCCGCGTCTGGCAGGTCGTCAGCGCCGGCTCGATCGACGATCAGCTCATCGACGCAACCGTCTTGAGGCAGGCTCTGGCCGAGGGCAATCGGGCCACGGCCGAGGACCGCGGGTTGGAGTACATGGAAGGGGCCCGGGCGCGCCACTGCCGCCTGGCCACGGACGGCGCCACTTTCCAGGCCGCTTTCCCGCAGTCCGTGTGGTTGACCGGAGGAGCGAGCCTGGCCGCCTGGCGCGGCAAGCTGGACTTCTGGGTCTTCGGCGACGCCCAGGTGGGCCGCGTGGAAGCGACCGTCAACGGGCTCGGCGAGGCGATCCTGGCGCACGGCGTGCAGGCCACCATCAACGCCACGCTGACCGCGACAGAGCGAGACCGCCCAGTCAGCATCGACCCGCCCCACTGATGGACGATCGGGAGGCTCTCCGCTCCCAGCCCGATCGCGGCGCCGACCGGACCTCCGCCAAGCACGACCGCCTGGCCCGCTTCTACAAGGTCCTGCACTACCTGCGCGCGCACCC
>Ga0316577_10000300_pt1 | contig 17997 bp, 13 predicted proteins | sample S5NA_FD_203073 | JGI IMG/M metagenome (GOLD analysis project Ga0316577, IMG submission 203073) | Rhizosphere microbial communities from salt marsh grasses in Alabama, United States - S5-7_050615r2r1 | ecosystem: Host-associated > Plants > Roots > Rhizosphere | place: USA: Alabama | collected... | reverse complement strand
GAGGTCCTCATAGAGCGCGATCTCTTGCGGGACGACGCCCAAGGCGGCCTTGACGGCCATCGCCTCCCGCTGGATCGAATGGCCCATGACATAAGCGTCGCCATCCGTCGGCTCCAACAAACAGGCGAGCATGCTAATGGTCGTGCTCTTGCCCGCACCATTCGGGCCCAGCAGTGAAAAGATCTCGCCGCGGTTGACGTCAAAGCTCACGCCTCGCACGGCGTGCACCTCGTCGAACGACTTGTCCAGGTTACGCGCCCGAATCGCAGAGTCCTGATTCATGCCCTTCCTCGCTTTCACCTCATTCATCCAAGCGCCGCCCACAATGCCGGCAGAAGTCATCGTCACGGCCGACGGGTTGACCGCACTGGGGACAGTACGCACCTTCACCTTCCGTCTTCTGGTCCACATCCACCTCGTACAGAGGCAGGCCCCTGCGGCTGAAGGCATTGTAGAACGAGACTGCCGCGCCAACCAGGCCGACCAGCACCCAGACCAGCAGGAAGGGCATCAGGAAGTTGCTGAATCCCCCAAAGGAGCCCCCGAAACTGAGCATCATTACCACACCAATGACCATCACCAGCAGGGCAACAACCCCTCCGACCAGTGATCGCCCTCTACCGGGACGTATCTGCATCTCTATCCTCCAAATATCCCTGGCACTACTAGCGCAAAAGGAGCACGGCCAGGACGATTATGTCAATGAGAAAGCCAATCAGGCCCTTCTGCACCAGCATCTGCATTCCCCGATCCCAGAATAGCACGATGGTCACGGCAGAAATCGCTGCGGCGGAGATCGTGATCGGTTCCCACCAATCCTGCTGGGCAACCAGGCCCAGCCCACCGGCGACAAAGCCGAGGGTGGCGATGGCATAGAGGGCAGTCCCTGTCCAGCGCGTCGCTGAGTCGCCCAAGAATGCAGAGAATAGCCAGGACTGCCCCGTCCAACCCATCTCCGCTTCAAACTCGACGAGCCCCTGGCTCAATGTGAGGTACCACAGGTGAACCAAGCCATGCAGCCCGATGAAGATGCCCAGCGCCCACCTAACCCACATACGAGTTGCCTCCTATCAAGTCTGGCATGTCACGACGTACGATCATTGTCCCTTGGCCTTGATATAGTTCTGCACATCCGCGTTGAAAAGCACTTCCTCTACGTGGAACACGGCCCAGGGGTTGCCCTCGTCAAACCAGGTCACTGCCCCATCCGCGGGCAGGGGATTGCCGTCGATCGATCCCCAGTTCAGGGCCTCGTTCAGCCACAGGATCTTGCCAGTAGCCTCAGCCCCCTTGTAGCGCATCGATTCCAGGAGGTGCAGCATGTGCGAATCAGGATCAAATCGCACGACAAAGCATTGTTCCTCCGCCCCAAAGGGCACGAACAAGAGGGCGGTCCCGTCGTCGACCGGCTCCCAGCGCACCCGGGGGTCGGTGACGAACAGCGAAGAAAACCAGATCGATTCGCCCCACAAGCCCAGATTCGCCGCCTGGTCCACTTTCGGACCCTGGCTCACGCCAAACGGAAGCTCCAGACGGCCTACGCCCCCCAAATAGTGTTCATTGACCCTCATGATCGGCAGGCCATAGAAGGTAGATTCAATGTAATGGCGATAGCCGTTCCCAGCATCGTAAGTGAAGCGAAAGCGAGCAGGGAAAGTGATGCCGCCTTTGGACGGCAGGCGTAGCCGGCCGCGCCCGGTGATCACCGCGGACCTGATCACAGGCACTTGGTCGCCATAGATCTCACGGTAGAAGCGATCCACGGGTGCCGGCAGGCCCTGCGGCAGCGGCATCATTTGCACGGAACCTGCCGCCAGGCTCACGGAGGGAAACGGCTTGGGCTTGACCCGCAATCCTATCCAGACCAGCACAGAAATGCCGATGACAATGGCGATGACTATCCCTGCGATTCTCACTGCTCTCCACCTCTTGCGCTGCTGCTGAGCCGCTGGACCGGCAATTTCGACCCAGCCGAAACCGATTCGGCCCGCGCCTTGATGCTGCGCAGCATCTTGCGTTCCATGACAAAGGCGATGGGGTCGGTGAATACGCGCCAGACGAGCAAGTTGCCCAGGCTCGGTGGATAGTCGGTACGATTGCGGATGATCAGGCGTGTGCTGCCAGGACTCTTCTCTTCAAGGACAAAGGCCCAGCTCCATAGAACCGCATCATCCTCAGGTGGCTGCGGGCCGCCGGCCAAGACCAGGGCCCGATTGGGCTCGACGCCAACCACGGTGAAGAAGGGATAGCCCTCGGGCCCAATCCGTACCTTGTCACCGACCTCCAGGTGCTGGTATTCGGCCAGGATCCGATCCGCGTTGTGGATGTCTGAACCGATCAGGTTCTCGAGCATCTCGTAGCTGTACAGGCCGCCGCGGCCCTGGCCCATCTGGACCAACCAGGGCCAGATGCGCTCGGCGGGCGCCGTGATGGTTATCGCCCGGGTCGTTTCGATCCGGGGACTGGGCACCTGTCCGTCGCCTGGCAGGCCTTCTCGGAGCTCCTGCTCCGTCGCGCCCCAGCGACGATACCAGGGATGGAGCAAGGGTGACAGCACCACAACGCCTGCAATGGCGCCCGCGGCGAGCACCGATTCTGCAAGTTCTCCAATCCTGACCTCTGCCATCCAACACCTCGTCTTTCGTCTATGAAGGATCTGTTCCTAACGCCTCACAGTCAGTATAGCAGAGACACAGCCTGCGTACATCCGCTGAACGGCGGGTTCTTCACCTGGCCTATCGGGGGGTCTTGCACCTGGTCAGGTGACCAGGTGGGGTCCGTGCCCCGGTCCCGATTATCCGGTGAGCACTGACCAGGCACGCGCGATGGAGAAGGCTTCCCCACTCAACAGGGTTTGGACGCGGAACAGGCGGGCCATGACCAGGACAATGGCTGCTCCAGACAGGACGAGAAGCACCAGAGACAGCCCAAGCTGCCAGACCGGCACGGACGTGCTCGTCATTCGCATCAGCATCGCTACAGGTGCTGAGAAAGGGAACAAGCTCAATGCAGTTGCCACGGGCCCGTTCGGACTGCCGACTATGGCGCTCCAGAAGTAGATGGGAACCATCATCGGCAAGGTCAGGACGAAAACCCAGGCGCGGCTGCCCTCAAAGTCGGACGACAGAGCGCCAATGCCAGCCATGAGGCCAGCGTAGAGAAGAAAGCCACCCAGAGCAAAGGGGATGGCCCACAACAGTTCGCCGGCCGAGAGGCTGATGCCGCTGAGCAGCGACGAAAGATCGCGGCCGGTGAAGGTGAGCACCAAGCCGGCCATTACGATCCAGATCCCATACTGAACCGCCGTCAGGGCCCCGAGTCCCAGCAGCTTGCCGGCCAGCAGCTGGCGCGGTCGCAGCGAACTGAGCAACAGCTCCATGATGCGGTTGTCCTTCTCCTGGACCAGGCTCTGGAAGAGATAGCTGCCGCTGGTGAAAAGTGGTACGATGACGGCCACGGTCACCAGGAAGGGCAGCACGTCGAACCCGCCCTGGCCGCCAGTGCCCTGCTCGCCGGCCAGGCTGACGAACTCGGGCGAGGGCGCGTTAAAGGGCTCTCTCATGCGAGCGATCTCTTGCTCGCTGGTTGTGCCTAGCAGGTTGCCGACCAGCACCCAACCGAATAGCTGGGTATCGGAGGGCGCGGCGGGCAGCTCGCGGCTGACGCGGTAGACGCGACCGGTCTGGCGGTAGTCGGCGGGTACGCGGAAGTAGGCCGTGATGTCGTTGGCCTCCAGGGCGGCGCGCGCCGCCTCTGGGTCAGGATACTCCTGGAAGAGGCTGGCGGGCACCGGCGGCGGGATGCTCTCGATGAGGTCCGCCTGGTCCACGTAGCCGAGGGGCCGGTCAGGGGCCTCCATCTGGCCCAACTCTTGCAGAGCCGACTCGGGTGCCGGGCCAGCAAAGCTGCCGACGGCCCATAGGATCAGCAGGATCAGGGGCGTACCGAAGGATGTCAGTAGGAAGCCGCGGTTGCGTATCTTCTGGCGGAACTCGCGCAGGGCGACAGCCAGGATCTTGATCATGATCGTGTCTCCTTAGGCCTGGCGCAGAGCGCGCAGGATCTGTTCGGGCCGCAGGGATTGGCCATAGTTGAGCATGGCGGCGCGGTAGATGCGGGCCACGAACCAGACGGTGGCGGCCAGGCTGAGCAGCATGAAGGCCAGAGCGGTGAATAGCTGCCAGGTGGGCACTTGGGCCAGGGTCATGCGCAGCAGGCTGAACATGGGGCTGGTGAGGGGAAAGAGGCTTGCGGCGACGGCCAGAAGGCCGTCGGGTGCTTCGAGCAGGACGCCCACCAACCAGAAGGGCACAAAGGCCACGAACCCCAGCATGCCGGCCAACTGGCGCGCCTGCTGGTTGTCGCCGGCGATGACGCCCAGGCCGGCGGCCAGGGCGCCGTAGAGGAAATAGCCGGGCACGCCCAGGAGCAGGGCCCAGACGATGGCGCGCCACGGAACAGCGAGACCCTCCAGGCCGGTGACGCTGGAGAGGGCCAGGCCGATACCGACAGCGGCGCCGATGCCCCAGATGGCAAACTGGGTCAGGGTCAACAGCGAGACGCCCATCACCTTGCCGGCCACCAGCTCGCGCACGCGCAACGAAGTGACAAGCATCTCAATGGAGCGCTGGTCCTTTTCGCGGACCACGGCAGCGCCCATCTGGCTGCTGCCCAGCAGCACGGCGATGGCGAAAAAGATGCCCAGGACGGCGGGCGTAGCAAAATGCAGGATGAGGCCAAGCCCTTCGGTTACCTCCTGCCCAGTGTCGATGGCGACCAGCACCCGCTGCGCCGGATCGGAAAGGCGCGCCAGCAGCCACGGCTGGGCGCCGGGCAGTTGGGCGCGGCGGAGCAGTTCGGCCATGGCTGTGTCGGTGGCGTCGCTGGGCGCCTCGTCTGCGTAGAAGGTGACCTGCTCTCCGTCGAGATAGCCGGCGGGGACGACCAGATAGCCGCCGATGTCGCCGGCAAGGTAGGCGGCACGGGCCGCTTCCTCGGTACCATATTGCTCAACCCGCAGGGTCCCATCGTCCACGGGGACCTGAGCCGGCGGGACTAGGCCGCCGCTGTGGTCGACGAGGCCGATCGCAGACGGCGGAGCGCTAGTGGCCGCCAGGAAAGGGATGGCGCCGGCGACGATCATCAGCAGCGGCAGGCCAAACGTCAGGATCAGGAAGCTGCCGAAGCGGACCCGGCGCTTGTAGGTCTCTTTGGCGATCAGCCAGGTTTTACGCACGGTGCTCCTCCTGGGGCATTTCCTGGCCCGGCATCTCGCCGGGCTCCAGGTCGCGCTCGACAACCTCGACAAAGATCTCATCCAGCGACGTTTTCACCTCTTCGAAGGCTTCGACGGTCACGTCGGGGCGCTGGACAAGGCGCTTGAGCAGGTCCCGGGGGCGGACGCCCTCCTGGAGCAGCAGGCGGTAGTGGCCGTCGCGCCGGGTAATGTGCTCCACGCCATCAACCTGTTCGAGCTGACCATCGATCTGGACCTCGACGGCGTTGCGGGTGAACCGGCGGCGGATGTCGGCCAGCGGACCATAGAGCACGCGCTTGCCCCGGTCGACAAGCAGGATGCGCTGGCACATCTCTTCCACCTGGTGCATCTGGTGGGTGCTCATGACGATGGCCGCGCCACGCTCGGCCATACGGTAGAGCAGCCCCTTGATGATGCGGGTGTTGACCGGATCGAGGCCGCTGAGGGGCTCGTCGACGATGATCAGGTCGGGCTCGTGCAGTGTAGCGGCGACAAACTGCGCCTTTTGGCTCATGCCGCGGCTGAGTGCCTCGATCTTTTGCTCACGGGCGTCCCACAGCTTGACCTGGCGGAGGTACTCCTCAGCGCGGCGCCGGGCGACGTCGCGGGACAGCTCCTTGAGCTGGCCAAAAAAGACCAGGGTGTCCATGAGGGTCATGTCGTCGTATAAACCCCGCTCCTCGGGCAGGTAGCCAATGCGTGACTTCTTGGCTTCATCCATAGGCCCGCCGAGCACGCTGATCTGGCCCGCGTCGGGCTTGATGATGTCCAAGATCATGCGGATGCTGGTCGTCTTGCCGGCGCCGTTAGGGCCCAATAGGCCAAAGATTTCGCCTTGTCTTACTTCGAAGGACAGCTCGTCCACAGCCTTTGTCGTGGCGTACGATTTGGAGATGCCCTGGACGACAAGTGCAAGTTCTCGATTCATCTGATCCCTCCTCTGCCATACGAATCCATACTTCAGCATACCATGCACTCGATCGCATGTATATGTATCGAGATACATGAAAAGGGTACATATGAGGATATAGATGCGATACAGGTCCAGATACAGACACGGGGCCAGAACCGGTGCGCCACCCGCCTGAGTTGAGCTTGTGCTGTCCCAATGCTATAATGCTCAAGAAGACAACAGCCGGGGCAGCATTGAAAGCTGGGCACGGCACAATCAGCGGAGGCATCTTGCCGAGACGGGCTTGGTGGGCGACTAGGGGCCGCTGGGAGCCTCAGGACCCATTCTTCTCAGGACTTGGCAGATCATGAGCGCACAGGATATCCGTGTTTTGTTGGTGGCCGATACCCACCTGGGCTTCGACCTGCCCTTCCGACCACGCGTGGAGCGCCGGCGCAGAGGCCATGACTTCTTTGCCAATTTCGAGCGGGCGCTGGCGCCCGCCCTGCGAGGCGATGTAGACCTAGTCGTGCACGGCGGCGACCTATTCTATCGAAGCCGGGTTCCGCCCGCCCTGGTCGATATGGCCATGGCCCCGTTGGTCCGCGTCGCCGAGGCCGGCACCCCCGTCTACCTCGTTCCGGGCAATCATGAGCGGTCCAGGATCCCCCTTCACCTCTGGACCGCGCACCCGAACCTGCACATCTTTCACCGTCCGACGACCTTCATGTACCACGGTCCCAAGGGCTCGCTCGCCCTCTCAGGATTCCCCTTTGCACGCAAGGTGCGCGATCGACTTGGCAGCCTGCTGGACCAGACGGGCTACACGCAAGAGGTGGCCGTCCCTCGCCTGTTATGTCTACACCAGACGATCGAAGGAGCCCAGGTCGGGGTGACGGACTATACCTTCCGGCGTGGTGTGGACATCATCCGGGGCCGGGATGTCCCGCCTGGATTTAGCGCTGTGCTCTGCGGGCACATCCACCGGGCGCAGGTGCTGAGCCACGATCTGTCGGGATGGCCGTTGGCTGCCCCCGTCATCTACCCAGGCTCCATCGAGCGCACATCTTTTGCCGAGCGGGACGAGGAGAAAGGCTACTATATCGTTTCCGTCAGTCCCCGGGCGCAAGGTAGGGCCGGCCAGGTCGACACAAAGTTCGTACCTTTGCCCACACGCCCGATGATATCCCTGGTATTCGAGCCTGGGGCGAGGACCGGGTCCGCACTGGAGCAGCAGCTTGAGGAGCAGTTGGCTGCACTGGATCCCGACTCTGTGGTCCGAGTTCAACTGAGCGGACAAGGCGCCGCAGCAGCACTCAGAACCCTTACCGCAGCCCGATTGCGGCAGATCGCACCGCCCAGCATGAACGTTGTCCTTGCGGGGCCACGAACCCACGGCGAGGCTTGACGCCGAGCGCCAGCGGACGTGCTCCAGACGGATCAACGGGCGGCAGAGAAAACCGCTGGCCCAGCACTGTGGCTGAGCCAGCGGTTCATAGGTGCGGGCCGGCGCTACCCGATCCGCTGCCACCAGAACCGGATGGCAGCGTCACCCAGATGATCAAAGTACTCGACCGTCACCTTGTGCTGGCCGCCGCTGACCTGGAAGTCGGCGCAGTAATTGCCTACCCCATCGTGCCATTCGCGGATGATGTAGGGCAGGCTGTCATCCATTTCGACGCTGACCCCATCGTCGGAACGGGCGCAGAACCGGTACGTGCCCTCGCGAAAATCCTCCATGGCAATCCACTTCACGCTAAAGTTGTCAGCGGGCACACCCGGCGCGGGCGCGGCCTTGCCCCAGTCAAAGTCGATGGTCGCATCGGTGCGCACCAGGACCGGCTTGCCCTCCAGGTTGCGGTTGGCATAGTATCTGCCCCTCCAACCCGAAGCTGCCGATTCCAGGGACCAGCGTAGGCGCGCTTTGGCCGTGCCTGTGTTCTCGTACATCTCGAGTCGCACGTTGTGCTGGCCCTCGGTCAGGTAGATGTCGCCGGTATAGCTGCCGATGCCATCATGCCACTGGTCGATCACTGACGTACCATCCACCCACAGGCGAGCGCCGTCGTCGACATCCACCACGAAGTGATAGGCTCCGGCGGCGAATTGCAGCCGGCGGGTCCAGCGCACGCTAAAGCCGTCAGCAGGCACACCCGCGGAGGGTGCGGCATTCCCCCAGTTAAAGTCGATGTCGGCGTCGTTGCGGATGGCCGCCGGGCTGCCGCTCAGTTTGCGATTGGCAAAGTACTCGCCCTTCCACTGGGGGTAGGAGCCCGCCTTTTCCCACCAGAACTTGATGGCCGCATTGCCCACGTGCTCATAGTACTCGACCGTGACCTTGTGCTGGCCACCGCTGACGTGGATGTCGGCGCAGTAGGTGCCCACGCCGTCGTGCCACTCGCGGATGATGTAGGGCAGGCTGTCGTCCATCTCCACACTGACCCCGTCGTCGGACTGGGCACAGAAGCGATAGGTGCCCCCGGCAAAGTCCATCTTGCGCGTCCACTTGACGCTAAAGTTGTCGGCGGGCAGGCCCGCTGCAGGCGCGCCACCACCCCAGTTGAAGTTGATGGCGCCGTCGTGCCGGACCAGGACCGGCTGTCCGGCCAGATCCCGGTTGGCAAAGTACTGCCCGCGCCACAGGGTGCTATCGTCCTGCTGCGCCCACCACATGCGGGCCCGAGCAAGACCGGATCGCTCGTACATCTCCATCCGCACCTGGTGCTGACCTTGGTTCAGGTAGAGATCGCCCGTCTGGCTGACGGGACCGTCCCGCCACTGGTCGATGATCAACTGGCCATCTACCCAGAGCCGCACGCCGTCATCTGTCTCCACATAGAAGCGGTAGTATCCGGCAGGATAACTCAGCTGGCGCGTCCACCGCACGGAGAAGTTGTCCGCTGGCAAGCCGGCCGCTGGTGCACCGCTGCCCCAGTTGAAGTCGATACCCTTGTCGTTCCTGACCAAGACGGGACTGCCGCTCAGCCCGATGTTGCCAAAGTACTCGCCCTTCCAGTCGGGATAGCTGTCGACCTTCTCCCGCCAGAAGGCAGCCGTGGCCTGCCCGGAGCGTTCGTACATCTCCAGGCGGATATCATGTTTGCCCGCGGTCATGGTCCGGTCCGCAGTGTAGGTGCGGGTTGAGCCATCTTGCCAGCGATCGATGAGCAGCTGGCCATCCACCCAGAGACGGGCGCCATCGTCCACGCGCACGTAGAAGCGATATGTGGCCGCATCGAAATTCAACCGGCGGGTCCAGCGCACCGAAAAGTTGTCAGGCTTCACGCCTTTGATCGGGCCGTTGGTGCCCCAATTGAACTCGATCCTGGTGTCGTTCCGCACCTTGGGCGTGCCCCCCAGGTTGACATTGTCAAAGTACTCACCCCGCCACTCGGTGATGCGGACCGCGGTCGCAGTCGGAGCCGGTGGCTTGGGCGTGGCCGTTGGCGGCACCGCGGCCGGCGTGGCCGTAGGTGGCACGCTTGTCGGCGTGGGCATCGGCGTCTCTGTGACCGGCACGGGGCTCGGTGTCTCCGTGGCTGGCGCCGGAACTGGCGTCTCGGTCGTAGGCTGTGCCGTGGGTGTCTCGGGTTCCGAGGTCGGCTCGGCCGTGACCGGGATCAACCGGAAGAGCGCTTGTGCCTGGCGACTCGACGTAGCTCCGCGGGCCAGGATCCAAACCGTCTCTTTGCCAGCCCACAGCCCACTCTGGGGATAGGGCAGGCTGATGGAGATGTGGCCATCCTGATCCGCTGCAGCACCGGCATAGACGACGCCATCTGTGGCACCACTCTCGGTCTCTACCAGGTAGACCAAGACAGGTTCACCCGCCTGCCAGCCTGTGCCCATGACCCTGATATCGGTGCCCGGCACGCCAGCCGTAGGTTCCAGCTGCACCGACGCAGGGGCAGGTGGCGTTGGGGCCGGTGCCGCCTGGCTATTCCAGATCAGCACCGCCAGCAGGGCAATCGCCGCAACGGCGACGATGCCTAACAAGAATGTAAACAGGTTCCTTGACGTGAATCTTCTGTCCCTCATTTCGACGTCTCCTTCTGTCGAAAGTGTGCTCACTTGCGTGGCACTGCTGAGACGCTGATGCGACCCAACTTGTTCCACGTTACACTCACATCATAATGACCTTCGGCTGGTCCGTCATCGTCGCTTGTGTGTATCCAGGGTGGTATGAAAGGACCGCTTTGGTGGAGAGGTCCTTACTACATTTTCTGTAGGACCAACACTGAACAGGCCAGCTGGCCAGACTGCTCAGATCGCCGATCCCACCGGGGGCGGCGGACCAGTCGGCAACGGGTAGCCCTTTTGGATGCGATGGCGATCTGGTGTATACTGTAACCAGCCTGCTCACAGGTGGAGGCTGATGAAGCATTGGCGTCCCGATCTGCGTAGCCTTTCGGCCCAGCTGATCCTGAGCTTTGTCGCGCTGGTCCTTCTGACCGCCGCGGCTGCCGGATTACCGGCCTTCTGGCTGATCCGTAGCGGGCTCTACCATCAGGCTTGGGCCCAGGTGGGACAGGGGAGCACCGCGAGCCAGGCCCTGTACCAGGCCAGGCAGGCCGAACTCCAAAGCCTGGCGACCCTCACCGCTCAACGCCCCACCTTGCGCGAACTACTCCAAGTAGGGCAGCAAGCAGATCTGGCGCGATACCTCGACAACTTGCAAGAGGCATCCGGCCTCAGCTTGGTCGCGGTTTGTGGCTCCTCGGGGCGCACCGTCGCCTGGGCCGGCAGCTCGATCGGGGCCGAGCTCTGCGAGGGCTCCGCCGCCACAGGTTTTTCCATCGTCACCGAAGGATCGACGGCTGGTGCCTGGCTGCTGGCAGCCGAGCCGCTGGAAACTGGCCGCGGCGGGGTCTGGGTGGGCATGGCCCTGGACGACACCTTTGCGGTCCAGATGCGCGCCCAGACGGGATTGGAGCACACGCTGCTGGCATCAGGTCAACCACTCGCGACCAGCCTGATGGGTCGGGGATCAGCTTCTGTGTCTGAGACAAATGAGCCGGGCCAGGATCAGCTCGAACTGAATGGGCAGCGCTACTTCGCTAGCCAGTTTCCACTGGGTAGCCAGGGCCTGGTAGCAGAGGTGGCGCTGGAGGTAACCGGCCTATCGGCGACGCTCAGGAGCTTGGCCTGGAGCCTGGTGGCCAGCATCGTGGTTGTGGCAGCTGTCGCGTCGGCGCTGGGCACTTTTCTGGCCCGGCGGATCGGCTCTCCCCTGGCGGATCTAGCTCAGGCGGCAGGCACCATGGGCAGAAGCGACAGCCCCGGAGACCTGTCTGAGGCGCTGGACACGCCCTTGGCAGTCGAGTCCCGGGTGCGCGAGGTGACCCTGGTCTCTCAGGCGCTGGAAGCCGCGCGCGCCGACCTGAAGCGGTCTGTCAACGAACTGCGTGAGGAGAAAGTCTGGACCGACCACCTGCTGGAATCAATCGTAGAAGGCATCGTGACGCTGGATCGGCACGGTCATATCACCTTCTTTAGCAATGGCGCTGAGCGGATCACAGGCTGGCCCCGTGACGACGTGCTCGGCCAAACGTGCGATCACGTCTTTCGGGCGACAGAGACAGACCAGCCCTTTAGCCATCTGATCCCGGCCCCCGGTCGCCGGACCAAGATCCCCGTCGAATTGCGTGACGGTCGACACGCCATCCTGGCGATCACGGGCGCTCGCCTCCTGCCGCCCGCGCGCGGCGATTCCCGCGTGGCGCTGGTCTTCCGGGACGTGAGCGAGGAGGAGGCCGTCCACCGGCTGCTGGGGCATTTCTTGGCCAACGTCGCCCACGAGTTCCGCACCCCCCTCTCGGCCCTGGCCGCATCGGTCGAACTGCTCCTGGACCAGGCTTCTGATCTGAGCCCCGAGGAACTCCAGGAACTCCTGACCTCCCTTCACCTCGGGGTGCTGGGCCTGCAAACGCTCATCGACAACCTGCTGGAGAGTGCCAGCATCGAGACCGGTCATTTCCGGGTCCATCCCCGGCCCTGCGGCCTGGCCGAAGTCGTGGCCGACGCGGTCGGCATGATGCAGCCCCTTCTAGAGAAACACGGGCAGAGTCTCGTCGTGGAGCTGCCCGCTGCCGTTCCCATCGTCAACGCCGATCCGCGCCGCACCGCCCAAGTTCTCATCAACCTCCTATCCAACGCCAGCAAATACGGTCCCGATCAGGCCGAGATCGAGATCCGGGCCGCCGTAGCGGGTGAGTGGGTCCGGCTCTCGGTGGCTGACGCCGGCCCGGGCGTGCCGGCTGTGCACCGCCAGAACCTGTTCCGGCGCTTTGTGCATCCACGGCCCAGCGATGGCAAGGCGCAGGTTGGAGTAGGGCTCGGCCTGTCGGTCGTGAAGGCGGTGGTTGAGGCCCACGGCGGCGAGGTGGGCGTCGACGAACGCCCCGGTGGCGGATCGGTATTCTGGTTTACGCTACCCAGGGAGCGATCTCTGTGAAAGCCCTTATCGTCGACGATGACCGCGTGCTGGCCGACGTACTGGCCTTTACGCTGCGGCGCGAAGGATTCCAGGTGATTCAGGCCCACGACGGGGCTGAGGCCCTGGAACGCTGGATGGAAGAGCGCCCGGATCTGATCGTGCTGGACGTCAACCTGCCCAAAGTGGACGGATTTGCCGTCTGCCAGCGCATCCGGCAGGAAGCCGACACCCCCATCCTGCTCCTCACCGTCCGCGGCGAGGAAGACGACATCGTGCACGGTCTGGAGCTGGGTGCCGATGATTATATCACCAAGCCCTTCAGCCCCCGGCAACTCGTGGCGCGGGCCCACGCCGTGCTACGCCGTGTGGCGCGTGGCGGGCCGCCGACGGTCCGGCAGGTTGGCGAGCTGACCCTGGATCCCAGCCGCCGCGAGCTTCAGATCGGGACTGGCGAGTGCGTATCCTTGACCGCTCTCGAAAGCCGATTGCTCGACTATCTGCTGCTCAACAAGGGCCACGTGCTCACCGCAGAGGCCATTATCGACCACGTATGGGGGCCCGAGGGCGGGGATCGGGACATGTTGCGCCAGCTGGTACACCGTCTGCGGAGCAAGTTGGCCCAGGCTAGCGAGCTGGCCGGCGCGGAAGCGGATCAGAGCCTGGTTTACATCGAGACGGTGCCTGGCCTGGGATATGGCCTCGTCATCCCAGAGGGGCCAGAGGCGCTTTAGGAGAGGACACAACAACCCCTTCGAAGAATCCCGGACCAAAACTGGTGCTCCTGGCACCCGGCGCTCGGGCTTTGACCAGCGGATGACACGCGTCAGGCGCAAGGAACGGGCCCGGACCCAGCCACTCCACTCCGTGCACCACCGTTGTCAACCACCTGGAAACCTGGTATAATTAGCGCCGCTTTGGCTGGGGGAATCAACCCCCGCCATGTGGGTCGATCTATTGCGTAAGGTGCGGAACTTGGATTCGACGATGAGTGGACTGGCAGAACGGCTGCGGGTCGCGCGCGAAGAGAAGGAGGTCTCCGCGGCCGACGTCGCAGCTGCGACAAGGATCCCGCTGGCCTATGTGGAGGCCCTCGAGGCGGGCAACTTTGAGGCATTCACCAGCGACCTGCACGCGCGGGGCTTTTTGCGCAACTATGCTTCCTTCCTTGGCCTGGACGTCGAAGAGGTACTGCGCCAATACGACGAGCGGCGTGGAGGCCCGCGAGGACAGAAGGAGCGCGTGCCACCTTCGCTCGAGCAGCGGGGTACCTGGCGCTCGACCCTTGGCCCGGACATTCTCTTGGGCCTCGTCCTGATGGCCCTGCTGGCCTTGGGCGGCTTTTCGCTCTATCTCCGCCAGAACCCCGTGGATCCAACCCCGACCGCCGGTCCCGTTGCGACGGCGACCTCCACCCCGATGCCCGTGCACGATGGCACGTCCTACGAGATGGACGTCTACCTCGACTATGAAAAGCATCGGTTGGACGTGCGGCAGCGGATCGACTACACCAATCCAACCAGCCAGACCCTTCCGAACCTGATGCTCAACGTCCATCCAAACTTTGACCGGAAGAACTTTAGCCTCAACGACATCAAGGTCGACGTCGAAGGAGAACTGCAGAAACCGGAATACTTCCCGTTGGACGTGAGCCTGCGGGTGGAGCTACCACAGCCACTGCCCCCCGGAGAATTTGTCACACTCTACCTGGACTATACCCTGGAGTTGCCGAAAATCAGGCCTGACGCCGAGTTCGTCGCCGGGACCTTTGGCTACTCCGATCGAAGTGTGAGCCTGGGCAACTGGTATCCCATCATGGCCCCTTATCGCGAGGAAGAGGACAAGGGCTGGTACGCCCAGACCTATTTCCCCGTAGGCGACCCCTACGTCTCTGAGATTGCAGACTACAGTGTGACGATCACCAGCACGCAGGGGGTCATGGTCGCCGGCACGGGCAGGGAAGCCCGCAATGGAAACCGCTGGCACTATGAGGTCGAGAAGGCACGCTCCTTCGCCTTTGCCGCGAGTGACAGATACCAGGTCTCCACCGCCGAGGTTGGCGGCACAACTGTGCGATCATACTACTTCCCCACCCACCAGGAGGCGGGCGAAGCTGCCCTTCAGACGGCTGTGCAGGCTCTGCAGCTTTTCTCCGAGCTTTATGGGGCCTATCCCTATCCCGACTATCGGGTCATCGAGACCGAGTTCGCCGGGGGCATGGAGTTCACCGGACTGACCTTGCTGGGTTCTACCTTCTACGACCAGTATGACGGTACGGGCCGCACCCCGCTCATCGCGTTGACAGCCCACGAAGTCGCCCACCAATGGTTCTATGGACTGGTGGGCAACGACCAGGTGGCCCAGCCGTGGTTGGACGAGGCGCCCGCTGAGTATAACGCCCTGGTCTATTATGAGCGCTATCTGCCTGACGACACCGACTGGTGGTGGTTCTATGCGGTGGACCAATGGGCACCGACCGGCGCGGTCGATTCGATCCTCTACGAATTCCGCAATGACAGCCGGCCCTATTACGACGCAGTCTACCGCCGCGGCGCCCAGTTCATGCGCGACCTGCGCGAGACGATGGGCGATGCCGCGTTCTTTGGCTTTCTCGGCGAGTACCAGCGCCGCTATGCATACCAGATGGCATCCTCTCGAGAGTTCTTCGCCCTGGTCCAAGAGTTCACCACGGCGGATCTGGTTCCGCTGCAGGAAGAGTACTTCCGGCAGCGTGTACTTCCCTAGCATCATGAACGAGAGCCGCTCCCGCGGTCTTGTACTTGGTCTGCTCGTCGCACTCTTGGTGGCAGGGCTCGCTGCCGGCGGCGCTCGCATCCCGCGGGCGGAAGCTGAACCGCAGCCCACCGCTGTCGTCGCAGCGGCCCCCAGCCACGTCACAGCCACGCCCAGTCCCACGCCTGTTGCCGAGCCAACGGATAACCCGGCAACGGCCTCACCCCCGTCGACAGCCACACCAGCGCAGCCGCCCGTTCTAGGCAGCACAGCGACGGTAACAGCCGAAGCGCCACCCTCGGCGACACCCACAGCCGAGGATGACCGCGGCCTCGTCATTGGCCATTCTGTCGAGGGGCGCGACATCGTGGCCCATCGCATTGGCAGCGGTGCCTTCAAGGTGGTCTTGATCGGGGACATCCACGGCGGCTATGAGGCCAATACCCAGGTCCTGGCGGAGCAACTACTGGAACACTTCCTGGCCCATCCCGGGGACGTGCCCCAGGATGTCAGCCTCTGGATTGTGCCGACGATGAACCCCGACGGCCTGGCCAATGATACGCGTTGGAACGCCAACGACGTCGACCTCAACCGCAACACGGATACAGACCTCGACGGCTGTGGCGGCAACGATTGGTCACCCGATACTGTCGGCCTGGAGGGCGCCTATCCCGGCGCCGGTGGCCCATACCCCTTCTCCGAGCCAGAGACGCGCGCCGTGCGGGGCTTTCTGGAGGATGCCCAGATCGTTATCTTCTATCATAGCGCAGCCAGCGCCATCTATGCCGATACCTGCCAGAACCACCTGCCCAGCCTCCAGCTGGCACAGGTTCTCTCGGAGGGCACCGGCTATCCCGTGCCGGCGGAAGGCTGGACCGGATACCCCATCACGGGCGAGTTCGGCGACTACCTGGCCGGACAGGGGGTGGCTTCGGTCACGGTGGAACTTACGGATCACGACGGACCAGAATTCGATCGCAACCTGGCCGGCGTGCGATCGGTGCTGGCCGCCAGAGAGGGGATCCTGGGCGCAGAGGCGCGCGAGGCGGGGGCGGATTTGGTCTGGCTGGAGGTTGGGGATAACCTAGGCGTTTGGCGCTTTGCCGAAGGCAGCTTCGTCCATCCCATCGCCCTCGAAGTCATCGACAGCACGGCCTACGTGCTCGACGGGGGACGGGTCCTGGCGCTAGATCTGGCCGAGGCTTCACCCCCACACCTGCTGCTGGCCCCTGGTGACGACGTCGAGCAAGTGCGGGTCCTCGAGCCGCTGGACCTGTCAGGCGACGGCGGGTCTCTACTGGTCCTGGACCGCGCCGGTGACGTCTATCGCTACGAGACCCAGGGCGCGACTTGGCGGGTGGAACGCTATGACCGGCCAGCCGGTGACCAGTACGACCACTATTTCATCGCCCTTTCGGCCAGCACTCAGGCCAACTCCCTGCTGGAGACGACGCACGAGCAGGTGTGGCGCTTTGCCGATGCCCAACGTGGGGCTGCCTGGGCCAAGCTGCCGCAGAGCCGCGATGTTGACCTGAGCGCGAGCGAGGACGGCGTCTATGTACTGACCCGCGCCATGAATACCCCGGTCGGCAGCCTGCTGCGCTACCCCAGCTCCGGGCGCGGCCAACTGAGCGCTGGGTTTGCGGCAGGGCTCACGGTCATGGAGCCCCGCCAGGTCGTAGCCACCGAGGCGGCCGTCTATGTCCTGGACCGCGCCGGGCGTCGACTACTGGTGCTCGACCCCGAGAGGGGTGTGCCACAGCAGATCCTTCAGTTCGCGGACCGTCGAGCCGTGGATGCCATCTGGGCCAACCCCTCGGGCGATCGCCTGCTGCTGGCCGGGCGGGATAGCCTCTACTTCTACGGCGAGCCTGAGCGTGCGGCGACGGTCGAGGGCGGGTCCAGCCTGGATGGGCCTCAGCCGCATGACCTGGCCCGCTTGCAGGGGCTGCAGGGCCTGGCCATGCCCATCGAGGGCGCTTCCCTCACCTCACGCGACTTCCAGATGCCGGGCGCGCCGCGGCACTACCGCCTCGGCGTACATGAGGGGATGGACTTCTACGGGCACACGGTAGGCGTCACCGTCAACCGCAGCACCCCAGTCCGGGCCGTCGCGGACGGAACGGTCATCCGGGCCCTGGTGGACTACCAACCCCTCACGGCCGCCCAGGCGGACACCTGGCAGGCCATGAGCCGCCAGCTAGGTTACACGCCAGCTGACGTGCTGGACGGCTATCGCGGACGGCAGGTGTGGATCGACCACGGCGACGGTTTGATCTCGCGGTACGCCCACCTAGGGAGCATCGAGCCGGGCATCGTCGAGGGCGCGGTGGTGACCCAGGGGCAGGTCATCGCCCACGTGGGCAACTCGGGCACCCCCGGCTCGGTGAGCAGCGATACCTATGACGTGCATCTGCACCTGGAGTTGTGGATCGACGACCATTATGTCGGGCAGTTCCTGCGGCCGATTGAGGCCCGGGAGTGGTTGGAGAGGATCTTGCGGTAGGGTCGGAGATGGGATGCCGGATACTGGATAATGGATATTGGATATTGGATATTGGAGATTGGAGATTGAAGATTAGGGATTGGGATAGGGTGATATGAGGGAAGTGGAAGAGCGCTCTGGGGTTACGACGGGCCGGGTGATCCTGGTCTTGCTGGTCCTTTTCGTGGCCGTTGGCG
>Ga0316577_10000299_pt1 | contig 18059 bp, 19 predicted proteins | sample S5NA_FD_203073 | JGI IMG/M metagenome (GOLD analysis project Ga0316577, IMG submission 203073) | Rhizosphere microbial communities from salt marsh grasses in Alabama, United States - S5-7_050615r2r1 | ecosystem: Host-associated > Plants > Roots > Rhizosphere | place: USA: Alabama | collected... | reverse complement strand
AGGAACCACCGGCCAGACCGGATTGACCGGCCCGCAGGGCGACACCGGGCCGACTGGCAACACCGGGTTGACGGGCGCGCAGGGTGCCACGGGCATCACCGGACCGACAGGGGTGCAGGGGAGCACCGGCCCGACGGGCGATACCGGGTTGACGGGGACTACGGGCGACACCGGGCCGACCGGTTTACACGGTGTCACAGGCGACACGGGTCCGACCGGCCCCACGGGGGACCAAGGCGACACGGGTCCGACGGGTGTCGGCGTCACAGGCCCGACGGGCGTGACTGGGCAGACCGGCATCACTGGCCCGTTCGGGACGGGGCCGACTGGATTGACCGGCCCCACGGGACCGGCGGGCGGATCGACCGGCGACACCGGACCCACAGGGCCGACCGGTAGTCGAGGAGAGACAGGTGAGACTGGACCAACCGGGGACAGCGGAGTTACCGGTCCCACTGGAGATCGGGGAAGCACTGGAAGAACTGGTCCGACGGGTCCGACTGGCGAGACCGGCGAAACTGGCCCGAGCGGCCCTACGGGACCTGACGGAATCACGGGAGCTTCTGGACCGACTGGAGGGACTGGACCAACTGGACCCCAAGGTGATACGGGCGAGACTGGTCCTACAGGGCTGCAGGGAGAGAGCGGTCCAACTGGCCCGACAGGCATTACGGGAGGGACGGGCTCTACTGGCGAACGGGGAGCTACCGGCCCCACCGGTCCCACCGGTGATCGAGGCGATACTGGGCTGACCGGTCCGACGGGTGACACGGGGACTACCGGCCCCACGGGGGTGACTGGTGACACAGGCATCACAGGGGGGACCGGCCCCGGAGGACCAACCGGAGCGGACGGAATTACAGGCGTCACAGGCCCCACTGGAGAGCGCGGCGATACCGGACCTACTGGGGATACCGGACCCCGAGGACTCACCGGTGATACGGGAGTCACAGGTGACGATGGGATCACTGGGCCTACTGGTCCGCAAGGCGTTACTGGACTCTCAGGTCCGACGGGTCCGCGCGGCGTTACAGGACTCACAGGAACTACTGGAGATACTGGCGGGACTGGCCCGACTGGTGACACGGGAGATACGGGACCAAACGGAGCCACCGGCGATACCGGACCTACAGGACTTCGAGGTTCGACTGGCGAAACTGGCGACACAGGCCCGACAGGCGGAACTGGTCCTACGGGAGATCGAGGACCAACTGGTCCGACTGGGGACACAGGGCCAACAGGGGCTCAAGGAACTACAGGAAGCACTGGACGGACTGGCCCAACCGGTCTTCGCGGACTCACTGGAGCCACGGGAGACACCGGCCCCACTGGCGACCAAGGCATCACAGGCCAGACAGGACCGACCGGGGACACAGGAGTCACCGGCCCGTTCGGAACCGGCCCGACCGGGTTGACTGGTCCCACTGGTCCGGCTGGTGGATCGACTGGCGATACTGGTCCGACGGGTCCGACAGGCCCTCAGGGGGTGACAGGTGACACTGGTCGAACAGGCGGTACGGGAACTACAGGACCTGTCGGACAGACTGGACCGACAGGAGATTCCGGGCAAACAGGTTCTTCTGGTCCCACAGGTCCTCAGGGACCGACGGGTGATACTGGGAGTACAGGGCCGACTGGTGACGTGGGAGAGACGGGACCGACTGGCCCGACAGGTGCTGACGGCGATACGGGGACTACAGGGCCGACCGGCAGCACGGGTGACGATGGGGCTGTGGGGCCTACCGGTCCGCGTGGGCTGACCGGCGCAACGGGGCACACTGGCCCCACGGGGGTAACTGGAGATGACGGACAGACCGGGCAGACAGGGGCGACAGGCGATCAGGGCATCACGGGACCGACCGGCGCGCGAGGTGCCACTGGAGAAACGGGAGGTACGGGTCCGACTGGCCCTGATGGCAGCACTGGACCGACTGGACCTACGGGTGAACGCGGACGAACCGGCGACACTGGCCCGTCTGGCTCGACTGGCCCGACAGGTGATCAAGGTCTCACAGGGCCGACTGGCTCCGTGGGCAGTACGGGGGATCAGGGTGTCACTGGAGACACTGGTCCAACTGGCGGCACCGGGGATCAGGGAGTCACTGGAGAGACTGGTGTTACAGGCCCACGAGGTACTACAGGAGAGACGGGACCGACAGGAGACGATGGCGCGACAGGGCCGACTGGCCCGACTGGAGTTGACGGCAGCACCGGCGATACAGGCCCGACAGGCGTAACGGGGCAGACGGGTGTCACAGGCCCATTCGGTACTGGGCCGACTGGGTTGACTGGACCGACCGGTCCGGCAGGGGGCTCGACCGGCGATACAGGTCCGACGGGACCCACGGGAGATCAGGGGACCACCGGTCCCACTGGCCCGCAGGGTGAGACGGGGCACACTGGCCCCACGGGGGTGGCGGGTGACACAGGCTCAACCGGCAGTACCGGAGACACCGGACCAACAGGTAGTACGGGAGGCACTGGGGACACAGGTCCAACAGGAGATAGTGGACCGACTGGCGATGCTGGTGAAACAGGTCCCGCCGGACCTACTGGCGACACTGGGCCGAGTGGACCAACTGGACCTCAGGGAGGAACTGGCAGCACTGGTGACACTGGCGTACGAGGACCGACGGGCGAGACCGGGAGCACTGGTCCGACAGGTCCGAGCGGTGATAGCGGTGACACTGGAGATACTGGACCGACTGGTCCCGTGGGAGACACCGGAGTCACCGGCCCGACTGGTGATCAGGGTACTACAGGAGCAACTGGAGATACTGGTCCGACAGGTCCGCGAGGTGGCACTGGCGACACCGGACCCACAGGCCCTACCGGAGATATCGGACCTGATGGCGATACGGGTAGAACAGGAGATACTGGAGACACAGGCCCGACCGGAGATCGCGGAGTCACCGGACCAACTGGACCGACTGGCGATCATGGAGTCACTGGAGACACGGGTCCTACGGGGGATCGAGGAGACACGGGCACTACTGGCCCGACTGGCCCATCAGGTCCGACAGGAGACGTGGGACTCACCGGTCCGACAGGGCCTACGGGAGATCGAGGAGTCACTGGGGTCAGTGGTCCTACTGGTGATCAGGGAGAGACAGGACCTACCGGTCCCACAGGGGACACCGGACCCCGAGGAACTACGGGCGAGACGGGAGACACTGGAGAAACTGGCGGACAAGGTGCCACCGGAGATACGGGACCAACTGGTCCTCGTGGAGACACCGGAGATACGGGGGTCACTGGCGGGACTGGCCCAACGGGTCTTCGGGGAGCCACTGGACCCACCGGAGATTCCGGCGACACTGGCCCGACTGGTGTCACAGGAGATCGAGGCGTTACTGGTCCGACCGGACCTACGGGAGATACGGGCGGAACCGGTCCAACGGGTGATCAAGGCCCTACAGGACCGACGGGCGATACTGGCCCGAGCGGTGATCGAGGCGATACCGGTCCGACAGGAGACACTGGGGACACCGGACCAACCGGCGTCACCGGACCATTCGGAACAGGACCAACCGGGACAACCGGCCCAACCGGACCCGCAGGAGGATCGACGGGTGACACAGGAGACACCGGACCAACAGGAAGCACGGGTCCCACCGGAGACACAGGAGATACTGGGCCGAGTGGAGCCCACGGAACTACGGGAGGAACTGGCGATACTGGTCCGACGGGGCTTCCGGGCGATACAGGAGACACCGGACCAACAGGCCCTACAGGCGATGTGGGTCCTGACGGCCCTACTGGACCTACTGGAGAAACGGGCGATAGCGGACCGACCGGCCCGCGAGGTGATACGGGCGATACGGGTGGAACAGGTGATACGGGTCCGACTGGCGACCGGGGCACTACTGGACCGACCGGTCACACCGGAGACACTGGCCCAACTGGTGCGCATGGAGATACCGGCGTCACGGGAGCTAGCGGTCCGACTGGAGGCACTGGAGAAACGGGACCGACTGGACCGCGTGGAGACACAGGTCCAACGGGCGACGTGGGCGATACGGGTCCAACTGGCCCAACTGGTTCTCAGGGAGAAACTGGACCCACTGGGCCGACTGGGGATCGAGGAGACACTGGCGGCACTGGACCAACTGGTCCGGTCGGCGGTACGGGGGACACCGGTTCTACCGGAGCCACCGGCACTACGGGGCACACCGGAGATACGGGAGCTTCGGGAGATACAGGCCCGACTGGACCAACGGGCGCGGGCGAAACAGGTTCAACGGGACCGACCGGTGATGTTGGACCCCGAGGTGACACGGGAGACACCGGCCCGACCGGAATCGGTGCGACCGGAGACACCGGCCCAACTGGTCCTACGGGCAGCGTCGGAGAAACTGGTCCTACAGGAAACACTGGACCGACTGGCAACACTGGAGACGTCGGCGAAACTGGTGCCACTGGTGAAACAGGTCCGACGGGACCTCAGGGTACTACTGGAGGAACTGGCCCCACCGGAGACACCGGACCAATCGGACCGGGAGGGGACACAGGTGATACCGGACCTACAGGACCGACTGGAGCAGGCGCAACGGGAGACACGGGACCGACCGGACCCACAGGAGTAACGGGTCCGTTCGGGACAGGGCCGACTGGTACCACGGGTCCAACGGGTCCGGCTGGCGGCTCGACGGGTGACACTGGGGACACGGGTCCAACCGGACCGACAGGCCCACAGGGGGTGACGGGTGGCGAAGGAGAAACAGGAAGCACAGGATCGGCGGGTGAAACAGGAAGCACAGGCCCCACGGGACGAACCGGCCCAACCGGCGACTACGGAGCCACAGGAGACACCGGACCGACTGGAGATCAGGGACCTCCTGGAGTCACCGGTGCAACCGGGCCGACGGGCGAAACGGGCAGCACAGGCCCGCAGGGTGAAACAGGAGACACCGGTTCAACCGGTCCGACAGGCGACACTGGCCCCGTCGGCGGAGACGGACCCACCGGAAACACTGGTGATACCGGCCCCACCGGCTCTCAGGGTCCGAGTGGAGACACCGGTGAGACAGGAGCACCCGGTCCAACTGGAGCAGATGGTCACACCGGCCCCACAGGAGACTACGGAGACACCGGCCCAACTGGTCCAACGGGTCCTACGGGAGATCGAGGCGACACTGGGCCGAGCGGTCCCACAGGTCCTGGACAGACGGGAGATACAGGACCGACTGGTGACACTGGCGACACTGGCCCAACAGGCAATCAAGGTGCCACCGGCCACACCGGCGTCACAGGAGCTACGGGCGGCACTGGAGCGACTGGCCCGACCGGAGATACCGGACCGACTGGACCAGTTGGCGGAACAGGCCCGACGGGCACTACGGGTGACGTCGGAGATACTGGACCAACTGGTCCAACCGGTGGCACCGGTCCGCGAGGCGATACGGGGCTGGCTGGAGTTTCCGGCGACACTGGCCCGACGGGTCCAACAGGCGATCAAGGTCCCACCGGCAGCACCGGACCAACCGGTGGGATCGGTGACACTGGGAGTACAGGCAGCACGGGCGATCACGGAGATACGGGACCAACTGGGCCGACTGGAGATACGGGACCCACAGGACCAACTGGGCCGCGAGGTGACACGGGCGATACTGGCCCAACTGGAGCCACTGGTACTACGGGTCCAAGCGGAGCAACCGGTGACACGGGTGACACCGGACCACGAGGGGATACTGGCCCAACTGGTGTACAAGGAGGTACTGGAGACACGGGGCCGACTGGAGAAACAGGGCCTACTGGTCCCACGGGTGTTCGAGGTACTACTGGACCGACTGGAGACACTGGCGACAGCGGGCCTACCGGACCCACGGGAGTCACCGGACCATTCGGGACAGGACCAACCGGACCCACGGGAGCACCCGGAGGCCCCACGGGAGGAACAGGACCAACGGGTGATACCGGAGGAACTGGACCTGCCGGACCTGATGGCGTCACTGGTGCTACAGGCGACACGGGAGATACAGGGCCGACTGGACCGGATGGCGTCACTGGGCGCACAGGTCCAACTGGCGTCGGCGGAGGAACAGGTCCCACAGGAGATACTGGTCCAACTGGCGACCGAGGCGAGACAGGAAGCACTGGCGGCACAGGACCGACTGGCCCGGCTGGAGTTGACGGCACGACAGGCTCAACTGGCCCTGGTGGAGCGACCGGCCTCACCGGACCCACGGGAGACCGAGGAACTACGGGGCCGACTGGTGTCACTGGGCCGGTGGGTCCGACTGGAGACAGCGGACGCACTGGAGACACTGGACCGACTGGTGGCGCAGGCGCAACCGGTGTCACAGGCCATACTGGACTATCCGGTGGCACAGGACCTACAGGCGATCAGGGGGAGACTGGTCCGGCTGGAGATACTGGGCCGACAGGAATCACCGGAAGAACCGGATCGACAGGGGGCACTGGAGATACTGGCCCAACTGGCGACCACGGCTCGACAGGCCCAACGGGCGATAGCGGGGATACAGGGCCGACTGGGAGCCAAGGGCCAACTGGTCCAACCGGCGATACAGGAGGTCAAGGAACTACTGGTCCCACTGGCCCAACTGGCGAACGCGGTGATACGGGCACCACTGGACCTACTGGTGCCACCGGCGAAACAGGAGTAACGGGTCCGTTCGGGACAGGACCAACCGGACCGACCGGCTCGCCCGGGGGGCCAACTGGACCAACCGGACCAACTGGACCAACCGGAGACGATGGAAATACAGGCCCAACGGGCGATAGCGGGGGTACAGGGCCGACTGGACCAACTGGCAGCGGACCCACAGGACCAACCGGTGACACGGGTCCGCAGGGCGGTACCGGAACGACCGGTCCCACAGGGTTGAGGGGTGCGACCGGGACTACCGGTCCGACAGGAGCAACCGGTGAACGTGGACAAACTGGTGACACTGGTCCGACAGGCCCACAAGGCTATACTGGTGCGACAGGTCCAACAGGCCCGAGCGGGCCTCGTGGACTTACAGGCCGTACAGGAGCGACTGGTGACACTGGGTCAAGCGGACCGACGGGACCCACGGGTCGAACAGGTCCGCAGGGTGACACAGGTTCTGACGGAGCAACTGGAAGCACGGGCACGACGGGCGCGACGGGACCTACTGGCGAGCGTGGACCCACTGGAGATACCGGCTCGACCGGCAGCCAAGGGACCACGGGAGCCACAGGTGATACCGGCCCGACTGGCCCGACAGGTGTAACCGGTCCGTTCGGCACTGGCCCGACGGGATTCACGGGTCCGACCGGACCTCCTGGTGGTGCAACGGGTGATACTGGCCCGACGGGTCCGACTGGTCCGACGGGGGATGATGGGAGCACAGGAGAGACTGGGCCGACTGGTTCTCAGGGTCTCACCGGCACTACGGGTCCGACCGGACCCGTTGGAAAGACAGGAGGAACAGGTGACACAGGATCAACAGGCCCCACAGGAGAAGGTGAAACCGGCCCCACCGGCAGCACCGGCCCCACCGGTAACGCGGGCCAAACCGGTGCCAGCGGAGCCACCGGGCCGACCGGCCCAACCGGTCCCACAGGCCAAGGAGCAACCGGCCCAACCGGTCCCACAGGCGAGAGTGCGACGGGCTCGCCCGGCCCAACCGGTCCCACAGGCCAAGGAGCAACCGGCCCAACCGGTCCCACAGGCCAAGGAGCAACCGGCCCAACCGGCGAAACCGGCCCCACCGGTCCCACAGGCCAAGGCGAAACTGGACTCACCGGAGGCACTGGTCCGACAGGCCCGGCAGGTCAGACTGGCAGTAGCGGCCCGACTGGAGCGCGAGGGCAAACAGGACCTACAGGCGATCCAGGGACTACTGGACCAACTGGGCCGCGTGGGGTCACGGGACGAACAGGTGCCACCGGAGATGAAGGCCCTACAGGATCTACAGGCGAAACTGGGCCAACTGGTGGTCAGGGCGCGACAGGACCATCTGGCCCTCGTGGCGACACTGGACCCACCGGGCAAACAGGACTGACAGGTCCGACGGGCGACCGTGGTGACACCGGCGCGACCGGCCCCGCCGGTGTCACCGGGGTAACTGGCCCGACGGGCGTTCGCGGAGAGACCGGCTCGACCGGAATCACTGGACCAACCGGTGATTCCGGCCCTACCGGTCCTACCGGAGTGACCGGGCCATTCGGTACAGGGCCGACAGGCCCGACCGGACCTCAAGGCGGGTCCACAGGCCCGACTGGCCCCACGGGACCGACAGGTTTACACGGTGTAACAGGACCGACTGGAAATCAAGGTTCTTCTGGATTGACGGGTCCTACGGGGTATGGTATTACGGGTGCCACGGGTAGTACCGGGCCGACTGGGGATACAGGCCCTAGCGGTCCGACGGGAGTGACGGGCAACCGTGGACAGACAGGTCCGACAGGCGATAGCGGCGAGACTGGCCCAACGGGTTCGACAGGACCCGCAGGGGCAGACGGTACTACGGGCTCAACTGGCCCGACTGGCGGCACGGGCTCTCAGGGAGTCACAGGCCCGACCGGCCCCACAGGCGACCGGGGACAGACCGGTGCAACAGGAGTCACAGGCCCCACCGGCGAAGACGGCAGCACTGGCCCGACTGGCCCACAGGGCGACACAGGCAAGACTGGCCCAACCGGGATCGGCCAGACTGGGCCGACAGGCCCTTCGAGCACTGGTCCGACTGGACCAACCGGCGACACTGGCCCGCAGGGCGTAACCGGCCCGACAGGTATAACCGGACAAGGTATAACCGGCCCCACCGGCGATGGTGCCACTGGTCCCACCGGCGACACCGGACCGACTGGACCAACCGGGCAAGGTGTAACCGGAGATACCGGCCCCACCGGCCCCGCTGGCCCCACGGGGGGCGACGGCAGCACTGGACCCACGGGACCGCAGGGAGAAACCGGTGACACTGGATCGCGAGGCGACACAGGCCCTACTGGACCGACTGGAGTCGCAGGTCCAACAGGTGGTGACGGTACTACGGGACCGACTGGATCGAGCGGAGTCACTGGGTCAACTGGTGATACAGGTCCGGAAGGCCCTACTGGAGACACGGGACCTACAGGGGGCGTGGGACCGACTGGAGATACTGGCGAGACAGGTCCCACCGGTAGTACCGGCCCACGGGGCGATACGGGGGATACTGGCCCAACTGGGTCAGCAGGTGATACGGGCTCGACAGGACCGACAGGAGCCGGGGATACCGGACCCACAGGGCGTACAGGCCCCACTGGACCAACTGGACAAGGTGTAACCGGGGACACGGGACCCACCGGTCCGACCGGAGACGGGTACACGGGACCCACTGGACCCACGGGAGGCGTGTACACCGGACCCACCGGTCCGACGGGACCAACTGGCCTGACGGGCGACACGGGGTACGGTGACAGTGGTCCGACGGGACCCACGGGAGTCACGGGCGACACGGGTCCCACGGGGACGGGTGTCTCGACAGTCTATGAGGACTCCGACGAGGGCGAGAGTCAGACGACCGCGCAGACCGAGCAGACCAAGCTCTCCTTCACGACCCCGAGCCTCGCGGCGGGCACGTACCGGATCGGATTCTCGTGTGAGTACGGCAACTATATCCAGAAGGACACGGAAGTGGTCCTCAAGGTGGAGGGCACGACAATCGGCACGGTCCAGTCGTCCGTGACCGAGAGCGACTTCTGGGTTCCGGAAGCGGCGTTTTACTACTACGAACATGACGGTGGGACGATCACGGCGCAGATTCTGTACCTCAACCTCAGCAATGGGGGCCTCGCGCGAATCCGGTATGCGCGCATCGAAATCTGGAAGGTCGAGACCTAATGGCGACGACCTATGATTATTCCAAGACGCCCGTGCAGGCCGAGCGGCTCCACCGCGAGATTGTCGCGGCGAGTCTCCCCGCACCGACGGGGATCGTCTGGAACTCCGGCGAGACCCCGTACAACCTGCATATCACCTTCGCGTCGGCGCTCACCACGGGTCAGCAGACTACGCTCGCGGGTGTGGTCACCGCGCATGACGGATCGGCGGGAACGTACATACCCCCCGTGGGCAGCATGGGCGTGTCGGGCTGCCGACTCGCGTATGACACGACTTCGACGGTGAAGATCGGGCGGGCGGGCCTCATATCCCGCGCGGGTGACAAGGACGCGAAAGGTGAGATTGCCTTCACCGGCAGGCTCACGGTCGATATCACTTCGTCTGGCGCAGGGGGCCTCGATACTGGCAGCGTGGCGGCGAACACATGGTACGCGGTCTTCGTGATAGCCGACAGTTCAGGGCTGAAGCAGCAAAAGGGATTGTTCTCCTTGTCGGAGACGAGCCCGACCATGCCCGCAGGGTATGACCTTTGTCGGCGCATCGGTTGGATCAACACGGACGGCTCCTCGAACATCCGCCGCTACTATTGTCAGGGTGAAGACACGCAGCGCCGGTACGTGTACGACGCAGAGGTGGCAGCGCTGAACGTTTTGAGTAGTGGCAACGCCACCTCCTGGACGCAGCTCGACCTCAGCACATATGTTCCACCGTCGGCGGAGGTCGTGCAGCTTCTCGCGGAGGTGAGCGGGAACAGCACCAATGAGTTCGGGATGTGCCGTCCCAACGGGTCGTCCGTCACGTACTCCGCCTTCGCGCTCCGGACCGGGCCGCTCAAGGCCGCGCGGGAAATCTGGTACATGCCCGCGCCGGGTCAGAAAATCGACTACAAGGTCAAGTCGAGCAGCGACAGCATGGACATCTGGGTTGCAGGGTTCATAGACGACATCTAGTGGAGGACACGATGAACGGAATCATAGAGACGTCTTCGGGCAATCTACTTCGCGCGGGGTACTGCACGTTCACCCCCGGTGACGGTGAGTCGTATCGGACGGACGTGCCGGAGCCCGCGTATGTGTACTGGCAATTCTGTACCCAGTACCATCGTTGGACAGGTGCCACCTGGGTGATCGAACCCCACACGCCGCCGACGTACGGACCGACGGACATCGAATACTACACGCACCTGATGGCAGTCGTGAACGATGCCCCCACGGGTGTGCAAGGCCCGTTCCTGGAGATGCAGGTCAACGTCCACCGGCGCGAGCTGTTCAACGACGAGGAGAATCCGGTTTACCTCGAAGGACACACACCCATCCTGGGTGCGAACGGATGGGGCCAGGACCACGCGGATCGCATCAACAATCTGGAGAACATCCACTCTCAGATCGGGTGGCACGAGATGGAGGTCCGCCGGGCGCTGTACGCGCGGCCCAAGGACATGTTGATCTACTACGGGTGGCCGAGCGGGTTCAACGCGTACTGGCAGAATGAGCTGGTTGCGCGCGACATGGCCCGGTACGGGCTCGTGGTCTTCGGCTCCGGGTTGGAGGAGACGACACACGGCGACCACGCCAACACTGTCGCAATAGCTGCCCGGGTCAAGCAGCTCAACCCGAGTTGCCGCATCTTCGGGTACGTGGACACGACGCTGTCCGAGTCCAACTTCCAGGACAAGGCGGGCAAGTGGAAGAACAACATCGGTGTCCACGGCATCTTCATGGACAAGTACGGGTACGACTGGGGCAACACCCGCGCGCAGCAGAATGTGAAGGTGGACTACGTACACAACCAGGGCCTCGTCGCCTTCGTCAACTGCTGGAATATGAACCACGCGTTGGGCACCGCGAACGACCCCTCGTACCCCAACTCGACGTACAACGTCGGAGAGACCGCGTCCAGCCTTGGGGTGACGGACTGGTACCTCATGGAGTCATTCGCGGTCAACACAGACGCGTACACGGGCTCGAACGGTTTCGAGACGAAGTCTCAGTGGACCGCGCGGCTGAGCACCATGATAAGTCTTCGGGCCACGTACGGCATTCAGGTCGCGGGCGGTGGCATCATCCTTGACTCGCAGGCGAACGGTCAGGCGATGTTCGAGTTCGCGGAGACTGCCGCGCTCATGGCGTCGCTCGACGCGTACGGCGTGTCCGACACGTCCTACGGTTCCAGCTCCGGCAAGGGGAAGTGGTGGACGCGACCGGACCTCGCGGGGATCGGGAAGGTGTACACACACAGCCCCAGCATCTTCGAGGACCCGGGGGACAGCGACGTCTATATGTCGCAGTGCGAGTTCGCTCGTTTCATGATCGACTTCTCCGCAGCGGCACAGACGAGCAGCATCACGAAGTGGTGGACAGCGTAGTCCCTTGACGGGAACCGAGCCCCCTGCTCTATTACGGGCAGGGGGCCTTCCCTCCTGCACCGAGGAGGTGGTCGATGGTCGGGAACGTACTGAACCGCACGACGAAGGAGTACATCGTCAACGTCGAGATGGACAACTATCCCGCCGAAGACTGGATTCACGACCCGGACATGAGCGAGGTGGACCTCGATTGGCCCCGGTACTGGGTGATCGACGGGGACACCGTCAGCGAGATGACGCTCGTGGACCAGCAGGCCCTCGACGCTCCCGGTCTCGTGGCGTGCGTCACCTCGAAGATCCAACAGCTCGACAAGGACATCGAGACGTACGTGGACACGCGGTACCCGACGCGCAGGCTCCTGAACTTCCTGATGCTCCACCTTGAGGCGGTGGACCTATCCTACACGAACCGGAAGACGTACCTCGCGCAACTGCGCACATGGGTCAAATCAGTCACCGCGCACTTCTACACGGCACGGAACGCGCTCATGGGCATGACTACGTTCCGGCAGGTCGAAGCATACGACTTCAACCTCACACAGTTCGACGTGACCGATCCGCTCGTCGCGGTCGAGACTGCAATCGCGATGGAGGACTGAGGTGAAGACGGCCCTCAACACGACGGGCCTCGTGCTCGTCGCGCTCATTGTGGGGGTGAGCGTGTGGGACGTGTTCCTGCTTCACGACGGGATACCGGCGAACACGGTGAGCACCGTGTTGCGGGAATGGTCGCACTGGGTGCTCGTACCGTACGTGTGCGGCGTGCTCGCTGCCCACGTTTTCTGGCACGCCCCGGGACGCGAGAGCCCGGAACAGTTCGCGTGGAAGCCGGTTCGGCTGGCGGTCTGTATCGTTCTTGGGGTGGCGCTTGGGGCATGGTCGTGGTATTCACAGGACGTAGTCGTCACGTTCCTCGAACAGGTGCCATTCCTGCCCTTCCTGTTCATAGGGGCACCCATGGGTCGGTGGGCATGGCCGCAGTACGCGGATGAAGTGGGGGCATGATGGTCGGGAACGTGCTGAACCGCACGACGAAGGAGTACCGGGAGGGTGTGATCCTCGACATCGCCACGTATCCTGTTGCGGAATGGATATGGAACCCCGACCTGACTGATGTTGAAGGGGTGATGCGGCGGTACTGGAAGGTGGTTGGGGATGAAGTCATTGAGATGTCCCCGGCAGAGAAGGTGGCTCTCGATGCCACCGACCTCCCCGTGTACAAAGCGGGTAGGAAAGTGCGCCTCAAGTCCGAGATGGAGACGTACATCGAATCGCGGTACACGCTGCATGCGCTCGCCATGCTCGCGTTGCTTGAAGCGGAGGCTATCGTCGGGAGCATGGCGAACCGAAAGGCGTACGTCGCGGAGCTTCAGACATGGTTGGGCTCCATCTGGTCTTCCATCGCCGCGAAGGAAGCGGCCATAGACGCCCTGACCACCATAGAAGCCGTCGAGAACTACGCGTGGGATCTTGCCAGCGAGTTCGACGGAACAGACCCCGAATGCACGGTTGCAGGGGCATACGCCATCGCGAATTAGCACGCCTACCCGAGAAATTTCTTGACCTCGCCACGGGCTCGTGCTATGACGCCCCACTTGGGGGGTTCCCGCATGAGCAACGTCATGCTGCACGTCAACAACGTATGCTGGCTTGGTGGTACCATGATGCATACGCTCACCTTCGCACGGGCGTACCCGGAGTTCAGGCACGTCGTGTACTACATCCACGAAGGCCCGAATCCCCGAATGCTCACCATGCTCAGAGAGGCGGACATAGACGTACGACAGGTCCCGTTGCCCGGTAAGATCAACCGGAACCTGATAGCACAGCACGATCCCGCTATACTCATACTGAATAACACGGGGGGTAAGTTCATCAACGGTTCGTGGCCGTACGCGTGGCTCAATGAGTGGCCGACAGTCTTCTACCACCACGGACCGACGTGGCCCCTCCTCGACGTGAACCTCGACATCTTCAACTCGCGCCACCTGTTCCAACTGTGGCGGTACGACAACTGCAAATCCCGCATGAAGGCAGTGCGGTTCGTTGGTTCGTACATTGACACGGACCTGTTCGAGGCTCGACGTCCCCGCCAGTCGAAGGACGGTCGCGTAGTGATCGGCAAGCTCTCCAGTGACCAGAGGGTGAAGTTCCCACCGGTCCTGCCACGCGTACTCGAACGGATCGAGGACATCCACGGTCCGGGCAAGGTTGCATTCGAGATCGTCGGCGGCTCGAAGTATTATCCCAAGTTGGGAGAGAGGCTCACAGTCTATCAGGCCCCCGACTTCGGTCAGCGCCCGGCCCCGGACTTCTATGCGGATTGGGACATCCTCCTGCATGTGACGACCGACGACTACACGGAGACATGGTGCCGGGTGATCACCGAGGCGATGGCTTCGGGGCTCGCTATCGTGGCCGAGAACAAGGGTGCCATCCCCGAGCAGATCGACCACGGGGAGGAAGGGCTCTTGATTCCCCGCTCCGTGGCGGGCAATGGGGTCTCGCAGGAAGACGCGGACTTCCATTGGGAGTCGGCGTATGTCAACGCGCTCGACGACCTCGTGTACCACGCGAGCGCCCGCCAAGCGTTGGGTGAGAACGCCCGTGAGAAGGCCGTGCGGGAGTTCGGTATTCCCGCCTTCCGCCGCAAGACAATCGACGCTCTAATGGGCGTCATGGCCGGGATCAAGGTCGAGAGCGAGGCGTAGATGCTGCGTCCATCGGACGTGCCGGTGCTGAAGGCGAAGACGAACTTCGAGGCCATCGACCTGCTACCGACCGGCAGCCGTGGTGTCGAGATCGGCGTGCGCAAGGGCAGGCTCAGCGACTACATCGTCCGGAAGCTCGACCCCTCCCGGTTCCTCATGATCGACCCGTGGAAGCACTTCCCCACCGACAGGCAGCCGGACCCGTCGAACGAGTCACAGGCGAACATGGACCGCATGTACGAGGCGGTCAACGCGCGCTTCGGTAAGCTGCCCAACGTGGAGGTGCGCCGGGCGACCTCGCTCGACGCGACCAAGTGGGTGGGGATCAACGAACTCGACTGGGTCTTCATCGACGGGGACCACACGCCCTTCGGGTGCTTCCTCGACCTTGCCATCTGGTACCAGAAGGTCCGGCCCGGCGGGTACATCCTCGTGCATGACTACGTGGAGCGTGACCACTTCGGGATCGTACAGGCTATCGACGAGTTCCTGTGGCGGTTCACCGACGTGGAGGTGGTGGGCCGGACGGACGAGCTGCAGTACCCCACGCTGGTGCTGCGGAAGTCCGACATCCCGCAGGTGGACGTCGAGATCAAGAGCACGCCCGTCCATGCGGAGAGCCGAAAGCTCACGCCCAACGAACTGGCGCTGGTTGACAAGCTCAAGGCTGCGTCAGACGAGATATACCGCAAGACGGCCCGCATCGGCAAGCCCGATCCGCTCGTGGCTGAGACGGGTCTCACCTCGTTGGCGGAGGCACGGGGCCGCAAGAAGAACGTCCTGCACTTCTGTCAGGTCTGCTGGTTGGGCAGTGTGCCCTTGTTCATCGCGGACCTTGCCCGAGTCTTCCCTGAGTTCCACCACATCATGTGCTATCTGAACGAGTGGCGGACTGACCAGAATGCCATGGACGTGATCCGTTCACGGGGAGTCGAGGTAGTTCATTGGCCGAAGGTCACACGGGATATCCTGTGTGAGGTGGACCCGGTGGCAGTCGTCTTCCACAACACCGGCGGGAAGAGCATCGAGGGAGAGTGGCCGTACGAATGGCTCAAGGAGTGGCCGACCATGACGTACCATCACATGGTATCGTGGCCTCTCATCCCCGTGGACCTGGATGTCTTCGTCTCCAAGGAGGTGTTCAACCGAGGGTACGCACGGTGCATCAAGCGCGCGAAGAAGCATATCTTCGTGCCACCGTGTATCGACACGGAGCCGTACCTGAAGGTCGAGCACGCTGACAACACCGGCTTGACAATCGGGCGGATGCACACCGACCACGAGGACAGACATCCGCCGGTGATCCTCGACATCTTCCGCGACATCGAGAAGCGAGTTCTTGCCCCCCGATTCATCGACGTGGGAGGGGCGAAATACTACGTGGAGGACGGGAAGACCTGGGATGACGTGCCAGTCAAGTGGACGCAGCCTCCCTGCATCGACTGGAAGAGCTTCGGGGGTCTCACCAACGTGTGGATGCCGCCTACGGGGAAGCTGGAGCCCTGGGAGTTCATGGCGCTCATGGACGTCTTCATCATGTGGAACAAGCCGGGCATCACGGATACCTGGAGTCGGGTCGTCACGGAGGCGATGGCTGCGGGCGTCGTCGTCATCTCCGAAAACAAGGGCGGACCGACCGAGCAGATCGAAGACGGCGTCAACGGGTTTCTCGTCGATCCTTCCGAGCCGAGCCGCATTACGAACATCGTGGCAAGGCTGGCGCAGGACAAGGACGCGAGGTTGCGCATAGCACAGCGGGCGAGGGAGACCGCGACAGAGTACGGATACGAGAAGCTCCGTAACGAACTGCGCGGCTTCTTCTTCAACGCGATGATTGGAGTCAGGTGATGTTCTACCGCTTCCGGGGCCACCTGCGGCACGCGGAGCAACTCGACGGGATGTTCCGTGGTAGTCTCTTCCTCCTGGGCGGCGCGAAGGAACTGCAGAAGTGCGTGTACATGCTGCGCGACAGCAGGGTCGTCACGCTCGCGATGAACAACGCGGGTACCGTGGTCAGGCCACACCTGTGGATCGGGGCAGACGGGGCCGAGTATTACTCCGCCTCGATCCTCCACGATCCGGCAATCATGAAGTTCATGCGCATCATCAGGATGGACACGGTTACCCAACGCGGTATACCGGTGCGCGAGTGCCCCAACATGCACTTCTACAAGGAAGACCCCGAGATGATCTACAACGGGGTCTTCGTGCCACGCGAGACCATGATCTTCTGGAAGAACGTGTTCGTTGTGGCACTGCAGCTCGCATGGAGGTTGGGATTCTCCCGTGTGTACTGCGTCGGCTGCGGGTTCAAGGCGGCGGATGGGTACGCGTTCAAGAGCCGCCACGTTGACGAGTACGAGAAGTACAATCAGAACACGTACGATGCCGTCTTGCGGCAACTGCAGCACCTGCTACCGCATGCGAAGGCGGCGGGGCTCGACGTAGTCTCCTGCACGCCCGATTCGCGCCTGGGGGAGCTTGACGTGCGGTACGAACCGATCCGGTCTGCCATCGACGCGGCGGCTGCGGAGGTCCCGTCAGTGGACACCGAGAACGTCAAGCACCCGAAGGACGAGTTGGGGGACAACGAGAAGGCCAAGGCTGGCGCTTGAGCACCGCGCCTGCCCGTGCTATGCTCTGGCATCGTGGGAGGTGCCGACGGTGATTACGCTTGGCAAGATCAACGAGGTGCTCAAAGACCACATGAAGGTGCTCGACTCCGCCAATCAGCGGAGGCCCGGCATCCCGGTTAGCGAGTTCAAGTACAGCCTGCGCGATCCGGACGGCGTCGAACGGTCGGCGCAGCTTGGCGGGGACATCACCGTCAACTTCATCGAGTTCTCGTATGGAAACTACCGGTTGTGGTACACGCCCGACAAGGTCGGTGCGTGGTACATCGACGTGTGGCACCCGACGATCTTCCCGTGGGGCCAACACAACGATCATCAGATATACTCTCAGAGCCTCGACGACGTGGGGCCGGGGACGGGGGATCATATGCAAAAGGTCATCGTCAAGGAGGCGGTCACCGACCTCCCGCTTCAGAATACCCGCGTGCGCGTGTACAACGATGCCATGACGCAACTGGTGGCGCAGGGGTACACGAACTCGTTGGGAGAGATCGAGCTGTACCTGAACGACGGGGATTACAAGGTCAATCTGTACCGCT
>Ga0316577_10000298_pt1 | contig 18063 bp, 16 predicted proteins | sample S5NA_FD_203073 | JGI IMG/M metagenome (GOLD analysis project Ga0316577, IMG submission 203073) | Rhizosphere microbial communities from salt marsh grasses in Alabama, United States - S5-7_050615r2r1 | ecosystem: Host-associated > Plants > Roots > Rhizosphere | place: USA: Alabama | collected... | reverse complement strand
GCTCCTCTTCCCACCCCCTACCCACCAGGAGCTCCGAGGGCTCGAACCGGCCCAGCTCGGACAGGAGCTCCTGCCCCGACACCTCCTGGACCTCCACCTCTCCCGTGGACAGGTCCAGGGCCGCCAGAGCCCAGTGATCCTCCATCCCCCTCGCCAATGCCACCAGGTGATTGTTCTTCCTGGCCTGAAGGAGGTCATCCTGGACAATGGTGCCGGGGGTGATGGTTTCCACCACCTCCCTCTTGACGATCCCCTTCGCCAGGGCCGGGTCTTCCACCTGCTCGCAGATGGCCACCCTTCTCCCCAGCTTCACCAATCGGCCCAGGTACTCATCCAGGGCTTTGGCGGGCACGCCGGCCAGGGGGACCCGGGCCGCAGCCCCGTTGTTCCGGGACGTGAGGGTCAGCCCGAGGATGCGGGACCCCTCTTCGGCGTCGCCGAAAAAGAGCTCGTAGAAATCCCCGACCCGGAAGAAGACCAACGCGTCTCGGTGGCGGGCTTTCACCTCCCGCCACTGCTGCATCAGAGGGGTGTCTTCTCGAGGCGTGTGAGACGGCATCTGCTTGAGCTTCGGCCCCCCCGGGAGGCCCGGCGCCCACACCCTCCGGGGTTCGAGGATTCAGGCACGGGTCACGTCGGGGGGGACCTCAATCCGGGATCCCCTGGGGCTTCGCCTGAAGGATACCGGAGCCCCGAAGCCGGATCAACCGGGGTGCGCCCCGGCGGGTCGGGTAGTAGACTCTGCCAGATTCCCCCTTCATCAGGAGGTCCCCATGGGCCGTGCGTCCCGACGATCCAGGCGTATCCGGATCCTGTTCTCCCTCCCGCTCTTCCTGTTGGCCGGATTTCCGCCTCCTGCCACGGCCCAGGTGGGGGAAGGGGCGAACGTTCCCGCCGACCCCGAAGACGTCTCTTCAGTGGACGCCATCGTGGCGGCGGTGTACGACGTCATCTCGGGACCCGCCGGTGAGGCCCGGGACTGGGATCGCTTCCGCTCCCTCTTCCTCCCCGGCGCTCGCCTGATTCCCGTCGGGGTCCAACCTGGAGGAGAGTACGCCGCGAACATCACGACTCCTGAGGAGTACGCCGAACGCGCCGACGCCTTCTTCCTGGAGAACGGGTTCTTCGAGGCGGAAATCGGCAGGGTGGAAGAACGGTTCGGGCCCATCGTACACCGCTTCAGCGCCTACGCGTCCAAACGGTCATTAGCGGATGCAGAGCCGTTCGCCCGTGGGATCAACTCCTTCCAGCTCATGCACGACGGGACACGCTGGTGGGTGGTGACGATCTACTGGACGGCGGAGCGGCCGGACCTGCCGATTCCCGAGAAGTACCTGGGGGCGCCCTCCGGTCTCTGATCCTGGCGCCGGATTCGAGGCCGCCCTCGTCCTGGACGCCGGATCCGAGGAGAGGGTCCGGTGAGTCGAGAGGGGCTGTCCCGGTCCGTTCCGATCCTGGAGAAGGCGGCGGCAGCCCCCCCGGAGACCCTCAACGGAATTTGCGCGTCCAGATCACGATGACCGCACAAGGGTAGGTCGAATGCCCCAGGAGAAGGAACTCACCGGGGACCTCCACACCCTTGTAGAACTCCACGGCCTCCACGTCTCCGGCCCAGTAGTCCAGGCCCACGACCGGATCCAGCCGGTAGGGGACGCCATCTATGAACACGTCCGGAGCGCAGGGTCTTCCCCTCACTTCAAGATCGATATCTCCACCTCGACCTGGCCGGACAGACACGGCAGGCACGTCCAGGAGGAGATCAGCCACCCTCGCCCCGGGCCTCCTCTCAATGACCTCCCGGGTGATGAAGGCACCCCGGCCGAGGCTCATCCGTCGAATGAGCCCCTCGATCTGATACCCGGACTGGGCCGTTCCGGTGATGGTCATCCCCTCCAACTCCAGCGCGTCCGGAGCCAGGAGGATCTCCACGGAATTGGAAACGTCGCCCGCCACCCGGACCCCCGTCGTGGAGGGGCTGTACCCCAGGCCCGTCACTTCGAGTGTGAACACCCCCCAGGGTTGGCTGCCGAAGCTGAAGTACCCTCTGGAGTTGGTCATCGTGGCCTGGTCGAGCTCCACGAGGCGAACGAGGGCATTGGGGACGGGGCGACGGATCTCGGCGTCGATGATTCGCCCCTGGAGGACCCCCCTTGAATTCGGGTCGGATAGCCTCAGGGAGATGGGCTCCACGTGGAGCATCCCCGCCTCGATATCCACCTCCACGGGCTTCGACACCACCCGGAGCACTGCGTGCAAGGTCACTCGAACACCCGCCGGCACCTTGCAGAAGGCAAAGAAGCCACGGGGGTCGGACTCGACTTCGAACGTCCGGGAGAGGGAGTCGCCGGGGGCCTTCCAGGTTGCCGTGACCCGGGCTCCGAAGAGGGGGACCCCGGACACAGAATCGGTCACCGTTCCGGCCAGAACCGCTTCGCTTGCCGGATCCAGGGCGACGCCGCAAGCCGCAGCCACAGCCTCCCCGACCTGCCGGGCATCCTGGGCCATCAGGAATCCAGGCAACGCTGCCGTCGCGACCAGGAAGGTCAGGAGAAAGATTCTGCGCGGCATTCTTCCCTCCGGGGGAATCAGGGGGACAAGCCCCTCTGCCCGGCGGGCGACACGAAGCAGGATCTTCAACGATAGGATCCTGCACCCGCCTCCCCTGGGTTCGAACCCTGGGCCCGCTCCCTACTCGATGAAGATAGTCTCCTCCGCTGACACGAAGAGGACATCCTGGAGGCTGGGGTGCCTCAGCAGCAGGTCTGCTCCCTTCTCCCGGAGTCGCCCTTCGGTGAAGCCCAGGATCACGAGGTCCGCGGACGAGGAGCGGTTCTCCACCAGTGCGTTGAAGTCCACGCGGTCATCGGTGGGGATCACCTGCAGGTTCTTGGCGGCAATAGGCAGACGCCCTTCCCGGATCATCTGGTTCAGGTGGGCTGTCCGTTCCGCCACCTCGTTGAAGGGGAACGCCGCCTTGATGTTGATCTCGGCCCCTTTCCAGTCCGGGTGCCCGAGGAGCACATAGGAGAGGAGGATCATGAGGTTGGCGTTCCGGTAGTCGTGCCAGGTGAGCCACAGGTGGATGGATTTTCGGTTTCCGAAGAAGTGGTCTCCGTGCCGAAGGACCAGGCGATTCATCCTAGGCGCAGAGGCCAGGGCGCACCCGGCCAGGACCTCCTCCACGACGTCTGGTGGGTCGTGGCGGGAAAACTCGAAGAGAATGGTGTTGTTTTCCATTCCGCTCACCCCCGGCGCTTGCAGGCACTGGGCCAGGGCGGAGGCCATGGACGGACTGATCATGGTATCCACGTAGATGGCGGAATCCGTTTCCTCGATCCCCTCGATGAGGCGGGCCAGCACCTTCCTGCTTTCCAGGATGTTCTCCCGGTTCAACATCCCCCCGATGAAGTGAAGATAGGTGCCGAATCCATAACGGTGGCACAACCAGGAGAGCATCCGAATCGGGGAGAATCGGTCGAACGTTCGGGAGGTGATCATGATGACGCTGGGGCGCCAGTCCCGGGGTGGGGACTTCTGAAGCCGGATCTGGAGATACCGGGTCAGCTGGGTCATGACCCCATGAAAGATGGCCGAGAGATCGTCCACCTCGTCTCGCCGGGTGGCCCGGATGGTACGGTACAGCACGGCCATCACCACGATGGCCAGAGCCGCGTAGAGCAGGTCCATCTGGAACATCAGGAGAAGACAGAGGATGGCTCCCCAGAAGCTCAGATACCACTTGGACCGGAAGCTGGGGCGGTAGGAGGGCCGGGCCGCAAAGTGCTCCAGGAAGGAGATGGCACAGAGGGCCCCGTAGGTCACCATGAAGAACATGGACACGATGCGGGCCACCAGGTCCACGTTTCCCAGGGCCACCGTGACGAGGGCGAGGGCAGCAGTGACGATGGTGGCGTTTCTGGGCTCGTTGGCCCCTCCGACCCCCTCTGCCACGACGGGATTCAACCTCCGGAAGGGGAGGATCCCATCCGAGCCCAGGGCCTGGAGCGTCCGAGGCGCCACCATGATGGATCCGATGGCGGAGGAGAGGGTGGCAGCCGCCAATCCCAGGGGGATGATGGGCCCCCAGAGAGCGATCCTCCCCATGACCAGCTGGTCCGAGTCCAGAAGCTCAGGGGGAGCGGACACGGCCAGCTTCACCACCACCAGGACGTATACCACCATCCCGGTGAAGGTGGCGGAGATCACCCCCAGCGGAATCGAACGCCGGGGGTTCGCCAGATCCCCGGATAATCCGACTCCCGCGGTCATCCCCGTGAAAGCGGGGAAGACGATGGCGAAAACCAGGATGAAGGGGTCGGAGTCCTGGAGGCCGCCGAACAGGCTCACCGATTCCACGGGGGCTCCCTCCACGGGGGACCCGAGGAAGAAGAAGAGCAAAGAGAGGAGCAGGATGGTGACCACCACCCAGAGTGCCTTCACGCCCATGTTCGCACCCCGGGTGAGCATGAGGGCCGCCAGTCCGAGCGTGGCCGGCAGGGACACGACCCTGGGGTCCCACCCGATCCCCCAGGCGGTCTGAGCCCACGCCGCCAGGGGAGAGAAGGCTTCGGCGAAGGCGATGAGGTAGAAGGCCACGGAGATGGCCTGGGAAAGAAAGAGGGAGATCCCGATGGCTCCCCCGATGGTGGAGCCGAAGGATCTGGAGATGATGAAATACTCTCCTCCGCCCTCTACTCTCCTGTTCGTGGCGATCTCCGCGATGGCCAGGGCCGTCGGGACCGTCACCATGTGGCCCAGGAGAATGATCAGGAGGGCCCCCAGGAGGCCGGCGTTTCCCACCGCATAACCGAAGCGAAGGAACATGACGGCCCCGAGGATCGTGCTGATGCTGGCCAGGAACACGGGGCTCGTGCCGAAGCCGTGGCCGCGGGGGGAAGTTCCTGGCGTGGTCTGGTTGGGCACGGAGCAGTCCCTCCATGGAGAAGGCGATCCTCCGGGGCAAGACTCCGGAGGGCGCCGAAGGCGATCGGTCCCCGGTGCCCTATGAATTTCCGAAGGTTGTGAGGGTGTGCGCAACGGTTGGTTGTGCTGGAACCCGTCCGCCGGCTCGGACCTGGCCGCTTCTATGTCCCTCCTATGGCCTTCGGAGGAAGCGGAGACGCCGGGAACGATTCAATGTCCCCTTGATCCTCTCATTATTTTGGTCCCCATCGCAGCCGACAAGTGTCATCTTCAAGAGGAGAATTCTGGTGGACATAGCCAATCCAGCATACGGATTCAAGCGAACCGTTCCCGTCCCCGTGGAGGAAGCAGACCGGCGGGTCCGGGAAGCGCTCAAGAAGGAAGGATTCGGGATTCTGACCGAGATCGACGTAAGAGCCACCATGAAGCAGAAGCTGGACGTCGATTTCAAACCCTACATCATCCTGGGAGCCTGCAACCCGCCCCTGGCCCATCAAGCCCTCTCCGCCGAGGAGGACATCGGACTCCTCCTTCCCTGTAATGTCGTGGTCTACGAGGGAGAGTCCGCCGGCACGTCGGTGGTGGCCGCCATCAACCCGACCGTTCAGCTCGGGATCACCGGCCGCGACGATATCGGTCCCCTGGCTGAAGAAGTGGGCACTCGGATCAAGCGGGCCCTCGACGCCCTTTGACCAACAGCCATTTCCTCCGGGATCGGGGAGAGAAGAAGACCGACCCGGCGAAGGACTCCCTCCGCCGGGTCTCTTTCCTCCACTCACCCTGCCGATCTCCCCTGCTGCCGGGAGATCCAGTCCCCTCACCGGATCCTCTCCTCGGATCCGGCGTCCAGGACGACGGCAGCCTCGAATCCGGCGCTCTCCAGCTCACTCTTGAGCCCCTCCGCTCCTTCCCGAAGTTGAAAGCGACCCAGCCGCACCCGGATCAGCGGATCCCCCGGCACCCTCACCACCCGAGGGTCGAACCCCGCGCTTCGGAGTCTATCGGCCAGAGAGAGGGCGCCGTCCAGGCTCCGGAATGCGCCCGCCTGGACCGAGATGACGCCGTCCCCTGTGGCGGCCGTGGGATCCTCGGCGCCTGCGGCGGGCTCAGGACCCAGGGCTTCCACCTCCGGTCCTCGCTCCCGAAGCCACGCCTCGGCTACATCACGAAGGGGACTCGAAGGGTACCCTCGAATCAGAGCGGTATAATGGGAATGTGCCCCTCTCAGGTCCCCCCGGAGCTCGGCACTCTGGCCGAGCCGAAGGAGCGCATCGTCAGAATAGGGTCCTCCCGGGAATTCGAGGACCAACCGACGGAGATCCATCTCCGCCATGGAAGGGTCCACCGTGAGTCGGGCTCGGAGCCAGAGGCTACGCTGGCGGTCCATTCGCTCAACGTTGGGACCCTGGTCGTCCCACCAGGCCTCCAGGGCCTCCCTGGCCTCGAGAATCCGCCCCCGGGCCATGAGCGCCTCGACTTCCTCCAGAGACGCCCGTTCCTGGGGCGTGGCGGGAACCGGGACGAGCAGGAGGAGGAAAAGGAGACCCGGATTCAGCCATCGTGGCTTCATGCCGCCCCCTCGTCATGGCCCAGCATCAGGCCCAGGAGCCATTCCTCCAGGACCTGGTCCTCGGGCAAGGAGCTGGACTTCAGGATCCGATCCACTCTCTTCAGACCTTTCAGGGCCACGGTGAGCTGGGCCACGGACCACCGACTCGCCTGCTGCATCAGTCGGGCCGACAACCATCCCTTCTGACGGGGGGGGAGGCTCTCTTCCAGCGATCCCCTCCCGGCCGACCGCCCGATGCCGAGGCGCAAGAGGTGAGTGGTCAAGCCCATGGTGAGATGGACCCCCGACTCACCCTGGGCGATGAGGAGGGAGAGGCCGCCCAGGGCTTTGTGAAATTCCCGATTCCCCACCAGGTCCATCCATTCCCACCGATCCTGGGTGGGCACATGGGTGCCCGCCGCCCTCACGGCTTCCAGAGTGATGGGCTCGTCCTCCCCCACGAGGCTCGCCAGCTTCTCCACTTCCCGAGCCAGAACACCCAGGTCCGTCCCCACGGCCCCTCCCAGAGCCCTGGCGGCCTCCTCCGTCATCCGGGCCCCATGCCGCGAGGCCGCCCACTCCACCAGCCATCCGGGCACATCGTTTGGCCCGATCTCCGGAAACTCCGTCGATCGGGCGGCCCGCATGAGCTCCCGATAGAACTTGGCTCTGGAATCCCTCGGAATCGTTGCCAGCATGATCAGGGCCAGGCCGGTTGGCGGGCTCTTCACCACCTCCAGAAGGGTATCCCGGGCTCGAGGGCTGGAGGCCAGCGCTTCCACCTCCCGAAGGAGAACGACTCGCCACTCAGCCATCATGGGGGGGGTTGCCAGAACGGACGCGAGGGTCTCCACACTCACCTCCGACCCTCGGACGGGATCGAAGTTGAAGTCCTTCGTGCTCGGGTCCAAGTGCCACCCCACCAGAGCCCTACCGGCCTCTTCCTTCCGAAAGGCGTCGTCCCCGAAAAGGAAGAACGCACCTCCTTTGTCCTGATCCGATAGGCCCAGGGGGGTGGATCGTTTCACCATTCTGGGATCGGACAAAGCCTACTGGATTCCGACTCGAGAGAGCACCGCGCTTCGGCGGCGCTCCGAGAGGGAGGAATACTCGAAGAGGACCCGGTGCGTGTCGCCCCAGGGGCCGTCCAGGAAGCCCGACGCGGTGAAGACCGACGGACCTCTGGGAAAAGTGGACCTTCGAGAGGGGGGCGTGAAGGAGGATGGCGGCGGCGGGGCGGCGACCACGACGGGAGGCAGCTCGATGGATGGCCGCCCGACTCCGGTTCTCGGCGTCCAGGCCACTGCGGCTAGGAGGAGGGCCACCGCAAGAACGGAGAGCGTGGTCGCGCCGGAACCAAGGGTCTCCCTGGCGATGCTGGCGCCATCCTCGATGTGGTAGATGCGGTGAACGAGGCGAGCCCGAAAATCCTCCGGGACCTCCAGGTCTGGAAGAGTGCGGAGGAGGCCTACCCCCTTTTCAAGGGCGTGTTGATGCCTGCGACACCGCGGGCAGACGGACAGATGGGCCTCGATCTCCTTCGAGAGCTCCCGCCCGGTCCGTCCGTCGCGGAACTCGGAAGAAACGGCCACGTACTCCGAGCACTCCATTTCCGCTCAAGCACTCCTTGGGGACCGGGTCCCCAGCGGGTGGATCAGGTTGACATCACCTATGCTACGTCGACGGGAACGAGGAGTTCCCCAACGGCTGAAGTTATTCACCAGATGTTCCCCAAGCCATCATTTGTTTTCTCTGGCGCGAGGGGTCCTATGCACTGGTACTGGTGCTACCTCACCAGGGTTCCGCTGCCGGGCAGGAGGGGTCCGCCATCGCCAGCGGCCCCCATGGACTTCATGGCACGAAAAGGCGGCCTTCCCGAAGGAAAGGCCGCCGAGCGTTGGGGAGAGGGAGGCGTGGGCCCGCAGCGTCAATCCAGGAGCGGAGCGATGATCCGGGCGAAGTTGTTCCTCGCCCGATTCAAACGGCTCTTGACGGTGCCGAGATTGCACCCCGTAATCTCGGCGATGTCCTCGTAGGTCTTTCCTTCCAGCTCGCGGAGCACGAAGACGATGCGGTGGTGCTCGGGTAACTCCGCCACGGCATTCTCCACCAACTCCTTCAGGTGCCGCTTCCTGAAGAGGTCATCCGGACGGAGCTTCGGGTCTTCCCACTCCAGCGGCCTGTGATCCGCCTCCCAATTCTTCTTGATGGTCTGGAAGAGGACCAGTGGGTTTCTGGAGCGGTTCCGGAGCTCGTTCTTGGCCAGGTTGCTGGCGATGGTGTAGATCCACGTGGAGAACTTCTTCGTTTGATCAAACCGGTGCAGGTGGCGATAGACACGGACGAACGTCTCCTGCACGAGATCCTGAGCCCGTTCCCGATCCCCAACCGTCCGGTAGACGAAATTCAGGAGGCGCTTGTCATACCGGTCCACCAGCTCTCCGAATGCCCGGGCCTCCCCGTCCAGAAATGCCTGCACGACCTGGCTGTCCGAGAGCTCCCCCAGGGCCTGTGAGACTCCACGAGCTCCTGGGGCCCTCCGGCCTCCTCGTGACCTGGTCTTTTTCTCTCGAACCGCGCTCATATTCTCCTCACTCCTTCTTGTGGCACCGAGGTGCCCGGGTTCCGGCGCACCTCTTCTCCTGCCCCCCTTGTTGGCAGGAAACGTACCAGGAGGAAAGCCCCTGTCTTCAGGTAATTCCCCGGGGTCCTGTCCTTTCCAGGGGACATCGCCCCTCGATTTGGGGACGAAGGGAGCGTCGTCCCGGGGAGCCGCCCCCTCATCTATTAAGACGTCTCGGGAGTCCGAGTTGTCACATCTGCGCCCTCAACCTCCGTCCCGGAGGAACCGGTCGAGGTAGAGAAGCCCGACCATGCTCTTTCCATCCACGATTTCCCCTCCCTGCATCATGCCTCGGACCGAGGAAAGGGGGAGGTGAACCACCTCGATATACTCGTCCTCATCCCTCCTGACCTGACCTCCCGTCAGGCCTGTTGCGAGGAAGAGGTGGATTTCTTCATTCGTAAACCCCGGAGTCGTGAAGAACCGGGCGAGGGGAGTGAATTCCCGGCCCGTGTACCCCGTCTCCTCCTCCAACTCCCGGCGTGCACAACTCTCCCAGTCTTCCCCATCCCGCGGAAGCCCCGCAGGAATCTCGAACACGTATCCCCCGGCCGCGTATCGGTACTGATGCACCATGACGACCTCAGGATCAGGATCGTCCAGGCTCCCCAGAATCGGGACGACCGCAGATGCGCCTCGGTGCCGGATGAGCTCCAGCTCACCCTCCTTCCCGTCGGGGAACCTCACCCGATCCACGGACAGATGAACCACGCGGCCATCGTGGATCAGCCGGGAGGATATCCGGCCCGGGCCGGCTCCCGGACTCTCGTCCGACGGTACCGTCTTCTCGTTCATGAGCTCCCCTCAGGGCATCAGGGCATGAAGAACATGTCCCGACGAGGATCTCCACTTAGGATACGGTCCCCCCCGGGAACGGTTGCATCAGGGGATCAGGTCGGTGATATGACCTCGACGGGTCCCAGACCCAGGTCAACAAGGGGATCCCGGATCTCCTTTCCGTCCCCCACCACCACGACCACCAGCTCCTCGGGACGCAGCACCGCTCGGCTTGCTTCCCGGACCGTATCGAGGTCCACGCCCCGGATCTCGTCCCGGTAGGTCGCATAGAACTGCGCAGGGAGATCATAGACGAGAAGCTCACAGATCCGGGCAGCTACCTGGCCCGTGGTCTCCAGCTGGAGCGGGAAGATCCCCGAGAGAAAGTCTCGGCTCTGGGACACCTCCTCCGGGGTTGGGCCACCCTCGACCAGACCACGGACCTCGGACATGGCCTCCCGAACGGCCGGCGCCGTCACCTCCGTGGCCACGGCGGTGGAGATGACAAAGGGACCGGCCTTGGAGCGAAAGCCGAATCTGGACCGGATCCCGTATGTGTATCCCCGCTCTTCCCGGAGGTTCAGCATGAGGCGGCTCGTGAAGGCACCCCCGAGAACGGTGTTGAAGATCTGGAGAGGGAAGTAGTGAGGAGAGGACCGTGGAGCTCCCACCTGGCCTATGCGGATCTCCGACTGGACCGCGCCGGGTCGGTCGACGACGAGTATCCTCCCTTCCCGGGTTCGGGGCTCCGGGGAAAAGGACCTGGCGGCGTGTTGCGTTCCATCCCAACCTCCGAAGAACGACCGAACGAGGCTCTCCACTTCTCCCGGTTCGACGTCACCCACGACCACGATCCCGGCACCCTCAGGCCTGTACCGACCGCTCCAGAGATCTCGAGCCGCTTCCGGCCCGATGGCCCCCACCGAATCCGGGGTCCCCGCCAGAGGGCGGTGGTAGGGGACGGAGTCCGCGAACACGAAGTGGGCGATGGAATCGTCAGCGAGACTGCCCGGATCCATGCGACGTTGCTGGATCGCCGCCAGCCGCTGACTCTTGAGCCGGTCCACCTCCGGAGGCGGGAAGCCCGGCTTCAGGAGAGCCTCGGCCAGCAGGGCCATGGCTTCGTCCTTCCGATCGGCCAGAGAGGTCACGGAGACGGTGGTGGAATCCCACCCGGTGTGAACCGAGAGGCCCGAACCGATATTCTCGAAGGCTTCGGCGAGCTCGGGACCGCTGCGGCTCTTCGTCCCCCCTTCCAGAGCGGAGCCCGTCAGCACAGCCAGGCCCGCCTGGGGGTCGGCCAGCACCGATTCCCCACCCTTCAGGACCACGGTCATGGTCACCAGGGGGAGCTGCGTCATCCGGCCGACTCTCAGGCCGACTCCGTTCGGGAGGGGGACGGACGTCACCTCCGGGAACTCGAAGGGGCGCACGGATCCAGCCTCCGGGGGCGTTGACCGATCCAGGACGACAGGCCTTCCACGGGTCATGGAGAACCTTTCGGGATGTAGGTTAGTACGGCTCGATTGTCATCTCCCAGGTGTTCCCCTGCCAAGTCCTGGACCTGGTTCCTGGTCACCGCCCGGACCCGCTCCACTTCCGAGTTGAGTCGGGCTGGATCATCGAACACCTGATCGAACATCGACAGAAGGTCCGCACGATTCCCAACGTGCTGGATCTCCCGAAGCAGATGCGTCTCCGTCATGGCCACCGCGCGATCCAGCTCGCTCTGGGACACGGAGCCGAGGCCTTCGATCTCCTCGACCAGGGCTTTCTCGAGGGTGTCGATCTCGGCATCGGGATACCCGGTGACCCACAGAAGGAGGAGTGAGGCGCCTGTCTGTAGCGGGAAGACGTAAGAAAGCACGTCCTTGGCGATCCGTCGCTCTCTCACCAGGGATCGATAGAGCCTGGAGGCCTTCCCGCTCCCCAGTACCGTGGCCATCATGTCCGCGCCGTGGAAGAGGTCCGAATCGACGGGGGGAACCCTGGAAGCCATGTACACACGTGGGAGGGGTACTTCCGCCTCCACCTCCGCCCGGACGGTCTCGCCGATCTGGAGAGGGATCTCCGTTTGGCCGGGGATGGGTGGGACCGGCGCTCCAGGCGGGATCTCGCCGAAATACCGGTCCACCAGCTCGAGGGCCTCGGACGGGTCCAGGTCCCCCGCCAGCGTGAGTACGGCATTGTTCGGCACGTAGAAGGTGCGGAAGAAGTCGGCGACGTCCTCCAACGTCGCGGCACCGATGTCCTCCATGGAACCGATGACCGAATGGTGGTAGGGATGGGACTCGGGAAAGACCATGGCCTGGATTCGTTCGTCCCAATCCCCGTAGGGCTGGTTGTCGTACCTCTCCTTCCGTTCGTTCTTCACCACTTCCTGCTGGTTCTGGAGCTTCTCGGCGGTCATCGCCGGCAACATCCAGCCCATTCGATCCGATTCGAGCCAGAGGGCCAACTCCAGGTTGTGGGCCGGAAGCGTCTCGTAGTAGTTCGTCCGGTCGAACCAGGTGGAGGCGTTGAGCGTCCCTCCCGCTCCTTCCACCAGCTCGAAGTGCCGGTTCTTGGGTACGTTGGCGGATCCCTGGAACATCATGTGCTCAAACAGATGCGCGAACCCGGTCTTGCCCGGATTCTCGTTCCGGGACCCGACTCCGTACCAGAGGTTCACCGCCACGACGGGGGTGGAGCGATCAACCGACAGGTTGACCCGAAGACCGTTCTCCAATCGGTGTCGCGCCACGGGCACATTCAGCACTTGGTGTCGACCTCCTCTCTGAGGTTTCTGCGTTGTCCCTCGGAGCCCAGGGCTAGTCTCAGCCGGCTCACGGCCGCGTCATGAGCCGTTCTCGAAGGGCTCCGGGGAGGAGCTCCTGAGCCAGCAGGGAAGCCGAATCGGAGGCGCCGGAGTCGATGCGCTCCTCCACCGCGTCCAGGAGATGAAGGTCCCCGCCCTCCGATCCCTGGCGACCTCGTTCCAGCATTTCGTGGGCCAGATCCTCGAAACCTGCGGATTCTGCCGCCAGAGCCGCCAGTAGCTGCGCTTCCACATCTTCGGGCCTCAGTCGGGCCCCTTCCGAAAGATCCCGAGCAGCCTCCTCCAGCCTGCCCAGCTCCGCCTCGACAAGTCCCATGACCACCTGGCTCCACCCTTCTCCCGGGTCCAGGTCGACGGATCGGGCAAACGCATCCAGCGCCTTCTCCAGCTGGCCCATGAGGGCGAACGCCACCCCCAGCTCATAAGCCACGGTCGAATCGTCCGGTGCCAGCTCGGATGCCTCGGTCAACTCCCTCAAGGCGGCCTCGAAGAGTCCCTCCCGGGACAGGTAAGCACCGTACATCCACCGGGCCAGCGCCAGGTTCGGTGCCAGGATGGACGCGGAGCGGAGAGCGGCCTCGGCGTCCGGATCATCGAACTGGGCCAGACCCGTTCCGATGGTGGCCAGGACATGGGGGTCGTCGGGCTCCCCAGCCAACGCTTGCTTGAATCTCTCGTAGGCAGCCCCGGGAAATCCCAATTCCCGCTCTGCTACCCCGAGCCAGCAGAGCAGGGTCGGATCGTCGGGTGCGACTTCGAGGGCCTCCCCGAGCTCCCGGGCCATTCCTTCCCAATCCCCCTCATTCCCCCTGTCCAGGGCCTGCCGCAGGAGATCATCCAGCTCCACCCTCAGGCTCCGAACTTGGCCAGCCGTCCGGCGTGGGCGAGGGCAAGGGTCATGAGGTGTTTTCCCTCGAAGGTTCCCAGGTCCCCACGCCGGCATTCGGACTCCCCGAAGGCCGTCCCCGTGGGACGGGCCCATGGAGAGGCCAGGAGAACCGGCACCGAATGCCAGGAGTGCGCTTTGAACGTGGCAGGCGTGGAGTGGTCTCCGGTGATGACCAGGACCTCCGGCTCCACCTCCAGAATCCCCGGGATGAGGTCATCAACGGATTCGATGGCGCGCATCTTTGCTTCGAAGTCGCCATCCTCTCCCCTGGAGTCCGTGTACTTGAAATGGAGGAAGAAGAAGTCGTAGTCCTGATAGTGCTTCCGCAGGAGCTCCACCAGCTCCGACGGATTCCCGGGGATATCCTTCACGTCCATCCCCACGAGGCGGGCCACACCCCGGTACATGGGATACTGGGCGATGGCCAGGGCATTCAGCCCGTACCGTTCATGGAACGAGGGGTATCCTTCATAGGCCGCGAATCCCCGGGCCAGGATTCCGTTCACGACTTCCTCGTCTGCCAGGATCTCCAGGATCTGGTCCAGAACGCCCTGCATCAGGGATGCGCTCCTCTCCGACCCCGGCGCCAGGGCCTTCACGGGAAGGGGCGGTACGCCCGTTTCCTGAGGGTCGGTATCGCCGAGCTCCGCCTCCAGGCCCGGGCCTCTCAGGATCAGTACGGCCCGGTGCTCCTTCTCGTGCTGGAGGAAGACTTCGATGCCCTCGGGAGGGACCAGCGCCGTCCGAGCCTTTTCCACGATGCGGCGCCCCTCGGCATCGGACGGTCTCCCGGCCCGGCGATCCAGGATCCGGCCATCTCCGTCCAGCGTGGCCAGGTTCAGACGAGCCGCCAGGTCTCCTGCACGAAGGTCGAAGCCGACACCCAGGGCGCTCAGAGCCCCTCGACCGATGACGAACCGAAGGGGATCGTACCCGAAGAGTGAGAGGTGGCCCGGGCCACTTCCGGGTGCGATTCCCGGGCTTACCGGGGTGAGCATACCCAGCGAGCTTCGCTCGGCCAGTGCGTCCAGATTCGGTGTCTGCGCCGTCTCCAGCTCCGTTAGCCCGGTGCCGGGGTGGGGGAGACCGCCGAGCCCATCGAGAACGAAGAGGATGATCTTCTTTCCTCCCGCTCCCCGCTCGACCAGGGAATCGGGAATATGCAGTTCAGGCATGGGTTGCCTCGCCAAGAGAAAGAGGAGATGACCCGGGATGGCGTGGACGAAAGGCCGCGAGGTCGACGCCCTCCACCGTCGGGAGGTGCAGCTCCGGCGCGTGGCAGGGTGGCGCCCCGGACCCTGCGCTCCAGCGCCGGGACCCAATATACCATGGGGGCCGGATACGGAAAAACCGCCGCCTGCCGGAAAAGCCCGTTGGCAGGACCGGTGCCGACCCCGGCAGTCCCGGAGGAATTGCCAGAGCCCTCCCCACCTTCGTAGGATCACCCACGTGATCACGGCCCAGGAGCGCTCGTCCATGGGCGAGGCCGGCCACCCGCCGGCGCCCCCGGGCGCGCAGAGGACATCAGAGCGAGAGGATACTTACGGTGAGATATACCCCATTCAGGATGGAGCGGTGGCAGTCCACCTACGAGAACAGGGTCGAGATCAACCTGTCCGAGAGCGGAGTCCACCCCATGACCGTCTCGGAGCTCCTCGCTCTGGGCGGCGTGGAAGGAGGCGTCGACCATCTCCGGCTGGGGTATGGCCAGTCCAACGGATCGGACGAGCTGAGGGAGAGGATCGCGGCCCTCTACCCCGGGGCGACGGAGACCTCGGTGCTGGTAACGGTGGGAGGGGCCGAAGCCAACTTCGTGGGCCACTGGCACCTGCTGAACCAGGACCGGCCAGCCGCGATCATGCTCCCCAACTATATGCAGGTTCCTGGAATGGTGGAGAACTTCGGCGCTCCCATGATCCCCTTCCACCTCAGGGAGGAGACGGGCTGGCAGCCGGACCTGGATCAGCTCCGGGAGGGCCTCGAGGCGGGGGCGAGCTTCATCCTTGTGACGAACCCAAACAATCCCACGGGTGCGAGCCTGACGGCGGAGGCCACGGACGCCATCGTAGCGTTGGCTGATCGCTTCGGGGCCTGGATCCTCGCCGACGAGGTCTACCGGGGCGCAGAGGTGCAGGGGGAGGAGACACCGACATTCTGGGGCCGGACGGATCGGGTCCTGGTCACCAACTCCCTCTCGAAAGCCTACGGCCTTCCGGGTCTTCGTCTGGGGTGGATCGTGGGCCCCCCTGACCTCATCCGAGAGCTCTGGGGCCGGACCGACTACACGACCATCTCACCGTCGACTCTCTCGGACTACCTGGCCAAAGTGGCCCTGGAACCCCAGACGAGGGCCAGGATCCTCGAGCGGACCCGGGAGATCGTCCGGAAGAACTTCCACTTCCTGAAGGACTGGATCGACGCCCAGGAGGGCCTCTTCTCGTATCGACCACCGGATGCCGGAGCCATCTGCTACCTTCGGTACCGCCCCGAGGTCAACTCGTCGGAATTCGCGGAGAAGCTCAGGGCCGAAAAGGACCTCCTGGTTGTGCCCGGCGACCACTTCGGCATGGACCGCTATCTTCGGCTCGGATTCGGCAACCCGAAAGAGGAACTCATGGAGGGCCTGGGGCGAATCGCCGAAGCCTTCCGGGAGGTGGAGACGTAGGACCCGGTCCATCCAGGCAGCGGAAGGGCACCTGGGCGAGGATGCCTCAGAGGAGCTCCAGCACCTTCTCAACCGGGCGCCCCAGGACTGCCCGGTCTCCTCTCTCGACGATGGGTCGCTGGAGTAGCTCCGGGTGCTCCACCAGGGCATCGATGACGATATCGTCCGGGATGGACTTGTCCTTCAGCCCCAGCTCCCGGTAGGCCTTCTCCCTGGTCCTGATGAATTCCCTGGGCGGGAGCCCCGTCTTCTCTATCAGGGAAACCAGCTTGTCCCTGGGGAGGGGGTCGATGAAGTAGTTCAGGCGCTGGAAATCCACGCCCTCTTCCGTCAGCAGCTTCACCATCTTCCTGCACACCGTGCAGGTCGGCTTCTCATAGACCGTCAGGACCACGTCCTGGCTCATCTTCCACTCCGGAACGGTTCAAACCAAGACACCCCTCCGGCCCAGAATAAGACGGTCACCTCCCTGAAACCAGGAAGGGTCGCCTCCATCTCGGCCCCTCTCCGGCGTGTCGGGAAGCCTCGGGAGTTCCAGCCCTGTCACGGGCCTGCCGGCGCGGGGGGACGGCCCCCGATTCCAGGGGTGTTGCCCAGGCCGAACAGACCCTAACCTTCGTCGTTCGCCGCCATCGATCCCCGGAAGGAGATGACACCGGCACCATGGCAGCCAGAGACGTGCTGAGGGATCTCCAACTCCTCTTCCAGTCACGCTACGGTTTGCTCCACATCGAGACCGAGGAAGAGGAGCGGGCTCTCTCCCTCCTCCATCACGTATCGGACCGGATCTCGGTTCCACTCTTCACCTGGACCCGGATAAAGGGGATCACCAGGGTCGACCTGCGGGGGAGCATTTTCGACACGAAGGAGCCGGGGAAGGCATTAGCCCATGTGGCGGCAGCGGACATTCCGGCCATCTACCATTTCCACGGAATCGAAGCACACCTGGAGAATGACGAGGTGTTCCGAGCCTATCTCAAGGCCGGGGCGAAGAAGCTGGAAGAGATGGATGGGGCCATCGTCCTCACAGGGAGCCAGGTGAGCTTCCCTCCGGAGATCGAGCCCATGGTGGCTACCCTCGTCTTGCCGAGCCCCGGAGAGGAGGAGTACCGGGACCTCCTCTCGAACCTGATTCGGGACCTCGGCCACCGTCAGTACGTGGAGGTCAACCTGACACGGGAGGAGATGGCCGGGCTCCTGAAACATCTCTCAGGACTCACCCTCCTGGAAGCCGGGAAGGTACTCACGAAAGCCATCATCGAAGACCATCGCCTCACGGCAGAAGACATCAAGCACGTCATCGAGGCGAAGAAGGCGGTGGTGGAGCGAGAGGGTCTCCTGGAATACTACCCGGTGGAGCAGACGCTCGCCGACATCGCAGATCTCTCCACCCTGAAAGGATGGCTGGCCAAGCGACGGAATGTCGTGAAGAACCCGGTGAGAGCGGAGGAGTTCGGGCTGTCCTTCCCCCGGGGGGTCCTCCTTCTGGGGGTGCCGGGGTGTGGGAAGAGCCTCTCGGCAAAGGCGGTGGCGAGGGAATGGGGTCTGCCACTCCTGAAGTTCGACACTTCCAACCTCTACAACAAGTACATCGGGGAGAGCGAGAAGAACTTCAAGCGGGCCATCCGGGCCGCCGAGAGGATGGCACCGGTCGTCCTCTGGATCGACGAGCTGGAGAAGGCCTTCGCCGTGGGGGGCACGGAAGATGGGGGAGTGTCCCAACGGATCCTGGGGAGCTTCCTCTCGTGGATGCAGGACCGGGCTGGAGAAGTGTTCATCGTAGCCACGGCCAACGATATCGCACGCCTTCCCCCTGAGT
>Ga0316577_10000297_pt1 | contig 18128 bp, 12 predicted proteins | sample S5NA_FD_203073 | JGI IMG/M metagenome (GOLD analysis project Ga0316577, IMG submission 203073) | Rhizosphere microbial communities from salt marsh grasses in Alabama, United States - S5-7_050615r2r1 | ecosystem: Host-associated > Plants > Roots > Rhizosphere | place: USA: Alabama | collected... | reverse complement strand
TGGGCGGGAGTTCCCGCCCCGCTCGACCGGATCGTCGAGTGGGGGTCGGGCGGAGGGATGAACGCCGTCGCCCTGCTGGGAGCCGCGCGGGAGTACGTCGGCGTCGACATCAGCTCGAGCTCGCTGGAGGAATGCGCGGAGCAGGTCCGTCGGGCGGGCGGTCCGGCCTTCGTGCCGGTCCGGATCGACGCCGCGGAGCCCGAGGTGGCTCTTGCCCGGATCCCGGGCGGCTGCACTTTCTTCCTCAGCACCTACGTGTTCGAGCTGTTGCCCACGGCGGACTACGGTATCCGGATCATGCGGATCGCCCACGACCTCCTGCGCCCGGGCGGGGCGGCGCTGGTCCAGGTCCGGTACGAGACGGGGGGGGCGACGGCGACGGCGAGCCACCGGAGCTACGAGTCGAGCTGGCCGCGCCGCGCCGTCTACTCCGTTCCCCGGTTCTGGACGACCTGCCGGGAGATCGGGTTCGAGCCCATGTTCGTCACGCTCGTCCCGGACGAGCCCGAGCTCGACGAGACCCGGTATGCCTATTTCGCTCTGAGGAAGCCATGATCCTCGTCGACACGGCGCTGGCCGAGAGGGACGCCGAGGGTGCGCCGGTCCGCGTCGCTCTGGCAGGTGCCGGGTTCGTCGCGCGTCAGGCGGCGCTTCACCTGCTCACGTCCGTTCCGGGGATCCGGCTCGTCGCGGTCGCGAACCGGACGGCGGAGACGGCGGAGGAGATCTGCCATCGCGCGGGGACGGCGTCCGTCCGCCGCGTGGAGGACACGGACGCCATCGACGAGGCCATCGGCTCGGGCCGGCTGGCGGTGACGAGCGACGCCGTCGCGATGTGCGAGGCGGAGCAGATCGACGTCGTCATCGAGGCGACCGGTCACGTCGAGCACGGAACGCGCGTCTGCCACGAGGCCATCCGATGCGGCAAGCACGTCGTGCTGCTCGGGGCCGAGATCGACGCCTCCGTGGGCCCCATCCTCAAGGCGCACGCCGACCGGCAGGGCGTGGTCTACACCTACACGGACGGCGACGAGCCGGGTGTGGCCATGAACCTCGTCCGCTTCGTTCGCGGCCTCGGCTGCCGTCCGGTGCTCGCGGGCCAGATGAAAGGCTTTCTGGACCGGTACCGGAACCCCGACACGCAGCGCGAGCTGGCGACGCGGCTCGGGCAGAATCCCGCGGTCCTCGCATCCTTCGCCGACGGGTCGAAGCTCGCCCTCGAGGCCGCGGTGATGGGAAACGCCACCGGGTTCACCCCGCGCGTCCGCGGCATGCAGGGGGTCGCGTGCGAGCACGTGAACGACCTTCTGCGCGTGTTCGACCGGGATGACTTCGCCGCCGGCGGCCTCGTGGAGTACAGCCTCGGCGCGGCGCCCCACACCGGTGCCTTCGTGATGTGCGAGACCGACGATCCGGAGAAACGCAAGCTGCTCTCGTATCTCAAGATGGGCGACGGTCCGCTCTACATGTTCTATCAGCCGTGGCACTTGCCGCCCTGGGAGGTCGCGAACTCGGTCGCCCGTGCGGCGCTGTTTCGCGACGCGACGGCGGCACCCCGCGGCGCTCCCGTCTGCGACACGGTCGCCTGCGCCAAGCGGGACCTCCGCGCCGGGGAACGGCTGGACGGGATGGGTGGATTCACCTGCTACGGACTCGTGGATCGGTACGAAACGTGCCGTCGTGAAAGGACGTTGCCGATCGCCGTTTCGCTGGACTGTCGACTCCGGCGAGACGTCGCGAAGGACGAGCCGATCACGTACGATGACGTCGAGCTCCCCGGGGGCCGCCTCGTCGACCGGCTGCGTGCCGAGCAGGAGGAGCGGTTCCGGTAGGAGGTCCGGGGGACCGGCCGGAAGCGAGCCACGGAGAATCCGATGAAAGTCGTCCTCTTCTGCGGGGGCCTCGGGACGCGTCTGCGCGAGCATTCGGACACGATCCCCAAGCCGCTCGTCAACATCGGCTACCAGCCGATTCTCTGGCACCTGATGCGATACTACGCGCACTTCGGGCACAACGACTTCATCCTGTGCCTCGGGTACCGGGGAGACATGATCCGCGAGTTCTTCCTGAACTACAACGAGTGCCTCACCAACGACTTCGTCATGTCCGAGGGCGGCCGGAGAATCGAGCCGTTCAAGACCGACATCCAGGACTGGCGGATCACGTTCGTCGACACCGGCCTCCACTCGAACATCGGAGAGCGCCTCCTCCGCGTGCGCCGCTTCGTCGAGGACGAGCCGATGTTCCTCGCGAACTACGCCGACGCTCTCACGGACCTGCCGCTCGACGATCACATCGAGCGGTTCGAGCGCACCGGCGCGGTGGGAGGACTCCTGGCGACGCGCACCTCGGCCAGCTTCCATTCCGTGCAGTTCGACGACGGAGGGTGGGTCTCGAGCTTCGGGAGACTGAAGGAGACGGAGTTCTGGCTGAATGCGGGCTTCTTCATCTTCCGCCCGAAGGTGTTCGACTACATCGAGGAAGGCGACGAACTCGTCGAGAAGCCGTTCGACCGCATGATCGCCGAGCGGAAGCTCTGGGTGAACCGGTATACCGGGTTCTGGCAGCAGATGGACACGTTCCGCGAGAAGATCATGTACGACCGGATGGAGGCGCGAGGCGAGACGCCGTGGATGCTCTGGGAGGCGTGACCCGTGCTTGAGCTCGTGCCGGCGCGTCCCGAGGGTCGTCCCCTCAGACTCCTGTTCGTCGGGGCACACAGCGACGACATCGAGATCGGCTGCGCCGGCACGGTCGTCGAGCTCCTGCGGCGACACCGGGACGCGAGGGTTCGCTGGGTCGTCCTGAGCTCCGAGGGTGGACGCGACGCGGAGGCGCGTCGTGCCGCCCGCTCCCTGCTGCGCGGGCTGCCGGAGCCGGAGGTCCAGGTGGAGGACTTCCGGGGGGCCTACTTCCCGTCGCAGATCGCGGAGATCAAGGACGTCTTCGAGCGGCTGAAGCAGGGGCCGGCACCGGACCTCGTGTTCACGCACTTCCGGGACGATCTCCACCAGGACCACCGCGTCGTCGCGGAGTTGACCTGGAACACGTTCCGGGATCACCTGATCCTGGAGTACGAGATCCCCAAGTACGACGGAGGTCTCGGTTCCCCGTCCGTGTTCGTCCCGCTGCCGGCGGCCGCCGTCCGGCGCAAGGTGGATCTCCTGATGCGGGTCTTCGCGTCGCAGCACGACAAGGCGTGGTTCACGCGCGAGACCTTTCTCGGCCTGATGCGGCTGCGCGGTATCGAGTGCAACGCGCCGAGCGGGTACGCCGAGGCGTTCTACGGCCGCAAGCTCGTGCTGGGACGAAGAGCGTGAACTTCGAGGGGTCGGATCGGCTCCGCCGACGTTTTCACGACCTGATTCCGGGCGGCGCCCACACGTACGCCAAGGGCGACGACCAGTATCCCGAGGGAATGGCCCCGATCCTGGTTCGGGGCGAGGGATGCCGGGTGTGGGACGTCGACGGCAACGAGTTCGTGGAGTACGGCAGCGGCCTCCGGGCCGTCTCCCTCGGCCACGCCTTCCCGCCGGTCGTCGAGGCGGCACGCCGTCAGCTCGCGCTCGGCGCGAACTTCGTCCGTCCCGCCCGGATCGAGCTCGAGTGCGCCGAGAGGTTCCTCGATTTCGTGCCTGCCGCGGAGATGGTGAAGTTCTGCAAGGATGGGTCGGACGCGGTGTCCGGTGCCCTCCGCCTCGCCCGGGCCCACACCGGGCGCGACATGGTGGCGATCTGCGGAGACCACCCGTTCTTCGCCGTCGACGACTGGTTCATCGGGTCCACGGCGATGCCCGGAGGGGTTCCCGACGCGACGCGGGACCTCACCGTGAAGTTCGCCTACAACGATCTCGCGGGGCTCGAGAGGCTGTTCGACGAGCACCACGGCCGGATCGCCGCCGTCGTCCTCGAGGCGGAGAAGTACACGCCCCCGGCGCCCGGTTTCTTCTCCGGCCTCCGGGCCCTGTGCGATCGGCACGGCGCCGTGCTCGTCCTCGACGAGATGATCACGGGGTTTCGCTGGCACGAGGGCGGCGCGCAGGCGATGTACGACATCGAGCCGGACCTCTCGACCTTCGGAAAGGCGCTCGCCAACGGGTTCTCGGTGTCGGCGCTCGCCGGCCGCCGCGACCTCATGCGCCTCGGGGGCATGGACCACGACCGGGAGCGCGTCTTCCTCCTCTCGACGACGCACGGCGCGGAGACGCACAGCCTGGCGGCGGCGATCGCGACGATGGAGACGTACCGCGCGGAACCGGTGATCGAGACGCTCTGGAGCCGGGGCGAGCGGCTCGCGACGGGGCTCCGCGCGGCGGCGGTCGACGCGGGCGTCGAGGATCACGTTCCGATCCTGGGGCCTCCGCCCTGCCTGGTGTTCGGCACCCGGGACGCGGCCGGCCGGCCGTCGCAACCGTTCCGCACCCTCCTCATGCAGGAGCTGATCGAGCGGGGAGTCCTCGCGACGTCGCTGGTCGTGAACTACAGTCACGGCGAGGACGACATCGATCGGACCGTGGAGGCCTTCTCGGCGGCGCTCGGCGTCTACCGGAGGGCGCTCGATGAAGGCATCGACGGGCACCTGCGCGGGCGCCCGGTCCAGCCGGCGATCCGCCCCCGCGCGTGAGTCCGCGCTCGTCGCACCCGGAGCCTGCATGAACGGAGCCGCGAACTTCCGACCCGAGTTCTGGCGGGACCGGCGCGTCCTCGTCACGGGCCACACCGGATTCAAGGGGAGCTGGCTCTGCCTGTGGCTCGATCACGTCGGCGCGCGCGTCGCCGGCTACGCCCTGGCTCCTCCGACGGATCCGTCGCTGTTCGAGCTCGCGCGGGTCGCGGAGAGGGTGGACCACCGGACCGGCGACGTGCGGGACCCGGACGCCCTCGCGCGGACGATGCAGGAGGTCGCCCCCGAGGTCGTGATTCACATGGCGGCGCAATCTCTGGTCCGCTACTCGTACGAGCACCCGGTGGAGACCTTCTCGACGAACGTCCTCGGCACCGTGCACCTGCTCGAGGCGGTCCGGGCGACGCCTTCCGTCCGCGCCGTCGTCGTCGTGACCTCCGACAAGTGCTACCGGAATGAAGAGTGGGTCTGGGGCTACCGTGAGACGGACCGCCTCGGCGGCCACGATCCGTACAGCGGCAGCAAGGGCGCGGCCGAGCTCGCGGTCGAGGCCTACCGCAGCTCCTTCTTCGATCCGGATCGCGACCCGGCCGCGGCCGCGGTCGGGACCGGGCGGGCCGGGAACGTGGTCGGGGGAGGGGACTGGGCGGTCGACCGGCTGGTTCCCGACATCGTCAGCTCGCTGCTGAGGGGGGAGGCGACCCGGATCCGGAACCCCGAGGCGACGCGCCCCTGGCAATTCGTGCTCGAACCCCTGCACGGCTACCTGATGCTCGCCGAGAGACTGTACGCGGAGGGGCATGCCTACGCGGGCGGCTGGAACTTCGGGCCGACGGAGGAGAGCGAGCGGACGGTCGGATGGATCGCCGAGCGACTCCACGGACTCTGGGGCGGCTCGGTCGCCTGGCGGCACGACCCCGACCCCGGGCCGCCCGAGAGCACGTTTCTCAAGCTGGACGCCTCCAAGGCGCGAGCGCGGCTCGGGTGGCGTCCGAAGCTGGATCTCGACACGACCCTGGGCTGGATCGTCGAGTGGACCCGTCGGTACGAGGCCGGCGAGGATCCCCGCGAGGCCTGCCTGGCCGACATCCGTCGCTACGAGCAGATCGCGTGATCTTCACGCCGACTCCGATCGCCGGGGCGTTCCTGGTGGACCTCGAGCCGAAGACCGACCCGCGCGGCTCCTTCGCCCGCGCCTTCTGCCGGCGGGAGTTCGCCGGGGCCGGCATTCCGTTCCAGATCGTCCAGGCGAACCTCGCGCACACCGCCAGCGCCGGCGTGGTTCGCGGGCTCCACTGGCAGCAGGAACCGGCGGGGGAGAGCAAGCTCGTCCGGTGCATCGCGGGCGCGGTCTTCGACGCCATCGTGGACATGCGGCGGGACTCGCCGACCTGGCGCCGGGTCTGGTGGGTCGAGCTCGATGCGGAGCGCGGCCGGGCCCTCTTCGTTCCCCCCGGCGTGGCGCACGGCTACCAGGCTCTCGTCGACGCCACCGGGATCCTGTACATGACGGACGCCTACTACGCGCCCGAGCACGAGACGGGCGTCCGGTACGACGATCCCGCGCTCGCCATTCCCTGGCCGCTGCCCGCACGCGACGTGACCGCGCGCGACCGTGCCTGGCCGCTGCTCGGCGGCGGACCGGAGGGGTAGCCCGGCGTGCGGCGCGCTCTCCTCGTCGCCTTCCATTTCGCGCCCGAGAACACCAGCGGCACGCATCGCTCGCTGCACTTCGCGCGCGGGCTCGCCGACGTCGGCATGGACGTGACCGTCCTCACGCGGTCGCTCGATTCGCTCGGAGAGGTCGACCCGGCGCTCTCGGAGGTCTTTCCGTGGCCGGAGCGGATCGTGCGCGTGGCGGCCGAAGAGACGCTGCTCGGTCGGGTCGGTCCCGCGGTGCGCCGACTCGGCGGATCGCGTCCGGGACGGAAAGCGGGGACGGCAGGAAGCCGCGCGCGCGCCGGAGCCCGGGAGCGTTCGGGCCCGTCTTCCCCTCGCGGCGGCGCGGTGACGCCCGCGGCGCGGCCGGCCGGTCTCCGCGGATTCGTCGACCGGGTCGAGCGACTTCCGGACGTCCACAAGGGGTGGCGTCGTCCGGCCCTCCGGGCGGGACACGAGCTGTTCCGCTGGACCCGCTTCGACGTGGTGATCGCGTCGGGCCCCCCGTGGACGGCCCTCCGGGTGGGCGCGGGGCTGGCCCGGGCGCACGGAATTCCCTTCGTCGCCGATTTCCGGGATCCCTGGACGCGACGCAGCGGACGGACGTGGCCCGGCGGAGGGCCCGTCCTCGACCGGATCGCCGAGGCGATGGAAGCGCGGGTGGTCGGCGCGTCCGCGCTCGTCCTCTCCAACAGCCCGGGCGTGACGGAGGCCCTGCGCGAGGGACATCCCCGTCTTCGGGAGGAAGATGCCCGTACGATCCTGAACGGATCGGCCGCGCGTCGGCGGGACGAGGATCGATCGTTTCCAGCCCGCGGAGCGACGGTCGTCCGACACTTCGGCTCGCTCTACGCGGGTCGCCGGATCGCTCCCCTGCTCCGGGCCGCGCGGACGTGCGGCGAGGCGGACGGGTCGACGTGGCGTGTCGAGCAGTTCGGCTCGCGCCCTGTCGCGGGAGACCTCGAGGCGGTTCCGAACGCGGAGAGGCAGCTGCTCTCCGTCCACGACACCCTGCCGTTCCTCGAAGCCGTGGAGCGGATGCACGATCCCGCCGTGCTCCTCGTGATCCAGCCGCCGCTCGTCGCGCGGCAGGTCCCGACGAAGCTGTACGACTACCTCTGCACGGGGAACCCCGTCCTCCTGCTGGCGGCGGAGGACAGCGCCGTGTGGGAGATCGCGCGCCGGTTCGACCGGTGCGTCCGGGCCGATCCCGGCGACGCCGACGGGATCGCCCGAGTCCTGTCCGCGCTGCGGGAGGCGATGCGAACGGGGGAACTCCGCCAGGTGGACGCGCGCGAGGACACGGCGGGCCTCACGAAGGAGGCCGTGCGGGAGACCTTCGTCCGGAGCGTGCGGCGCGTGATCGGTTAGGACCCGGAGGGAGCGCGCCCCGTCGCATCGCGGACGCCCCGCAGGACCGACTTGAGGCGCGCGCCCGCGGACCGCGAGCGCATCGCCCACGAATCCCCGACCCGGACTTCGAGCAGCACCGGCCGGTCGCCCTCGAGACGGCGGAGGAGATCGCCGGCGGCTCCGATCTCCTCGAACGCGACGTGGTCCACGCCGATCGCCTCCGCGAAGCGGCCGTGATCCAGGCTCCCGACGTCCACGCCGAACGAGCGTCCCTCATCGCGCAGCTGCTGTATCCGGATCTGGTTCAGGTGGCCATCGTTGAACACGATCGCGAGCAGGCCGATCCCGTCCCGGACCGCCGTGGTCAGCTCGAGGCCGGACATCAGGAATCCACCGTCGCCCACGACGGCGGCGACGGGGCGGTCCGGAGCCCCGAGTCGGGCGCCGATCGCCGTGGGGAGGCCGAACCCCATCGACTGGAAGTCGCTGGGGGCCAGGAGCCCGCGCGCGGAGAGCACATCGTAGTGGCGTCGCGCGAGGACCTGGTGCAGACCCGAGTCCGTGACGAGGATGGCCTGCGCCGGGAGGGTCTCCCGCAGCCAGCCGAAGAACTCCGAGGCGCGGCCGATTCCCGGTGGACCGTGCACGACGGGGTCCGGAACCCTCTCGTCGGGCGTCCGAAGACGCGCCCGGGTCTCGGCCAGCTCCGCCATCGGCCACCGGCTCTCCGGGCGCTCGGCCGCCAGCAGTCGTTCGAGCAGCGTCTCCGTCGTCGCCTCGACCGCGAGAGACGCGGGATAGTTCGCCGCGAGAGCCGTCGCGTCCGTGTCGACCCGGACCAGGCGTTCTTCGGCGAGCCGCAGACGGAAGCCCGCGGAGCCGTTGTGACCGAGCTTCGCCCCCGTGACGAGGACGAGATCGGACCGCTCGAGGAGCGAGTTCGCGGTCTCCACGCCGCCGCGAAGCACGTCGAATCCCATCGCGAGGGGGTGGTCCTCCGGGAGCAGGCCACGGGCCGATGGCGTGGTCAGCACCGGACACCGGACCCCCTCGACGAGACGACGCATGGCGTTCGCGGCCCCCGATGCGCCCTGTCCTGCGAGAACGACGGGGCGAAGCGCCGCCTGCCAGCGCCTCGCGAGCTCGTCCAGGCCTGCCTCCACCGCCGGTCCGCCGTCGCCCGCGCCGTCCCCGGGAAGGCGCTCCGGCGGGCGCCGGGCGGAGCCGCTCCCGGCGCCGATCTCCACGAGCACCGGGCCGGGCTCGCCCCCGACCGCGCGGCGGATCGCCTCCCCCAGCACCGTGTCGGGATCCGAATCGGGCCCGATCCGGTAGGTGCCCTTCACGAGAGGACCCGCGATCGCCGCCTGGTCGATCTCCTGGAGACGGAAGCGCTCGCCCGGCGCCGTGGGTGGCGCGTTCACGACGTGGAGGAGAGCGGCGGAGTCCTGGCGCGCTTCCGCGATCCCCGTCAGCGCGTTCGTGAACCCGGGTCCCCCGATCGTGAGGACGATGGCGGGGCCCCCTCCCGCGCGGAAGTGCCCCCCGGCCATGAAGGCGGCGCCGACCTCGTGCGCGGCGAGTGTGAAGGCGACTCCGCTTCCGCGCAGGGCCTCGACGAGAGCCGCCGTCTGCGTGCCGGGAACGCCGAACGCGCGCCGGACGCCGTGCCGCGCCAGGGCCTGAGCGATGGCGCGGGCCTCCATCAGCGATCCCCCGCCGCGGCGAGGCGCTCACCGCTTCCCGATTCCGGGCGGCCCTGAGCGCTCCCCCGAACGCGGGCCGCGATGACGTCCGCCGCACCCGCGGCCGCCGGCCAGGGGTCGCTCCAGTCGAATACGGGCTGACTCGCCCTAAGCCAGGAGCCGACCCAGGCCCCGAGGCTCAGCTCGGCGCGGCGCCGCGCCTCGCGGCAGGCGAAGTAGTCGTAGTAGGGGAAGACGCAGGTGCGACCGATCGCGTACGAGCCGACGGACGGCAGGTCCCGGTCCTGCGCGTCGAGCCAGGCCATGCGCGCCACGTCCACCCCGCACCGCGCGGCGAACCCGACGTACCACCAGGGCCGTCCGTTCACCTCGAGGAGTCTGTCGACGCCGTCGCGTCGATCGCGCTTGAACTCGGCGCTGAACGGTCCACGATGGTCGACGACTTCCAGCAGCCGGTCGAGGGCGGCGACTGCATCGGTGACCTCGTCGAGCGGGATGCTCCGCATGAACGTGCTGTTGCCGAACCGGGGCGGGTACATGCGCAGCCGTTGCCGGGCGAACCGGGCGCGGATCCTCCCCTCCCGGTCGCGGAAGCCATCGACGAACCGATGCGCCGAGGGCGGACCCGGCACGTACTCCTGGAGGATCATCTCGAGGCCCTCCGCCCGCGCCTGCCCGAGGCGCGCCCGAGCGCCCGCGCGACTCTCGACCTCGAATGCCTTGGCTCCGAACGCCGCTTGGAACCGGCCCGAGTCGGTCGGCTTGAGGAAGGCCGATGCGAGCGCCTCGTCCGGGACCAGGTCGAGGGCACCGGCGTCATCGAGCCGCCACATCCGGGGCCGCGGGATCTCGAGCTCTTTCAGGGTCTCCGCGAACAGGCTCTTGTCGATGAGCCGCTCGAGGCTCGCCGGCTCCGGGACGGAGGCCGGAAAGCGCTGTCGCAACTCGACGGCCCGCTCCGCGACGGCGGCGGACCAGGCATCCGAGCAGGGAAGCAGTACGGCCCGATCGAGCGGCAGCCGACGGAGCCACGCGTCCAGTCCGGCCGGACCGCCCGGTTCGTCGGATCCCGGGAGCGCACGGTACCGGCGCGAACGGAGAAGCAGGGGGTCGCCGCGGTCCACCATGAAGCAGGGAATGCCGGCGCGAGCAAGGGCCCGCTGCACGCCGAGCGCGGTGATGCCCGTACCGAGGACCAGCACGGGAATCCCCCGGTCCCGCCGGCGCGCCGCGGACCTCATCCGGCGCCGCTCGTCGCGCGCGGGCCTTCGATCGCGGAGTCTCCTCCGGGAGTTCCGGCCCGCACGCCGGACAGCTCGGGACCAAACACCTCGGCCGCCTCCGTGACCGTGCAGGCTCGGATGTCCGCCATCTCTCTCACACCCTCCACGAAGCGGCGGAGCGTGTCGAACAGGGCCGTGCGGTCTTCCTCGGTCCGGACGAACGGCGAGAGGCCGGGGACGAGGCTGCTGCTGTGGAAGTAGAGGTGCAGGTAGGGCTCGCCGGCCTCGATCATCCGACGGCTCATGAGGAGCATGTCCTCGACGGAGTGCGTCTCCGGGCTCAGGATCACCCGGCGGAACAGCCCGAGTCGCGACGCCAGCCCGAACAGGCGGACGCCGCGGCCCCGCGCCGAGGCCAGGAGGCGCGCTACCCGGGGCCAGTCCGCGGGTGCGAAGCGGGTGAAGCCGACCGTGACCGGGACCTCGACGACGAGACCCTCGTCGTTCGGCGTGGGAACTTCGCCGCTGCCGTCGAGTCGGTACATCCGCGTGGGCGCGTCGAGAAACGAGGGTCCGCCGTCGCCTTCCCAGGAGATCAGCGGCGTCACGCTGCTGTCGATGAAGATCCCGTTCTCCACCAGGGCCTCGATGACCGACCGTCCGACTCCGAAGCGACCGGCGCGGAAGGACGTCGGCCGGATCCCGATCGAGGCGTCGAACTCCTCGAGGAGCCGCTCCAGCTTCTTCCGCTGGAACTCGGGCGGATAGTCGCGGAGCATCGAGATCCTCGGCTCCAGCCCGCAGCTCGGCGGCGTGTTCCACGGATGGAGGTGCGCGCCGATCTCGGCGGTCCCGTCCGACGCCAGCTCCCGGATCACGGCCGCGGACTCGGGGGTCGAGGCGACCTGGTACGTGACGAAGTACGTGGCACGCACGCCGAGCGATGCACAGAGCTCCGCCAGCTTCGGGAGCTCCCGGATGTTCCTCACCGTGATCCCCTCGAGGGAGGGGATCCAGTTGTCCTCCTCCGTGTCGATGGAGACGGACACGCCCACGAGAGGCCGCCTTCCATCGGCCGCGTGCGGTGGCGAGGATGTCATCGTCCGGACCCCCGGGCCGTGGAGGGGGACTGCGTCAGGCCGCGGCTCCCGTTTCGGAAGCGGACCGCGGCCGCCGGCGATCGCCGCTGAACGTCCGGAACACCACGTCCCAGAGCGGCGAGCTGACTCCGTAGTCCCGGTCGGGATCCCTGAAGTGATGCCGCATGTGGTGCCGCTTCAGGAAGTTCCCGGCGCGAGTCGGCATCGAATGGTGGTGCACCATGAAGTGTGTGGAGTCGTAGGCCAGGTACCCCACCAGGAGCCCCGCGAACGCCGGTCGAGCCGCCGCGCCGAACAGGGCCGCGAACAGGAGCCAGACCAGGAGCGCCATCGGGATGCTGGCCACGGGTGGCATCACCAGCCGCCGCGCGTCGCTCGGGAACTCGTGGTGCACCCCGTGGAAGAGGAAGTAGAGCACGTGGCGATACGAGGGGAGCGCGGGAACCACGGGCTCCCCGGGCGCGAGACCCGCCACGATCTCGTGGGTCTTCGCCATCACGGGGTCCGGGGCGTGAAAGGCGAACCGATGCAGCAAGTACTCGACGAACGTCCAGGCCACGAGTCCCGCGACGAACCACAGGACGGTCCCTCCCGCCGGAACCGGTGTCGTCCAGAGGAGGAAGATGATCACGGGTATATAGAGAACGTGAGGAACGAGCGGGTGAACGAACGTCGTCCGCTCCATCCAGTCCGCGCGGAACATGCGGACGGACTCGTTCCGGTTCGATACGAAAAACTCGTTCATCGGCCCTCCGGATCGGGATGCCGGACCGGACCGCACGGGGAGCCGGCCCGGCGCTCAAACTACGAGGCAGGGGCCGGTCCGAAAACGGCCGCTCCCGGCCACGACCGCCGGGTCGGGTCCGCCGGTCCGAGTGGACCGCGAACTCCGGGAGGCCGATCGGGAGATCAGGGGCGCGGGCAGCCACGGGCCCCGAAGGTGACCTCGACGTGTCGAACCGCGAGGGCGAGCCCGCGGTGCCGCTCGGTACGCGTCGCGTCGAGCGCGAGCTCCTCCAGGGTCCCGCCGTTCAGGCTGTAGTCCATCCACGCCCGGTCGACGGCCGCGAAGTCCTCCTGAAGCTCCGCGCAGGTCCCGGTGCCGGCCGCGACCCGACGCTCCGTGGCGGCGAACCGCTCCACGGCCCCCGACACCGAGTCCGCCAGGGCGTCCAGCGGAACGGGCGTGGTGATCGGCGCCGGCGTCGTGACTTCCTCTTCGATCGGAAGGGGATCCACCTCGATCAGGGGAGGAGCGATCGCGAGGCTCTCCGCGGAGGTGGCTCCGACGTCTTCCGGCGATCGCGTCTCGCGGGCCGCAGACGAGCGATCGAACTCCGTCTGCGACTCGATCCGTGCCGCCGGCTCGCGGTCCGGGGCGCCCGCCCATCCGATCAGGCGCTCCGCCCCGCTGATCGTGATCACCAGGATCAGCACGCTGGCCGCCACGTTTCCGACGTTGCGAAGACGGCGGGTCCACTCCTCACGCTTCGCCTGCCGCTCGGCCGCGAGGACCCGATCGCGCTCCGCCTGCTCCTCCGCGGCTCGGCGCGCTTCCTTCTCCGCGCGTCGCCGGGCGGCCAGTTCCTCCGCCTCGCGTCGCGCCTGCTCTCCCGCCTTGCGTCGCTCCTCCAGGTCGAGACGGCGGCGCTCCGCCTCCTCCGCCCTGCGAGCTTCCTCCTCCTCGCGCTCCTTCCGGAGACGCTCCTGTCGTTCCGCCGCCCGCCGCTCGCTCTCGATCTCCGCGAGACGGCGGCCCGTACCCTCTTCCATCGCCTTCCGCTCGACGCGGAGCCGTGCCATCTCCTGCCGGGCGATCTCGGCCACCTGGCGAGCCTTGGCGGCCATCCGCGACGCCTCCGACTCCGCGGCGGCCCGCGCCGCCTCGAGCTCGGCGACCCGCGCGGCGGCCTGCTCCTCGGCGGCGCGCCGGCGCTCTGCCTCGGCCCGGGCCGCCTCCCGAGCCGCCTCCGCCTCGGCGGCCAGCACCCGCGCCCGCTCCTCGGCCGCGGCCTTCGCCTCTTCGAGCTCGGCCTCCTTCCGCGCGATCCGTTCTTCCGCTTCGCGAAGACGCGCCTCGTCCTCGGCCGAACGGACCTCGGCGTCGCGCTGGATCTCGCGCTGCTCCGCTCGCTTCTCGGTCGCGCGACGCAGGGCCTCCTCGGCGGCCTCGCGCGCCGCCTCGAGCTCGGCGATCCGTCGTTCGACGTCCCGTTCGGCCTCCTCTCGCCGGCTCGCCTCGTGCCGCGCGGCCGCGAGGGCATCCTCGGCCTCGGCGGCCTTGCGAGCCGCTTCGGCCTCGGCCGACTTCCGGATCGTCTCGAGCTCCTCCGCCCGACGCGCGGCCTCCTGCTCGGCGGCCCGACGGGCCTCTTCCTCCCGGCGTCGCCGCTCCGCCTCGCGCCTCGCATCCGCCAGGGCGGCCTCCGCCTCGTCGGTACGCTGCGAGGCGACCTCCTCCGCCGCGCTCCGCGCCTCGTCGAGCTCCGCGGCACGGCGCGCCGCCTCGTCCTCCGCCGCCTGCCGGGCCGCCGCTTCGATGCGTCGCCGCTCCGCCTCGACCTGCGCCGTCTTCCGGGCGTCGGACGCCTCGCGGCGGAGGCGTTCGGCCTCCTCTTCCGCCGTCTTGCGCGCGGCCTCGAGCTCCGCGGCACGGCGCACCGCGGCGACCTCCGCCTGTCGGCGCTCGGCCTCCTCGGCCTTCCGACGCTCGGCCTCCTGCTCCGCCGCGCGGCGGGCCGACTCGGCCTCCTTCGCGCGCCGTTCCGACTCCTCGGCCGCGCGGCGCACCGCTTCCACCTCGGTGGCGCGACGACGCGCTTCGTCCTCCGCTGCCTGGCGCGCTTCGGCGGCGGCGCGCCGGGTGTCCTCGAGCTCCGCCGCACGGCGCTCGGCTTCCTCCTCGGCCTCGCGGCGAGCCGCTTCGGCCTCGGCCGCCCAGCGGGCCGCCTCCTCCTCGGCGCTGCGTCGAGCCGCCTCGAGCTCGCTGACTCTCCGGACCGCCTCCTCGATCGCCGCCCGGTGCGTCTCCGCCTCGACGCGCCGCTGCTCCGCCTCCCGCTCCGCGGCCTCTCGGGCTTCCTCGGCCTCGCGCGCCCGGCGCTGGGCCTCCGCCTCCGCCGCCCGGATCGCGGCCTCCGCCTCCGCTGCCCGGCGAGCGGCGTCTTCCTCGGCCGCGCGCCGCGCCGCTTCCGCCGCCTCGATCGTGGCCTGGAGCTTGGCGGCCTGTCGCTCGGCTTCCTTCTCCGCCTCGGCGCGAGCGGCCTCGATTTCGGCCACCCGTCTCGCGGCCTCTTCCTCCGCTTCCCGCCGCGAGCGCTCTGCGGCCTCGAGCGTGGAACGAAGCTCTCCGGCCTTCCGCTCGGCCTCCTGCTCGGCCGTCTTCCGGGCCGCCTCCACGGCTTCGAGAGTGGCCTGGAGCTCGGCGGCCTGGATGCGGGCCTGCTCCTCGGCGGCCTCGCGGGCGGCCTCGAGCTCGGCGGCGCGGCGGGCGGCCTCCTCCTCGGCGGCCTTCCGCGCGGCCTCGACGGACGCGAGAGTGGTCTCGAGCTCGGCGGCGTGGACGCGGGCCTGCTCCTCGGCGGCCTCGCGGGCGGCCTCGAGCTCGGCGGCGCGGCGCGCGGCCTCCCGTTCGGCGGCCTTCCGCGCGGCCTCGACGGCTTCGAGCGTCTTCCCGAGCTCGGCGGCGTGGACGCGGGCCTGCTCCTCGGCGGCCTCGCGGGCGGCCTCGAGTTCGTCGGCCCGGCGGGCGGCCTCCTCCTCGGCGGCCTTCCGCGCGGCCTCCGTGGCAGCGAGCGTCGCCTCCAGTTCCCGCGACTTCCTCTCGGCTTCCTCCTCCGCGTCCCGACGGGCAGCCTCGAGCTCGGCGGCGCGGGCCGCGGCGGCTTGCTCTGCGTCCTTCCGGGCCGCTTCCGCCTCGTCCAGCATCGCCTGGAGCTCGGCCTCGCGCTCCTCCGTCTCCATCTCGGCACGTCGGCGCGCGCTCTGGAGCTCGGCCGCGCGCCGGCTCGCCTCCTCCTCCGCGACGGCTCGGGCCCGCTCGGCTGCCTCCACCGCGGACTCGAGCTCGGCGGCGCGCCGCGCCGCTTCGTGCTCGGCCTCGCGCCGGGCGTTCTCGGCCTGCTCGAGCGTCTCGCGCAGCTCCGCCGCCCGCCGCTCGGCCTCTTCCTCTGCCGCCTTTCGCGCGGCCTCGAGCTCGCTGGCCCGGCGGGTCGCCTCCTCCTCGGCGGCGAGCCGTGCCTGCTCGGCCCTGTCGATCGTCTCCTGCAGCTCGCGGGCGTGTCGTTCGGCATCCTGCTCGGCGGCGCGTCGCGCGGTCTCGAGCTCCGCGACGCGGCGGGCGGCTTCCTCCTCCGCCGCCAGCCGGGCCGCTTCCTCGGCCTTCCGTCTCTCCGCCTCGTCCGCCGCCGTCCGCCTCGCCGACGCCGCCTCCGCGGCCTGTCGGGCGGCTTCCTCCTCCGCTGCCACGCGCGCCGCGTTCTCCGAGGCGATCCGACGAGCGGCCTCTTCCTCGGCGGCCCGAAGCGCGGCCTCGAGCTCCAATGCGCGGCGTTCGGCCTTTTCGGCCGCTTCGCGGGCCGAGCGGAGGTCCTCCGCCTTGCGCAGCGCCTCGCGCTCCGCTTCCGCGGCGGCCCGCTCGGCCTCCCGGCGGACCTCCTCGGCCCGCTCGCGCTCGGCGCGCGATTCCCGCTCGTCGTTCTCCGCCTCGTCCGTTTCCGCCTGCCGGGCGACTTCCTCCGCGGCCGTTCGGGCGGCCTCCAGCTCGCGGGCCCTGCGTTCCGCTTCCTGCTCCGCTTCGCGGGCCGCCTCTTCAGCGGCGCGGCGCCGGCGCTCCAGCTCGGCGGCCGTCTTCGACGCGGCCGCGGCGATCGCCCGTCGCGCGACCTCGGCTCCGAACGCACCGGATGGACCCGACGATCGGCCACGCTCCGCGGCCGTATCGGGGTCCGGGACCTCCGTTCTCTCGCCTTCGGCCGGTGGATCGGCGCGCTTCACGGGACCGTCCGCCTCGACGCCGTCCCAGTCGACGAACGTGAGCTTCTTTCCGCCGCTCATGCTTTCGGCCGCGACGACCTCGTAGAACGGGAGCGGGTCGGTCCCGGAGAATCCCCCGCTCGTGCGTCGGAAAAAGGCCCCGCGCGGCTCGTTGCGGTCGGGGCAGACGACGATCGCGCTGTGCCACGGCTCGTTGAAGTACCTTCGGTGAGCGGCGATTTCCGGCTCCGAAAGAGCCAGGCTTCCCGCCGGTCGGGCCAGATACCAGCCCACCAGGCTTCCCTGGCGTCCCTCGGCACCGGCACGCAGAGACTCCCAGGCCGTGGCGGGGATGAGGTCCCCGTCCCCGGCGGCGAGAGGGATTCGCGAACGACAGATGCTCCGAATGAGGACGTAGCGACGCTCTCCGTCGGAGTCCTCGCAGAGGTCGCCGGCGAGGAGTCCGAACGGGCGACCGTCGTCGGAGGGACTCCGGACGTGGTCGAGGAGGTCGGCCAGCGCCCGCTGATTGATGAAGACGTCGTACGGGGCGCTCGACGGGAGATCCGGATCGATGTCCCGCGGCGTCCAGAGGATGCTGCGCAGGAGCGGCCGCGGCGCCCACATGTGGAATCTCTCGGTCGCGGCCGCCGCGACCGGGGTAGCGGCCTGAGCGTCCGGCCTCTCTGCCTGTTCGTGCATGTCGTCTCGCCGTGATCCGGGGTCCTGTCGGCGGGCGCTCCCCTCGAGCGACCCCGAAGGAGTCTCAAACGGCTCCGCAAGCAAGGGCCGTTCCACCTCGCGTCTCCCGCGACGAATCCTCCGTCTGTGCCGTAACTCCATGTGCGACAACCTTATGACACGGCTGGAGCCCGACCGTCCACCGAGCCGCATCGGTGCCCGGCTTCCGCACCGTGGGAATTCGGCTCCGGTGTGGCGAAACGCGGCGATCGACCGGCACGGAATGGCGGCGGGGGCGGACGCGTCGAACATAGGGACCGCGCCCGGCGGAAAGACGCCGGGACGACGAATCCAACAGCAGACGAGGTGGACGATGAGGAGAAGAGAAGCGGCAGGGGGCCTCCGGCGGGCGATTCCGGCGGTCGCGGTCACGCTGGCACTCGCCGGGCTCGCGGCGCCCGCCCTGGCCCAGCAGGGGCCGCCGCAGGGGCGGGGCATGCCGAGCGTGGACGAGCGCCTGACCCAGATGACCGAGCAGCTGCAGCTGACCGAGGAGCAGGCGACGAAGGTGCGGCCGATCCTCCAGAAGCAGGACCGCCAGCGCCAGGAGCTGTTCGAGACGTACGGCGGCGATCGCGAGACCATGCGCGCCGAGATGCGGAAGCTGATCGAGCAGGGCGACGAGGAGCTGGCCGGCGTCCTGACCGAGCAGCAGATGAAGAAGCACGTCGAGCAGCGACAGCAGCGGATGCGGCAGGGCCCCCCTGGCGGCCGACAGGGCGGCCGCGCCGGTGGACCTCCGAATCGC
>Ga0316577_10000296_pt1 | contig 18129 bp, 14 predicted proteins | sample S5NA_FD_203073 | JGI IMG/M metagenome (GOLD analysis project Ga0316577, IMG submission 203073) | Rhizosphere microbial communities from salt marsh grasses in Alabama, United States - S5-7_050615r2r1 | ecosystem: Host-associated > Plants > Roots > Rhizosphere | place: USA: Alabama | collected... | reverse complement strand
CGCCTGCATGGCCGAAAATAACGTGCCTTTCAAAGCCGACGAAACCGACAAACGACTCAGCATTACCTGGATTAAGTTGTATAAAATCCACAATGGCAGGCCTTATCCCCATGCCGATGTTTGTTATATCCCCAGACCGTGTCAGCATTGTGAAGGCCATCACGGACACTCTCCTTGCGTGTCGGTCTGCCCGGCCACGGCTACGGATTACAGTCTTGATACCGGCATTGTCAGCCAGATCTACACGCGCTGTTTTGGCTGCCGTTACTGCATGGGAGCCTGCCCATACCACGCCCGGCATTTCAACTGGTGGGACCCGGTCTGGCCGGAGGGTATGGAAAAGTATCTCAACCCCGATGTATCGCCACGGATGCGCGGTGTCGTGGAAAAGTGCAGCTTCTGTTTTCACCGCTACCAGGCGGCCCGGGACGTGGCCTACAAGGAGGGCCAGCGCGAGATTTCCGAGGAGGCCTATCAGACAGCCTGCACCCAGGCCTGCCCGTCGGGGGCTATCGTTTTCGGCGACCTCAACAATCCCGAGCATGCCGTGCACCGGATTGCCCAACCCGATTTGAACCACGGTGGGCGGCCCCGCAATCCCAAGGCATTCCGTCTCCTGGAACGGTTAGGCACCAACACCAAGGTGTACTACCTCTCCAGCCGGGAATGGGTTCGGCGGGCAGGGGATAATTACCTGAAAAATGAAGCAACGGGTCTGGCAGCGACAGTACAGCACGGCTAAATGGCAAAATATGGGTTGGCCGGATAGAGACTGCCTTCCCGCTAACCCTTCCAACCCTACATCGTGAGGAGCTCATCGTTTATGGATTCTGCATTAATTCCCAAAGGCGTCAAGCGTTGTCCAACATGGCAGTTCCTGCTGGCTTTGGTCGGGGCTGGGGTGGTACTGTTGTGGGGCGTTTATGCCATGTTGCTGTGCTGGCTTAAAGGCCTCAACCAGACCAACATGAACGACTACTACGGGTTTGCGCTCTGGATCTGGGCCGACCTGGCAGTGATCGCCCTAGGCGGCGGGGCGTTTTTCAGCGGATTGCTTCGGTATATCTTCGGCAAAGATGAACTGAAAAACATCATCAACTACGCCGTGCTGATCGGCTTTATCTGCTACAGCTCGGCCCTGCTGATTCTGGGGATCGATGTGGGCCAACCCCTGAGAGGTTGGTTTATCTTCTGGCATGCCAACGTGCACTCCATGCTCACTGAGGTGGCTTTTTGTCTTACGTGCTACTTTGGTGTCCTGACCATCGAATACATCCCCCTGATTCTGGAAAACCGTCAGCTGGACAAGATTTCCTTCTTTCATAACCTCGGCCACAACATGCACGAGACCATGGCGCTCTTTGCCGCCACAGGCGCTTTTCTCTCCTTTTTCCATCAGGGATCCCTGGGCGGTGTGGCCGGCGTTCTTTTTGCCCGACCCTTTACCTTTCGTGAGGGCATCAACATCTGGCCTTGGACCTTTTTCCTCTTTACCTGGTCGGCAGCGGCCTACGGCCCCTGTTTTACGCTGTTTATCACCTGGCTAACCGAAAAGATAACGCGTAAGAAACTGGTCAAGGACAATGTCATCGATCTGCTGGCCAAGATATCGGGCTGGATGATCACCACCTACATCATCGCCAAGATTGCCGATACGATTTACTGGGCCCTGGTCACGGCACCGTCCAAGGGCTTCACCCTGGATCATTTTTATTCAGGCAACCGCTTCTACAATTACTGGATCCTGTTTGCCGAGCTGGTCATGGGAGGGGTGGTTCCCGGCTTGATTCTGATCACCCGTTTCGGGCGTAAAAATCCCGTGCTGCGGGTGATCGCCTTTTTACTGGGTGTGATGGGCGTCTGCCTGAATCGGTGGGTGATGGTGCTGCAATTGATGGCCGTGCCGGTGATGAGCTTTGATACCTGGGCGCTATACATTCCCAGTTGGCAGGAGGTGGCCACCACCATCCTGCCGGTGGCCTATGGGGTGATCCTGATCATGATCTCCTATCGCTACCTGCCCATTTTCCCTCAGGAAGCCGAGTTGAATCCCATTGAGCCGCCGGCCGAAGCGGAAACAGAAGGATCAGGCCGTGAAGCGCTGGCTCCGGTGGAAGCCTAAACTGCAATAAGGAGGAGATAGGATGTTTCCATTTTCATTTGAATGGATCTGGGATATGGGGCATATGGTTTTCCACGGGGGACTGTGGTATGCATTAACGGTAATCGGATTAGGCATGACTTATGTTATCATCAAATCGGTCATCGACACCGCCCAGGCCAAGGGGGGTCACCACCATTGATTGACCGAGGGGATCGGTCTTTGGATGCTTGATACAAGCGCTCTCCCGCGTTGCGATCAGAGGAGGGCGCTTTTTTTATTGGGGCAGGGGATACGTTTCACCCAAGGGGGGGGGCGGTATGGATAAGATCATCGTGGAAGGCGGACGACGGCTGAGCGGCGAAGTGGGCATCAGCGGTGCAAAGAATGCGGCGCTGCCGATTCTTATCTCAGCATTGCTTTGCGACGGCGAAACCCACCTGTCCAATGTACCCCACCTGCGTGATATCGTCTCAACCATCCAGCTGATCGAAAAACTCGGCGTCAAGGTGCAGCGGGCCGGCGATGAGGTGCGGATCGATGCTTCGGGTTTATGCTGCTATGAAGCACCCTACGATCTGGTCCGCAAAATGAGGGCCTCGGTTCTGGTGTTGGGGCCTCTGGTAGCCCGCATGCAAAAGGCCCGCGTCTCGCTCCCCGGCGGGTGCGCCATTGGGGCCCGGCCTATCAACTTGCACTTGCGCGGATTGGAACGTATGGGCGCCCGCGTAGATCTCAAGCATGGCTATGTGGAGGCCTCGGCAAAACGGCTCCGAGGAGCCGAAGTCTATTTTGATCTGGTCACGGTGACCGGCACCGAGAATCTTATGATGGCCGCGGTTTTAGCCGACGGCACAACGGTACTGCGCAACGCTGCGCGAGAGCCCGAAGTAGTTGCCCTGGCGGAAACCCTCAATCAAATGGGTGCCGACATTCGGGGCGCCGGCGGTTCCGAGATCACCATCAGGGGGGTGAACGGCCTGAGGCCGGCCCGGGTGCGAATCATTCCTGACCGGATTGAGACCGGAAGCTTTATGACCGCCGCCTGCCTCACGGGTGGAGATGTGACCTTAACCGGGTGCGAACCGGCCCATGTGACCGCCGTAGCCCACAAGTTGCGTCTCAGCGGCGCCTGCATCGATTTCAAGGATGATCGTATCCGTGTCCAGGGAGCCCCCGAAATCGCCAGTGTGGACGTGAAAACCCTTCCTTATCCAGGCTTTCCCACCGATATGCAGGCCCAATTCATGGTCTTGATGTCGGTTGCCCGTGGATTGAGTATGATCTCGGAGACGATTTTTGAAAACCGTTTTATCCATGTCAGTGAACTGCGTCGTATGGGCGCCGACATCACCATTTCCGGTAATACCGCCTTGGTCAACGGGACCGATCACCTCTCCGGAGCACCGGTGATGGCCACTGATTTACGCGCCAGCGCATCCCTTGTCTTGGCCGGCCTGGTGGCCGAAGGCATCACCGAAATCAACCGGGTCTATCACCTGGATCGCGGATATGAGGCTATGGAAAAGAAATTTGAAAAGCTCGGCGCCGCCATCCGGCGTGTGCCGGTGTGAGCCAAATCACTCCTTGGCAACCCGTTCGGCACCGATTCAGACGGGGGCTTGAGCAGTGGCTTGCTTTCAGCAATGTTTTAAATTGATTGAGCATTGATGCACACTTGTGCTAAATTAGAACCGATCGATTCATCGGAACCAACCGGAGGAGCCCTTTTTACCTAAGGCGCCAGATCGAAGTGAGACACTGCCGATCGCTGGCCTGCTTTTGATAAACTTCTCGTTAGTGTTTTGGGCGAAGCAGGAAGCGGAAGGTCATCCCGCGAACCGGTACACAGCTCAAGAACATTAACCTGAAGTCTATAATTCTCCCCTCTGCGATGTACTGCCGCTAACCCCTCTTTTGATCCGATTGATTGTTCTCCGGAGGGATTTCCCGTAGTGATAGGGCATATTTTAAAATTGGCAATATGCCTTCATCAGGGGGCGGATATAAATCCGTCAACGGGGGGTGGGGCAGATTTAGTCGTATCAGACGGATCTGCTGGAGAGGATCTTAACGCCAACGGCATGGCAGGTGGCAGCGACCATGTTAACCAAGAATGTAAATTCGAAAAATGACCCACCAAAATGGCCGGAAGATTCGGCCAACCGCCAAAAGACACACCATCAGGCATTGCTCACCTGTGCCCAAAAACTGGTGGGCAGAGATCCCAGCCAGGAGAGCCTTCGCCATGTGCTCCAGGAGCTCTTGAAGGCAATCCAACTGGATCGCGCCTACTTAATGGAGAATTTCACAGAGCCGGGTGGTCAGCTCTATGTCCGGATTCAGAATGAAGTATGTCTCTCCGGGGTCAATCCCCAAATCGATCATCGCGCCTTGAAACGTTTTCCTTACCAGAAGATATCGCCCCATTGCCGTACGACCCTTGCCAACGGCCAACCTTACGGCGGTGTGGTGAGAAAATTGCTGCCAGCGGAACGCCGTTTTCACCAAGATCAGGACATCCGATCCTTTATGCTGATTCCCATCCAGGTGGAAGACCACTGGTGGGGTTGCCTGGGAATGGATGCCTGTCGGCATGAACATTCATGGCAACCGGAAGATATCGAGTTGCTGGGCTCGGCTGCTGAACTGATCGGTGCCTACCTGGCCCGCCTGGAAATCGATAAACGTCTCCAACAGAGCGAGAAGAAACTGCGTACCCTCACCGACAACACCCTCGATTCCATCTGGTTGATGGATATGGACCTGACGTTTCGTTACATCAATAATGCGGTGATGCACACCTTCGGCTATTCGCCCGAGGAGTGGATTGGCAGCAATCTGGCCGATCATTGCTCCAAAGAAGAATTGGAAAAGATGTCCGTTATTCTCCTGCGCGCCCTGGAGCATCCAGATCAACATCCCGGAGTTCTCTTCGAGACCGTACTGCACCGCAAGGATGGCGAGCCGGTCCCGGTGGAGATCCTGGCCAAGTTCAGCTTTGACGAAAAACATCAGATCGTTGGGCTTCAGGGAACCACGCGGGATGTTCGTGAGCGAATAGCCAGCGACAAGCAGCGCGCCCAGTTGGAGGCTCAGGTGCGGCAGCTGGTCAAGATGGAGGCCCTGGGCACCCTGGCCGGTGGGGTGGCGCACGATTTTAATAACATTTTGTCCGCCATCATCGGTTATGCCGAGCTGGCGCTTTTTGACGTTCCCCAGGGCAGCCGCTTGGCCGTCAATCTGGAAGGGGTATTGGGTGCAGGTAAACGGGCAACCGACCTGGTCAAGCAAATCCTCACCTTCAGCCGGCGCAGCGAACACCAGCGCAGTCCCATTCAAATGCAGATTTTCGTTAAGGAGGCCTTGAAGCTGATGCGCTCGTCCCTGCCCTCCACCATCGAGATTCGTGGCAAAATTTCACAAGATCTGCCCAATGTTCTCGGGGATCCCACCCAGATCCATCAGATTGTGATGAACCTTTGCACCAATGCGGCCCATGCCATGGCCGGGGAGGGCGGGGTGCTGGAGGTGCTTTTGGAGAAGATCTCCCTCGGTACCCGTTTCATCAACCGCTATCCGGAGCTAGCTCCGGGAACCTACCTTAAATTGACCGTCAGGGACACCGGACACGGCATGAGCCCCGAGATCATGGAGTCCATATTCGATCCCTACTTCACCACCAAGAAGGTCGGTGAGGGAACCGGCATGGGACTGGCCGTGGTCCATGGCATCGTGAAGAGCTATGGCGGCGAAATCACGGTCCAGAGCCAGCCCAACGAGGGCACCACCTTTGAGATCTATTTGCCCACCCTGGAGGGGGAGGTATTTACGGCCGGCGAAGAGACGACCTATCTGCCCACCGGCAAGGAGCGCATTCTGCTGGTGGATGACGAGCCGGCCCTGGTGATCGTCGGAAAACAACGCCTGGAGAGACTCGGCTATCTGGTGGAAACCCGTTCCGACAGCCTTGAGGCCCTGGCGGTTGTCCGAAAAGATCCACAACACTTCGATTTGGTCATCACCGACATGACCATGCCCAAGATGACCGGGGATAAGTTGGCTGCGGCACTCTTAAGAATTCGCAGCAACCTACCGATTATTTTGTGTACTGGCTTTAGCCAGAAGATCAACAAGGAGCGGGCCCAAAAGATCGGCATCAAGGCCTTTTTAATGAAGCCGCTGGAACTTCAGAACCTGGCCAGCACGGTTCGACGGGTTCTGGACGGCACCCTCTGAACGAAGCTGCATCAACTGGAACCATGGGTGAAGGACATCGTGCCGGTATCCCAGGGCGTTGAGATGAGTGACACATCGGTGGTCGCAGACCTGAAAAAGCGTGTTGCGGAGCTTGAACAGGCCCTGGCCCAAGGCCGGAAAGAGCAGGCCGCCCTGCGCAAGAGTCAGCAGTGGTTCCAGGAGGTGCTCGCCCATTCGCGTGACATTCTATTCCGGCGCAACCTGGCAACCGGTCGATACGACTACATCAGCCGCTCCGTGGAGGAACTCCTGGGCTACACCACCCAAGAGACCCTGCAGATGGGTTATGAGGGGATCGAGGCGCTCTTCCATCCCGACGACCGCCAACGATATCAACGCTTTGCCGAACAACTCAAAGCTTCCCTGCACGACGACGAAGTGCCCCACACCATCGAGTATCGCATGCGGGCCAAGGACGGCAGCTACCGCTGGTTCAGCGACAATCACGGCATCGTCCGGGACAGGGCCGGCCGGGCGCGCTACTTCATCGGCAATAACCGCGACATCACGGCTGAAAAGGCCGCCGAAAAGGCCCTGAGCGAATCCCACGAACGCTTTCTGACGGTTCTGGACAGCATGGAGGCCCTCGTCCTGGTCAGCGACCTGACCCATTACACAATCCTGATGGCCAACCAACGCGCAGTGGCCATCTTTGGACCCGATGTGGTGGGGCGCAAGTGCCATGAGGCCATCCGCGGCAAGTCGCAGCCCTGCAAAACGTGCCACAACCAACGGCTCCTGGACGACACTGGGCAGCCCACCGGGATCTGTGAGTGGGAGTCGCGTAACCCGCTGAACGGCAAGTGGTATCTGCATCAAGACCAGGCCATCAAGTGGGAAAAGGGGCGCTACGTTCGATTGCAGATCGCCACCGATATCAGTAAAATAAAGGCCCTGGAAGAGGAGCGCATGAGGGCTGAAGCCCATCTGCGACTGGTCCAGCGGCTGGAGTCAGTCGGCACCCTGGCTGGCGGAATTGCACATGATTTCAATAATTTGATGATGGGGATGCTGGGAAATTTGGCCCTGGTGATGATGGATATAGAGCCCGCTCACCCCTATTATGGCAAGTTGAAAAAGATCGAAACCCAGATTCTCAGCGGCTCCCGGTTGACCAAACAGCTTCTGGGATATGCCCGCAAGGGTAAATACCGGGTCGAAGCCCTGGACTTTAACGAGATCATCAGCGACAGCGCGGAGACCTTCGGACGGACCCGCAAGCAGATCACCCTTCGCCTCAAGCTGGCACCGGAGGTGTTGGGCGTCGAGGCCGACCAGGGGCAACTGGAGCAGGTTCTGCTGAACCTCTTTATCAATGCCGCCGATGCCATGCCCGAGGGGGGTGAGCTATCCATTAAAACCACCAGGGTCCATCATGATCAAATGAACAGCGGTCCTTACATTCCCAAACCCGGCTACTACATCCTGTTCGAAATCAGCGATACGGGCGTAGGCATGGAAAAGGCCGTTCAGGAACGGATTTTTGAACCTTTTTTCACCACCAAGGAGATGGGCCGCGGCACCGGTCTGGGGCTCGCCTCGGTCTATGGAATCGTCAAGAGTCATGGCGGCTACATCGATGTGGATTCCACCCCCGGGGCCGGGACCACCTTTCGCATCTATTTGCCCATGGCCGTCTCTGCCAGGCCGGTTCCCACGGCAAAACCGCGAACCGTGATTCAATCCCCAGGGGGTACCATTCTTCTCGTGGATGACGAGGAGTTGGTCCTGGAAGTGGCCACCCAGATGCTGGAACGCTGCGGTTATCAGGTCTTGGCGGCCCGGTGCGGGGCAGAATCCATTGATATCTTCAAACGGCAATCCCACCAAATCGACCTGGTCATCCTGGACATGATCATGCCGGGCATGAGCGGTGGGGTGGTATTCGACCAACTGCGCGCTCTGGATCCTTCCATCAAGGTCTTGCTCTCCAGCGGTTACAACATGCAGGGTGAGGCTGAAAAGATCCTCCGACGGGGCTGCAACGGATTCATTCAGAAACCCTTCAAACTGGATGAACTGTTGAACAAGCTCACCAAAATCATACAGGCCTGAAAGCAGGCCTCCGCCACGCTCGTCCGTCAATTTCCTGACGAAACAGCCATCCGAACAACGCTAAATATCTAACTATTTTAACTGTATACACTGTTTGTGGCGTGGCATGCTTTGTGCTACGATTCCATCCGAGCATCTTTTTCATGCAGGATCAACTGGTCGTGTGTTTGGCTGAAACAGCAGGAGGCACTGAATGTTTAAACGATTTTCACACCCATTCTTATCCATCAAGGACCAGAAGGGATTCACGCTGATTGAAATGGCCATTGTGCTGATCATCATCGGGATTATCATCGGCGCGGTGGTCAAGGGCAAGGACATTGTTCGCAGCGCCGAGCAGAAAAAACTCTACGCCGAATTCGTGCGTGAGTGGCAGATTGCCTTCAATAACTACTACGACCGCACCGGCTGGATCCTGGGCGACGATGCCAGCGACACCAATGCCGTTCGCGAAGGGCACTGTAACCCGGCCGCCACCGAGGCCAATATTGTGGCCCAGTTGACCAATGTGGGGCTCAACCCGCCCAGCCAGGGCTCCACCGGGTCGACCCTGGTGCGTACCTACACCGACTCCTCCGGCGCCCAGCGCACCCTGACCGTGGCCTTTGACTGGCGGGCCGGGCGGGGAAACTACATCCGCGTGGCAGGGGTTCCCAATGATCTGGGTATGGCCTGGGACCGCATCGTGGACGGCAGCATGGATGGTACTGCGGGGGACGCCCTCTATACTTCCAACTATAACGGGGGTGGACCCGCAGTGGCCGCCTGGCCACCGGCCACCACTGCCCCCACCGGCAACGCGGCGTTTCTGCTGTTAATGCAATTTTAGGGGGACGCTCGATAGGGGGCTGACCATGGGATGCCGCCGGCCGCGAAATTCGGTGGGGCCGGTGGCGCAGCCGCAGGTCGTATATGGGCGGGTTTATTAAAAAACACTGGTACATGTGGATGTTGGCGGCCGGCTCTCTGGCCGCATTTCATCTTTACCTGGTTCAGCACCAGCAGCGCCTCCTGACGGAAAACCACCTGGAAGCGCTTTCCGTACGCCAGCGTTTCCTGTCCCGTCAGGTGGCGGAGCGGGTGCGCCAGAACCAGATCATCGCCAATGTCAACCAGTTCGTCGAACGGGCCCAACGCCTGGGGTTGACCCGCGACCGCTGGAGTGTCTACGAGGTGGATCTCAACGAGGCCTTGACCTTTGGTCAGTTGGCCCAAATCCTGGATGTGTGCATCAATACGCCGGCCTATTACTTCACGCCGATCAACATGCGCCTCAGGGTCGGCGAGAACACCGATGGGCAAGCCACCGATCCGACCGTGGCCACGGGCAAAAACGCCCAAGCCGGTGAGGGTGATGTGCTGCTCTCTTTGACCGGCGCATTCTATGCGAGGCAGCAGTGAACTCCTGGGCTAAAATAGAGCCTTGCCTGGTGGAACTGGACGGGGTCGTCTATCGTTATGACGGCGGGAGTTTGTCCCAGGTGCTGGATCTGGCCGGCCAGACAGATGGTTGCCGGGTATTCTCCGATTTGGGCGAGTCGGTCTTCCGGGTGATGGTTGTGGAGACCGAACCGCGCTATGCCGAACGGGTGGTCGCCCGCCGTCTTCAGGAGGCCGGCGATTTTGATGAAGCAGTCACCGTCCTGCCCCACTGTAAGCGCGGATTGGGTAAAGGCGCCACCGAAATTCTCTTCACCGCCGTTCCGTCGCGGACCTATCATCGCTATATCGATTGGATTGAGGAAAGTGAGCAACCCAAACTGCTCTTTCCCATCTATTCGGTTCTTTGCGGTCTTTTAAAGAGATGCAAGCCGGCCGGGCCGCTGGCCATCGTCTTTCATCACGGCCGCTTTGCCGATGTCCTCATCGCCAACCGCCGGCAGATTTTCTTTGCCAACCGGTTTGTGGCCTTTGACCAGAGCCCGGAACAGGTGACCGCCCTGTGGGAGCGCATTCACGCGGATTGCATGGCCTGCCAGAACGAATCGCGGATTACCATTCAAGAGGTCCTGGTGCTGGATTGGGTCGATACCGGCGGGCCGCCGGCGTGGCCCGAAACATCCGAGATCAAACTCACCCGCTTTGCCGGCGAGACGGTGCGCTACGAAGCGCAGGAGTGGGATCTCTCATTCTTCAAGGCCGCCGCCCGGGTTGCCCCACGCCACGCCATTTCACCACCCCTGCAGCGCTTTTTCCATTGGGCCGGGCGATGGATCCCGGCCATGGGCGCCGGATTGGCCTTGGCGGCCCTGACCTTGTTTGCCGGGGCCGGCTGGCACCACCACGTGGCCGCCCAAGAGGAGCGACAAGTGGTCGCCCTGGAGCAAGGCAACGCCCGGCTGATGGCCCAACTACCGCCCGTGACGCCCCTGAGAAACTACGAAGATGCCTTTGCTTTTGTCGGCCAATTGGCACGCGATCTGGAACTGCCGCCCGCCAAGCAGATTATCAATGACCTTTGCGATGCGGCAGCCAATGAGATGGCACTGCAAAGTATCGATGTCAATTATCAGACAGATCGGGTGCGTATCGAGCTGATCGGCACCATCACGACCACTTTTGACAAGGCATATGTGGACTATCAGCGGTTTCTGAAAATTCTCGGGGCCAAAGCGTATCATGTGGGCGAGAGCAGTTTCGGGACAAACATTCGTTCGGCTCAATTCAAGGTTCACTTGGAAAAGCGATTCTCATGAAAGCCAAACACAACGGTATTGTCTGCCTGATGTTAGTTCTCTTCGTGGGCTTGGCCATGATGGGCGATTGGCTGTCGGAAAGCTGGAAGCGCAATCTCCGGCTCTCTCCGCCGCCCCCCCAGGAACCGGCCGACCATACCGTACCGCCGGCCGCAACGCTTTCGGAAATGGCGCGTCTCACCAAACGCATGGGACGCTTGCTTCAGCCCGGCCGGGCCGATGAGACCCCGGTGCACCTCTCTCTGCTCGGTTATCGTCCGCTGGTGACACCCAGCCGCGACCTCCATGCTTCAGGCCAGGTGGTGCCGACGACCGACTTCTCCCATCAGCTCACCTTTACCCTGGTGACCGGTCAGACACGCCTCTGTGTGGTGGATGGTTTGCTCTACAAAGAGGGCGCGAAGTTGCCCGACGGCGGTCGGATCGTGAAGGTGAAAGCCAAGGGTGTGTTGATAGAGAAGTACAAGGTCAGGAAATGGTTCCGCTTGGGCGATAAGAACCAGCAAGCGAGCGGGGCCTAGCGCCATGATACGATTCCTAAAACAAACCCGTAGCGTCCTGATGGAGCTCGCCACCAGGGTAGCGGGCATCTGCTGCCTGCTCGTGATTTTCGGGTGTTCCCTGGGGCCCTCCTCCATGCTCAACCCCCAGAAACACTACCCCGATAAGATCCCCGAACAGATCAAGGCTGAATCGGAAAAGCTGGCCGAAATCCGAAGTCAGTTGGAGGATGCGCTCCAAAAAAAGAACGCAACCCCGTTGCAGCTCACCCCGGTTATGCCGGTCTATAATCCCCTGGACGATCGCACCGTCTCATTTTCCATGATGGACGAGCAGCTGCAGATGATTCTCTATGCCTTGGCCGAGGCCGTGGGCATGAATGTGATTATTGATCCCGGTGTCCAGACGGAAGACAAACACCTGACGCTCAATTTCAGCGAGGTGCCGGCCTCGTCCGTGCTGCGCGAGGTCCTGTCGGCCTTTGACCTGTACTACGAGATCGATGGCAATGTGATTCGCGTCAAACCCTATCAGGAGCGGATCTTTCACCTGAATTTCCTCAATAACGCCGTCAATGCCAGTTTCGATGTGGGGGGCGATGTCCTCGGGGCAGGGGAGACCGAGACGGTTCGGGGGTTGAGTGGCAGTTTCAAGCTCTCTGGCCAAAGCAGCGATAAGGTCAACCCCTATGATGTTCTGGAATCCATGGTCAAGCCGTTGATCTCCAAGGGCGGCAAATATGCACTCAACCGCATGGCGGGCAGCCTCTTTGTCCAGGACCGACCGGCGGTGATCCGATCCATCGCCCGGCTGGTGCGGCACTTTAAGGAGATGGAGTCGCGCCAGATCCTCATCGAAGCACGGATCATCGAGGTGACACTTTCCGATCAGTATCAATACGGCATCGACTGGAGCGTAATCCGCAATCTAAGCGGCGCCGCCACCGAATTAAACGAGGCATCCTGGTCACTGGGTCAGGGGCTGGTCCTCTCCGGTACCAGCGGTGAATTCAGCATCGGCGCTGCCCTCGATGCTCTGAATCTCTTTGGCGACAGTAAGGTGGTTTCCAATCCCAGTATCCGCTCCAAACATGGTAAACCGGCCATGATCAGCGTCGGCACTTCGTTCACCTACAAGAAGAGCGTTGAGACCACTACGTACACCGGGTCGAGCGATAACACCACCACCACCGAGGTGGAGGTGTCGACGGTCTTTGACGGACTGATCCTGGGCGTGATCCCCTTCATCGAGGCGGACGGCCGCATTTCGCTGTTGATCAATCCCATCAAGAGTGATGTGGATCAATCCAGCCTGGTACCGGAACCTCTGGGGGCCGGGAGCGGGGAGAGCATTTCGCTTCCCAAGGTGAGCATTAAGGAGATCAGCACCACCATCGGCCTGCACAGCGGCGATGTGGTGATCCTCGGCGGGCTGATCGACAAGCGTCGGGTCACCGACAATAAAGGCGTGCCCTTTTTGTCATCTCTGCCGCTGCTGGGCTATCTCTTCAAGGATGAGGAGACCCGTGACGAGACCCGTGAGTTGGTGATTATCCTGAGCGTGAAGCTGGTATGAGCGTCATCTACGACACCCTTAAAAAACTGGAATCGGGCGCCGTCGAATCGCCGTCGAAAAGCGCCGCGGCCAAGCGCCAGCATAATGTCTACAGCCTGCGGCAAATCATCTTTTCGCCCATGGCCATGGTGCTGATCCTGCTGATCCTCCTTTTGGCAGGTTGGATGCTAATGGGGGGGCTGCCTTTGTTAAAGGGCTGGTTGGGCATCGCCGCCGCCCCCCCGACGGTGAACGCCCAAGTGGACCCGCCTCTGCACCCTATCAGTACTCAGCCGTCCAGGAAAGAGACAGCGGCATCCCCTGATGGAAGCCCGGTCCCGGATCCGGCGCTGCCTCCACCACCACGGCTGACGGAGGAGGTCTTGCGGCCAAGGGCGGAGGAACCGGTGGAGAGCATGCCCGGCACAGAGCCGGTTCATGATCAAGCTGCCGCCAACATGCGCTACCTGACACCGCATTCGAACGCCGGCGATTCCGCTGGTACGGGTGGAGATGGCGGCGCGCCGGAGGGCCATGGACGGTCGCCCGTGACCGGCGGTGGGCTGAATGACTTGATGCCGGCGGGCTCGCCGCCAATGAGCGCTGACGCCGGCCTGCGGGGCGAGTCGCTTAACCAGGGCCATGTTGCTGCAAACCCGATGATGGTGTTGGCCCATGCCGGGGATGGCGTCGCGGCCGTGGACCGTGTGAACACCGAGCTGGAGCCGGCGCCGCTCGAGAATTCTGAAGGACCGGAGACGTTCGGTTCTCCGCCTGCGGCCGGCGAGCACCACCGCGCCGCCAGCCGGCGAGTCCTTCGCATCAGCCGCCTGGTGGCGGAAATCCAAGCGGCCATCAATCGTCACGACAGTGGCCAAATTGCGGCCTTGCTCGATGAGTTGGCCACCGCCAAGGGCGCCAATGATCCTTACACCCTGAAGCTGACCGCCTACTGGAAGATCGTCCAGCATGAGGATAGCGAAGCCGTCCGTATCCTCAGCCAGGTTCTGCAGTCAGCCCCGGACGACCTGGAGGCGGGCCTGAACATGGCCATCGTGGAGCTGCGCCGCGGTGACCGAAAGGCCGCTGGCCGGCGCATCGCTCGATTGGAGCGGTTGTACCCCGACCATGACGGCCTTCTGGTACTCAAGGATCAATTGTATGGCGGCGGTACCCACCCGAATCCATGAGAGAGGCCGCATTGGACAGCGCCAAAGCCTCGGATCGTATAACGGCCCTGGCACTCTATTTGGGATTGCTGGCCCTCACGGTGTGGATCGGTATCCGGTGGGTCAATGGGGCCCTGGAGAGCAAATTCTACAAGGCGTACTTGGTCAAATGGGAAATCTCTCTCAAAGGATACACCGCCCAGGGAGGGATGCTGCCCCGCTTTTCGGGGAGTAACCATGTGGTTTACATGGATGCCTTGGTGCAGGGCATGGAAGCGGTGGGAATTGACCCGCCGTCCTCCAATACACCCCGGGCTTATATCTACCGAATTGATCATCTTCTGGCGCCGGGAGAAGAGTTGTTTCTGCTTTGCTTTGCGACACGAATCGTGATTTACGGATTGTCCCAGACAACCGGCTATCGATTGGACAGGGCCATCGACGGGCGGGTTGATGGGAATCAGGGGAGTTTTCGATTGACGCCTGCTAGCGATAAGTGCGGTTTTATCGGACTGTGGAGGTTATAATCAATATGACGGGAGAGCTGAATTATCTGAGGCAGTTCGGGTTGTCCCACAATCCTTTCCCGGTGGCACCCGATGACGAGAACTTCTACCTGTCGCAGCATATCGAACAAATCATCAGCGAGGTGGTGCATGGGATTGTCGCCCGCAAGGGGTTCCTGGTGCTCACTGGTGATATCGGCCTGGGCAAAACCACCATCAGCCGCAGGGTGATCGCCATTCTCGAAAAAAAGCAGGTGGCCACTTCGTTGGTCTTCCACACCGCATTTCAGGACGCCGATCTGTTGCGTGCCATCAACCGGGATTTCGGGCTCGATCCGGATCGGGCCGGGGGTTTGGCAGAGCAGATGGGACTGCTCAATGAATTTTTGTTGCGCCGGTATCGCGAATCCAAAAACTGCGCCATCATCATCGACGATGCCCAGAACCTGACCCCTGCCAGTCTTGAACTGATCCGCATGATCTCCAACCTGGAGACCGGGGGGGAGAAGCTGGTTCAGATCCTGTTGATCGGCCAGTCGGAGCTGATGCAGCGCCTGTGCACGCATGAAATGCGCCAGCTGCTCAGCCGCGTGGTGATCAAGAAACAGGTCAAGCCCCTCTGCGCCGAAGAGCTCAAGCACTATATCCTCTTCAAACTCAATGTGGCGGGCAACAATGGTCAACTGTGCGTTCATGGGCGTGCCTTCGGCCGAATTCATCGCCTGACCCGAGGGAATTTCAGAATGGTCAACCTGCTCATGGACCGCTGCCTCTATGTGGCCTGCCTCACCGACCAGCGGGAGATCAGCACCCACATCGTCAACGTCGCCCATGCCGATCTGTATCCCCAGCCAGGGTGGTGGCAGGGGCGAAGCTGGCTTTGGACGCTCTGCATTCTGGCGGTGTTGGCGGCGGGTCCCATCGTCTGGGGTGCCAGGCACTTGCGCCTGGGGTTGGAAACAGCAGGGAATTCAAATCGGTTCGAGACTTCAGCGGCGGTTCCTGCGGTCGTCAGCGGGTCCGATTCGTCCCCGGTCGCGTCGGTCGTCACACCACCAGATTCCTTGCCACCGCGGATCCGCCCGACCTTGACCGCCCTGAACCAGGCACTCCCTGCGCCGCCTCGGGATCACTCTCCTCTGGCGGCGTTTTTGGATGCGTACGATCTTGCCACCTATCTTGAGCCACTGGCCAAGGCATTGGCCGATGGTAACCTGCGGGATACCGCCGAGTTGATCTTTGACCGCACCGGCTACCGCCTGATCAGCCTGGAGCGCCTGCCGGATGCGATTCGTTCACGCTGGGCGGTGCTGGCCTATCAAGATGCCCGGGACGGCAACGAACGATACCTGCTCTTCTGGAAACCGTCCCTCTCATTGGACAAGTTTTACTACAACTATTCGGGTCCCGAAATCCGTACGTTGCAAAAAATGCTGGCCCACCTCGATCTGTATAATGACAGACTGGATAGTGTGGTGGGATCGCACCTGATGAAAGCCGTGGTCGCCTTTCAGACCAACGCCGGGATACCGGTGACCGGATACCCCGATGACATGACCCTGTTTCTCATCTGCCAAAAGGCCGGAGGTATTGGCAATGGCTGACGATAAGAATAAAAAGCCCCTCGGCGTACTGCTCAAGGAGAAGGGCCTCATCACCGAGGCCCACATCAACTACGCCCTGCAGGAGCAGAAAATTACCAAGGAGATGCTGGGTGAACTGTTCCAGCGCCTGGGCTTCGTAACCGAACACGATGTAGCCCTCACCCTCTCCCAGCAGAGCGGTGTGCCCCATATCGATGTGGATGCCTTCATCCCCGATGAGACCATCCTGAAGATGTTCAACAAGAATCTTTGTCTGAACAATACCTTCTTGCCCATCGCGAAACGTGACGGTCATGTGGAGGTGGCCGCCCAAAATGCATCCGACGACAAGCTGGCCCAACTCGTGTCGCGCCAGACGGGCCTGGTCCCCAGGATCCACATTGCCGAAAAACGGAAAATCATCAATGCCATCAACAAGTTTTTTTACTTCCTAGAAAATCCGGTGGAACAGCTGATCGAAAAGGAGGTTCGCCTCCTCTCCCAGGACAGCGAGATGGTGCGCGGCATGGACAACCTGATTCAGTACCTGTTGCACCTGGCCGTCAAAATGCGCGCCACTGATATTCATATCCGGCCGGGGCGCAAGGCCACCAACATCTCTTTCCGGGTCGATGGCGTTCTGAGGTCGGTGCTCTCCCTGCCACCCTCCCTGCAGCGGCTGGTGTCGAGTCTGAAGATGCGTGCCGATATGGACATCGCCGAGCAGCGCCTGCCCCAGGACGGCCGCTTCACCGCCACCATATTGAACAACAGCTATGACTTTCGGGTCTCCACGATCGTCTCGCCCCAGGGCGAGAACATGGTTTTGCGGGTGCTTCCCATGGAGAGCGCCATCATGGGGATGAGCCAGTTGGGCTTTTTAGACGAACACATCCAGATGGTGGAGCATATGTTCAACGAACCCTTTGGGATCATCTTGCTGACCGGCCCCACCGGTTCCGGCAAATCCACCACCCTCTATGCTGGTATCCGTCGCTTGAACCTGCTCGAGAAGAATGTTATCACGGTAGAGGAGCCCATCGAATTTGATATTCCCCTCCTGCGACAGACCCAGGTCAATGAGAAGGCCGGCTACAATTTCGCCAATGCGGTCAAGTACTTTCTGCGGCACGATCCGGATGTCATCCTGGTGGGTGAGATCCGCGACGGGGCCACGGCTGGCACGGCGGTGACCGCCTCCACCACCGGGCACCTGGTGCTCTCGACCCTGCATACCAACAGCGCCTTGGGGGCCATCCCACGCCTCAGGGACCTGGGTATCCGGCCCTATCTGATTGCCGATTCCCTCATCGGGGTCGTCAGCCAGCGCCTGGTGCGCAAGGTCTGCAACCACTGCCGGCAGGGCTATGCCCCCACCGCCCAGGAGCTGGCCTATCTTGGTGTCAGTGATGTTCAGGAGCTTTTCAAGGGCACAGGCTGCGAAGTGTGCAACGGTTCGGGTTACTTCGGGCGCACATTGGTTTATGAGCTGCTGACGGTCAACCGCGAACTGGCCCTGCTCATCGAACAGGAGGCCGATTTGAGCCAGTTGATCGCCAAAGCCAAGCAGAGCGGTTTCGTGGAGATGTTCGATATCACCGTCAAGAAGGTGCTCCAGGGGATCACCACCACCGAAGAAGCGTATCGCATCCTCGGCACGATCCGCCAGAAATAACCCCATGAACTACTACCGCTTTAAACGCA
>Ga0316577_10000295_pt1 | contig 18136 bp, 16 predicted proteins | sample S5NA_FD_203073 | JGI IMG/M metagenome (GOLD analysis project Ga0316577, IMG submission 203073) | Rhizosphere microbial communities from salt marsh grasses in Alabama, United States - S5-7_050615r2r1 | ecosystem: Host-associated > Plants > Roots > Rhizosphere | place: USA: Alabama | collected... | reverse complement strand
ACCGAGAACGATCGTGTTGGCAGGAAACCGTCGGACCAACTCGTAAATCTGAAGCAGCGTGTTGGGCGATTTCCCGGGATAGTGATGCCCCACCGGTTCGTTGGTGTGAATGAGCACCGGCAGATTGCTGTCACGGCAAAGATCCATGACCGGTGAAAGATGATCCAGGGCGGCCGCATCGATGCCACACTGGTAAAAGGCCAGCTCACCGATGCCGGACAGCCCGCTGTCGATGCAGCGTCGGGCTTCCAAGGCCGCCTGTGGATGACAGGGTTCGAAACAGCCGAAACCGATCAGGCGGTCCGGAAACCGATGGACCGCCTCGACGATATAATCGTTGTGACGTTTAAACGTTTCTGCGGATTTCCAGGGGAATCCGAAAACAACCGCTTTGCCGACGCCCTGGCGGTCCATGGCCGCAACCAACTCTGTCGCCCCGGTCATTTTGGCCTTGGGGGACCTGTACAAGAGGCCGAATTCGGGTTCCGCCGGAAAATAAGCCTGGCGGCCGGCCCGAATATCGGGCGGAAAGATGTGGGTGTGAAAATCGATGATCATTTGTCTAATCCCGGGTGGTCGGGTGAGTGCCACAACACTGAATCAGAAGGCCGGCCACCCTCGAAATGTGCTTGTGTATCGCCAGGCATTCAACCTCACAACGACGGTTCTCGGTAGACCTAAAATTGAAGCCGGTTACCCGGCGTAATCTACGGAATTCTTAGTTCATAGAGAATTTCTGACCGCCCGATCTTTCTGTTGACGGATAACCGGAATTTAAGCAGAATGGACTTTGTGTATCGCGGTATGCCGCAGTTCCTCGGATTTGTATGTTTTTCTGGCCTGAAAAGTCAACCCACAATACGTATATATCGAAACATCTTCATGAAAACAGAGCGTCACGTGGTTCTGGTCGAGCCGGAGATTCATTGGAATACCGGCAACATCGGGCGCACCTGTCTTGCGGCCGGCGCCAAACTTCATTTGATCGAACCCCTTGGTTTTTCTCTCAGCAGTCGCGAAGTAAAGCGAGCGGGTCTCGATTACTGGCCCAAGGTCAAGCTGCAGGTCTGGAAGGCCTACGGACATTTTGAACGTCATCTGAAACCGCAGGAAGATGAAGTGGTGCTGCTGACCAAATCGGGTGAAAAAGATTTCTGGTCGCTACCGAAGCCTCAAAGACTCTTTCTGGTATTCGGCTCGGAGACCCGCGGTTTGCCGCAAGACATCATTGCCCGCTACCGGCTGTCGACTTACTACATTCCGATCAGCTCCGACATCCGCAGTTTGAATCTTTCTACGGCTGTGGGAATCGCCTTGTACGAAAGTCTGCGTCACGGTGCACCGACCCATGCCTGGCATCCAGTCACCGCCGACCGCAAGGTCTGACGGTGGGTCGGGGTTTACGTGACGCGTCAGCGCGCGCACCACACCCCTTTGACCGGCACCGGAATCCCGGCCCTGTTATTCTCCACTCTGAAAATAATAACCCAGAAGAACCCATAATTTCTGTTTGACATCGCAGAGGATCTATAGTTAACAAGATAGCGGTGAGGACAAATGACCTGAGTCAACCCATTCGACACTGATGTACCTACCCTAACCTACTTCAAAAACAGACTTCTTTTAAGTGTATGGTCTCTGATAAATACAGCGTAAGCGTTCACGGGGCACCGCATCTGGTTTGTTGTCGGGCACTTGAAGTACAAAAGTACGTCTGCGCACCCGACGCCTTGCATCTGCGGCACCCCGTAAACGCTTACAATTAGGTGGTTTGAAGCGCATCGGACTCTGCAACCCCATGAACAGTTACAAAACAGCTTTAGGCCGAGCCTGTTCCCGTCAAGAATCAAGAGGGTAGCCTCGGTTTCCGCCGGGTTATTCAAACGGCTATGGATGTCAGGGTTCCATCTGGCCATTCCAAAACGGTGAATCGCCAGTCAACATCTACACCTATTCAATATAAACCATATAAAGAAAGGAGGAAAACGGCATGGATTTCACCCGCAGGCAGTTTATCCAAGTTACCGGGGCAACAGCCGCCGGTCTTGCCGTCAGCGGCTTGGGTTTTGATTTGAAGCCGATCAAAGCCCACGCCCAGATGCTCAAGACCGAGTATGCCAAGCAAACAACGTCGATTTGTCCTTACTGTGCGGTGGGCTGCGGCGTCATCGTGTACACCAGCAATAAGGGTGACGGTCGCGTCATCGACATCGAAGGCGACCCTGACCACGTGATCAATCGTGGTTCCCTGTGCTCCAAGGGAGCCGCACTGGCCCAGCTTTCCGAAAACAAACTCCGCGTCACCGATCCCATGTACCGGGCCCCCTATTCAAATGAATGGAAAACGGTCTCCTGGGACTGGGCTTTGACTGAAATCGCCAAACGCATCAAGACGACCCGGGACGCTTCGTTTAAGCGCACCAACGCCAAGGATCAAGTGGTCAATCACACCACCGCAATCGCGTCGGTCGGCAGTGCGGCCATGGACAACGAGGAGTGCTGGATCTACCAGGCGCTCATGCGTTCCCTGGGGCTGGTGTACCTCGAACACCAGGCCCGTATCTGACACAGCGCGACTGTTGCGGCTCTGGCAGAGTCGTTCGGACGCGGTGCCATGACCAATCACTGGATCGACATCAAAAACAGCGATTGCATCCTGATCATGGGAAGCAACGCCGCCGAAAACCACCCCATTTCCTTCAAGTACGTCGCCGAAGCCCAGCAGAACGGCACCACCCTGATCAGTGTCGATCCCCGTTTTACCCGAACCTCCTCCAAGGCAGACCTCTACACGGCGCTTCGCTCGGGTTCCGACATCGCCTTTCTGGGCGGCATGATCAAATACATCCTCGACAACAACCTCTATCAGAAGGACTACGTGGCACTTTACACCAACGGGCCCTTCATCGTCGGCAAGTCGTTTGGCTTCAACGACGGTTTGTTTTCAGGATACGACCCCAAGACCCATTCATACGACAAAAGCAAATGGGCCTTCGAGAACGATAAATACGGGGTCCCGAAGATGGACCGCTCTTTGAAGGACCCGCGTTGTGTTTTACAGCTGCTCAAGAAACACTACAGCCGTTATACCACCAAGCTGGTGTCCAAAATTACCGGTACATCGGAGCAAGATCTGCTCAAGGTCTACAAAACCTACGCCGCCACCGGCAAAACCGGCAAGGCTGGTACCATCATGTACGCCATGGGTTGGACCCAGCACACCGTCGGTACCCAGAACATCCGTGCCATGGCCATCATCCAGCTGCTGCTGGGCAACATGGGGGTTGCCGGCGGCGGAGTCAACGCGCTGCGGGGAGAGTCGAATGTCCAAGGCTCCACCGATCATTGCCTGCTCTGGCACATCTGGCCCGGCTATCTGAAAACCCCGCGCGCGTCGGACACATCTTTGGCGGTATACAACGAGAAATACACGCCCAAGAGCAATGATCCGCAATCGGCCAACTGGTGGCAGAATTACCCCAAGTACTCGGTCAGCCTCTTGAAATCCTTTTTCGGTGAAAACGCCAATCCGGGTAACGAATTCGGCTACAGCTGGCTGCCGAAAGCGGACGACGGCAAGGTATACTCCTGGCTCGATATTTTCGACGAAATGTACAACGGCAGCATCAAAGGCTTTTTCGCCTGGGGCCAGAACCCGGCCTGTAGCGGCACCAACGCCAACAAGACCCGCGATGCCATGAAGAACCTGGACTGGATGGTCAACACCAACATCTTCGACAACGAGACCGGTTCCTTCTGGCGTGGGCCGGGCATAGATCCTGCCACCGTCAAGACCGAGGTCTTCTTCTTGCCGGCCTGCGTATCGGTTGAAAAAGAAGGCAGCATCACCAACAGCGGCCGCTGGATGCAGTGGCGCTACCAGGGACCCAAGCCGCTTGGCAACAGCATGGCCGACGGTGACATTATCCTGAAACTCGGCGAAAAACTCAAAGAGCTTTACACCGAGGACCCCGGCGTCTTTGGAGACCCCATCCTCAATTTGAAATGGGACTATGCCACCGGCGGAGTGTATGATCCTCACAAGGTGGCCAGAGAGATCAACGGTTACTTTGTCCAGGACGTCACCATCAAAGGCAAAACTTACGCAAAAGGCACGCTGGTGCCCAGTTTTGCCTTCCTGCAATCGGACGGCTCGACCTCTTCGGCCAACTGGCTCTACTGCAACAGCTACACGGAAAAAGGCAACCTGGCCGCCCGCCGCGGCCAGGAAGACGCCCCCAACAAGATCGGACTCTACCCGGAGTTTGCCTGGTGCTGGCCGGTGAACCGCCGCATCATCTACAACCGAGCGTCGGTGGACGCCAAGGGCAACCCGTGGAATCCCGACCGCTGGGTCATCAAATGGACCGGCGATAAGTGGATCGGGGACGTACCCGACGGCGGCTGGCCGCCGCTTGAAACCGCCGACGGCTTCAAGAATCCCAAGACAAAGTACGCCTTCATCATGCAGAAGAACGGATATGCCCAAATTTTCGGCCCTGGTCTCAACGACGGCCCCTTTCCGGAACACTACGAGCCACTGGAGTGTCCGGTGGAAAAGAACTTCATGAATGCCCAGCGGATGAACCCCACCGCGCCGGTATACGGCGGCAAAGCCGACGAATGGGCCACATGCGATCCGCGCTATCCCTACGTCGGCACCACCTACCGGGTGGTGGAGCACTGGCAGACCGGCGTCATGACCCGCCACCAAGCCTGGCTGCTTGAAATGCAGCCCCAGATGTTCGTCGAGATGAGCATGGAGTTGGGGCAGCTCAAAGGGATCAAGAATGGTGACCGGGTCAAGGTCACCTCTCCCCGCGGCGAAGTCGAGGCCACGGCCATTGTGACCAAGCGCTTCCGGCCTTTCAAGGTCGGCGGAGGCGTCGTCCATCAGGTGGGCATGCCGTGGCATTTCGGCTGGGAATTTCCGAAGAGCGGCAAGGAAGAAAGCGCAAATCTGCTGACGCCGTCTACGGGAGATCCCAACACGCGTATCCCCGAAACCAAAGCCTTTATGGTCAATGTCGTTAAGATATAGGAAAGGAGGTGATCCTTCATGAGTAAATCTTTTTTGGTTGACACCACCCTCTGCACGGCCTGTCGCGGATGCCAGGTGGCTTGTAAACAATGGCACGACCTGCCCGCTGAAAAGACCGTCAATCACGGCAGCTACCAAAACCCGGAAGACCTCTCCTTCGACACCTATAAGTTGGTGCGCATGAATGAAGAGGTCATCGGCGGCCAGTTCCGGTGGCTGTATTTCCCGGATCAGTGCCGTCATTGCCTGGAGCCGCCTTGCGAGGCAACCGCCGGCGAGCCCAGTGCCATTTACAAAGATCCGGCAACCGGCGCGGTCATCTACACGGCCGTCACCAAAGAACTCGGCAACATCGACGAGGTCATCGAGTCCTGTCCCTACAATATCCCGCGCAAAGCGCCGGATGGGACCCTGGCCAAGTGCGACATGTGCCTGGATCGGGTGCAAAACGGTCTTCAGCCGGCCTGCGTTAAAACCTGCCCGACGGGTGCCATGAACTTTGGCGAGCGGGACGAAATCCTGACACTCGCCAAGAACCGGCTGGCTGTGGTCAAGAAGAAATACCCGAAGGCGACTCTCCTCGACCCGGACGATATCCGGGTCGTTTTCCTGGTGGCCTTCGAGCCGCAGATGTACTACGAGTTTGCCGTCGCCGCTAACGGGACCTTCGACATGACACGGCAGGTGGCGCTGCGGAAAATGCTGAAACCTTTCACCGGGCTGATTTCCCGGCTCTTATAGCGCAAACGCCGTAAGGACCGTCGGGCGGCCACGAAACAAACCAACGACAGGGGGAAGACGACTCGTCTTCCCCCTGCTTTTTTGACATCTTAATCGGCAATGGTTGACAAGCATTGTTCAATCAGGGTATCGAGACCGCTCAGGATCGAATCCATCGGTAGGACAGTCGGCCAGAGCGTCATGTTAACCGCTCACGGCCCCTCGGCCGCCGCGGTGCATGAATTGGTTTTAAGCGCCCGTTAGTTTCACCCTGAATTCGTCTACTAACCAAGCGGGTTGCCTGCAAGGAGGCCCAATGAATATGAGCCCGGTATTTTCAGCCGAACAGATTCAAGCAGCTGCCCAAGCCCTCCAACAGCTGCGGCCTGCATATAGGGAACTGCTGCGGTTTTACGAAAAAATTTTCATAGCCCAAGAGGCGTCCAAAGCACATGTCAACCTGGTACCCGTCCAGATTACGTCGGAATTACGCGCCATCAAGCGCCGCGAAAAATTGCCCCTGGTCGACGTTCCCGATTTCTCTTTCGACCCACAGAGCGCACGAGATCTGCTTTTAAAAATCTGCGACATCATTCAATCCCACAACGGAGAAATGGCAAACGCTGCCAGCGCCATCGTTCGCGGTCTGGACCAAGAAGTCGAACCGTTCGTTTTTTTCGGCAGTCTGCTGAAAAGCGACGATGCTTACTTTGACAAAACGGCCGCCGCTCTCGAAATCGATAAAAACGCCTTGGCGTTTGTGGCGTATAACAGCCTCAAACCATCGCTGGTCCTCTGTGCCGAACAGCTGTCGGGCTATTTGAAGGACCTCCCCGGCTGGGAAAAGGGGTATTGCCCCGTTTGCGGCAACTTTCCGGGGTTGGCCGTCCTTGATCAAGACGGTCGACGCCTGTTGCATTGCAGTTTTTGTTGGACCACCTGGCCGGCAAAGCGGGTTTTCTGCCCTTTTTGTGAAAAAACCGGCGGGAAGAATTTTCATACCTTCTACAGTGAACAGGAAAAAGATTTGCGGGTGGACATCTGCGATGACTGCAAAAAATACCTCAAGACGGTAGACACCCGGGCAACAGAGCGCATCATCTACCCTCCTATGGAACTGATCGCTTCCCTGCACCTCGACATCAACGCCCGGCAAAGAGGGTATGACTGTGGAATGGAGCTGATGTTGCCCGACGTAAGTGAATAAAACCCCTTTGATAGAAACGTTTATGAAAGCAATGCCGTCGTGACTCAACCGAAATGGCTGACCCTCAGCGTTTGGATGATCCTGTTCGGCTTGCTGCTGCTGGCAGCTTGGGAAGGTGTTGCGCAGGATTCCAGGCTGTTGTCGCCGGCTGCATCGCAAAAAGACGCCTCGGATGTCGTTTCCGTGCGCACCGCCTGGTCAGTGGATCGCGCACGGCCGGGAGACCGCTTGGTCTTCGCAGTGGTGCTCGACATCGCTGCCGGCTATCACATCAACGCCGACAGCAGCCAGATAAAGCCGCTTGTTGATTTAAAACCGTATCCCACTCGCGTGACCATCACGGCAGTCTCCGAGGGGCTCATCATCGACCCACCGCTCTACCCTCCGGCCCACCCGGTAACAGTCGAATTTACCAGTGACCCGCTGATGGCTTTTGATGGCCGGACAATTGTCTATGTTCCGATGGCGCTTGAAAAAGAGGTCTTTACGCAAAAGGTGCAGGTAAATGTAACAATTACATACCAGGCCTGCGATAACCAGGTTTGCCTTTTCCCGCGCCAGGTTGTTACGGCGGCCGCCCTTCCGGTGGACTTTGCAGGAGAAGCCCCTCAAGCTGTCAATCAGGACCTTTTTGCCGGTTACCGTCTGGCCGCTGCAACAGGAGCCGGGGATTCGGTCGGCTTTTCCCTTTTCGGCTTGGATTTCGCCATCAACACGGCCACCGGATTGGGGTTCCTTCTGCTTCTTTTTACCGCTGCCTTCGGCGGCATGCTGCTCAACTTGACACCCTGCGTGCTGCCGCTGATACCGATTAAAATCATCAGCCTGTCGAACGCGGTCCAGAATCAGGCCCGCTGTCTCGCCTTGGGAGTCGCCATGTTTTTGGGGGTGCTGTTTTTCTGGCTGATCCTTGGCGTGGCCATTGCTTTTGTCAGTGAATTTACCGCCACCAATCAACTCTTTCAATATCCCCTTTTTACAATTACCATCGGCTTTATCATCGCCCTAATGGCGATCGGCATGTGCGGCCTTTTTTCCATCCGCTTGCCCTCTTTTGTCTATTCATTGAACCCGAAACAGGAAACCCTTGGTGGCTCCTTCGGGCTCGGCATCTTGACCGCTGTTCTCTCAACTCCCTGCACTGCCCCTTTCATGGGGGCCGCCGCTGCCTGGGCCGCGACCCGGCATCCTTTCATTACCTTGACCGTCTTTGCCGCCATCGGCATTGGAATGGCGCTGCCCTATCTGCTGCTGTCGGCCTTTCCCGAACAGGTCTGTAAAGTGCCCCGCACAGGACCTGCCAGCGTGCTGGTCAAGCAGGTGATGGGCCTGTTCATGCTGGCGGCAGCCGCGTACTTCATCGGCACCGGGGTAAGCGCTCTGCTGATGACGCCACCTTCACCGCCCGGAAAGGGGTACTGGTGGGCGGTGATGGGGTTTATCGCCATAGGGGGATTATGGCTGGCTTATCGAACGATTTGGATCGCTTCCAAGATTTTTCAGCGTCTGCTGTTTGTCTCTCTGGGCGTTATACTCGTCGCCAGCTCGTTATACGGCGGGATGCGGTTGACGGATCGGGGCCCGATCGACTGGATCTATTATACGCCGCAACGCTTTCAGCAGGCGATTGACCAGCGCAAGATCGTAGTCATGGTCTTTTCAGCCGAATGGTGCCTTAATTGTAAGGCTTTGGAGCAAAGTGTTTTGACCAGTGCACCGGTGGTCGAGCAGTTCAGCGGGGGGGATGTCGCACCGATCAAAGTGGATATTACGGGAAACAACCCGCAAGGCAAAGCCAAGCTTCAGGAAATCGGCCACCTGACAATACCGCTCCTGGTTGTTTACTCGCCGGCGGGAAAAGAGGTCTTTAGAAGCGATTTCTATACGGTCGATCAGATTCTCGCGGCAGTCAACAAAGCTCGTGTGGAGGGAGGCGCCGCGGCGTCCGGCGGCGAATAGGGGCTCACTCAAACATAACTTTTAACATTTTGGACGTCGATGTATCCCGTCCGGTTGCCGGTGCAGAAACTCGAAATATCCACAAATTACGGCGCTTTCGGCCTTGCCGACAGAGCGCCTCAACGCCCAGAATTCGATCTTATTTTTTCGTGAACCCTAAGTTTTTTTAGGGTATCGTCAGAAAAGTCTCTATTTTGTCATCGAAAAAGGCCTTCGAATGCAAACCAACGACTTTCTCGACCTCCAAACCGTTTCTGATGAATATGAGCAGCGGAATGCCGCTTATCCCGTAGGCTTCGAGGGCTTCTTCTCCCAGCCAGAATATGGGAAAATCCACCTTCAAACGGTTTACGATCGGCTGCATGGCTGACGGTCCATCGAAGTCTACACTGACCCCCACCATTTTCAGTCCGCTTGCACGGTATTTGGCGTAAAGGGCGTTCAAATCCGGAAGCTCTTTGATGCAGGGCGCGCACCAGGCCGCCATGAACACCAGTACAAAGTGCCCATCGCCGCCAACCTTTTTTTTAAACCGGTCAAGGTCGAGTTTCTGCACCGGATTGTGCGGTTCGGAATGGACCGGTCCCGGCAAAAACAGCAGTGCCACAAGGAGCAGCCACAACCACAGAGCCATGGAACGTTTCCCGATGATCATGGATTCAGTTTTTTCAGTTCAACGGCACAATACGCCAGGTCGGGTCGGACGTTGATATCCGATACGTTGATCGAGCGGATGATCCCCTGCTTGTCAATAACGAACAGCGCCCGTTCCGAAACACCGTCCGTTCGCAGAACACCGTAAGAATCGGCCACCGCACCGTGGGGCCAGAAATCCGACAGTACCGGAAACCAGAGCGGTGTGCCCATCTGCTTGGTCCAGGCATAGAGGGTGGGGATGTTGTCGACCGTGATGCCGAGCAGGATGGCGTCGTTCTCGTCGAAAAGGTCCTTGACGATGTTGTAGCCCGGCCACTGGTCGGAGCAGACCGGGGTCCAGGCCGCCGGGACAAAGGAAATTACCACGTTTTTCTTTCCCCGGTACTGGCTGAGGGTAACCCTTTCTCCCGATACCGAGGGCAGAGTGAAATCCGGAGCCGGATCACCGACTTTGACTTTCAGCTGGCTGTCGATCGGCTTTAACTTTCCGGGGTTGTAGATGTTTTCTTTGAAGGCTTCCGACAATCCGAAAGCGTGGTTGCAGACAAGGATCAGTAAGGCGAAAAAGAGGCCCACAACTCTTCCGATAGGTGTCATAACTGTCCTCTCATTTTTCCGCAGATCGACTCTTTTCAATTTCTTATAACCATGTCACTAGAGCCCTGACTGGGAAAGAAGATCTTGCAACATCTTGCCGGCATCCGCGGGACCGCCGAGCTTCGAATAAAAAATCCGGTGAGTGCCGTCCGGCCGGATCCGGATGCCGATAAAATACGGCGTTCTGACCTCGCCTAAAAGCTGGTGGATGGCAAAATTGCCATCCGAAAACAGCGGGAAGGGAATGTCGTAGGTTTTCCTGAAATAGTCGACCTCGAAATCCGAATTGCCGACACCGATGCCGATCAGCTTGACTTTCCCTTTGAACTTGGGATCTTCTTCCAGCTTGCGAAACATCTTGTTGACAGTGGGAGCCTCCCGCTGACAGTGCGGTCAGTACATGCTGAAAATTTCGATGATAACCACCTCGGCTTTTATTTCCGGGATCGAGAAAACGGACTTTTGATCCAGGCCGAGGTACTGGCGGTATGAAAGTTTCTCGGGAACCGGCAGTTCGATGTTCGGCAAGACCCCACCTTCCGATGGCGGCTGGTTGGCGGCGGATACCCCGCAGGGAAACGCCAGCAACAGTGACAGCATTAAGATCCATTGGTAATTGTTCCGGCGCATCACACCGATCTTCCTCTCGAATATCGCTCTATTTACGGAAAAGAACCATTTGTGGATATAAGTTGATTTTAAATCATCCCTGAAGGCTTTAGTCAAACAAAAAGACGGCCGCTTTCTTCCGATCGGTCACCAAAATAACACTACATGTTGTGTCACGAAATTGTTGACATACAAGAAAGATTTGTATACAATATATAGCGATTGTATGACAAAAAATATCAATATCTACCCCCGTCAACAGATTAATTGGTTTATAACAAAATCAAGAGGTGCAGAAAGCATGATCAGATTGAATCTAAAGATGGATAGGCGCAAACACAAAAGGTATCCTGGCGTCGAGGGTGCCATTGTAGCCGTACGGCCTCGGGCTGAAATTCTGGGCCAGATGATCGATGTCAGCCTTGGCGGATTGTCCTTTCAATACATCGATTCGGCCATCGACGAAAGCCCTTCGGACGAGCTGACGATTCTGATGTCGACGCCTCGACTGTATCTGGACCGCATACCCTATCGCACCGTCGACGACTTCGCACTGCCCCAAGAGTTTTCTTTCAGCTCGATTCCCGTCCGGCGTCGCTGTGTGGCGTTCGGCCACTTGACTCCCGAAAAGCGCGATGGCATCAAACAGCTGATGCTATATTGTACCCTCATCAAGCCTCGGTTTTGCAGCTTTCCCGAGCCCTGCCGCCACTATGTTCCGCTGAGCCAAGCCCTCTGAGCCGCAACGCAAGGTGGACCCCTGAGGGCGATGTGTCCACCTTGCGTTTTATTTCAAGACGTTACATTCATTTTTGATCTTTTCATTACTTAGCACCACATATTATCAATTGTCATTGACAATATAATATTGGTTGTTATATTCATCATGAAAATTTCGGGTCTTTTGTTAAAATCAACCGATAAGGTGATACCCAATGCGATATGACAAATTTACCATTAAATCTCAGGAATTGATTCAAAACGCTCAGGATCTGGCCTCTCGTCAGAAGAATTCTCAGCTCGAGCCTGAGCATCTGCTGAGTGCCATGCTGGCGGAAACCGAGGGAATCGCCGGTGCCATCCTTCAGAAAATGGGGGTCGCCCCCGGCCAAGTGGCAAGTGAAATAACCAGCGCCGTCGAACGTTTGCCGAAAGTCAGTCAGTCCGACCAGGTCTATCTTTCGTCGCAAACCAAAAAGGTTCTGGACGCTGCGTTTGCCGAAGCCGCCAAAATGAAAGATCAGTATGTCAGCATCGAACATATTCTGTTGGCCCTGTGCGATGAAAAGAATGGCGAGACCCCCCGGATTCTGCATCGCCACGGCATCAACCGCGATGCCATTCTTAAGGTCCTTATCGACATCCGGGGATCCCAACGCATTACCGATCCAAATCCAGAGGAAAAGTATCAGGCTCTCGATAAGTTCAGCCGTAACTTGACCGATCTGGCGCGCCTGGGCAAACTCGACCCGGTCATCGGGCGAGATGAGGAAATCCGCCGGATCGTCCAGGTGCTTTCGCGACGGACAAAAAACAACCCAGTGCTTATCGGCGAGCCCGGAGTGGGTAAAACCGCCATCGTCGAAGGCCTGGCCCAACGGATCATATCCGGCGATATACCCGAGAGCCTAAAAAACCGACGTCTGGTGGCCCTCGATATGGGCGCACTGATCGCCGGTGCCAAGTACCGGGGGGAGTTCGAAGATCGACTCAAGGCCGTCATCAAGGAAGTGGAAAAATCGGAAGGCGAGATCATTCTCTTTATAGATGAACTTCACACACTGGTAGGTGCCGGTGCGGCCGAAGGTGCGGTCGACGCCTCGAATATGCTCAAACCGGCCCTAGCCCGCGGGACACTGCGCTGCGTAGGAGCGACGACCCTCAATGAATACCGCAAATATATTGAAAAGGATGCCGCCCTGGAACGGCGTTTCCAACCGGTACTGGTAAAGCAACCGACCGTGGAAGACACAATCTCCATCCTGCGAGGGCTCAAGGAAAAATACGAAGTGCACCATGGTGTCCGTATCAAGGATTCAGCCATTGTGGCTGCGGCCACGCTGTCCAACCGTTATATTACCGATCGCTTTTTACCCGACAAGGCGATCGACCTTATCGATGAGTGCGCATCCAAACTGAGGATCGAAATTGACAGCATGCCGACCGAGATCGACGACATTCAGCGCCGCATCACCCAGGCCGAAATCGAGAAGGAAGCCTTGAAGAAGGAGAGCGATCCGGCCTCACGGGAGCGCCTGGCCAAACTCGAGAGCGAACTGAGCAACCTGAAGGACGAGCTGCACGAAATGAAGGGCCACTGGTTAAATGAAAAAGAGCTGATACAAAATATCCGTGCGATCAAAGGAGAGCAGGAGCACCTCGGGGTAGAAGCCCAAAAAGCTGAGCGCCAGGGTGACCTGGCCAAGGTGGCCGAAATCCGTTATGGCCGACTGAACGATCTGCAGCGACGCCTTGAGGAAGCCAACCGTCATCTCGCCGAACAGCAGGAAACCCACAAAATGCTCAAGGAAGAAGTCGATGCCGAAGACGTTGCCGAGGTCATTTCACGCTGGACCGGCATTCCCGTCAGCAAGATGCTGGAGGGTGAAAAGGACAAACTGATTCACATGGAGGAACGGTTAGGTCGGCGTGTCATCGGCCAGCATGAGGCCATCGTGGCTGTCTCAAATGCCGTCCGACGCGCACGTGCCGGTCTGCAAGATCCCAATCGGCCGATCGGTTCATTTATCTTCATGGGACCCACGGGGGTCGGCAAAACGGAGCTGGCCAAAGCCTTGGCGGAATTTCTTTTCGACAGCGAGCAGGCGATTGTCCGTATCGATATGTCGGAATACATGGAAAAGCACGCCGTCGCGCGACTGATCGGTGCGCCACCGGGATACGTTGGCTATGAAGAAGGCGGTTATCTGACCGAGGCTGTCCGGAGGCGTCCCTATTCGGTGGTGCTTTTCGACGAAATCGAAAAGGCCCACCCGGAAGTCTTTAACGTGCTGCTCCAAATTCTGGATGATGGTCGGATGACCGACGGACACGGCCGGACGGTTGATTTCAAAAACACCATCCTCATTATGACCTCCAATGTCGGCAGCCAAATTATCCATGAGTTGGGCGGCCTCCGGTACGAGGAAATGGTCGAGCGGGTTATGGATGCGTTGCGGAGCCACTTCAAACCGGAATTTTTGAACCGGATCGACGAAACCATCATCTTCCACAACCTGAGTCAAGAGCAGCTGGGCGAAATCGTCGATATTCAGGTCGAACGGCTGGCCCGTCGACTGGCAGAAAAGAACATCGACCTGGTTCTCTCGCAGAGCGCCAAGGCCTTCGTGGCCGAAAAGGGTTACGATCCCGTGTACGGCGCCCGTCCTCTGAAACGCGTCATTCAAAAAATCATCGAAAACGAACTGTCGCTGGAAATTCTCAATGGAAACATCCGGGAGGGAGACCGCGTCAGCGCCGAGCGAAAGGGTGACCGGATTGTTTTCAAAATCGCGTAACGGCTCAACAGTCAACCGCAACGCCTGGGGAAAGGGGACCCGGGCGTTGTAATTTTGAACCGGCATGGGTCATATGTCGCAAACCACGCGCCGGCACATCGGCCGCCGGTGTGGCTACACGCCGTCTGTGACGGGATGACCGAAATCGATATTTTGTAACCATTCGCAGGGTTGCAAAGTCTGATGCACTTCGAACCACCTCATTGCAAGCGTTTACAGGGTGCCGCAGATGCAAGGCGCCGGGCGCGCAGACGACCTTTTGTACTTCAAGTGCCCGACAACAAGGCAGATGCGGAGCGCTGTGAACGCTTACGATATTTTTATTGTAATCCAGGCACTGCCGACGTATGATGCGCGCACGCCGACGATCCAAGGAGACCGATGACCCATGCCAATTTCCGCGTCCGAAAGACTGCGGCGTTTTTACGACCAGTTTTCGAGCAATGATGCCGTATTGATTCTGATCAATGCGGATCCGGATGCCATTGCCAGTGCCATGGCCATCAGCCGCCTCCTGTGGCACAAAGTCGCCAGCACCACAATCGGACACGTCAATGAAATCAAACGACCCGACAACCTGGCTATGATCCGGTTGTTGGGAACCAAATTGGCGCACATCGATCAAATCAACCGTGAACAGTATCAGCGCGTGGTCATGGTGGACTCCCAGCCGAAGCACCATCCGCTCATGGAGACTTTCGCGCCCCACGTTATCATCGATCATCACCCCGACACAGGGGTCCAGGCGCCGTTCCTCGATATCCGACCGAAATACGGTGCCACGGCCAGCATCATGACCGAATACCTGCGGGCTGCTAAAATCAAGCCTTCGGTCAAGTTGGCCACCGGTCTTTTTCATGCCATAAAGACCGATACCTGTGATTTCGAACGCCACACCCTGATAGAGGACGTGCGGGCTTTTCAGTTCCTCTTCCGGCACGCCAACATTTACGTCGCCCGCAAAATCGAACAAGCTGAAATTCGGCTCGATTTTTTAAAATACTATAGGGTCGCGCTGCAGAAAATGATTCTGCGCAATGGCCGTGTCTTTGTGCACCTCGGAAACGTTCCCGCATCGGATGTCTGCGTATTGATCGCCGATTTTTTCATGCGGGTCGACGAGGTCAATTGGAGCATCGTTTCCGGTGTCTTCGCGCACAAGCTGATTGTCATCCTCCGCAATGACGGCATTCGGAAAAACGCCGGGACTGTTGCCGCAAAGGGATTCGGTCAGATCGGATCGGCCGGCGGGCACAAGAGCACGGCCCGTGCCGAAATCGAGCTGGAAGCCCTCAAATCCCAGGTCGATGTCAAAAACGACGGGAAGATACAGCGTTGGATCATGAGTCATGTCGAGCGAAGGGCCGACAAAAAATAGGCCGTTGTTTAGGCGGATCTGCAGCCGGCGATTAAAGCCGTGTTTTCCATAGTGCATTCTGACATGCCCAGCAATATAACCGTCACCATTCTTGGCTCGGGAACCTGTGTACCCTCTCTCGAACGCAGTTCCTGCGCTGTTCTGGTCGAAATTGGCCGGTCCAAAGTGCTCATCGACAGCGGGGCCGGAACGATGCGGCGTCTGCTCGAATCCGGCATCACGATCTTCGACCTGTCCCACATCTTCTATAGCCATTTTCATCCTGATCACAGCGCGGAACTGGTGCCGTTGCTTTTCGCCACCAAGTATCCGGAAAACCGGCGCCGCAAGAGTCCTCTCACGATTTGCGCCGGCACCGGTTTTGTAAAATTTTTTAAAGGGTTAAAAAAAGTGTACGGCCACTGGATCGAGCTCGATGTCGGGATGTTGAGCATTCTCGAATTGGACACCGGCGGACCGGATGCCATCCGTTTCGACGATTTTACCGTCACGTCTCTGCCGGTCAACCACAACCCGGAAAGCCTGGCCTACCGAATTGTCGACGCCGGCGGCCGCGCGGTGGTCTATACCGGTGACAGCGACATCTGCGACAACCTGGTGGCCATCGCCCGGGATGCCGATATACTCATTTGTGAATCCGCACTGCCGGATGCGCTAAAGGTCGACGGTCATCTGACACCGTCCCTGGCCGGCCGGGTCGCAACGCAGGCCAACGTCGGTCAACTGGTGCTGACCCACTTTTATCCGGAGTGCGATCAAGCGGATGTCGCGCAAGAATGCCGTAAAACCTACTCCGGTCCGCTGGTGTTGGCCCGGGATTTAATGAACCTTAAACTATAAACCGGATGAACATGCGGTATTATCCAATTAATCTCGATATACGCAATCGCAACTGTCTGGTTATCGGCGGAGGCGGTGTCGGAACACGCAAAGCTGTGGCCTTGCTGGCGTGCGGCGCCCGAGTAACCGTGGTCAGTCCCGAAGTCAGCCAAAGGCTCGCGGATCTGGCCGGCAGTCGCGTTCTTGTCCTGGTGCAGCGTTCCTACCGTGAAGAAGACCTGAAGACGATGTTTCTGGTCATCGGCGCCACCGACGACGAGAAACTGAACCGCCGGGTTCACCGAGATGCCGAAAAGCGCGGCATCTTGTGCAATATCGCCGACCGCCCCGAAATATGTAATTTTATCCTGCCGTCGGTCGTTCGCCGCGGGGATCTGACCATCAGCATCTCCACATCCGGTCGAAGCCCGGCGCTTGCAAAGAAGCTGCGCAAAGAGCTGGAGCTGACCTATGGAGAAGAGTACAGCTTGCTGTTGCACCTAATGGGCGCGATCCGCCGTAAACTATTAAAGGAGACCCATGCGCCCGAAGCCCACAAGCCGCTTTTCGAGCAGTTGGTCGACAGCGATCTGCCCGCACTGATTCGCGAAGATCGCCGGGCCGACATCGATCGTCTGCTTCACGAGGTTCTCGGTCAGGGATTCACCTATGAAACACTGATAAAAGAAAGCGACCCTTCCGCGACATGAAATGAGGCATTCATGGAAGTGCTGATTATTATCACGATCCTCCTTTACATGTTGAGCGCCGCCGGATATTTTGCGTATCTCTTTTTTCAAGAGGACTACCTGCACCGCGCCGGCTATCTTCTCGTTCTGGCCGGATTCATCTGCCAGACGCTTTCCATCGTGTACAGCGGGATCACATCCGGAGGCTTTCCAGTGCGCAACCTGCACGAAACTCTTTCCATTGCGGGTTGGACCGTCGCCGGTTTTTTTCTGGTCTTTCAGTCAAGGTACAGGTTAAAAGTTTTAGGTATTTACGCGGCACCTCTGATCGCGCTGATTATGTTCGCCGTCGCCCAGGTCCCCAACACACCGTCTCAAGAACAGAGTATCTTCAAAAATTTCTGGTTGATCTCGCACGTGGTGACGGTTTTTATCGGCAATGCGGCTTTTGCGTTGGCCTGCGGCATCGGGATTCTCTACCTGTTGCAGGAACGGGCCATAAAAACCAAAAATCCGGGATTTTTTTTCCGCCGCCTGCCCTCTCTGGATATGCTCGATGGGACCGGTTACACGTGCATTATCGTCGGATTCACCCTGCTGACCTTCGGTTTGATCAGCGGTTTCATCTATGCCAAGACGCTTTGGGGTCGGTTCTGGAGCTGGGATCCCAAGGAAGTTTGGTCAGGCATCACCTGGCTCTTTTACGCCGCCCTGCTCCACGTAAGATTGAATGTCGGCTGGCGCGGTCGCCGGGCGGCCATTATGGCGATCATCGGTTTTGCTATTCTCCTGTTCACTTTCCTGGGGGTCAATTTTTTGCTCACGGGGCACCACAAGCCCTTTACGACTTTTTAATTTTTAATTCGTTCTTACTTTATTTTCGTATTAAATTTCGTTGCACGCGAAAATGGTCGTGCGACCGTAACCGAACCATCCCAATGA
>Ga0316577_10000294_pt1 | contig 18161 bp, 16 predicted proteins | sample S5NA_FD_203073 | JGI IMG/M metagenome (GOLD analysis project Ga0316577, IMG submission 203073) | Rhizosphere microbial communities from salt marsh grasses in Alabama, United States - S5-7_050615r2r1 | ecosystem: Host-associated > Plants > Roots > Rhizosphere | place: USA: Alabama | collected... | reverse complement strand
TATCACCTGCCGCGATTATAGCATACAGGCGATGACACGACAAGACAACATGGAGGGTCTATCAGGGCGATCGCAGTTGGAACTGACGACCCGTTCCGGGCGCGGAAACCGCGCCCCTACAGGCGACAGATTGTAGGGGCGGGGTCGCCCCGCCCTTTTCTGTGCCAAATGCAGATACCCCACCAGTCTCAGCCCTCTGACTTGGAGAGTTTGATGATGGCGTCCTTGGGCAGGGCCAGCCCCGCTACAGGCGACAGATTGTAGGGGCGGGGTCGCCCCGCCCTTTTCTGTGCCAAATGCAGATACCCCACCAGTCTTAGCCCTCCGACTTGGAGACCTTGATGACGGCGTCCTTGGGCAGGGCCAGCCCCGCTTCTACCTCGATGGCCTTGATGATGCCCACCGGCACCGGGCAGGCGGGATGGTGGCAGTACTTGGCCCCGGCTTTGAGCGTCCGCGGACCCTCGCCCCGGAAGGTGATCTCCTGAAACGGCTCCACCTCCGTCAGCTCTGCCGCCAACCGCTGGATGGCGTCGCAGTCACTCTCGACGTGCAGGCTGACCTTGCGACCATCCTGCCGGGCCGCCACCCGGGTCGTGAAGCCACAGATCCCCGACTCTATCTCAACGCTCGACAATTCTCCCTCCCAAAATCCCCAATTTCTAATCCCCAATATCCAGTATCCCATCCCCCACAGGGGAGGTCTCCCAACCGAGGCGCCATTGACTCGGTCAGGAGACCTCAGTGCAGCGGTGGTGTCGACCTTAGCCAAACAGATCGAAGTCGAGTTCTTCGTCTTTGTGCTTCTCGTCCGCCAGCTCGCAGATGCGCCGCAGCTCCTTGTACATCGCTTCGTCCAGCAGCGGCTCTGTCTCGGCCTCGAGGATTTCGATGACTGCCTCGTGGACCCGCTCGCGGTAGGTCTTGCTCCCGGCCGCCGTCCAGTTCTCCCAGTTCAGGCGATCGGTCAGCGTCGGCCGCCAGATCTCGGTCTTGAAGCGGCTGTAGGTGTGATCGTGGTCCAGGAAGTGGCCACCGGGGCCGACCTCGTCCATGACGTCCAGCGCCGTGGTCGCGTCGTCCACCGGGATGCCACGCATGATGCGCTTGACCCGGTCGATGATCTCGTTGGAGGCGACCATCATCTCCGCCGAGCTGGTCAGGCCCTGCTCCATGTAGCCCACGTCGTGGATCATGTTGCCGCCGATCAGGGCTGCCGTCGTGATGTTCATCGTGGCCTCGAGCGCCGCTTGCTCATCAAAGATCTTGGCATCGGAGCAGCCGGCCGTCTCGTACTCGGGCACACCCAGCCACTTGGTGATGTCGGTGTAGGCCGCGCTGAGCAGCGCCATCTCGGGCGAGCCGTAGCAGTAGACCGTCGTCTGCATGTCCATGTTGGACATCAGGCCACCGATGATGAGCGGCGCGCCCGGCTTGCGGATCTGGCTCAGCACGATGCCGAATAGGCTCTCGGTCAGGGCCTGGACCGCCGTCCCGGCCAGCGTGCAGGGCGACGTGGCGCCGGCCAGCGGGCAGGGCGTGTACACGAACGGGATCTCGTGGTCTGTGGCAAAGAGCAGCTTCTGGACCACTTCCTCGCTGTGGCTCAGGGGTGAGACCGGCTCGATGTACAGTGAAAAGATGGGGCCCTTGCGCCATTCGTCTTTGCCGCCGACGCGGATGTAGGCCATCTCCAGCTGGTCCCGCAAGCCGTCGAGGTCCACTGCCGTGATGTTGATCGGCTTGGTCGTGCCTTCCAGCATGGCCAGATACTGCCAGCGGTCGTACGTGCCGACCTGCACGTCCTGGACGATGCCCAGCGACATGTGGAAGTCGAGGTTGGGCAGCGCCTGGGCCAGCTTGGCAAAGTTCACTACGTCCTTATAGACCGCGCGCCGTCGTTTGCCCGTGTAGGGATCGATGGTGAATGGCGTGTCCGACCCGGCGCCATAGTACATCGAGTCCTTGTACAGCTCCATCTTGTACTTGCGGTCTGGGCCGATGACCACCACCTTGCGCGGCAGCGTGGCCAGCGCCTTGTCCACCAGCCAGGGCGGGATCTTGACCAGGCTGCTGTCCTCTTGCGTGTCCTCCACGATGGCGCCGCCCTCGTAGGCGACCTGGACGCCTTCCTTATCATAGACGCGCACGCCCGTCTCGTACAGCACCGACAGCGCCGAGAAATAGATCGCCTCGATCTCGTCTTCGCTGAGTACTTGGAATGTGGGCGTAGCGTTTACCGCATAGTTCGTCTTCCTTACTTGCATGGTTTCTCTCCTATGTTTGACCGGTAGATTGGGCATTGGTAGATTGGGAACCGGTGGATTGGACTTGCCCAAGCAATGGCCAATCCCTAATCCCTAATATCCAATCCCCAATACCCCAAACTAACGCATGAACTGTTCCTGGCGGATCTCACCACCCGGTGGGATGAGCAAAAAATTGTTACCGGCGCCGTTTAGAGATACGGTGCCCTCCTCTGCTGCCTTCTGCATGAGTTCGATGAGCTGCCGTACGTAGGCATCGGAGCCCAGGATCTCTTCGTAGCGCATATCCCAGCGCGCGCAAAAGCCCGCCACGGTCTGGGCCTGCGCTCGATAGGCCTCCAGGTCAGATTCCTTGTGGGCGACGAGGACCAGCCGCTCGTAGTGCTGGTATTGCTGGTCCATGATCCACATGGCCTCCTTCTCGCCATAGCGGGGCACATATTCCTCGTACTCCAGGAGCGGATGGCTGCCCGATTCGAGCCAGCCTTTGCTCAGGTAGTACGTCCCCGGGATGGCCTGGAACTCGCGCATATAGGCCCGGTAGGAGCCCAGCAGCAGGGCGATGCAGTCGTCCACGCGCGGCACCAGCAGTGTGTGTCTGCCGGCCTTTAGCCCCTTGAGGCCGTTGCCGCACAGCCCGTAGCCCAGGATGACCAGGCTCGGTTCCTCCAGGCCCGCCAGCGCCTCTTGCAGCGTGATCGTCATCTTGGCCGGCACCCGGTGCAGGCCATAGTCCATAAAGATCACCTGCTGCGCCAGGCCTTCCGGCAGCAGATCTGCCAGCAGGTCCTGCAGCACCTGGCAGGATATCACGACAATTGGCAGTCCCTTGGTTGGTGTCATCGTTCGCTCAGGTACGTGCGGCTAGGCCGCGCCCACGAACTTTTTCGCCAGATCGGAACCCGACGGTGCGTTGGATCCATAGCCATCGGCCCCGATTCGCTCGGCAAAGGCCGCGTCCACCGGCGCCCCGCCGACCATAATCTTGACCTGGTCGCGCAGACCCGCTTCCTCGATGGCCTTGATGGTGTGGGCCATGGCGCGCATCGTCGTCGTCAGCATGGCTGACATCCCGACCACATCCGGCTGGTGCTCCTTGATCGCCTCGACAAACTTCTCCGGGTCGGCGTTGAAGCCGATGTCCACGATCTGGAAACCAGCACCTTCGCACATCATATTGACCAGGTTCTTGCCGATGTCGTGCAGGTCGCCCTTGACCGTGCCCATGACGATGGTGCCGATCAGTTTCACGCCGCTGGCGATGAGGTGCGGCCGCAACACATTCAGTCCAGCCTGCATCGCATCCGCTGACATGAGGACTTCGGGCACAAACATGTCGCCGGCTTTGAAGCGGACGCCGACTTCGCCCATGCCCACCACCATGCCATTGTCGAGGATGTCCTTGGCGGCCAGCTCCTGGTCCAGGCCCTTCTGCACAAGTTGCTCGGCCTTGTCCGCGTCTCCCTCGAGGATTGCGGTCGAAATTCGCTCGTATAGTCTACTCATCTTCTGCCTCCTACTCTTCCTTGACGCGGTCCTCGGCCTCGGCCAGGACCTTCTCGATCACCTTTTCGGTCTCGGGCTTGATGGGCGAGGGCTGGTGGGTGCTCAGGATGTCGTGCACCCGGGCCACAGTCCGGTCCTTGAACGTCGTCTGGCCCATCATCTCCCATTCCTCATAGTTGCGGCGATCGCACAGCTTGGGGTACCAGAACTCGTTCTTATAGTAGCGGCGGGTGTGGAGTTCGCGCAAGTAGTGCCCGTTGGGCCCAACGTTGTGGATCACGTCCACGGCCAGGGTGTCCTCGTTGACCTCGATGCCGCGCGTGATGCGCCGGCCGTAGCCGATGGCCTCGTCCATGGCCGCCAGCTGGAACACGGAGCCGGTCATGGCGCTCTCGGTGTAGCCGACGTCGTGGGTCAGGTCGCCACCGGTCAGGGCGGAGAAGAATACCGACATCGAGCCCTCGATGATCGCCTGCTCGTCGAACGTCTTGGAGTCGGTGCAGCCACCGGTCTGCCACAGGGGCAGGCCTACAAAGTGCGCCAGCTCGGTTACGCCAGCCATCATCAACGGCAGCTCTGGCGCGCCGTAGGCCAGGATCATGGAGCTCATGTCCATCACCGAATAGACGCCGCCCATGAAGAAGGGCAGGCCCGGTTGGATCGCCTGGGCTAGGGTCAGGCCCATCCACGATTCGGCCGCACCCTCAATGACGATGCCCGCGGCCGTCACCGGCGCGGTGCCTCCGGCAATCGGGCACGGTGTAAAGATCAACGGCACGCGATGGCGGGCCGCAAAGATGAGCTTGTCCAAGGCCTCAAAGGTGCTGACCAGCGGCGAAAGCGGCTCGCAGTAGTGCACATAATTAGGCCGCTTCTCGAAGGCAGCTTGCCCGCCTGCCTCGGCAATGGCGATCTCGTGGATGCCTGCCGAGTCAAAGCGGTCGTACGACCAGGCCACGATCGGCTTGCTGGTGTTGGGGAACATCCCGGCAAACTCGTACAGGGCGCCCAACTCGTGATGGACGTCGTTGACCGTGCCCAGGGACTCGCAAAAGTCGATGTTCGGCAACGCGTCGACGACCTTGGCCACCAGGGGCACGTCCGACTTGACGTACGGCCGGCGCTCCATCGTCTCCACGTCGATAAAGTTGGGGCACGTGGGGCCAGGCCCAAAGTGCGCCCGGCCCGGGCCGATGTGGATGTTGTTCTTGGAGTTGCCGTCCCGCGCCCACAGGGTAAAGCTTCGCGGTGCCTTGGAGAGCGCGTCCTTAACCAGGTAGGATGGCAATCGCACGCGCTTGCCGTCTACCCAGGCCCCAGCCTTCTTCAGAATCTCACGGCTTTCGTCGTGGTATACGTCGAGGCCGGTGTACTCGAGCAGGTGGAGCACGCTCTCGAACATCTCCTGCAATTGATCATCGGAGAGCAGCTGAAAGCGCACACCGGAATTCACTTGGTAGTTCGTCCTCATGGAGAGAACCTCCTTTTTGTTCTTCTAGCGCTTGTCATGCCAGGCCGTCTGCCCGGCTCGGTTACTCTTCCGGCTACGCGGCGGCGACGAGCTGCTTGGCGAGATCTGCTGCACCCGCCGCGTTGCTGGCATACCCGTCGGCGCCGATCTGGTCGGCGAAGGCCTGGGTCACCGGCGCTCCGCCGATGATGATCTTGACCTTGTCGCGCAGGCCGGCCTCTTCGAGGACCTTGATGGTGCTCTCCATGGAGCGCATGGTCGTCGTCAGCAGCGCCGACATGCCCACTACGTCGGGCTCGTACTCTTTGACGGCGTCGACGAACTCCTCCGGCGCGACGTCCTTGCCAATGTCCTTGACCTCAAAGCCGGCGCCCTCGCACATCATGCCCACCAGGTTCTTGCCGATGTCGTGCAGGTCGCCCTTCACGGTCCCCAGCAGCACCTTGCCCGTGGTTTTGACGCCGGTCTCGGCCAACATGGGTCGTATGATGTCCATCGAACCCTGCATCGTCTTCGCCGAGCGCAACACCTCGGGGACGAACATGTTCCCCGCCTTGAACTCGACGCCGACGTAATCCATGCCGGGCATCAGGCCCTTGTTCAGGATTTCCTCCGCGCTCAAGCCCTCGTCCAGCGCGTCGTCCGTCAGATCCGCGATGTCGCCCATGTTTCCTTCGATGACGGCAGTCGAGATCTCTTCCAAAATCGCACTCATTGTCCTTTACCTCCTGGTGTAATCAGTGTATAGGTTACAGCCGTATGCTTCCGAGTGTCCTATCCTCTGAAGCGTCTCACCCCCTTTCTCCCTAAGGCTGTTGCGTTCTGTTGTGATGGTGAAATAGAAACTGGGTTTCTCACCCGCGACCCACCTACATCTTGCGCACGTCCAGGATCTCCGTGACGTGTGGCTTGATGGCTTCGAGCAAGTCCTCCTGGCTGATGTCGGCGACCTTGAGCACGCAGCCCCAGTCCTTGGGATCCTCGGCGACGAAGGCGTTGAGCGAGTGGATGAGGCCTCCCGCGGAGGAGATTGCGGAGCTGATCTGGGCCATAGACCCCTTAAAGTAGGGTGCCAGGATCGTGACACGCACCCCTTCCTCTTGAGCCGCCAGCAGTTCCAAGAACACGTCAAACAGGTCTGACTCGGTGATGATGCCGACGATGTCGTCGTCCTTCATCACCGGCAGCCCTCCGATCTCGTTGTCGCGCATCAGGCGAGCGGCATCCTCAATCGGGCAGTCCTCCTGGACCGTGATGACGTCTTTGGTCATGACTTCCTTGACCTTGATCTGGTTCAGCAAATAGGTCACCTCCCAGACGTTCAGTGAGGTAGCCGACGACGGGGATGCGTACAACAGGTCTGTGTGGGTGACGATGCCCACCAACTTGCCCTTCTTGCCTACGACGGGGTAGCGATGCACGTTGTCTTGGCGCATCTGTTCTAGCGCCTCGGCAATGGGCATGTCCGGCGAGATGGCGATCACGTCGGGTGTCATTCTGAATCCAACGAGCATGGTTCTATCCTTTCTTCGATAAGGGATTAGGTTAAGGTTTGGGTTGAGGCTGTCGTCGGGACTTGGGCCGGAGAATCGCGTCAGACCTTTGATCCTCCATCTGAACCCTTGGCCTCAACCTCATCCCTAGACCTGAACCTTAACCTCAATCTCAAACTCGGCCTCAGTCTTGCGGTATTCACTCAATCCTTTGAAGGTGCCATACAGCACCAACAACAACAGGAACATCAACGGAAACGCTGTGGCAATCGACGCCGTCTGGATGACCGTCAGGCTGCCGGTGGCGGCGAGCACAGCGGCCACCGCGCCCAGGGCGATGCCCCAGAAGGCGCGCATATTGCGGCCCGGCGTCTCCTTGCCGGTGACGAACATGGCCAGCGCCAGGGCAGCAGAGTTGGCGCTGGTCAGGAAAAAGGTGGCGATCAGGAAAAAGAGGGCGATCGCCAGCAGGCCGCTGAGCGGCAGGTTGTCGGCGATGGCAAAGATGGCGCTCTCCAGACCATGGTCGGTCAGGGCCTGGGTCACATCGTAGTGGATGCCCGCGCCGCCGATGACGCCGTACCACAGGAAATCGGCCAGCGTCGGCAGGATGAGCGTGGCGGCCACGGTGGCCCGGATGCTGCGGCCCTTGCTGATGCGGGCGATGAACATCGCCACGAACGGCGCCCAGCTCATCCACCACGCCCAGTAAAAGACCGTCCAGCTCCCCAGCCAGTTGCCCTCGATCCCTGGTGCCGTGTACAGGCTCATTGGCAGGAAATGGATCAGGTACTGCCCAATGGAGTTGGTGGTCAGGTTGATCAGGAAAAGCGTCGGGCCCAGTACCAGGACAAAGAACCACACGCCCGCAAAGACCCACATGTTGATGTTGCCGATCCACCTGATGCCCTTTTCCAGGCCGGTATAGACCGCCAGGGTAAAGATAAGCGTCAGTATGCCGATGACCAGGTAGGCGCCCCAGCTGGGCAGCTCCCAACCATACTGGTACTTTAGCCCGCTGGAGATCTGCAGGGCGATCAGGCCGGTCGTCGTCGCCAGCCCGCCCAAGGTGGCAAAGACGGCAAAGACGTCGAGGATCTTGCCCCAGGTGCCGTGCACCCGCTCGCCCAGGACGTAGTAGAAGGCGCTGGAGAACTTGAAGGGCAGGCCTTTGGTGAAGCAGGCGTGGGCCAGCGGAATGGTCAGCAGGGCATAGATGGCCCAGGCGCTCAGGCCCCAGTGGAAGAACGAGTAGGTCATGGCGTTGGCTGCGGCGACGGGCGTCTTGGCCTCACCGCCAAAGTAGGGCGGCGGGCTCATATAGTGGTAGGCCGGCTCGGCGGGCCCCCAGAAGACGATGCCGGCGGCGATGGCCGAGCCGAACAGCATGGCGAACCAGGCAAAGTTCGAGAACTCGGGCTTGTCGGTAGGCTTGCCCAGCTTCATGTTGCCGAACTTGGTCACCAGCAGCACGATGCAGGCCCCGACCAGCAGGAAGACGGTCAGGAGATAGAGCCAGGCCCACTGCGTGGTGGTCCAGCTGAAGACGGTGTTGACCACCTCCTCCATGCTCTCCGGAAAGAGGGCTGCCCACAGGACGAACAGGATGGTCAGCGTCGCAGAGACCCCAAAGACGAGGGGATCGAAGGATCGTCCCTCTTTGGCAGCAGGTACCGTGGCCATTATGCCCCCAGACCCTCCACGTACGCCTCTAGTTGTTTGGCCGTCGTCTCGTCCAGGGCCGGATCCTCGTGCTCGGCCAGCAGCTTCTGCCACCGTTGCTGGGCACGATGCACCGCTGTGGGCTGGCCGGCTTGCGTCCAGGCTTCCAGGCCGCTCCGGTCGCAGAGCGCCGGCTTCCAGAACTCTTTGCGGCAGCGCTTGACGGTCTGCATCTCCATCAAGTAGTTGCCGCCGGGTCCGACGTTGGCGATCACGTCGTAGGACAGCGTCTCGGGCGTGACCGTGATGCCCTGGTGCAGGCGGCGGACCATGCCGCACATCTCGTCGTCCAGCACGAATTTCTCGTAGGAGAAGGCCAGGTACGACGTCAGGATGCCCCCGGCGTGCAGCACAAAGTCCACTCCGGCGTTGTAGGTGGTCAGCAGGCTCATCATCGACTCAAAGCCTGCCTGGGCATCCGGATAGCTGGCGTCGGTCAGCGCACCACCGCTGCGCGACGGGAGCCCATAGTGCCGGGCCAGCTGCGCGTGGGCCAGGATCATCTGTGACAGCTCGGGGCTGCCGATGGCCAGTGCGCCCGATTTCATGTCGATGTTGGTCGAGGTCGAGCCGAACACCGCCGGTGTGCCGGGTTTGATCAGCTGGGTCAGGGCGATACCGGCCAGCAGCTCAGCGGTCTGGACGGCCAGCGTACCGGCCAGGGTGATGGGTGCCGTCGATCCGGCCATGGCCAGGGCTGCCACGACCAGGGGCTGGCCCACTTCGGCGAAGGCGACCAGGGCTTCCAGCATTTCAGTGCTGTAGCCCAGCGGCGTGAGGCTGTTGATCAAGCTGATGCACACCGCCTTGTCCGCCAGGTCCTCGCCAAACAGGATGCGGGCCATCTCCATCGTGTGCTGTGCGCCCCGCTTGCCCGCCGCGCTGCCGATGAACGCCTTGTCCGAGTGCACCATGTGGGCGTGGAGCATCGCCACATGGGCCAGGTCGGCGTTGGCTACGTCGGGTTCGACGATCAAGTGCCCACTCATGTCCTGGTTGGGCAGGCCGTGGGCGATCTTGACCAGGTTGACGTAATCTTCCATGCTGGGCGCCCGTTTGCCCACGACGCCCCCGTCTGTCGGCGTGCCATCGACGAGGAAGGGCGCGCCATACCCCGGAGCAAAGACCGGCCGCCCGCCGCCCACGACGACGTTGCGCTCTGGGTTCCGGGCGTGGATGGTGAACTGCTTGGGTACGGTCTCGAGGGCCTTCATGAGCTGGTCTTCGCTCAGGTAGACCCGCTGTCCGTCCGTCTTGACGCCGTGCTTCGAAAACGCCGCCAATGCCGGCTCGTAGGGGAACTGCACCCCCACCTCGGCCAGCAGCTTCATGCTTGTGTCGTGAATCTGTTGGATGTCCTCTTGACTCAAGATCTCATGGAACATACGGCACTCCTCCAAGTGATGTCAATCTCCGATCTCCAATCTCTAATCTCTCGTATCTAGAACCTAGTGCCGTCCCCGCAAGAAACTATCCCCCTCATACACGACCCCTTCCGCATAGCGGGTCGGGCGCAGCAGATTGTCCTCCGGTTTCATCTCGCCGGTGACCAGCCTCGCGATTCTGCGACCTGCCTCAGGCGAGAGCATCACGCCGGCCCAGTAGCCACAATTGACATAAAAACCAGGAACCTCTGGCACCGGCCCGATGAGCGGCTGCTCGTCGGGCGTGTAGACGTACTGTCCGGCGCTGGGATGGATGTCTTCGCCGCGAAGGTTCTCGGCGATGTCCTCCCAGAACGGGCTCAGCGCGATGAGTTTCTCCAGCACGATGGCCGGGTAGTCCCAGTCGAGGGGCAGGTCCTCTTTTGGCTCGCTCTCCGGCTCGTCGGGATCGACCCAGGCGATGTAGGCGCCGCCCGTCTCGGGCCGCCAGTAGGCGTCCTGGGCCACGTCGATGGTCAGAGGGGCATCGGCCGGGATCTCGGCTCGCGGCGAGATAAAGGCCTTCTGCCTGCGCACTGGCTCTAGGGGCAGGTCCAAGCCTGCCATCGTGCCCACCACGCCGGCAAAGGGTCCCGCAGCATTCACCACCGTGCGCGTCGAGATTGTGCCCAGCGCCGTCTCGACCGCCGACACACCCTGCGCATCCTGGCGGATAGCGGTGGCCCGGGTTCCCAACAGGAACCGGGCCCCACTGCCCTTGGCCAGGCCCTGCGTCGCCTCGTGGGTGGACAGCCAGCCATCCTGCTGGCGGAAGGTGGCCGCCACGGCCGTATCGGAGAGGTACGGGAACCGAGCCCGGAGCTCATCGTGCGCCAGGAACTCGGAATCGGTGACGCCCAGCGCGTGGTGTTTTTCCACAGCGGCCTTCATGTCGTCGACGAGCTCTGGCTGGTCGGTGACGAACAGGTAGCCCTGGTGGCGGATTGAGATATCATAGCCCTCGATGCCGATCACTTCAGCGAAATTCTCAAAGACCTCGATGCTGGGCTGCACCAGCTCCGACATGGGCGGCTCGGTGAACTGCGCCCGAAAGCACTCGATCGACTGGGCCGTCGTCAGGGTGGATAGCCCGTCGCGCATCTCCAGCAGCACGCTGTCGAGACCGGCCCGGGAGAGCCAGAAGGCTGTGGCCACTCCGACGATGCCACCCCCGATGACGACGGCATCGGCCGTCTTGGGGAAGGTCTCTTGCGTCGGAGTAGAGATCTGGCCCATTATGAGGCCTCGATCTGCGCTGCCTGGTCCTTGGAGCGGGAGAACAGGCTGGTCAGCTTGGCCTTGGCCCACTCGTACAGTCCGGCGAATCCTGCCGGGTAGTAGATCATGATCACGATCATCAACACGCCATAGATCACCAGGTGGATACCCGGCAGGTCGGTCAGGTTCGAACGCAGGGCCTCGATGCCAAACACAAAGGGGAAAGCGATGGCCATGCCACCCCATAGACTGCCGCGCCCGCCGATGTAAGCCAGCGCCAGGACCTCGACCGTCTTGGAGGTGTGCATCAAGGTCTGGGGCGTCAGCGAGCCAAAGTAGTGGGCGTAGAACCCCCCCAGCCAGCCAGCGAAGAAGGCCGATAGGGTAAAGTTGAACACCCGGTAGAACGTCGGGTTGATGCCCGACGCCCGTGCCGCGTCAAAGTTCTGGCCGATGGCCTTGAAGGCCAGCCCATACTTTGAGCGCACGACCAGCTGCAGCGTGATGTAGACGACGAGCATCATGGCTAGGATGATGTAGAAGTAGGGCCGGTTCGATGTCGTCTCCAGGAAGGCGCGAGGCGCCATGCCCAGTGGCCCGCGGGTGATGTCCACGAGGTTGTTGGCCACGCCGAGCAGGGCGATGCCCACGAACCAGGCCATGACCGCGGCAAAGATGCCGCGCAGCCGCAGGGTCAGGATGCCCACGCCCAGGCCGATCAGGCCGGCGAAAATGGCCCCTGCCCAAATGCCGATCCAGGGCGAGATGCCGGGCTGGATGGCCAGCACCGGTGATGTATTGGCCAGGACGGCTGAGGTATAGGCCCCAGCCCCCAGAATGGCCGCGAAACCAAAGTTGACGACGTTGATGTAGCCTGCCGTAAAGTCAAAGGCAATGGCCTGGGCCGCTAGGAACGCGCCCATGATCAGCCAGCGCACGATGTGCTCCTGGTTAAAGGGCGGAATAAAGGGGAGCAAGGCCAGGACGATGAGCAGCACCAGCCCCAACGGCGTGAAGCCGATGACACTCAAACCGTCGCTGAACCGATTCCACAAGCTTTTTTGGTTCATCCGTATTCTCCTCCTCTACTGTTCCTGAACGCCCTTGACCTCCGAGCCAAAGATACCCGAAGGAACCAGGATAAGGATCAGGATCATCACCGCGGTGGGAATCACCAGCTCCCAAGAGATGCCAAAGAATTGCTGGGTGGCGGTCTGTAGGAGCGCGACGATGAACCCGCCGATGACGGCACCATACACATTGCCCAGGCCGACCATCATGACCACGTACCAGGAAAGGTACAGTGGTTTCAGGCCGACCGTGGGATAGGCCTGGAACATGAAGAGCAGGGCTGCACCGGCCATGGCGGCCATGGCCGTGGCCAGACCAAAGGTGAGCGTATGGATGAAGCCTAGGTTGATGCCCACCAGTTGTGCCCCGGTTTCATCCTGGGAGACGGCTCGGATGGCTCGCCCTGTCCGAGTCCGTTGCATGAAATAGGTCAGCGCCGCGATGGTGATGATGGCGATGACGAAGGCAAAGATGCGGTCTACGGCGACCCGCATGCCCAGGAACTCGATAGGCGGCACGTCATAGTAGCGCGGGATGCCCCGGAAGTTGGGTCCCAGGACAAGCGTCGTGCCGTTGATCAGGACGTATGACAGGCCCACCGTGAGCAGGAAGGTGTTCATCACCCAGCCCGCGCGTGTCCTCCTGCGCAAGGGGGCAAAGATTAGCCGCTCGATGATGATGCCCATGATCATGCCCACAATGGCGGCGGCGATCACCCCCAGAACAGGGGCAATGAAGCTCAGGAAGCCATTCGGATTGTTCTTCAGATAGTCACTGATGGGGGTGAACACGAAATAGCCCACATAGGCGCCGACCATGAACGATTCGCCGTGGGCAAAGTGCGGGATGTTCATGACGCCAAAGACCAGGGCCAGTCCCGCCGCTAGCAGGGCCCACATGCCACCGGTCACGATCACATTCGCGATCTGCGATGCCCCGGCGTCGATGGCAATGACGATGGCCAGCACGATCGAGAAGCCGACGACGACGATGGCCGGCAGGTTGCCCCGCACAAAGATCGCCAATCGATCCCCAAACGATCGCTCAATCACTGTTCTTTCCACGATCTCCTCCTCTTGCCCTATATGCCCAAGTAGGCATTGCGGACGTGCTCGTTGGCCTTCATCTCCTTGCTGGGTCCCTCCATGGCGATGCGGCCGTGCTCTAGGATGTAGGCCCGGTCCGTGATCTCCAGGGTGGCATTCACATTCTGCTCGACCAGCAGGATGGTCACGCCGCGGCTCCGCAGCTCCAACAGCGCCCGGAAGACGTCGTTGGTCAGGTGCGGGGCAAGGCCTAGCGAGGGTTCGTCCACCAGAAGCAGCTCAGGATTCGACATCATGCCTCGGGCGATGGCCAGCATCTTGCGCTCGCCGCCGCTCATCGTCCCCGACAGCTGTTTCTCCCGCTCCTCGAGGCGCGGGAACAGGTGGTAGACGAACTCCAGGGTCTCAAGTTCTTGCTTCTTGTCGTTGACCGCGTAGGCGCCCAGGAGGAGGTTCTCCCGTACCGACATGTCGGTGAACAGGTTCAGTTCTTCCGAGATATAGCTAATCCCCATGCGGCTGACTTCGTGTGCCGGCAGGTGCCCAATTGACTGGTCCTTGAACAGCACTTCGCCGCTCTTGGGGGTCAACAGGCCTGCGATGGTTCGCAGGGTAGTGGTTTTGCCAGCGCCGTTTGGTCCGACCAGCGCCACAAACTCGCCGTCATCTACATTCAGGGACACGTCCCAAAGGATCTGCAAGAAATCATAGCTGGTGTTGACGGCCTTCAGTTCAAGCACTTCTTCACCTCCTCCTCACGCCACGACCTCTTCGCCGAGGTAGGCCTCGATGACCTTCGGATCCTGCATCACCTCCTGGGGGGTGCCTTGGGCGATGGGCGTGCCGTATTGGATCACCAACACCCGCTCGCAGATGCCGGTGATGACCTTCATGATGTGCTCGACGACAATCATGCCCACCCCGTACGTGTCCCGGATCTTGAGGATAAGGGCCATCATAGAGTCCAGCTCGCCAGGGGTCAGTCCCGAAGCCAGCTCATCCAAGAAGAGCAGCTTGGGTCCGCAGGCCAGCGCCCGGGCCAGGTCCAGACGCTTCAGCTGGACGGCATTGAGGCGTGCTGCCGGCGTGTCGATGTCCATCGGGAACTTGACAAAGTCCAGGGCCTCCTCCGCCCGCTTCCGGGGCCGTACCTTGCTGTCGTGCTCGGCCCCGAACACCGCCCCCACCATGACATTCTCCAGGGCAGTCATTTGGGGGAAGGGACGGGGGATCTGGAAGGTCCTTGACAAGCCCATCCGGCACATATCCTCGGGCGAGGCGCCCGTCGTCTCGTTTTCCTGGAATTTGACGGTGCCCGCCGAAGGGGCGTACGTGCCGGCCACGCAGTTGAGGAACGTCGTCTTGCCCGCCCCGTTAGGGCCGATCAGGCCGATGATCTGTCCTGATTCGACCTGCAGCGTGACCCGGTTGACGGCCGTCAGCCCGCCAAAGTTCTTGATGATTCGTTCTGCATCCAGTAGCATCCGCATAACCTCCCTGGGTGAGGGTCCCGGTTAGGGCTAAGGCTTGAGGCGGAGGCTCGGGGCTGCATTGCGCAGCCCCAAACCTCAACCTTCACCTTAACCCTAACCCTTCACCTCAACCTCTACCTCTTTGCCCGTAACCTAGGCCCTTGGCTTATGGCTTGGACTCAAGTTCCTTGACGGCCCATTCGGGCGGATAGATGATGCTACCCTCACCGTCCATGTATTGGAGCACAGGGAAGATGTAGTAGCCCTTACCCACGACTGGATCGGGAATGGTGTCTGGCCTGTACTCGTAGCGGTTCATGACGATACCTTCGGTGTAGGCCCAGTCACCGGTCCAGACGTTGTCCTTGACAAAGTTGTAGATCGCCTCGCTGGTCAGCTCGCCAGCCTCCCGGTTGACAGCCTTGGCCACCGAGATGAAGAAGTTGGAGCCGTCATAGGACAAGCCGCCGGCTGAGGGGCTGGGCGGGAAGCCCTGTTCCGCCTCAAAGCGCTCGGCAAAGGCCTGGCCCTCGGCGGTCGCCCAACCGGGGATCTGGTCGATGACATAGTTCGATGAGCTGCCGGTCAGGTCGTACCACTCGCCGAACCAGCCCAGGCCGTCGGCGATGATGAGGCTCTCCAGGCCGACCTCGTCCGCCTGCTTGATGAAGGCCGAGAAGGCGGGCGCAGCGGTGCTGGTGCCGGCGATGACGGCCGGGTTCAGGTCGACGAACTTGTTGAGCAGGGGGTAGAACTCGGTCTGGTCGATGGCAAAGTATTCCTCTGCCACCGTGGTCCAGCCGACATTCTCCAGCTGCTCCTTGATGGCGGTGCCAAAGCTGCGGCCCCAGTCGGTGTCCTCACCATAGATGGCCACCGTCTTTTCCGCTGGGGTCCAGGTGCCTGAAGAGATGGCATCCTCCAGGGCCTGAACATAGGAGATGCTGAGCTTCTTGGGCGTCGGCCAGCCCTTGGTCATCCAGTAGCCGTACTTTTCCGGATCGGAGTCAAAGACCTCGTTGACGGTCTCGGTGGCCCCGAATCCGAAGAAGTGGGGAATCTGGTATTTGGCAGTGATCTCCATGGCTGATACGGCCACGGAGCTGTGCCAGTTGAGGATGCCGGCCTGGATCTCGTCCTGGACGACGGCTTGCTCATAGGCCTGAGCGGCCTTGGCCGGGTCCGACTGGGAGTCGATCCACACTGGCTCGATCTTGTAGTTGCAGATCTGCCAGTCGATGTCGCCAAAGGCCATGTTGACCGAGGCCTTGAACTCGTCACCCGTCCGGGCACTGGGCCCGCTGAAGGGTCCCAACACGCCCAGCTTGAACGTTTGCGTCGCTTCCTCGGCGGGTGCCGATGGTTCTGTGGCTTGCGCCTCAGCCTGTGTGGGCTCTGGCGCACTCGTCGGCTCGGGCGTAGCGCCGCAGGCGGCCAGGAGCAAACCCAGCACCATGAGCACTGCCAGAACCTTACTTACTGTACTACTCATTGTTTCTTTCCTCCTCTGGTTGTTTTTCTCATCCGCTGTAATCTACATATCTCCGTTGAAACACCAACAGACGGACAGGTCTTGTGGCTATCACCTCCCTTCCAGGGGATAGGAAGCCTCCGGCTTCTGCCCCGACTAGTCGAAGCAGCTCCGGTAGATTTTCTCGTACGCGGCGACCGTCAGGTCGCGCGGGTTCCCCACGGTCTGCGGATCGTCAAAGGCCAGTTTGGCCAGCATGGGAATGTCCTCCTCAGGGATACCCATCTCTGGCAAGGTCGGGATCTCGACGTCTTCCGTCAGCTGTGCGACGGCGTCGATGGCCAACTCCGCGGCCTCCCACACAGTGAGGCCCCAGGTGTTCTCGCCCATTGCCTGGGCGATGCGGGCATATTTATATGGCTCGCCCAGGTAGTTGTAGGCCATCACCGGTGGCAGCAGGGATGCGGTCAGGGAGCCGTGCGGTAGATTGTACACGCCGCCTGCCGTCTGGCTCATGGCGTGGACGGCGCCGGCACTCTCGGTGCCGTAGCTCATGCCGGCCAGCATCGCAGCCATCGACATCTGATAGCGGGCCTCCTCGTTCTGGCCCTGGGCAAAGGCGACGCGCAGCCACTTGGCGATGGTCTCGATGGCCCATAGGGCCACGGCGTCGGGCCATGGCTGGGCATAGGCGCAGGTGTAGCACTCGATGGCGTGGGTCAGGGCGTCCATGCCCGTGCCCGCCGTGATATGTGCCGGCAGTCCGAGCGTCAGCCGCGGATCGATCAGCGCCACGTGGGCGGCGATCAGACCTGTGCCACCGACGTTGTACTTGATCTTGCGCTCCGGGTCGGTGATCACGGCCCACAGCGTTACCTCGCTGCCTGTGCCTGCCGTGGTGGGCACGCACACCAGAGGCGGGATCCGCACCTTGATCGGCTGCGGATCGGCCCATTCATAGTCCAGGATCGATCCGCCGTTCTTGACGACGACCCCGATCGATTTGGCCGTGTCCATGGGGCTGCCGCCGCCCAGGCCGATGAGCCCGTCACAGCCCTCGGCCTTGAACTGCTCTGCCGCCTCGTCTACGAGGGCGATCGGCGGGTTGGCGACCACACCGTCAAACAAGACATAATCCAAATTGCCCGCTTTCAGGCTCTTGGTCGCCTCGTCGACCAACCCGGCTTTGACCAGTCCCTTGTCGGTCACCAACATGGGCCGCTTGCTGCCCAGGGCTTTCAACTCATCAGCCAGGCAGGTGATGGCCCCGGGAGCGTGTTTGACGACCGTAGGCACTTCGAAAGAACGCAGGTTAAGCATGCTTGGAAATCCTCCTCAATAGTTCAGGTTCGTTGTACTTCTTCCACTTCTTCGTACCAGCGCACGCGCTTGCCCACCTTGGCCCGCATCTTCCAGCTCAGGGTCTTGGGGGCCTCGTCCATGGCCTTTTGGATGGCCACCAGGCGCCGCTTGATCGTCTGGGCTTCATCCTCGTCCAGGTCAACCTCACCCTCGTCCAGGATGGTGTGCAGCTTCTGCAGGCTCATCGACACCGTCGTGTACAGGCCCCAGTCCTTGGCGCACAGATCCGCGATCAAGTCGACGTTGATCATCTCCTCGTCGCCGTGGTCCGCCTCGTGATCGAGCAGCAGCGTCAGCAGGTCGAGCACGTCCTTGCGGTTCAGTTCCACGATCTGGGCCTTGGACAGGAACAACTCGGCCAGCGGGATGGTCAGCGGCTCGACCTCCAGCCGGTCGGCCAAAGGTAGGGTGTGGCACATGGTGAAATCGCCGATGAACACGTCGATCTGCCTGCCGCGCTCCTCGTCGTACCAAAGCTGGCGGCGATCCCCGCTGAGCGTGTTGAAGGTTTTGTTTGGGGTATAACCCATCTCTGGCAAAAAGTCGGTCAGCTTCTGGGCGCTGTCTTTGTCGGTGACAAAGTCGATGTCGGGGTACTTGCGCTCCAGCGAGCGGTGATTGGCGTGGGCTGAGTGGAC
>Ga0316577_10000293_pt1 | contig 18168 bp, 15 predicted proteins | sample S5NA_FD_203073 | JGI IMG/M metagenome (GOLD analysis project Ga0316577, IMG submission 203073) | Rhizosphere microbial communities from salt marsh grasses in Alabama, United States - S5-7_050615r2r1 | ecosystem: Host-associated > Plants > Roots > Rhizosphere | place: USA: Alabama | collected... | reverse complement strand
CTACGAGAGCACGCTTCCCGGGGCCCAGATTCGAGCCCGTCATATCCTCCTGGGTTTTCCCGATAACGCGACTCCGGCCCAGATCGACAGTGTGAGGGCACTGGCCGAGTCGCTCCGAAGCCGGCTGGTGGCCGGAGAGGATTTCGCGACCCTTGCCCGTCAATACAGTCAGGATACGGGGAGCGCTGCGAATGGAGGTGATCTGGGCACGTTCGGGAGGGGTGAGATGGTCCCACCCTTCGAGGAGGCGGCCTTCTCGCTGGCAGTGGGGGAGATCAGCCAGGTAGTCGAAACGACGTTCGGGCTCCACATCATCCGTGTCGACGAGCGCATCGTCCCCCCCCTCGAGGGGAATCAGGATCAGCTCCGGACCCAGCTTCAGAATCGCAGAGTGGCTGAGGCGGAGTCCACCTACGTGGCCGGCATCATCGAGGCCGCCGGGGTGGAGGTGCACCAGGATGGGTTCGAGACGGCCCGCCTTCTGGCGGAGACACCGAATATGGAGCTCTCTCCCAGAGCTCGCGAGCGCCCGATTGTGAGCTTCTCAGGGGGAGCCTACACCGTGGGAGACCTGCAGGACTGGATTCAGCTCCAGCCGGCCAACCTTCGCGCCCAGATTCAAAGCGCGACCGACGAACAACTGGATGGGTTCCTGAGGAATCTGACCCGGGAACGGCTCCTCATTCGTGCCGCCGAGAGAGAGGGCATCCAGGTCTCGGAGTCCAGGAGGGACTCCCTGGCCACCGACATCCGGTCTGGGGTGAAGGGCGCCGCCGAGCAGCTCGGGCTGCTGAACCTCTCTCCGGGAGAGGGTGAGAGCACCGACGACGCTGCCTACGAGGCCGTGAGAAGGCTTCTGGAGCAGGTCGTGGGAGGAGAGAAGGAGGTCATCCCCCTGGGCGGAGTCTCCATCGCCCTGCGGAAGCAGTTCGAATCCCTCATCAACCAGGTGGGAATCGACAACACGGTCACCCGAATCACGGAGATCAGAACCCAGGTGCAGCCGGTATCCCCACCGAGCCCCGTCCCTCCGGCTGTCGACACGGCGGTTCCCGACTCCGGGGGATCGGGGAGTTGATACCGGAACCCGGGCCCTTGGAACGGTTTAGAGAGATCCGGGCCGCGGTACCCCTGACCCCGGCCCGGATATTACGCGTGGGGCAGGAACTCTTTGGTTCCCCGGTCCCCCTGGAGGTTTCATGTTGAGGAGACGTCCCACTGCTCCAGTGGTAGGCGGACTCACCGCACTGGCTCTGCTGGTGGGCCCCTTCCAGCCCACCATTCGGCCCGCCGCGGCCCAGGAAGGCAACCTGGTGGACCGCATCGCGGCCGTGGTGGGCGATTCGGTCATCACCCTCACTCAGATCCAGGAGCGGATCTTCCAGCTCAGATCCCAGGGACTCGAGGTTCCGACGGATGCCGGAGCTCTCGCCCGCCTCCAGCGAGAAATCCTGGATCAGATCGTCGGAGAGCAGCTCATCGTCCAGGCCGCCATCCGGGACACCACCATTGCCGTGGATGAAGCCGACATCGAAGAGATCGTCTCACAAGATCTCCAGCAGAGGGTCCGGCAGTTCGGAGGCCAGGCGGCCTTCCAGCAGACCCTTCAGGCCCAGGGGTTCACGCTGGCCAGCTTCAGGGAGTTCCTGAGAGGGCAGGTGCGGCAGAACCGACTCTACCAACAATACATGGCCAAGCGCTCCAGGGATCTCGCGGGAATCGTCATCGAAGACTCCGAGATCCGGGCCTTTTTCGACGAGCAGAGGGAGAACCTGGGGCAGCGGCCCCCTTCCGTGGCCTTCACCCAGATTATCGTGGCCTCGACTCCCTCAGACTCCGCCCGAGACGCCGCCCGTGCCGAGGCGGAGCGGATCCGACAGATGGCTGTGGAGGGCGAGGATTTCGAGGAGCTCGCGCGACGTTTTTCCCAGGAGCCGGGAGCCCAGGATAGTGGTGGGGACCTGGGCTGGTTCCGGCGGGGAGAGATGGTCACCGCCTTCGAGGACGCGGCATTCAACCTGGGCGTGAACCAGATCAGCGACGTGGTGGAGACTCCCTTCGGCTTCCACATCATCAAGGTGGAAAGAAGGAGGTCGGGGGAGGTGAGGGCCAGGCACATCCTGATTCAACCCCAGACTTCGGAGGCGGACAGGCTCAGGGCCCTCCAGACGGCAGAGGAGGTCAAGTCGCGCCTCGAGGCAGGGGAGGATTTCGTCGCCCTCAGGGAAGCATACGGTGATCTCGAGTCGGCGGACTCCCTCGAATACCCCTTCGATCAGCTCAGTCAGCTCCCTCCCGGATACGCTGAACCCCTTCTCCAGAGTGACGCAGGCCAGGTGATCGGACCCATAGAGTACGAAGCTGCCGGGAGGGCCCGGTTCGCGGTGATCCAGGTCCAGGCGGTGCGCGAGGGGGGCGAGTTCTCTCTGGAGGAGATTCGTCCTCAAATCCGGCAACGGCTCCAGGAAGAGAAGCTGGTGGAGAAGATCCTGGAGGAGCTTCGAGCACAGACCTACGTCCAGATTCGCATATAGGGGCGCCCCCATGAATGGCGCTGGGGCCCTGCCAGGAGGAACCCTCCGCATCGCTGTCACGCTGGGCGACCCTCGAGGGATCGGACCCGAGGTGATGCCCCAGGCCGTCCGTGCCATCCTCCGGCAATCGGCTCCCCCCTCCCTCTTCCTTCTGGGGCCGGAAGGTCTCGATCCCGGTCTCACACCTTATCTGGCCATCGGATCCTGGGACGGTACGGAAACCGGAGCGGGGAGGATCACGGCGGCCGCCATCGAGAAGGGGATCCAGATGGCAGAGGGTGGCTCCATCGGAGCCCTCGTCACAGGGCCATCCCATAAGCCGGCACTCAGAGCCGCGGGGTGGGACGTCCCGGGCCAGACGGAGATGCTCCAACGCCTCACGGGAGCTGCGGACGTCGGGATGCTCATGTGCGCTGAGGAGACGGCGCTGGGAGCCCCGCTCCGCGTCCTCCTGGCCACGACCCATCTCCCCCTCCGTGATTTGTTCAATCACCTCACGCCAGAGCTTCTGGTGCGCCAGACCACGCTTCTCGTCCAGGCTCTGAAACGGGACTGGAAGATCGAGGCCCCCTCCGTGGGTCTTTGCGCCGTCAACCCACACGCCGGGGATGGGGGCCTGTTCGGGAACGAGGAGGAGGTCATCTACGGACCGGCTCTGGAGGAGCTCCGGGAACGAGGATTCGATGTCCAGGGGCCCTTCCCTGCCGACACCGTGTTCCGGCGAGCCCTCGACGGGCGGCTGGATGCCGTGGTGGCCCCGTATCACGACGTGGGGATGGCTGCGTTCAAGAGCGTCTCTTTCGGAACGGGGGTGAACGTGACCCTCGGGCTTCCCCTGATCCGGACCTCACCCGACCACGGCACCGCCTTCGACATCGTGGGCTCCGGGAAGGCGGATTTCGGCTCCGCCAGGGAGGCTGTGCGATTGGCGGCCTGGCTGGCGGGAAACCGTTTTGACACCCCCCAGGCTCAGGGGTAGCTTGGATTCGCCCGGAGAACCGAGGCCTCTGTCCCCATCGTCCCGTGATCAAACTCCTGAACGTAACCAAAACGTTTCCCCGCACAGGGACCGCCCTCGACAGCTTGTCCCTCCACGTGCCCAAGGGACAGTTCGTCTTCCTTACCGGCCACTCCGGGTCGGGAAAGACGACCACCCTGCGCCTGATCCACATGGCCGAGCGCCCCACCAGCGGAGAGGTGAGGGTCAGCGGGTTTTCCAGCCAGAGGACGTCCAACCGTGAGCTCTGGAAGGTCCGAAGGAGGGTGGGTTTCGTCTTTCAGGACTTCCGCCTCCTCCCGGGTCGCACGGCTCTCGGGAACGTGGCATTCGCCCTGGAGGTTACGGGTACGGCCCAGAAAGACATACGCCCCCGTGCCCAGAGACTCCTCACCCAGATGGGCCTCTCCTCCAAATCCGGCTCGAGAGTCGGCGAGCTGTCTGGAGGAGAGCAACAGCGGGTTGCCATCGCCAGGGCTCTGGCCAGCGACCCTCTGATCCTCCTGGCAGACGAGCCCACCGGAAACCTGGACGAGCGGGCCACCCGCGGGATTCTGGAGCTCTTCTGGACCATCAACGCCCTGGGCATGGCGGTGGTGATGGCCACCCATGACCTCGAGCTGATCCGCGCCTACCCCCGAGCCCGAGTCCTGGAGCTGGACCAGGGCCGCCTGGTGTACGACTCGCAGGAGGCGAACTGAGATGCCCCGCGCCCTGAGTGAAGCGCTCTCCGCCTTCCGTCGCGCACCACTTCTCACCGGCCTCTCGGCCCTCATGGTGGGTTTGGCCCTCCTGGTCCTGGGCCTCTTCTCCCTGGTGGCCTACAACCTCCGGCAGGCGCTGACCGCGGTGGAAGAGCGGGTGGAGGTTGTCGTGTTCCTGCGAGAAGGCGCTCGAACCGTGGACGTGGACGCGACCATCGAGACGCTCCGCGCCATCCCGGGCGTCGAAGCGGTCATTCACGTTTCCAAGGAGGAGGCCCTCCAGCGAGCGTTGACTGAGCTCCCGGAGATTCAAGAGGTGTCGTCCGACCTGGAGGTGAACCCCTTCCCAGCTTCGCTGGAGGTACGGTTCCTTCCCGGCAGCAGAAATGCCGCGGCCATCGAAGAGGTTTCAAACGCGGCTCTGGCCATGCCGGCGGTGGAGGACGTCAGGTACGGGCAGGAGTGGGTGGACCGGCTCTTCTCTCTGAGGCGAATCGGAGCCATCACCGCCCTCGCCCTGGGAAGCGCCTTCGCCCTGGTGGCGGCCCTCATCATCGGCACCACGGTTCGAATTGCCGTCTTCTCCAGGCGGGACGAGATTTCCATCATGCAGCTGGTGGGAGCGACCAACGGCTACATTCGCAGGCCTTTCCTATTGGAGGGAGCCATGACGGGGTTCCTGGGTGGCCTTCTGGCGACCTTCCTCACCTGGGGTACCTACCAGGCTGTCTACCACTTCCTCTTCTCCCTGGACTGGATTCCCGGACAGTGGGTTTGGGGAGGGATCGGCGCGGGGCTCGTCTTCGGTGTCCTGGCCAGCGGTATGGCTGTGCGGCGGTACCTCCAGGAGATCTGACGTGGGCGGCTCAGGATCATCCCTTTCGGCCCGGAGGGCGATCTCCCTGGCCCTCGGCCTCTTCGTCTTCTCTCCTTCCCCGGCACCGGCCCAGGACCCCGACCTGCAACGCCAGATCCTGGAGAGTCAGCGTCGGCTGGAGGCCATCCGGGCCGAACGAGCCCGTCTCCAGGCCGAGATGGAACAGGTTCGATCCAGGGTCCGGAACGCCTCGTCCGAGCTCCGCAACATCGAGCAACAGCTCAGCGCCACCCGTTCGGCCCTGGCGGAAGCGGACTTTCAGGTGGAGTTCGCCACCTCCCAGGTGGAGGAGACCACGGCCGCTCTTCTCCGGACCCGGGAGGAATTGGAGGAAGCCAAGGCCATTCTCCACCGGCGTCTGAGGGACATCTACAAGCGTGGCCCCCTCTCCTCCGTTCGGGTCCTCCTGGGAGCCGACTCCTTCACCGACCTCCTCAAACGATATCGCTACCTCCAACAGATCGCGGCCTACGATCGCGACCTCGTGGACCGCGTGACCCAGCTGGAAGGGGCGCTGGAGATTCACAACCAGCAGCTCCAGGCAAGCCTGGCCGAGCTGGGGCGACTGCGACAGACGAAGCTGAGTGAGGTGGCCGAGCTCCGGTCCGTGGAAAGGGAGAGACAGTCCACGCTGGGGGTGTTCAGGAGTCAGGCTCAGGAGACAGAGGACCGTCTGGGCCAGCTGGAGGCCGACGAGTTGCGCTTGACCGACCTGGTGGACGTCCTGGAACAGCGCCGGCGGGAGGCCGAGCGTCGCGCGGCCATCTCCGGGGCGGGGCGGGAGGGCCCCACCACGCTCTCCGGTAACGATGCCGGGTCCCTGGAGTGGCCGGTGGACGGCGAGATCCTCTACAGGTTCGGGCTGGACCGCCAGCCCAACGGAACGGTCCTCAAGTGGAACGGCATCGGCATTCGGGCCCCCACCGGCACGCCTGTACGGGCCGTAAAGACAGGGACCGTCGCTCTTGCCGGACCCTTCGAGGGGTACGGGCCCACCGTGATCCTCAGCCACGGCGGTGGTTTCTATACCCTCTACCTCTACCTGGAAGAAGTAGGCGTGGTTGAGGGAAGGCAGGTACAGGCGGGACAGGTCGTGGGGACGGTGGGGGGCGCTCAGACCCCGGAAGGGCCTCATGTGGAATTCCAGATCCGGGCACCTGTGGGAGGTGGCGCTCCCCAGGCCATGGACCCGCTGCAGTGGCTGAGGAACAGGTCCGGCATCCCATGACCCTCCACCCGCATTGGGGGCACAAAGAACTCCTGGAGACCCTCTCCACCGCACGTGCCCGGGAATCTCTCCCGGCGACCCTTCTCGTTCAGGGCCCGCGAGGGGTCGGAAAGCAGCATCTGGCACTTTGGCTCGGGCGGCTCCTTCTCTGCCCGCAGCCCGGACCGGAGGGACCCTGCGAGACATGTCTCAGCTGCCGGTTGGCCCTCAGACTGGAGCACCCGGATCTCCACTGGTTCTTCCCCCTCCCCAGGCCCAAAACGGCCAGCACGCCGGAGAAGCTCACACGGGCTCTGGAGGAAACTCGCGGGGAAGTCCTCTCCGAGATACGGAAAGACCCGCTGAAGCCTCTCACTGTGGACGGTGCCAGGACCCTCTATCTGGCCGCCGCCCGCACTCTTCGCCGACAAGCCCAGAATCGTCCTTCCATGGGAGACCGTCAGGTCTTCATCATCGGGGAAGCAGAGACGCTTGCGCAGGGGGAATCGAGCTCAGAAGCTGCGAACGCTCTCCTGAAGCTGCTGGAAGAGCCACCTCCAGGGACCGCTCTGATCCTCACCTCCAGTGAGCCGGGGCGGCTCCTTCCGACGATCCGATCCCGAACCACCCACCTCCACCTGCCACCTCTCTCCAACGAGGAAGTGACGGACTTCCTCATGACCGTCCGGGGAGTCCAGGAGAAGGAGGCCACGAAGGTGGGGCTCCTTTCCCAGGGAGCCATAGGTAGAGCCCTTCGCCTGCTCCCGGACGGGGAGGACCCGGGATCTCTGGAGAGGATCCGGAGGGAGGCCTTCAACCTCCTGCAGGCTACACTCGCTCCCGATCCCGCCGGGGCATTTCGGACATCCCTGGCCTTCAGACCCACGGGCTCCCGAGGGTTGATGGAGCTCTTCGAGTCTCTGGAGGAATGGCTGAGAGACCTCGCCCTGGCTGCATCGAAGGGGGAGACCTCACCGTTGAATCCCGGCGAGGAGGCGTACCTCCGTGATGCCCTTCTCCGCTGGTCCATCCACCCGCCCCGGGCAGCGGAGGCCCTCGTCGTCGTGGACGAGGCGCGGACCCTCGCCGCCGGAAACGTCAACCCTCAGCTCATCGTGTTCGGACTGGTCACCGCCCTCAGGGAGGTCCTCACCAACCAGGGGACAGCTTCCTCCATCCGGGAAATGAAATGACGGATCCCGCCAACAGACTCACTCACCTGGACCCGGACGGGCGGCCGCGCATGGTGGACGTCTCGGGGAAGGGTGGGACCTCTCGGAGGGCCGTGGCGGAAGGGGCCATCCGAATGGATCCGGAAACGCTGTCAGCCATCACCAGGGGGGCGTCACCCAAGGGTGACGTCCTGCAGGTGGCCCGGATCGCAGGGATTCAGGCCGGAAAGCGAAGTGGCGAGCTCATCCCCCTGTGTCACCTCCTGCCGGGGGCATCCGTCGCTGTTGACCTGGAGGCGGATCCGGACCTCCCGGGAATCAGGGCCATGGCAGAAGCCACCATTCAGGGGCAGACCGGTGTGGAAATGGAAGCTCTGACGGCGGTCTCCATCGCCCTCCTCACCGTCTACGACATGGCCAAAGCGATGGATCGGGGGATGGTCCTGGAGGGGATACGCCTGGTTCTCAAGGAAGGTGGGCGCTCGGGGAAGTGGGTGCGGGCGGAAGACCCGTAGGATCCCGCCAGGCTCACCCCCCCCCTCCCCCGACGTAGATCTTGACCTGGTCCCCCGGGCGGATGATGGCTTCCCGGGTCAGTTCATTCCACCTGAGGAGATCTCCGACTCTGACTCGATGCTGGGCCGCGATGGCCGTGAGGGTATCGCCGGAGCGCACCCGGTAGATGAGCAATCCGTCCGCTGCACCTCCCTCCAGGGCTGGTCTGGAAGCTGGGAGAGAGGTCCGGACCGAGGGAGCTTTCGGGACCACCACGCGCTGGCCGATCTGGAGAAGCCGCGGCTGGATCCGGGGATTTGCGGCTCGGAGGTCGTCCACCGTGACCCCGTAGTCCCGAGCGATATGGGTCAGGGTTTCCCCGGAAGCCACCACGTGCTCCAGGAACGTCACCCGCTCCTCGGGGGGGATGCGGGGGTAGGCTTCGGCGAAGGTGGGACCTGCACCGAGTGGGATTCTGATCCGAGTGCTCACGCCAGCGGGAGTGAGACCCCGGAGGAGCTGAGGGTTGAGACGCTCCACCGCCTCCTGCTCCACTCCGGCAGCCCTGGCCACCACGTCCAAGGAGGTGGCAGCCTCCACCTCGACCTCGTCGAAGGCCAGAGGGCTATCGGGCACCACGTCTCCGAAGCCATAGCTCGCCGGATCCCTGGCGATGATGGCCGCAGCGAGAAAGCGTGGGACGAAGTCCCTGGTTTCCCTTGGGAGGTCCCTCCGGACCGAGAGAAAGAGGCCGTCGTGGGCCGCCGTCTCCGGCGCCCTGCGCCTCAGAGCCCTCTCCAACCTGCCGGGTCCACCGTTGTAGGCCGCCAGGGCCAGGAACCAGGATCCGAATTGGTCGTGCAGCTGGGAAAGGAAATCCAACGCCAGAGGCGTGGCCAGGAACGGATCCCGCCGCTCGTCCACGAGCCGATTCACACGTAGCCCGAGTCCTCTTGCCGTGGGGGCCATGAACTGCCAGAGACCCCCAGCGCCGACCCAGCTCACGGCCGTGGGGTTATACCAGCTTTCGACGATGGGGAGGAAAACGAGGCTTGGCGGCAGCCGTCGGCTGGCGATCTCCCGCTCCACCATTTCCCGGTAGCGCCCCAGGCGAGCCAGACCTTGCCGAAGAGCCTCCGCCTCTCGGGTCTGGAAAGACTCCAACCAGTACTGGACGTCCTCTTCCAGCCCTTGTGCAACGGTCCAGGGAGAATCGAGAATGGGATCCAGGGGGGCCCAGGTGGGCCTCGAGATCACCGGCGCATCGACCTCGACACCCTTCGGGGAGGGGATCGGAAGAGAGCGGTCGGGCGCCGGGGGCCCGGGAGAAAGCGTGGGTTCGGGGGAAGGAGGCCCCGCTGTCCCCACCAGGGATCCACATCCGGTGAGCACGATGAGCAGGAGAAGGACGGGGCTCCTCCTCCAGGCGGGGGTTAACCTCCCGGGCAATGGGATCATCACGTCTTGGACGAGAATGGAGGCCGGACGGTTGGCCCGTCTGCCAACCCTGCCACTCCTTTTAAAGGTGATAGTTGGGTGCTTCCCGGGTGATGGTCACGTCATGGGGATGGGATTCCCTCAACCCACCGGAGGTGATCTGGAAGAACCTGGCCACGTCTCTCAGCTCATGAAGATCCTTGGCCCCGCAGTACCCCATCCCACTTCTCAGGCCTCCAACCAGCTGGTAAACGGTATCGGAGAGGGCTCCCTTGTATGGAACCCGGGCTTCGATCCCCTCGGGCACGAGCTTCTGCTTCCCGGCGTCGGGATCCTGGAAATACCGATCCGCGGATCCCTCCTCCATGGCCGAGAGAGACCCCATCCCCCTCACCACCTTGAACCGACGCCCCTCCAGGAGGAAACTCTCTCCCGGCGATTCCTCCGTTCCAGCGAACATGGAGCCCATCATGACGGAATGCGCCCCGGCGGCCAGTGCCTTGACGATGTCTCCCGAATACCGGATTCCACCGTCCGCCACGATGGGGATCCTCCCTTCCACTCCCCGGACCGCCTCCATGATGGCGGTGAGCTGGGGGACCCCGACCCCCGTGACCACCCGAGTCGTGCAGATTGACCCGGGGCCGACACCCACCTTCACGGCATCCCCTCCCCGCTCCAGGATGGCCCGAGCTCCCTCTGCCGTGGCTACGTTCCCCGCGATGAGCTGAACGTCGGGAAAGGCATCTCGAACCCTGGAAACGGCCTGCAGGACCCCTTCCGAGTGCCCGTGGGCGGTGTCGATGACGATGACGTCGACCCCAGCCTCAACGAGAGCTTTCGCCCGTTCCAGGTCCTTCTGAGGAGATGCCCCCACGGCGGCCCCCACCCTCAGGCGTCCATGCTCGTCCTTGGAGGCGTTGGGGAATTCCCTCCGTTTGAAGATGTCCTTTACCGTGATCAGTCCTCGGAGCTTCCCGTCTTCGTCTACGACGGGGAGCTTCTCGATTCGGTGTTTGTGGAGAAGGTGCTCCGCCTCCTCGAGCGTGGTTCCCACCGGAACCGTGACCAACCCCTCCGAGGTCATGACTTCCCGGATCGTCTGGTCGAGGTCCGTCTCGAACTGTAGATCCCTGTTGGTGACGATCCCCACCAAACGCCCATCTTCTCGGACGATGGGCACGCCACTGATGGAGAACTGGGCCATGAGCGTGTGCGCCTCCCGGAGCGTGCCATCCGGGCCCAGCGTGATGGGGTTCAGAATCATCCCACTCTCGGAACGCTTCACCCGGTCCACCTCCTGGGCTTGTCGCTCGATGGGCATGTTCTTGTGAACGATCCCCAGCCCTCCTTCCCGCGCCATGGCGATGGCCATCCGGGACTCCGTCACCGTGTCCATGGCTGCAGAAACCAGCGGGATCTGGAGGGGAACCTGGGAAGTGAGAAGTGAGGCGACGGAGGTCTCCCTGGGATGCAGCAGGGAATGCCCTGGAACGAGAAGGACGTCGTCGAAAGTCAGTCCCTCCCCGAGAATCTTCTCCCTAGCTCCCACGACCTCCGCCATGAGCTCCCTCCTCGAAATGAAGGTTCTCTCTACGAGTTACGCCGACTCTCCGAGGTACCGGAACCGGATCCTCGGCGGGCGGGCGTGAATCGGCCTGCGCCGTCGAACCGACCTTCCCATCGCCGAAGGTATCGGGCCATGATATCCGGGGCTCCGGAAGGGTGTCAACCCGAACCGAGTGCACTACTTTCCGGAGCCTCCGCCACTGGCGGCCCCATCCTCGTCGTGCCCATCCTCTCCTGACCCGCCACTTCCCTTCGTGCCCCTGGTGGGTCTTCCCCTTCCCTTCCCACCCTTTCCCTCGGAGCTCCCGTTGAGATCTCCCAGGAGCTCCTTTCCGACGTTGGCAACGTTGGAGAGGACCCGGTCGGCAGCAGATATGAGCTGGAAGGCCTCCCGGAGGCTCGCCGGGCTGACCGTCCGCTTCCTCAGCTGGTCTTCCAGCTTCTCGGCGAAGCTCTGGAGTCCCGACGCTTCGGCAGAAATGTCCCGAGCGTACTTGGACTCCAGGAACTCTATGTAATCCAGTATCTGGTATACCTGCTCCTCCGGGAGACTCTCGATCTTCCTCAGGAGTCTCGCTCTCAGAACATCGTGCATGCTCTCAGCTCCCTTTCGGCCCCCTGACCTACTCCCCAGGGAGAGGCGGCCCAGAACCTGTTAACCGGCGAAAGAAGTCTCATCAAGGATAACAGGCCAGCCATCCGGTGCGGGAGGCAGGTTCCCCCTCCCCCCCCCGAAAGCCAAGGCCCGAAGTCAATCTTCCCGGTAGCCGTATCGTCGGCGCGACTCTTTTGAAGCTGCGCCTCGTTCTCATTCGCACAAGACCCTTGAAGAATGTCGATTCTCCGGCGAACCGTTCCCTCCGTCCTGGTCCCGCCTCACCAAGACCCGACGTTGAGGGGTGGCCCGCCTGGTCTTAGTTTTTCACAGAGACTCTCGTCCATTTCCAAGGCCTGCCTTGACCCGAATCCCTTTCCCCCAGCTGATATCGCCCCCCGCGTCGGTTGCCGAAGAGGAAACACCCCCACTCCGGAGGGAGGGGGAGGGGGAGGAAGGCCCGGGATGGCGCCCGCTTGCCCTATCCACGGCCGCCTGCGCCCTCTTCGGCCTCATGGGGGCCGGCGTCCACGGCCTCCTCGGCCTTCAGGGTTTCGGCATGGCCCTGTATGCCGTGGCGTACCTCGCCGGGGGGTGGGAAGCTGCTCTGGAGGCGTTGAAGGCCCTCAGGCGAGCCAGCCTCGAGGTGGACCTGCTCATGGTCACGGCCGCTGGAGGAGCCGCTCTCCTGGGTCATTGGGCCGAAGGCGCCATCCTTCTCTTTCTCTTCTCCCTCGGCAATACGCTGGAGACCTTCGCCTTCGGGCGCACCCGACGGTCCATCAGGTCCCTCATGGAGCTGCGCCCGGAGGTGGCTGCTCTGGTGGACGGTGTTGGGGAAACCACGGTTCCCATCGGGAAACTCTCTCCCGGGGACGTGGTGCGGGTCCGCCCCGGAGAACGTCTCCCCATGGATGGAGTGGTGGTGGCAGGAGAGTCCCCGGTGGACGAGTCCACCCTGACGGGGGAAGCAGTTCCCGTTCGCAAGAAGATGGGGGACGAGGTCTTTGCCGGCACGCTCAACTCCTCCGGGACCCTGGACATCCGCGTTACTCGCCGGGCCAGTGACTCCACCCTCGCCAAGGTCATTCGCATGGTGGAGGAGGCCCGGGAGGCGAAGGCGCCGGCCCAGAGCTGGATTGAAGACGCCGAAAGCACCTACGCCGGCGTGGTACTCCTGGGAGCCCTCCTGGCCGTCGTCATCCCCATGACTGTCCTGGGGTGGGGATTTCATGATGCTTTCTACCGGTCCATGACCCTCCTCGTTGTCGCATCTCCCTGTGCTCTGGTCATCTCCATTCCCGCCACCATCGTTTCCGCGGTTTCGAATGGCGCCAGGAGCGGAATCCTCTTCAAGGGAGGGGCTCATCTGGACGCCCTGGCCGGCGTGAAGGTGATCGCCTTCGACAAGACCGGCACCCTCACACAGGGACGTCCGGAAGTGGCGGGCTTCTTCCACCTCCTGAAGGGCGAGGGACCAGGGCATATGGTGGTGAGTCCGGAGGTAGCGGAGGTCATGACCCGGCTCCCGGAGCGTGTGTGCCCCATGATGGACCCGGTGAAGGGGCCCCGGGGACATTGTCCAGGCCTCTTTCCCGAGGATGAGGATTTTCTCCGCCTCGTCGCCGGACTGGAGTCCCGGAGCGAACATCACGTGGCCCAGGCGATACTCCGGGCGGTTGAGGCGCTGGGCCTCACCGTTCCCGAGCCCCGGGACTTTTTGTCCTTCGCCGGGCAGGGGGTGGAAGGGAGGGTCGAAGGGATCCGGGTAGCCGTCGGCCGTCGGGAATGGATCGAGGAACGCCTCGGCACTCCCGTCCCGGCCATCCTCGTCCGGTGGCTCGAGGACGGCGGGAGGGAGACGGCGTCCCCGGTCTTCGTCGCCGCGGACGGAGCGCACGTGGGTGTACTGGTCATCGCGGACCAGCCCCGTCCGGGTGCCCGGGAGGCTCTGGTCGCCCTCCGGGCCGGGGGAGTGGAGGAAGTGGCCATGATCACAGGGGACGATAGGAGGACCGCCGACGCCATCGCGACGGCGCTGGGGGTAGGGAGAGTCTTCTCCAGACTCCTGCCCCAGGACAAGTCCAGGATTCTGGAGGAGCTCCGGGGAGAGTTCGGAGCGGTGGCGATGGTGGGAGACGGGGTCAACGATGCTCCGGCGTTGGCCACCGCCGATGTGGGAATCGCGCTGGGAGCGGCAGGAACGGACGTCGCGCTGGAGACGGCTGACGTCGTGGTCATGGGAGACGACCTGGGGGGAATTCCGTACGCTCGGCAACTGAGCCTTCGAGCCCGGAGGATCGTGCTCCAGAACCTGGTGTTCGCCTCCGGGGTCATCGTCACTCTGGTGGTCCTGGCACTGACCGGGCGAATCAGCCTTCCCGCCGGGGTGGTGGGCCACGAGGGGAGCACGATCGTGGTGATCTCCAACGGCCTTCGGCTCCTCAGGGGACGGCGGGCCGCACCCTATACTCCCAGGCTTCCGGACCCATCCTCCTCCGGCCAGTAGGGCTGCAGCCCGGGGGATCTCATGATCTCCTGAAACGCTCTGGCCGCCGTGGCCGCCAGGGCGGACACGGCGGAGAACCCCGAGCGCATGGCCTCCTTGGGGAGAACGAGTTTGATCCGTATCTCGGTATCCGCCCCGGCGGCATTCTCCCCAAGGTCGGGAAGGCGATACCGCAGGGTCAGAGGGGCCTGGTACCCACGGGGGAGTGCGTCTCTGGCCAGGACCGTCAGCCCCTCCATGGCCCTCCCGGGGTCTCTTATCCTCGCCAACACGGGGCCATCCAGCACCAGGGCGAGATTTCCCCTCAGACCTCTGCTGGTTTCATCCAGGAACGCGTCGATACTGGCCCAGTCCGGCAGGTCCTCCCGGTGGAAGAAGAGGTAGGCGCTCCGGGAGGACTCGCCAGCCCACCGGCCTTCGAACTCGTAGCTGGTAGTCTTCTGGAGGCCGGACAGCTCCCATCCCTCTCCGTCCAGTCCGTCCCGCACCGCATCCAGGAACGGCTCCAGCGTCAGGATGGGGTCGGCGTGGGAAGGGGCGCTCATCTCCGAAGACCCCAGGGGAAGGGCCCCGAGGCCCCAGAGTCGTGCCGGGGGGAGCGGCTCAGGCTATCAAGAATCAATATTGACACTCCAGAGTGTGAGACTACCTTTGAATATTAGCCGAGAGAAACGTCTAACTCAGCGAAGCCACCAGGAAGTATGCGAAACGCCACCGAGACCATGAACACCCGCCTCAGGAAAGCCCTGGAGGACACGGGTCATCGTTATACCGAGCAGAGAGCGGCAGTCTACAGGTTCCTCTCCTCCACCACCAGTCATCCAAACGCCGACGAGGTCTTCCGCGAGGTGCGGAACCACGTTCCCGGTATCTCTCTGGCGACCGTCTACAAGAGCCTGGAGACGCTGGTCTCCTGTGGCCTCGCAGCCAAGCTTACCTACAGTGACGGATCGGCCCGGTACGATGCCCGGACGGAGCCTCATCACCATGCCCGCTGTGTCAGGTGCGGAACCGTGGTGGATGTCCCGGGGAGCTTCTCAGACAGTGATATGGACGCCCTGGGGCGGGAGCTCGAAGGCTTCTCCGTCACCGGATACAGGTTGGAGCTAACGGGCTTCTGTAGCCGTTGCGCGCCGCAGGCGTAGATTGTCGGGAATGCACGTCGACCGCCGGATCCCTGCTACGCGGAACGCGAGGGCACGGCTGGAGCCCTGATCTGCCTCGAGGCCACAGCCCCACCACTATGTCAAGTCGCAACTCCCGGATCCTTCCCCTCTTCATCCTGGCAAGCTCGGGATTGGCGCTCGCCCCTCCCCTGGGGGAGGATACCCCCCCTGCCATGGAGATCGTGGCGCTACGGAGAGAGCTGGAGAGATCCCTCGGCTCTTCCGCGTATCGCGGGGGACGGTGGTCGATCCTGGCAGTCTCCCTGGACCGGGGAGACACCCTCCTGGCCGTGAACCCCGGCGAGCCCATGGTGCCGGCCTCGAATCAGAAGCTACTTACCACGGCGGCAGCCCTGCACTTGTTGGGCCCGGACTTCCGTTACGACACCTTCCTGCTCTCCTCCGGCACTCTCTCGGGAGGGGTGCTTCAGGGAGATCTGGTTCTCTACGGCACCGGGGACCCGACACTCTCCGACCGGTTCTTCCCCTCGCCGACCGCTCCCATGGACACGCTGGCTCGGGGGGTGGCGGAGGCGGGAATCCGAGAGATCCAGGGCAACCTCGTGGTGGACGGTAGCTACTTCACGGGGCCCGATCTCCACCCCGAGTGGGATCCGGCAGACCTCAACGACCCCTTTGCCGCTCCCGTTTCGGCGGTTGCCGTCAACGAGAACGTGTTGACCATCAGGGTCGAAGCCGCCGCCGCCGCCCATCTTCCTCCTTCCATCTCCACGCTGCCTCCCGGATCCGGTATCCCGGTGGTGAACGCAGCCCTCACCGCTGCTCCGGGGACCCGTTCCCGGGTTTGGCTGTTCCGAGACGCGCCCGCGGATCCCATCGGGATCGAGGGGGAGATTCCGCTGGGGGGGAGGGACGTCTGGAGGGAGCTACCGGTCCCTGAACCCCTGATCTTTGCGGGTCGGCTCCTGAAACAGGCCCTGGAAGCCCAGGGGATCGCGGTGGCTGGGGAGGTGAGAGTGGTCCGGGACCCGCAGGAGTCCATTCTCGCCCAGGGAACGGCCCCCGGAGGACTCGGAGAACGCCGTCCCCGAATCATCAGTCATCTCGTTTCCCCGCCTCTGCTGGAGATCCTTCGGGTCGTGAACAAGGAGAGCGACAATCTCCTGGCGGAGACGGTGGGAAAGACCCTGGGGAGAGTGACCCTTGGAGACGGGTCCTTCGAGGGCGGAACCAGGGCCGTGGCCCGCTTCCTCTCCCGGGACGTCGGCCTCCCCCCGGAAGTGGTAACGCTCAGGGACGGCTCCGGGCTGTCGGCCCGGAACCTGGTCTCCGCCAGCGGCCTGATCCAGCTGCTGGCCTTCATGGCGGGTTCGCCGGATTGGGAGGATTTCTGGAGTACGCTCCCGGAGGCCGGCGTCCGCAGGGAGCTGGGCCGAATGAGCGGGAGCCCGGCGGCCCGGAACCTCCGAGCCAAGACCGGAACCATGCATGGTGTCTCGGCCCTGAGTGGGATGGTGAGGACCCGCTCTGGGGAGCGGGTCCTCTTCAGCGTGATTGCCAACAATGTGCCCTCGGAGCTGCGGGCGAAGCGGCTGGAGGACCAGGTGGGAGTTGGGCTGGCTTCCATCACCCGGCCCGTGGAGGCCCACTCCCCCGAGGGCCCCTGACCGTTTGACCCGACGGAGGTCCTGGATCGAGTCGGGCTCCTAAGCCCACCGTCCCTGGGCGGACCTCAACCGTCGGAGCAACTCTACGCGGGACATGGTCCTCAGGGTCCTCTCGGCCGTCTTCGGGCTGTTCCACCGAATGTCCACCAGCGGGATCGGGCTGTCCGGGGAGCCATCCTTTCGACTGAACTCGAGGGCGAACCTTCCCTTGTAGTCGTCCCCCTCCCGTTCTTCCACGGAGGCGACCCAGACCGCTCCACTCTCATCCTGAAACTCTCTCATCTTCTCTCTCCATTCCCTCCGTCGCCGGACATTCCCTCTGCCTCCCTCCCGGACCAGCCGGGCCGTGCCGACACTTCATGCCCGCCACCACTGTCTCGATACCACCCCGCCGCACCTTGCGCCGGGGAAGATAGGATCAAGAAAACGAGGTCACCAGGCCGGCGGCGGCTCCTTCCCACCCGTCTGGCCGGCAAGGCCCCCCGTCCCACCGATGGTGATGGGACGGGGATGCCGGACAGGCCTTTTCCACAGGTACCCCACGTGGACGAACCCGGGTCTCTCCTTACATTCCAGACGTGAGCAATCCGCGCAGAGGAGCCCCGACCAGCCAGCCGATCTCCGGGGAGTCCGCCAGCCGGCCTTTCGGGCCATCCACTCCATCCCCCGGAGGGGGGAGCGCCGACCTGGGCCTCCTCCTCATGGCACTCATCTGGGGAGTGAACTTCCCCGTCATCAAAGCGGTTCTCCCGGAGATCCCTCCGCTGGCCTTCAACGCTCTCCGATTCCCCCTGGCAGCCGTCACCGTGTTCTTCATCCTGAGGCTCCGGGGCGGAGTCTTTTGGCCCGCTCGTAAAGATCTCCCTGCGGTGATCGGACTGGGAGTCCTGGGCAATGTGGTCTACCAGGGGTTCTTCATCTTCGGAATCGACGGCACCCTGGCCGGGAACACCAGTATCCTCCTGGCCACGGTTCCCGTCTGGACCCTGATCCTATCGACGGTCCTCCGCCAGGAGCGTTCGGGGTCTCTCGTGTGGTTGGGAATCCTCGCCACTCTCGGGGGGATGGTGATGGTGGTCATGGGCGGATCCCTCTCTGTCGGGGTCCGAGGGACCACGTTGAAGGGAGACCTCCTGGTGGTGGGAGCAGCAGTCACGTGGGCAGCGTACACGGTCATGTCGGCTCACCTGGTTCGGAGATACGGCTCCGCCCCGCTTGCGGCCTGGACGCTCTGGGTCGGTACGCTGATCCTGGTCGTCCTGGGCATTCCCTCTCTTT
>Ga0316577_10000292_pt1 | contig 18171 bp, 14 predicted proteins | sample S5NA_FD_203073 | JGI IMG/M metagenome (GOLD analysis project Ga0316577, IMG submission 203073) | Rhizosphere microbial communities from salt marsh grasses in Alabama, United States - S5-7_050615r2r1 | ecosystem: Host-associated > Plants > Roots > Rhizosphere | place: USA: Alabama | collected... | reverse complement strand
GGCCTGCAACAACAGGCTGTATCGGAGGATAAGTCCTGCACCCGCTGTTTGAGCAAGTATCATCTGAGAAGACTTGCCGAAATGGGGATGCAGATTGAGGCGCACTTCCATGGTCCCCAGGATATCGAGTGGTGTTTTGACCAGGAGGCTCGGTTATACTTGCTGCAGGCACGCTCTTTGCGGATTTGTGAAAGGACCGAGTGCAGCTCGCCCAGGCCAGCATTTGATGCCAAGATGATTGCCAGCGATACGCAAACCATCAGTCCAGGGATCGGCTGGGGAAAAGTGTTGAAAGCAAGGAGTGTCCACGATCTGAACAGACTTCCGGAGGGCACCATCCTTGTTTTGAAGCACTCTTCTCCGCAGTTCATCGGAGCGTTTCGCAAAGTCGCGGCTGTGGTTGTCGAAAAGGGTAATTGGACAGACCATATGGCCTCTGTGATTCGCGAATTCGGGGTACCTTGTCTCGTTCGGGTTGACGGTATTTTTGACGCTTTGCATGATGGCCAGGAGGTTACCGTCGACGCTGACGATGGCGTCATCTATGAGGGTATTGTGCCAGCCTTGAAACAGGAAAGAGCGGTGTCGCCGGACAAGAACGTGGATATCACCATAACAGAGTCGCGCCGTTTACTCGAGATTATGGCCGAACAAATTTTCCCGCTGCATTTGACCGATCCGCGGCAAGCGGATTTCTTACCCGAGTCTTGCCGGACCTGGCATGATCTTCTTCGCTATTGCCATGAGACAGCTCTTAATGAAATGTTTCTTTTGAAGGAAAAAAGTCAATTGTATTCCGCCAAAAACGTTTTCAGGGTTGAAACCGACCTGCCCATTTCTTTGTATGTGCTGGATATCCTGGGCAATACGATTGTAAAGAGCCACCAGAAAGTCATCGCCGCGAAAGATGTTGTCAGCTTACCGTTTCAGAAACTTTGGGATGGGATGACGGACCCGGCAGTCAACTGGAAAGGGCCGGAAGTCGGGATGCTGTCTAAAGATTTTGTATCCGCCATGTTAAGAACGCCGATGTATACGATAACACAACCAGAGGACAGTAACAGCTACGCCGTGGTCGCCCCGGAGTATCTGAATTTGAGCTTGAGCATGGGCTATCATTATATCATTTTGGATTGCTTTTTGTCGGATGACGCTTATAACAATTACATCTCCCTCTCATTCAAAGGAGGTGCTGCCGAAGCCAGGAAAAGGAGTCTACGGGTAGCCTTTATTAGCGAAGTGCTGCAGCACATGGATTTTAGGGTGATGATTTCTGGTGATTTTCTCAAAGCTCGATTGAAAGCCGAAACAGCCCATGAATTAGGAAAGAAATTATTTACCATCGGCCATATTTTTGGTGTGACGCGGCTTTTAGATTTGGCAATGGAAGATGAAGAGACGGTAAAGAAATGTGTCGCCAAGTTTGAATCCCAGGATTATTCGTTGGGCTTGACGGAAAATAATTAGGACCCGCCTTTTAAAGGACACAGCCAGTTTTTTCATAAGGATCATCACACACCAATTTTTGACAGATATCTATTGTGCAACTTTGTTAGAAAGATGAGTGCAAGTATCGAACCTATCAGACACAAAAACATATCAGTTTGCGTATCCCAGATATAACCCTGTGTTCCCAGAAAAGCTTCAGTATCGGTCGGGTTGGTGAGAGAAGCCAGCCATTCAATAATTTCATATATTGCCGAGAAAGCCAGCGGCACAGCAACAGACATGAAGCCAAGCCATTTGCCACGCTTGAGCGGAGATGTTCGGGCTATAATTTCGCGCGTATATATCGCAGGACCAAAACCCTGCATGAGATGCCCGATCTTATCGTAATTATTACGAGTCCAGCCAAACCATTCTTCCATCCAAAAGCCAAGCGGCACCTTGGCGTAGGAATAATGGCCACCCAACATGAGAATCATGGCGTGGATAGCGATTAGCGTATAGGTTAAATCTGTTAACTGAAATCTCTTATATGTAATCAACATAACCGGTAAAGCAATCATGAACGGGAAGGTTTCCAATACCCAAGTAAGGCGGGTATCCTGTGGCTTAATTCCTGACCAAACCCAAAAGACCAATACGACTATCAGCAAGATGATGTGATATCTTTTCGATGGCATTATACTTCCTATACGAAAGAGATTCGCTTAAATTAATTGATCAATGATCATCAGCGGTGTTTACTATATCAAATTATCACCGCAGTTCGACCCCCATCCCCAAAGACCTATCCTGAAGAAATGTAATGTCGATAATTGTAAAGCGGAAAATTCTTATGGCAATTTCGGTGACAGGTCCATATAGACTAACTTGGTAAATTGGTCCGGTGAAAGGAATCCTTTTCCCCATTTTTCATCAAATACATGAGTCGGTTTCGCGGCAATCACTTCTTCCATTGTATAATTTTTCTGCATGAGCCGGCTGACCTTGTTTCGAATTGTGGTTAACATGGAAACATATTCCTGAAGCTTTGCTTTATTTGATAGTGGGCCATGCCCCGGCACAACTTTGGTCTTCTCGTTGATCATCGGAAGAATTTGATGAATGACCTCGATCATACCGTTAATTGATCCGCCGGAATATATTCCGATGTAAGGATAGAGCCCTTCAAAATAGAGATCACCCATATGAATCACGTTGGCATTTTGAAAGAAGATCACGGCGTCACCATCCGTATGGCCGGGTTTTACATGAAATATCTTCACATCTTCTCCATTTAGATGAAATGTCAATTCTTTCTTAAATGTAACCAAGGGTTGCGCTATCTCCGGTGATGGAGGAACCTTTGTATTCAATAATTTCATATCATGCTCTACGCGCATTTGTTTCCGTACATTCTCATGGGCAATAATCGTAGCTCCGATCTTAGCAACTTGTATATTCCCTCCCACATGATCAAAATGCCAATGGGTAATAATCGCAAAACGGATCGGCTTTTCACACAATTCAGTTATTTTGGCAAGAAGCTTATCAACAGAGCCTTCGGCTTTTGTATCAACCATCAATACACCGTCATCACCTGTTAAAACAACGGTATTGCCCATGCCACTGGAATCCTGAAGCATATAAATTTTTTCGGCAAGCTTTTCAGTCGTTACTTGAACCTCAGCCTTTTCCTTGGCATACAAAAAGGACATCGATACAACGACCAAGACAAGACTTCCGATTATTGAACAAATATTTTTGTGTTTCATTATCATCTTACTCCCTTCATTCAATTGTAAGGAACCTATTCTTCACGAAACCTTCTTCCAAACTTCTCACCTTCTCACTTTCTGATCCTCCATCCCCCACCTTCTGACTTCGGACCTCTGATCTCCGACTTCTAATGCATACTATGAATATGTAACGGTTCACGATATTTTAACAATAGAATCATAAAACTCTGGCCGTCTATCCGCGAACAAATTGTTGTTTTCAGTAATTAATTTGTTCCGAGCACGGGATAAGTCAATATCACTGAGAACAACAGTCTCTTCGTCGGAGTTAGAACTGGCAATAACCTCCCCCTTAGGTCCGACAATCTGGCTTTGTCCTGTAAACAACAGCTCTCCCCGCGGACGTGTATCTTTTCCGGTTCTGTTTGCTGTTACTGAATACACAGAATTTTCAAGAGAACGAATAAGCATCGTCTTCTGACAATACGCCAGCACCAGGTTCGAAGGATGGCAAAGTAGGTCGGCTCCTTGCAGTGCAAGCGATCGGGCCACCTCCGGGAATACCCAGTCGAAACAGATCATAACGCCTACCTTTGTGCCTCGAATTTCTATTGTTTTAAGTGGTGTATCGCCAGGGTCAAAATATTCTTTCTCGGTATTGAAAAGATGGAGCTTACGGTAACGATATAACAACCCTGATGGACCAATTACGAGTGCTGAATTATACAGTCGTTCTTTGCATCGTTCTGCGAAGCCAACTACCAGAAAGAATGTGTTGTTTTTACAAAGTTTCGACAGGCCATGAACAGTAGGAGATTCAGACACGTCTTCGGCAAGTTCATACAACTCCTCACGATCCTCGAAGAGATATCCCGTAAATGCTAGTTCAGGCAGAACAATGATATCTACATCAACGCCAGCGAGAGCATCTTCAACTTTCTCCAAATTTCGCTTGGGAGCACCAAATTCGGGGTGATATTGGTAATATCCTATTCTCATTTTCTTTTTTCAACGAAATAAACATAACGCCCCGCATCATTTGAGAGCAGGGCGTCAGCCCCGGGAATCAAGTGCATGCGGTTGATGATCTATTGACTTTTACCTTATAGGCGTTGAATCAAATATATGTATACAGGCAATTTACTTTGCTCTTTTATTTCATTGACAAGTGGTAGTAGTTCACGCTTTTTGGGGCTATCTTTTAAAGGCGACAGGTATATGCTCCCTTTACCGCCGGAGATAACTGTCGCATCTCGAAGCAGCGCCTTAAGAGAGTGATAATGTTCAGCAGGCAACCCCTCCCCAATAACAAAATTGGCCGTGACCTCTATGTTTTTATAATCAGCATTAATGTCAATCATTTTATTGAATGCTTCTCGTACCTTGGATTCGACAAGGGGTTTGCCAATCATTTTCAGGGTTGATTTGTCTACAGATTCGAGTCCGATGTTGATATAGGTATAATACGGAAGATGATTGAGTTTTTCAAATAGTTGTTTTTTTGACGTAAGAAATGAGTCGACGCTTCCAAACAAAAAAAGAAAAGGATTTTTAGTTCGCGCTTCAAATTCGAAATCTTCGTAGGCTTTGGTAGCCGCCATAAAAATAAGTTCATCCCCTGCCTCCAGTACGTCATGATTTCCCAGAAACAGGGCGTTATAGTTTTCAAGGTTTCGGCCATAAAACAGTTTCAGCTCCCGAATTTGTTGGATAATATCGTTTCCGGTCCGGGGCTGAAATTGATGAGCAGATTTCACGCAACAAAACTTGCAGTGATACAGACACCCGTCCGCAACGGTAAGTGGTATTATCTCGTAGTCCACATGCCGCGTATCAGGCGGCAGAACCGACAGCCTCCCACCTATAATCTCATTTAATCTAGTCGATCTTTTATGCAGGACTCCGTCATGATTGTCTAAAATCAGACTTATCAACCCTCTGGCTCTGGCATGTAGCCTTTCTTCTCTACATCCATATAAACTCCCATACAATTGAGACCAGGCGGCAAATGCATTCATTATACTGGGATTTGAAAGATAATTAACTTCCCAAATTGGGTTACTGGGATATGGAAGGCAGGGCAAATAATATTCGCCCAGCCACGAAACAATGCCGTGTTCGCCGCTTCTGTCACCGACGGTATAATAAACCCAATCATTGCCGTCAGTCCGTTTTAGCTGTTCAGCAGGATGTGGCCAGTTGACATTAAGGCCTCGGATGAACTTTATTTCACCATTTAAATTAAACCGGAATTCATATTCCGATGTTTTTATCTCTGAGTATTTTCCATATCGAAGTGGAAAGGTATCCTTTTGGATGATGCCTGGGCCTTGCTTTTCAACGCTGATCAAAAGATTATGTAGAGGGGGAAATATCATGCTATCTTATTAATATTTATGGATTATCATTTAAAAAGGCGAAGATGGAAAAATCCTCCTAATCCCTTATTTTCGATCACTGTTAACTTTATCAAATCGTTACCGCGTTCCAGCCTCCATCCGTAATGTTGTCTTGCACGCGGCAATTGAGAACTTTCTCCTTAAACAACTATTTTTTGAGACAAAAAGACAAGTCTAAACCCAAAATTCATATCAAATAATTTAAGATATTTTATCTTTTTAGTAACCTATCTTGGTCAGACCCCTATAGCCCTCTATAGCCTATAGACTATAGATAAACGTTTGTCGACAGCTTTGCCGATTTCCTATAAAAAGCAGTAAAAAATAGTTAATTTGTATAACCGTCCCGAAGTCCACGGGTGATGATTTCAACCGCTTTTCCGTCTTCCAGCCGCAATACATGGGTGATGATGTCGGGCAGTTCGTCTATGTCATGGGTGACATAGATGATAGCGGTATCCATGCGGCGCCCGACAGCTTCGACAAGCCCGATGATTTGACGGCGGTTGTGCTCATCCAGCCCCTGGCATGGCTCGTCTAAAACCAGAAGCTGCGGATTTTTTACCATAGCTCTGGCAATCAGGATCATGCGCTGTATTCCGTCGGAAAGTGTACCGAAGCGGGTTTCGGCATAGGACGACATGCCCAGTTGTTTCAGCCACGACCTGGCCGCATGCTTCATTTTGTCGGAACACTTCCGATAAAGGCCGATGGAATCGAAAAACCCCGAGCAGATCACGTCAAAGGCGGAAAATCGATACGGATAGTGGACGTGCAATTCAGGTGAAATAAACCCTATTTTCTCCTTTATTTCCCAAATGCTTTCACCGGTTCCCCTCCGGCGTCCGAACAGTACGATGTCGTTGGCATAGGCCTGGGGATTGTCGCCGAGGATCAAACTTAGCAAAGTGGTTTTACCCGATCCGTTGGGTCCAAGCAATGCCCAGTTCTCCTTGCGCTTCATCGTCCAATCGATATGCTGAAGAACCTTTACGCGATGGTAAGTGATGTTAACATTTTTCATCCGTACCAGCACATCGCCTTGCCCCCGGTGCCGATTTGTTTTTATTGGTTTGGCGACGCTTTCATCGAGTCGAAGCGGCCGGAAGCGCTTCTCTTCGAATCGAACAGCGGATGAGTTCAGGATTTTTTCTCTGGCCCCCTGCTCGACAATCGTTTTGTCCTTCACCGCCAGAACGTGAGTAATGCCGGGCAGGATTTCATCCTGACGGGAGGTCACCACGAGGATCCGGATGTCACGGGCCATAAGACGTTCGATGATCGCCTTTATACGCTCCCTGAAGCGGGTGTCCAGACCCGTGAGCGGATTTTCCAGTATGAGAAGACGGGGGCGTTTCAACAAAGCCCTTGCCAAGACGACTTTTCGAATTTCTCCGTTGGAAAGCTGGACGATTTTTTTCTCCAGAAGCGGCCCAATGGACAGCAGGTTGGTAATGTCCGTTCGCTTTGCTAAAAATTCGTCGACATTCGTGGCCCTGTCATCGATCCGAAAGTTATCGATCCTTTTGACATGTTGTGACAACAGGTAATCTGAAACCGACAGGGACGCAGCGCTCTCGCTGCTGTTCCAGCGGGCCTGATAGAATTGAGTCTGGCGTTTCAGAGTTGCTCTTTGCTGATCAAAACCGACCCGCGCGATAAGATCCTGAGGCCTTTTGTTTGGAGTCGAATCAGGACCCGCGGCGCTTTTTTCCAAAAAATGATGGACGATCCGGCCTTCAACAGCAGGAACTTGTCCGTAAATGGCTCTGGCAAGAATTGATTTGCCGGAGCCGTTGGCACCGTATAGCGCCCAGTGTTGATGGGTGCAAAATGCCCAGTCGGTCTTGGGAAAAACGATGCGGTCATAGGCGCGCAGGGTAACGCCCTGAAATGAAATAAATAACTCTTTTTTCGCCGACGCCTTGTCTGCCATTTTTTCATTGATCCTGCTGAATCGCTGTCTTGGAGAGCAGGAAATTAAAGGCGCCGGGAACATCTATGCGGTCTTTTTTGGGCATACGATTTATAAAGCTCAATCATGATAGGTTCTAATAATTCAGTAGATACCCATGGGGCAAGCTGAATGGAGATCGGGCTACTCTATCTCATTAATATTTAAACCTAAATTGAGAGATTGTCAAGGCTAAGAGATATTGATGATGAATACATGATATATCTGAGATCATCGTGCAGCTAGGCTGTTCCAGATGTGTATCGCATACAGTACGGGTACGTGGTCCTTGATCGCATCAGGAACAAGACCCTGAAAACCATGGCCGAGTTCGCTCATGACGTTTTTAAACCTCCCTTCAACCGCATCCGTCCATAGCTCCCAGCGACTGAGATTGTCATGAATTTTCCCTTCAATGTCGATATACTTTAATTTACCTGCATGAGCATACAGGCCGGGGAAAGGCGGCGGCACTTTACAGACGATATCATTATTGTTTTCAAAGCGGTATGCGGGAACGCGGAAATCCCTTACAAAATCCTCATTCCCCACCCTGGGAGAACCAAACGTATAGAGGCCCTGAACATTTTCATACCGATACGCAGCGAGTGTGGCCAATGCCGCACCGAGACTGTGCCCGGTTATCCAGACGGTCCGTCCCTCATTCTGCAGGCCTTTGACATACACATGCATGTCCTGCCAGACCTCATCAAGTGCATCGGAAAACCCTCTATGCACCTTCCCCTTTTTGCCGGAATCTACCAGCCGGATATCGGCATCAGCTTTGATATCATTAACAATATCACGGATGTCGTCCTTGTCCTTCCGCTTTCTGCTCTCTGTCCCACGGAAGGCGACCACAATGAAGTCTTTATTACTCACAACATAACACTGGGTGCTCTTGTTCGTAAAATATCTGACCTCAGAGAAACCCGCCTTTTGAAATAATCCGCGGGCATATTCCTCTTCCACGTATGAAAGCGTCGCAGCCTCGATCAGCCACCATGCATTCACCATGCTGAATTCTTTCGTTTTCGGATCAAACGGATAATGTTCACACCCACTGAAATACTCGTAGTCTTTATAGGGTGGGGCTATGTTTTCCCAGGTTATCTCGTACGGTTGTTTCTTCATATGTTTCTCTCCAGTTCCTTTCAGGACTCATGTACGCAAGATGCCTTTTGAATATTGAAGCATCATATCACGGATTAGGCAGAAGAGTCCTACTTTTGTTTTCACGGTTTTTATTGGCGATCACTGTTTCCCGAAAAAGATATATTTTCAACTTGTATAATGTTCATTAAGACTGAATCGCTGCGGATGATTATCTGCAGCGATTGTCGAGGATGCGAAGCGTCCTCGACAACCATTAATTAGATAGTTTCTGCATAACTTACAGAAATTAAATTCTTGATAATTAATTTTGAGATATCTTGATGTTTTCTAACTGCATAACTCCAAATATGAATGTTATACAGGAAAGGATATAATCACATGAAACCCATCTCCGCATAAACCAAGATCCTTTATGAGAATAAATAAATTTTCCTTTAACCATCTTCAATCAGATAGCTAAGAGATTCTCATTAAATTTTTTACAAGGCTCAGGTATGTCGATGAATATCTTTCTGGGAATGAATGCACAGAAAAATATGCATAATATATTTTGGATAAGGAGTAGATATGAAACAAATGTTTTCATATCATATTGTTACAACTGGAGCAGAAGGGGAGCAATTTTTGCAGTGTCAGAAAGAAACCATCACTAGTTTTTCATTAAGCAAAAAAAACTAAATAAAATCTATATAAAACATATATAGGCTCAGGGATCAGGTGTCAGTATGATCCTCATCCTTGTTCTTCTATCCACTGGAGTGCATTGTCAAATGATCTGAATATATTTGTTTTGAATGTTGCAGTGGTTTCCGTATAATTTTCCCACATTCGAGCAAGTCCATAAGCAACATCCTCGGGCATAACCAGGGCGATTTTGCTGTTATTCAATTTTTTATTGAACTGCGTAAACTTATAAGAAATCTTTTGCACATCATCACTTGATAAATTTTCAAGATTCTCAAGGCGATTGTCATATAAAATGTTCTTTCCATCACTCCAATCCGAACTGGTGAAGACCTGTAGTAATGAAGCCTCGACATCATCAGGCGTTGTATTGCCTCTTGTTTTAATGATGAAATATCCCGTCTCTTTTCTAAAACTGATTTCAAAATCCATTTTTCACCTCTTTTTTTGTCTTATTAAACGTGAGATGAACGGACCTATGGGTGCTTTCTGCACATTATCCGGTTTATGAAAATGATAACGGTTAGAACAGATTCGATACAATTTAACCGCAACTATATAATGCAACAGGCATGCCAGATGTTAACTCATTGATATTTCTTGAATTGCACATTCTTAGCATATCAGAGTGCACAGTTTTCTGTGCATCGATGCACAGAAAACTGTGCATAATGGGGCGGGGGAGAAGGGCAGGGGGCAGGAGGTGTCGGGGATCAGAAGTCAGAGATCAGAGGTCGGAAGTCAGATGACAGAAGAAAGAGGGCAAACCACGAGGGATGAGAAGAGCTGGACGCGAGGACAAATTACCAGAAGCTGAAGAGGTAAAGATTACAAACAACATCCTCATACCTAACGTATCCCGACCTATACTTGACTTGACAGAATTTAGAGACGGGCCAATACATCACTTGACATTTCAATCATTTCAAAAATTTGAAACGCTCATTAGGGGCTAGAATGTTGTACCCACACCAATGCCAAAATGGATCACCGGTTGGGTTTGCATTCCCTTTGGCCAGAGCTTGATCTCAATGGGTTCCACAATCGGATACGTGTATTTTAAATCACCAATGGGCAGAACCTTGCTTCCTTTGAGGGTGCCCACTACGGTGATCAACTTATCCTTTTCATAAATCGCCGGATCGAGGAGCTGCTTGGATTGAACAATAAAGCGGCCCTCGGATTTATCTGAATTTTTGGGCCGGTCACTGGTGCCAATGTCAAGCTGCAGGACTGTGAGTTCGGACAAAGGAGACGAGGCTTTGGCTTCTATAATCCTGCCGCCCAGCATGACGACTTCGCCTTTATAGGCATCCGGCGTCTTTTGCAGTGCCGAGAATGCCCCGGTATACGTAACTTTTGATCGTGCTTGTTGGGAAATCCCCGCAGTGCAACTCATCAAGAGAAAGGTGGATAAAATAGCGAGGACAAGAATATTAGAAGCCATCTCAAAAAGGTCTTTTCTCCCAATTTCTGTGTTGGGCCCTCGTTCCAACTCCTCGACATACTTGAGTATGCCTGCGGATTGAAACTCGGCCCCGCCTTGACCTTGAGCCAAAATTCTTTTTTTGAAATAGCTTCTGGAAACATTTCTAAATTTCATATGATCAACCAATCTTTTCCACAAGGCCGATGAGGGTGTTTTTATAGCGTATGCCCGTTTGTGCAGATCCAACTTTGAACACTTCAGCCTCAACAGAGCCTGCAAAACATTCATGCGGGGTTTTGTTTGGAACGATGTAGATCGTCAGTTTGACGTCAGTTGCTTTTCCGGAGATTTCAGGTGGACTTGCCATGTCATCCATCGCCACAGGCCAGTTTTCAATGGCCAGCATTTTAAGGGCCTCTATCAGGCTATCCTGCCAATTTGAGAGTGTTTCATTTTCATCAACGCCCATGGGTATGGCATCCAGGCAGATCACCTGTTCCATTTCAGGTATAATTTCTATAAGGTATTCCAGTACGGCCTGGCTGGTGGTGACATACAGACCGGAAACCTCTGAGTCCTGTAACATTAGAGATGCCCAGGCATTTATTCGCTCTTTTGTCATGTAATGGCCTGGATCGTCTTTTACCAATGCCTTGCGCGCAACACCCCGGGCATGCTCGTCTTCATCTTCCCATTTGAGGTTTTTCATGAAATCGTCTTCCATGGCCTCAATGTCCATCATATCCTTATCCAATTCTTTTTTTTGAAGGTCGAATTCTTGGGCCATGTGGAGAAACAGTTTGGAATTGAACAGGTGATCAGGTTTTTCTTCCGGCGGCGTTTGCTTTTTGATTTTTTTAAGATCCGCCCTTATCTGTGAAGAAGCGCTTTCATCAAAAAAAGGAATTTTATTGGCCATAGCTGTTAAAAAAGCGGTTTCGGTCCCCTGGTGGATATTGAACCAGGCGCGATAGTCCTTGAGAACTTTATCTAAAAATCCGCCGTCGACTTCTACAGGTATTCGGATATCAAGAATGCCTTCTTTAGACATTTCTTGCATGTCTTCGGGTATTTTTTTTGCGGAGATTTGATACACCGCTATCTGGCGGAAACAGACAGCCAAAATTTTTCCTACGGACTCGGGAATATAGGTGAAGGGAAAGTATACAGGTTTCATGATTCCTCTTGAAGACCTTTGAAAAACACCCCCTTTTGTCCAATCCCGGTGTTAGACTCAAATTTTAATCCTCGAAATACTCAATGTATGTCTGTGGTTAAAATTTTCGCCTGCCTTGGTCTTGAACAAAATTGAACATTTTTCAAAGGTCTCTATTTCAGATTATTTCTTAATATATATTCAGATTATCGATCATTCGAGAATTGATCGTAACAAGTTTCCAATTCATAAATGAGTAACTTTTTTGATGAGAAAGGCCGCACAATGGTTTCCGTTGAGGCGTACATTTGGGTACGCCGCAGGCGGAAAACCGCGGAGAACGCATATCATCGGAAAAAGAGCCATTTATGAATTGGAAATTTTTTGGTCTTTAATCGTGATCCCCATGGCCTTAAGCTGATCCCGTATCTTATCGGCCAGTTTCCAGTTTTTTTCAAGCCTGGCCTTTTCTCTCTCCTTGATGAGCTGCTGCACGTCAGGGTCATCAACCGCATCTTCAAAATCATATATTTTCAGCACATCATCCAAATTGCGAAATGCATCTAAAATTTTGGATGCATCGTTTTTATCCAATCTGTTTTCCAGAATCAGAATGTTCACCTTTTTGACATTTTTAAAAATTGACGCCATGGCTGCCGAGATGTTCAAGTCATCATCCATTGCACTGACAAACCCCTGTTTAATGTCGTAGAGCAATTGATCCAGCTCAGGGTAGGGCGATCCTCCCGGCTTCATGTGAACAAGAGAGTTGGTGCAGGAATCTATCCGTTTTAAGGAGCTTTTTGCATTTTCGAGATGTTCTTTGGAAAATGTGATCGGTTTTCGATAATGCCCGGAAATGAGCCAGTATCTGATCTCACGCCCAGTGTAACCCATGACCGTCAGATCGGACAAGGTTTCCCCGGCACCCTGTTCGTCTACTATTTTTCCGTGAACAAGAACCCGGTCGCAGTGTACCCAAAACCGGGCAAGGGGTTTTCCGGTCACCGCACCGGCAATGGCGATTTCGTTTTCGTGATGGGGAAAGACCAGTTCACGACTGCTGGTATGAATATCATAGGTTTCCCCAAGATATTTCATGGCCATGGCTGTGCATTGAATATGCCAGGAGGGTCGTATGTTTCCCCAATCGGTCTTGGTGAAAATACCCCTTTTGAGTTCTGAGAGCTTGGACCGTTTTAACAATGTAAAATCTCTGGGATTGTCCTTTTCATATTCATCCAGATCCACGGTTGCACCCAGTTTGATTTTGTCAAGATCAACCCCCGACAGCTGGCCGTAATCAGAAAAGCGTGAGATATCAAAATATAGGGATCTCAACTTTTCATAGGCAAACCCCTTTTTCACCAGTTTTTCAGACAAAGATACCATATCGTGGATATGTTCGCTGGCTTTGGGATAATTTGAGGCAGGCTTGATGTTCAGAATTTTTAGATCTTCTTTGAACGATTTGATATGTTGGGCGGTGAATTCCGTTAAATCCAAACCCGCATCTTCAGACCCGTCAATGGTTTTGTCATCCAAATCGGTGATGTTCATGATGTGGGTGACATCGTACCCCCGGTATTCAAGATAGCGGCACAACAGGTCCGAAAATATAAAACGCCGGCATTGACCCAGATGCAACCTTGCATTAGCTGTGGGGCCGCAGGAATACATGGAGACCTTGCCCGGTAAAATCGGCTCAAACGGCTCTTTGCTGCGGCTCATGGTATTGAAAAGATTGAGAGTGACTTTTTCCTGCACCGCAAAAAGCGTGGTGCTGAGATACCGTTCTCCGCCGTCCGGTAAAATCACCACGATGGTACCGTCGGTAAGCTCTTCGGCTTTCTTTTGAGCGATGACCATGGCGGCACCGCTGCTCATCCCCACGAAAATCCCTTCTTCTTTTGCCAGTCGCCGGGTCATTTCAAAGGCGTCTTCATCATCAATATTGACAATTTCATCTAAAAGTTTCTTTTCAAATATCTCCGGACGATACGCCTCTTTCATATTTTTCAGACCCTGGATTTTATGTCCCAGATACGGCTCGACACCCACAATGCGGATATCCGGATTATATTCTTTCATCCGTCTGGTAAGACCCATGAGGGTCCCGCTGGTTCCCAAAGTGGCAACCACCATGGTAACATTTCCATCGGTCTGCTTCCAGATCTCCGGACCGGTTCCATAATAGTGGGCTTGCCAGTTTGCAGGATTGTTGAACTGATCGGCCATAAAATAGGTGTCAGGGTTTTCTCTGGCCAGTCGATAGACCTCTTCGATGGCGCCGTCGGTTCCAAGATGTCCCGGGGTCAGCAAAATATCCGCTCCCCGTGCCTTTAAAATTTTCTGACGTTCAACACTGGCTGCATCGGACATGGTCAATAAAAGTTTATATCCCTTCACGGCACATACCAGTGCCAGCCCGATGCCTGTATTGCCGCTGGTTGCTTCGATCACGGTTTTGTCCGGGGTCAGCTCACCGGATTTCTCTCCGTTTTCGATCATATACAAAGCAGCCCGGTCCTTGATGGAGCCTCCCGGATTCAGATATTCCAGCTTTGCCAGTATCCTTACATTCGGATTTGGGTTGAGATGTCTGATTTCAACAAGGGGTGTGTTGCCGATGGAATCAAGAATTGAAAACGTCATTATATTGATGTCCCGTTTTATATTGGTGTCCATCCATAAATGGCCATTTTTGTCCTGCTCAGTGTTCTCCGCGGGTTTCCGGCTGCGGCGTACAGACGTATGCCTCACCACAAACCCTTGTGCGGCCATGATCAGAACAAAAATTGCTCATTTCTGAATTGGACACCCACTGTATTCATTTTAAAATCATGGATGGTCATTAGTTAGAATCCTGCCCTTAATTTCTGCATCCAATATGTTGATAATCTCCTCTCGAACGTCATGCTCATCCTTTGATGCATCGATGATGCGAAACCGTTCAGGCTCAAGGCGTGAAAGCTCAAGATATCCTTCCCGAACCCTTTTGTGAAAAGAGAGCCTTTCTTCTTCAAACCGGGTCTCCTTGCTCATCCGATTCCCATTATTGATCTGTTTCCAGGCCCTCTCCAAGCCGATTTCAGGTGGCAAATCCAAGAGGAGGGTAATGTCGGGTTTTAAATTCTCAAACAGCAGTTTGTGCATTTTCTCGATCAGGCTTATATTCAGCCCTCTTGCAAATCCCTGATAGGCCATGGTGGCGTCATAATAGCGATCACACAGGACCATCTTGCCTTCGGACAATAACGGAAGGATATATTCTTTGATATGTTGGGCCCGATCTGCCGTATACAACAAAAGTTCCGTCAATGGGTCCATGTCCTTGCTCAAGGGGTCCAGGAGAATAGCCCGTATCTTCTCTCCGATCCGCGTGCCTCCCGGTTCCCTCGTGATGACACAGTCATGACCGTTATCTTGAAGAAACCTCACCGTATGCTTTGCATGGGTGGTTTTGCCCGATCCTTCTATTCCTTCAAAAGAGATAAACATAACAAGAAAAGTGCCTAAAGTTTGAAATGCCTAAAATGCCTAAAGTGATCTAAAATGCCTAAAGTCTGTGGTACCTGACCCGCAAAAGCACTGTGGCAGGTTAATCACTTTTCTTTCCTTTATAAAAATGACGTTCCAGCAGTCGATGATAAGACGTCCAGGTTTCATCAGGATCCTCTGAGGCGATAAAATCACGGACAGCGTTAACCTTGGAGTCGATTTCGTCAATATAATTCAGTAAAACAGCTTCAATGGTTTTGGGCGGCTCCGGAGAACCGAACTCCCGGGTTCCGTGATGGCTGACAATCATGTGTTTGAGTAAAAGCATCTGGTCCTCCGGGAAATGATCGATTCCCGAAAGCTTGTCATCCACCATCTTGATCCCGATGACAATATGGTTCAACAATCGGCCTTTATCGGAATAGTCTATCTTGGATTGATAATCGAACTCGTCGATTTTTCCGATATCATGAAGGATTGCGCCGGCCAGGAGAAGGTCTCGATTGATGCCACCGTAATGTCCGGCAATTTTGTCCGCCAGACTCGTCATCGAAACGGTGTGTTCCAAGAGGCCACCGATATAGGCGTGGTGCATTTTTTTTGCCGCAGGTGCGGTTTTGAATTTATTCACAAATTCTCTGTCGTTAAAGAAAGCGTTAATCAGGGCCTTGAGATAGTCTGTGGTTATGGAATTCGCGCGTTTTACAAGACGTTCGAACATGTCCTCGATATTTCTGGAGGTTTGCGGCAAAAAATCAGAAGGATCGATCCTGTCAGAGGGAAAAGGTTCCATTTTTTTTATGACAACTTGTAAGGCGCCCTTGTATTCGCTGACACTGCCGTTCACATACGCAAAATCTCCTGATGTGATACCGGTAGCTATCTGATTCACATTATCCCACACCACTCCTTTTAATGTTCCGGTTTTATCGGAAATGGTGACATTTAAAAAATTGTCTCCATCCCTTTTCTGCGACAAAATTTTTTCGGACAAAACAAAGATGTCATCCACCCAATCACCGGCCTTGATATCCGCAATAAACTGTTTCTTCATTCGGCATTACCTCAGGTCAAAAATATATTTATACATTTTATTAATTCAATGGTTGGGGAGTTTTTATTGTAAAAACATAAGTACGTGTCCATGGTGTGTGCCCTCCCGTTTCACTCTGGCGTCTACGTGGCTGGTCATTTCAATGTCTTAGCAGCGGTGGCATTCCTACCCCCTCCGCGTTCTCCCGCGAAAAACATGCGGGAGCCGCGGTTTCCCCCACCGCTAAGGCATTGAAATAACTAAGCCACTTCGCCGATGTCGTTAAACGGGAGGGCACACACCATGAACGCTACGACACATATACCAACTTCCGGCAAAGAGAGCGGAATGGATCATCTTTTTTAAAATGCGTGTACTGTTTGAGTGGTTTAGGGATCGTTAAAAAGAATAGACGCAAACAGAAACATTTCAACAGCAAGAAAGTGTTTGTTTCAAGATGACCCCATTGTTTCTATATTGATTTCTGTTCTTTTTTTACGATCCTTTAACCACGAGTTTTATCCGCCTTAGGCGTGATTACACGGTTTGAAAAAAAGCATTATCCATGGAGCGATTGAATAAAAAAAATCCCCGGACCTTCGATCAATTTCTTTGTCACAATTTGAAGCGATGGATATCCCACCCCTTGAGTTCTTCGATCATTGCATAATCGGTGGCATCACATTGAATCGGAGTGATGGATATAAAATTTTCGTTAAGTGCGGTGCCGTCACTTTCAGGGGTGCTAAAAGATGTTTGCCCATCTGTTCCATGCCAGTAATAGGTTCGATTACGGGGATCGATCCTTTTTTCAACAAACTCGTTATAAAGAGCTGTTTCCTGCCGGCTGATCCGAACCCCTTGTATTTTATTTTTTGGTATATCCGGTATGTTTACATTTAAAAACGTTCCAATGGGAAGCCCCTTTTCATAAACATTTTCAGCCAATGTTGTTGTAAAGCGTGCGGCATAATCATAGGCTAACGTCTTGTGACCCTGTATGGAAACAGAAATTGCCGGCACCTTGTACAGTGTCGCTTCTTTGGCGGCAGCGACGGTTCCGGAATAATTGATATTGACCCCGACGTTTGCACCTGGATTTATTCCGGAGATGACCATATCCGGTTTCATCCCGAGAATTTCCATGAGACCGATCTTGATACAGTCAACCGGTGTCCCATCCACGGCATAGCCATGATATCCGTTATTGACGGTTATCTTATTGGTACGAAGCGGTTGGTAAAGAGTGATGCCGTGCCCAACGGCGCTCCGTTCTCGATCAGGAGCAACCACGGTTACTGCATGGCTGGGAACAAGCTTTTCATACAGCGCCCAAAGCCCATCCGCATAGATGCCGTCGTCGTTGGTTAATAGAATATTCATTTTATGTTTTGAATTTTGGTCATTCGAGAATTCGTGATATTTTATAACTTTGGAACTATATCTTGATTTTTTAATTAAAATGGCATTTATACTTGATATTTTAATCTTATTCAAGATGTTATTGAGACGGATCAGATACAGCTTCGAATTTTTCTCTGCCAAGGCGGATACAATTGTAGAATTTCCGAGACGTTAATATGGGTCAATTGAGATACACGCGAATTTTGCTGAAAAGGCTTATTGAACATTACAGCAAGATTTCCATCTGCTTTGGTAATACAGTGTTTGTCCGTTGTTCCTTGAAAAGATCTGAGGTATTACGTTCCTCTCGAATCATTAAAGCTGTTTTAGG
>Ga0316577_10000291_pt1 | contig 18201 bp, 15 predicted proteins | sample S5NA_FD_203073 | JGI IMG/M metagenome (GOLD analysis project Ga0316577, IMG submission 203073) | Rhizosphere microbial communities from salt marsh grasses in Alabama, United States - S5-7_050615r2r1 | ecosystem: Host-associated > Plants > Roots > Rhizosphere | place: USA: Alabama | collected... | reverse complement strand
GCGAGCGGACGGTCCCTGCTGGGATGTCGAGCGCCTGGGCGATCTCTTCGTTGGTCAAGCCTGCATAGTACCGCAGAATCACCACCAACCGGTGTTTCTCCCCTAGCGTATCGATGGCGCGCAGCACCTCAGCTCGGTGCTCGCCGGCCTCCAATTGCCGATCAGGCTGGAGGTCCGCCTCGGCCATGAGCGGCGGATCCGAATCGGGCCAGGGCAACACCTGGTACCACTTGCGGCGCATCCGCGAGCGGCAGCAGTTGACGGCGATCCGGTACAACCAGGCTTCAAAGCTGGCCCCTGGCCGGATCTCGTATCGCGGAAGCGCTCCGCAGGCCCGGATGAAGGTCTCCTGCGTCATATCCTCAGCATCCTGCTCCGATCGCATCACAAGGTAGCAAAGGCGAAAGACATAGTTCTGGTAGCGCCGGATCAGGACCTCGATGGCCAGCCGGTCACCCCGCTGGCAACGGCGGACAAGTCCTTCCGCATCCAGGCCAACTAACCGTTCTTCACTCCAACTCTTCATCCTGATTAACGCCTTTTCTTGGCAGAACGTTCACCGCTGCCCGATCCACCGTTCATCACTGCGGTTCGGGCAAACTTACTGGCCCAAGGGGTGAGTGCCACCCATGCGCGCATCCACGCCCGCTCCTGATGATCAAAGAATACCACAAACGCCCACGCGTGTCAACGCTTTGTTTCCTGGCGACTGCGCAGAGTGTGGGCATCTCGCCCTTGAGGGGCGGGGACGTCGACTTGTGAGGGACAGCTGGCGGCCTATCCAGTCGCAGTGGCGCCCAGGATTCTTTGGCTCGAGGCGTGTGCCAGGCAGAGCCGGTGCTAGCGGCTGCCCAGGATCCACTGGCTATAGAGCCCATCCAGATCCTGGCCAGAGACCGACTCGGCTACCGCCAGAAAGTCATCGGGGGTGGCAATGCCCCAGCGGTATTGCTGCACATACTCGCGCAGGACCGCTCGAAAGACCTCGTCCCCCAGCTCCTGGTGCAGGGCGTGGAAGAACAGGGCCGCCTTGGCATAGATGATGACTTCATAGTCCCAGGTGAATGCCGACGATGGCTGGTTGACCACGGCATCGTAGCCGTTGTCGACGGCCACCTGATAGGGCACCAGCCAGCGCTGGTTGACCAGGGTGTTGACGTGGGCCTCGCCAAAGACTTTGTCGTAGTAGATGGCCATGGAATACTCGGCCAACCCCTCGTCGAGCCAAGGCGTGTTCACCTGATCGTTGCCTACCTGGGCATACCACCACTGATGCGCGACTTCGTGGACGACCCGATCCTCCAGCTCGGCGCGCTGCTCCCGGTAGAGGCTGAGGCCAATCAGGTTCAACCCCGGATACTCCATGCCGAAATGGAGAAGGGGTGCTTCGGCGACGATCATCTCCGGATAGGGGTACGGACCGAACGCGCTTTCGTAGCTTCGCAGCGCGGCTGCGGCGATATTCAGCGCGGCCTGGCCCGCGGCCTCGTCGCCGGAGAGGTACAAAGAGCGCAGCGTCGTATCCTGGGCCGTGCTCTCACTCACCTGGTAGGCCTGGCTGGCCAGCCAGGTGAACTCGCGCAGCGGCTCCCCCCGGATTTGGTACGCGCGGGTCCCATCCGAGCCGGGGGAGTCGACCACCAGCGATCCGGTAATCGCCACGACCAGGGAGGCAGGCAGGCGGAGCGTGACATCGTAGAGCGCCGCCTCGGCAAAGACCGCATCACCATGGGCGGGCGCAATCTCTTCGTGCCACCCATCTCCATCGTGGACTGCGAGCAAGGCATAACCATCGGGTACACTCCAGATCCCTTGGCTGTAGCCAAAGAGGACATAGCCCTCGATCTCTTCAGGGATCTCGATTGCGAAGGATAGTTCGATCACCACACCCCGTTCCGGCGGCAGCGGCTGGCTGAGGGGGACGGCCAGGGCCGTGCCTTCGGCCCGGAGGACAGCTGCGCTGGGTTGCCCGTCCACCGAGACCGCTCCCACTTCCATCTGGCCCCCGTACTGCGGGAGATTGGGGTAGAGGCGGAATACGATCTCGTCCAGGGGCACGCCGGTGTGATTGGGCACGATCACGCGCTGCTGACCGCTTAGGTGCCGCAACGCCGGATCCAGGCTCAGGGACAACGAGTACTCGGGATACGGGCCAACGCTCTCTGGCGTCGGCGACGGTTCCACCGTAACGGTCGGTCCATCAGAGCCGTTGCCTGAGGGGAAGGACGCATCGTCAGCCGGGAGGATGGAACAGCCAGCCAGCGCACCCGCCAGCACGCCAACCAGAAGGATCCGGATCCAGATCGGAGATCTCACAGCCAATCACCTGGGCAGTCGCTCGACGAGCGGCGCCAGCTTCTCCAAGATCTGGGCGTGGACCAGGCCATTGCTGGCGACCAATCCCGCACACTCACCTACCTCTGGCTTGTTGTAGAGGATCGGCTCGCCATGCAGGTCAGTGAGCTCGCCGCCCGCCTCTAGGAGGAGGGCATGGGGCGCGCACAGATCCCACTCCTTGCATACGTTCGTCCCCAGGTAGAGGTCACAAGCGCCTTGGGCCAGCAAGCCTACCTTTAGTCCAACGCTGCCCACGCGCTGTACAGTCTGAACGCCCAAGGCCCGCCGGCCAGCCTCGATCAGGTCGGAGTATCGGCTGCGGCTGGCGACCAGGCACATCCCCTCGGGCCGGGTCTCAGCGGAGACATGTAGCCGCGTCCGCAGAGCACGATATTCCTGGTAGGCGCCGTATCCCTGCCGAGCATAGTAGAGCCGGTCCTCGACGGGTTGGTAGACCACACCCAACACCGGCCGGCCTCGCATGGTGAGCGCGATCTGTACGACAAAGTCATCTGTTTCCTCGAGGAACTCGGTCGTGCCGTCCAGTGGATCGACGATCCATACGCGTTCCTTCTGGAGGCGCGTGGCATCGTCCTCAGACTCCTCAGTGAGAAGGCCATCGCCGGGAAATGCTGAGCGTAAGCCACTGGAGATGATGCCGTCGGCGGTGCGGTCAGCGACGGTGACAGGCTCATCTCCGGGCTTGTAATCGACGTCGACGCCTTCACGGTAATACTCCATGATCGCCGCGCCAGCCCTGCGGGCCAGCGCCACAGCAACCTCCAGTTCATGCTGCAGATCAGAAGCAGTCAAGCCAACAACTCCCTTTTGGTTCTCACGCTGGTCGATACAGGAAATTGTATCATCGGGCACACGGTTTGTCAAAATGGGCCGCTATGTCGCGGCAGGCGACGCCACAAGATCTGATCTCCCGATAAGCCGTTGACACTGATCTGGATGCGTGCTATAATCTCTTATGTAAGCTGGCTGGACGGTCCGCCAGTGTTGGCGCACCTACCAGGAGCAAGCTGGACAACTCAGACCCACCGCAGAAAGGAGACACCCATGTCTGAGGACGAGTTCACCAACCTTCAGCGGGCGATCGACTATGAGGGCTTTACCTGGCAGGCGGGACCCACCGCGCTGACGGCGCTGCCCACCGAGGAGCAGGACCGGCGCTTGGGCCTGCGGGTGGTACCAGAGGAGATGGACCGGCTGGCCGTGGCCCGCGCCGCTGTGGCACCTCGAGCGGCGGTCTTTCCGCCTGGCTGGGATTGGCGCGACGTAGAGGGCACAGACTGGACGACACCCATCCGTGACCAGCTGGCCTGCGGAGCCTGTGTTGCCTTTGCCACTGTGGCAGTCCTGGAGGCTATGCTCAAGCTGCATCACAACGATCCAACCCTCGAACCAGACCTCTCAGAGGCACATCTCTTCTTCTGCGGCTGTGGAGACTGCTGCGAGCAGGGTTGGTGGCCTACCTACGCGCTCGACTTTGCCAGCCAGCAGGGCGTGCCCGGCGAAGCCTGCTTCCCGTACGAGGACCGCAACATGCCGTGCTCCGATGGTTGTGATGACTGGTCGAACGAGGCCATCAAGGCCACCGGCTGGCAAGAGCTCCTGGATATGGGCGCCCGCAAGGAATGGTTGTCTGGTCGCGGACCGGTGATCGGCTGCATGGCCGTCTACCGGGACTTTTACAGCTACGCTGGCGGCGTCTACCGCCACACGACTGGGGATCTGGCAGGCTACCACGCCATCGGCGTGGTCGGGTTTTCGGAGAACGAGCAGGCCTGGATCTGCAAGAACAGCTGGGGGCCGGGCTGGGGGGATGGGGGCTGGTTCAAGATCGGCTACGGAGAGTGCATGATCGATAGCCAGTTCGCGATGTATGGCATCGACGGCGTGAGCCTGCCCAGTCCTGAACCAGAACCGCCGACACCACCCACTCCGCCGACACCAGAGCCGGGCTGCAACCTGCTGCAACGCTTGCTCCAGGCGCTGCAGGGCTCCTGAGAGGAACAGGATAGAGGCAGTACCTATGGAACGATTCGAAGACCCAAAGCGGACCATCCACGTCCCGGCCGACGAGACGTTCGCCGTCGCCCTTTCGTCCAATCTGACGAGCGGCTATACCTGGGAACTCGATGTGGACTCCTCACGTTTGGAAGTGATCGGCGAGACCTATGAGGCCGATACCCGGGCCGTGGGCGCCAGTGGCAAACAGGTGTTCCGCTTACGCGCCCGGAGCCGTGGTGAGACAAGGATCGTCTGCAAGTACCACCGCCCCTGGGAGGACAAACCGCGCGATCAGCGCGAATTGCGTGTGGTGGCGGAGTAGCGCTTCCAGAGGCAGTCTCAGAGGCGGGGGAGGAAAGCGTCGCCTGCCTCGATCGGGTCACACCCAAGGATTTGCAGGAGATAGCACAGGCCGGGCGGCTTGCTCGCCCGGCCTGTGCCTTAACCGGCTCTATTCTAGCTCGTGCGACTCTGGGCAATGCGCTTTGTAGCCAATCCTAGCGAGCCCAGGATGACGTGGGCTCAGGTTGTCTCGCTCAGGATGGTCTCACGGGCCTGGAGGGGCGTGGGCTCCAAGACCTGGAGCGTGGTGACCCGGCTCCGCAGCCGGGGCAGGGCCTCCGCCAGGTAGATCCGGGCCAACTCCTGCTTGCGGGCGGTTGCGTCCGCGTCGCGCAACACGAGCCAAGAAGTCAGGACATCCACAGCCAAGTCGGCCAGGTCGACAGCATAGTAGTCGAGCAGCGCCCTATCATCCTGCTCCTTCAGATGATCGATTGAGCGGTTGAGGAGAGCGGTGGCTTCCTCCACATCGTGGCGGAGTCCATCGAGTTGCCGTCCAGAATCCGAGGCGGCCCATGACTCGAGCAGTCCGTCCAGGGCGTGGCCCAACAGGGGGCCCGTTGCCGCTACCACCTGGAGCTGGCTCGTCCCCTCGTAGATGCTGGTCACACGAATGTCGCGATAGTGACGCTCGACGTTGAACTCGCGCATGTAGCCCGTGCCACCGTGCACCTGCATTGCCTGGTAGCAGACGCGGTTCCCCATCTCGGTGGCGTGGTACTTGGCCAGCGGCGTCAGGACCCCTGCCAGGCGATCGGCCTGCTTCAGGCGAGCCCGGCCCTCGCTGTCCAGCTCACCCCGCTCCTTCAAGAGCTCATAGGCCTTTTTCAGGTCGACCCACCTGCCCGCCTCATACACCAGCGAGCGAGTCGCTTCGATCTGCGCGCGCATGGAAAGCAGCATGCGAGAGACGGCCGGGATGGTACCGATCGCCTGCCCGAACTGCGCCCGTTTGCAGGCGTAATCGTAGGCCTCACGGTAGGCGGCTTCGGCAATGCCCACCGCCTGGGCGGCCACGGCGATGCGGGCGCCGTTCATCATGGCCATGGCATAGCGGATCAGGCCAAAGCGGCGCTTGCCCACCAAACGAGCTGGTGTGTTGGAGAACTCCATCTCGCATGTTGGAGATGCGTGCAGTCCCATCTTGTTCTCAAGACGGCGGATCCGCACCGTCTCGTCCGCCTCGACCTCGAACAGGGAGAGGCCACGGGCATCCGTCGAGCCATCCTCCGAGCGGGCCAGCACAAGCAATACATCGGCGTTGCCGTTGGTGATGAACCGCTTGACGCCGTTCAGCCGCCAGGTGTCCGCCGCCTGATCATAGGTCGCCCGGGTCTGTACCGCGCCCAGGTCCGAACCGGCATCCGGCTCGGTGAGGACCATGGCGCCTGTGACATCTCCCCGTGCAAAGCGCGGTAGAATGCGGCCTTTCATCTCCTCATCGCCATACTCGGCGATGGTCGCCGAGATCTCCTGTAGGCCAAAAATGGACATCAATGCCGGGTCGGCCCGCGAGATGATCTCGATCATCATCTGCAAGAGGGTGCCCGGCAGGTTGAGGCCCCCGTACTGCCAGGGCAATAGGGCCCCCATGAGACCGGCCTGCCGCAGTAACTCGAGCCCTTCCTGGGTTGTAGCCGCATACCGGACGCGGCCATTCTCCAGGTGGACCCCCTCCTCATCCCCTTCAGCGGCCCGAGGCGCGATGCGGTTGGCGCAGATGTCGCCCAGCACCTCAAGCGTCAGCCGGTAGTTGTCCTTGGCATCGGCATAGTTGCGCGGGGCCCCCGCGTGTTTCTCATGATGGCGATAGCCATCCTCCAGGATAGCTACTGCCTCTTCTAGGTCCAGCCGTTCGAGATGGTACTGGAGGTCGGCATTGTCACAGAAAAAGTTGGCCGTCATCATCCCTCCCCAAGGTCCCTGACGCCACGGTACGCTTCGATCATCCTGGGTATGACCTGCCTCAAGTCGCCGACGATCTTGTAATGGGCTACCTGAAAGATGGGCGCGTGAGGGTCAGTATTGATGGCGATGATCTTGTGGGACTGGTCCATACCTGCGCGGTGCTGGATGGCACCAGAGATACCGCAGGCTATGTAGAGCCGCGGCCGGACAGTCGTGCCCGTCTGCCCCACTTGGTGCTCGTGGGAGATGAACCCAGCATCTACAGCGGCGCGGGAGGCAGCCACCTGGCCGCCCAGCACGCGCGCCAGCTCAGAGATGAGCTGAAAGTTCTCGGCACTTCCCACACCAGCTCCGCCGGCCACGATGACTGACGCATTCTTCAGGTCCACGCTGGGCAGCCGGATCTCCCGCTTGAGCACCTGCAGCGCCGAGTGGGCCCCGTTGAAGGATGGCTCCACATGAAGAATAGTGCCCTGACGTGTTGCGTCGGGCTTGCTGAGGCTCATCACGCCTTCACGCACCGTCGCCATCTGGGGATGCATCTCCGGGTTGACGATGGTCGCGATCAAGTTGCCGCCAAAGGCCGGACGGATCTGGTACAGAAGATCGCGGTAGGTGCGTGCCTTTCGCTCAAAGTCACCGATCCTCAGGTCCGTGCAGTCGGCCGTCAGGCCCGCCCCCACAGCGCTGGCAATTCGCGGCGCCAGGTCACGCCCAATCGGCGTCGCGCCCAGAAGCAGGATGTAGGGCTTGCGCTCCCGGACCAGGTCAATGGCCACCTGAGCGTAGGGCAACGTCCGGTAGACCTCGAGTTCCGGATGATCCGCCAGGAAGACCAGGTCAGCACCGTGCTGGATGGCTTTCTCCGCCAGCTCGGCCATCCCATGGCCAAAGACCAGCGCACAGACCTTGCCATCCAATGTGTCTGCCAGGCCCCGCGCCTTGCCCAGTAGTTCCAGGCCGACCGGTGCGGCCTTTCCCTCCTCTTGTTCGACGAAAACCCAAACCTCTCGTTGTGCACCCATCATCTGCCCACCCTACAGAATATAGTCCTGGATCAGCTCCTGGACCATCCGTGCTAGCCCTTCTGTGCTCTCCTCGACCTCTTTGCTGTCGCTGGAGCCCAGGGCGACGAAATCCACATTCAGGACCTTGGTCGGTGATCCGGCAAGGCCAACCCGGCCATAGTCCGCCCCGACATCGGAAGCACTCCAGACCAGGATCTTCTGATCGCGCTCAGAAAGGTAGCGGTCCAAAGTCTCCTCCGATTCAAACTCGGGCCACTCTTGCAGCAGGCCGGGATACTCAAAGGGCGTCGCCGCCAGCTTGTAGGCCATCATCCGGCGCACGTTCGGTGGTCGGGCCACGTTTGCCGAGCCGACCACCGTCAGCAAACACGGCAAACTGCAACGAACGGTCTCCGTCCCCAGCGGAAGCGCGCGGCGGGCGACGATCTCACCCTCGCCAAGGGACAAGATCTCCTCGGCATAGGTGATCTGGGGCAGGCCCAGCTTCTCGGCGACCTGCGGGCCCACCTGGGCCGTGTCGCCGTCGATGGCCTGCCGCCCGCAGAAGACCAGGTCCCAAGCTTCCACGCGCTCTGCGATGGCCTCAACAGCGCACTTGAGCACATACGACGTCGCCAGCGTGTCAGAGCCCGCCGTCTTGCGGTCTGTCAACAGGATGACGCGATCCGCCCCCCGGTACAGCGCTTCACGCAGCACCTCCGCGGCGCGCGGCGGTCCCATGGTCAGCACCGTGACCCGCCCACCATACGCTTCCTTGACCCTGAGAGCCATCTCGAGCGCGTTTAGATCTTCTGGATTAAAGACAGCGGGCAGGGCAGCCCGGTTGATCGTACCGTCTTCTTTCATGGCCTGGCCCGTGATGTTGGCTGTATCAGGCACCTGCTTCACCAACACCACGCTATGATAAGGCATCGCTTCCTCCTGGCAAATTTCGAAGGGGGCAGGACCAAGAACCTTCGGAGACGCGGCAAAGGCTCCGAGCCAAAAAGGCCGTCCGCCGGCTCAACTCTGCCGTGGCGGATCGCCACCGGCCAACATACCTGCGCTTCGCCGTATCGTCGACTCGGCTTCGGAAATGATGCGTGCGATCAGTTCCGCTACCGGCACCACGTCGTCTACCAGGCCGGCCGATTGACCGGCCATCACTGAGCCCTGCTGCACGTCTCCATCGACGATCGCAGCTCGCAGGGTTCCCGCCCCATACTCTATGAACTCTTCCTCAGAGCAGCCATTGCGCTCCAACTCCTCAAACCTGCGGACGAAGGGACCTTTGATGGAGCGAACCGGATGTCCAAAGGTCGAACCGGTGATCATGGTTGCCCGATCGTGGGCCCGCACAATCTTCTGCTTATAGTTCTCGTGGGCCTGGCACTCTGTAGTACAGATAAAGCGCGTGCCCATCTGTACCCCGGCAGCGCCTAGCGCCAACGCCGCGGCCAAACCCCGGCCATCGGCGAAACCGCCAGCCGCAATCACCGGGATCTCGACCGCGTCGACCACCTGGGGCACGAGCGGCACGGTGGCAACGTCACCGATATGCCCCCCAGACTCCATACCCTCTGCGATCAGGGCATCTAGGCCTTGGCGCGCCAGCCGGCGGGCTAGGGCCACAGAAGCCACCACGGGGATGACCACAATCCCCGCGCGCTGCAGCGGTGCTAGATACGGCCCGACGTTGCCGCCGCCCACGGTCACCACAGAGACCCTTTCCTCGACAAAGACCTCAAGCCGCTCCTCAACGCCGGGCGCAAAGAGGGGCACGTTGGCCCCAAAGGGCTTGCCCGTCATATCTCGTGCCCGTCGCAGCTCTGCACGCACAGCCTCAGCCGGCAGGTTGCCCGCGCCCACCACGCCCAGGCCACCGGCGTTTGAGACGGCGGCGGCCAACTCGGCAGTGGCGGCCCAGGCCATACCTCCCTGGATGATGGGATGCTCGATCTCGAGCAAGTCGCATAACGGCGTCCGGATCATCTGCTCCCCTTCTTGCAGAGACAGCCACTCCTATCCCACAATAGAACACGGCATGCCTTCCGAAGTTACGCCCGCTCTGTGCGTATCCTTTGCTCCATTCCTGTGTTTTACCTACCAGGATCGGCTGAGTCGATGTCAAGTTCTGCGAGGGGGTAGCATGCGCAAGAGAGTGGTTATCACAGGTATGGGGGCAGTCACCCCCGTCGGCAACGATGTGGACACCTTTTGGACGAGTTTAATCGGTGGCCGCTCGGGTGTGGCGCCTATCACCGCCTACGACGCCTCCGAACAGGCCGTCCGCATTGCCGGCGAGGTCAAGGACTTTGACCCGGAAGCATTGCTGGGCCACAAACAGGCCAGGCGCACAGATCGCTTCACCCAACTGATCCTGGTCGCCGCCGAACAAGCGGTCAGCGATGCCCGCCTGTCGTTCGGCCAGAACGGGAGCAATCGAAACGCCGGCGTTCTGATCGGCACAGGGATTGGCGGCATCGGCACACTGTTAGATGCCTACGACACCCTGCACACCCGCGGCCCAAGGCGGGTCAGCGCTCTGATGGCACCGATGATGATGCCCAACGCCGGAGCCGGGCAGGTCGCTATCAGGTACGGGCTGCACGGGCCCGCCCTCTCGCTGGCCTCTGCCTGTGCGACTGGCAGCAATGCCCTCGGCGAAGGCGCCGACTACATCCGGCGGGGGAGAGCTGAGGTCATGATCTGCGGGGGTGGCGAGTCGGTTGTGCACCCCCTTACCCTGGCTGCCTTTGCCAACATGGGCGCCGTGTCACAGCGCAACGAGGAACCCGAGCGTGCCAGCCGGCCGTTTGACGCCGAACGGGATGGCTTTGTGATGGGAGAAGGTGCAGGCGTCCTTGTCTTGGAGAGTTTGGAGCACGCCCAGCAACGAGGTGCCCGGATCTATGCCGAGCTGGCCGGCTACGGCTGTAGCTCTGACGCCTTCCACATTACGGCGCCGGATGAGGATGGGACTGGGGCGGCCCTCTCCATGCAGGCCGCCCTGGAAGACGGCGGCCTGCCGCCGGCAGAGATCGACTACATCAACGCCCACGGGACCAGCACACCCCTCAACGACCCCATTGAAACACAGGCCATTCACACCGTGTTCGGCGAATACGCGCTCAAGATCCCGGTCAGCTCGACAAAGTCGATGACGGGCCACTTGATGGGGGCCGCGGGCGCCATTGAGGCCGTCGCCTGCATAAAGACGCTGGAAACAGGGACGGTCCACCCCACCATCAACTACGAGACACCCGATCCCACCTGTGACCTGGACTATGTGCCGAACCAGGCACGCGAAATCCATCCTCGCACCGCCCTCTCGAACTCCTTTGGGTTTGGAGGCCACAATGCCACGTTGATCTTCCGCCTCTGGGAAGGATGAATGGATTGGCGACAGAGAAGGTAGCGAACGGCAGCCGGGCCCACATTGTCGGCTGGGGCATGGCTGTGCCTGAACGGGTGTTGGACAATCACGGTTTATCGGCCCTGGTCGATACGTCGGACGAATGGATCCGCCAACGAACCGGCATCGTTGAGCGCCACATTGCCGGCGACGGCGAGACCACCCTCTCGCTGTCCTTGCGCGCCGCCCAGTCGGCGCTGGAGGTAGCCAACCTCGATCCGGCGCAGCTGGACCTGGTCGTCGTCGCGACGGTCACCCCAGACTATGCCTTTCCTGCCACAGCCTGTCTGCTGCAGGACGCCCTGGGTGCGGAACACGCAGCGGCCTTTGACCTCTCGGCAGGCTGTTCCGGCTTTGTTTATGGCCTGAGCGTGGCGGCCGACTTGATCGCTGCGGGGAACTACCGGCACTGCCTGGTGGTCGGCGCAGAGACGCTGTCGCGCATCACCGACTGGAGCGACCGCAATACCTGTGTCCTCTTTGGCGATGGAGCGGGCGCCGTCATCCTTGAGGCCAACGGCGCGTCGGGCGGCATCCTCTCTTCGGTTCTTGGCGCCGATGGCTCAGGCAAGGACCTGCTGATTCTGCCGGCAGGGGGCAGCGCCCAGCCTGCCAGCGCAGAGACGGTGCAGGCCCGGCAGCACACCGTTCAGATGGACGGTCGCCAGGTCTTTCGTTTCGCCACCCGGATCATGCCCGATGCCTCGCGGCAGGTGCTCTCACAGGCAGGCCTGGCTGTTGAAGACGTCAGCCTGATCATACCCCACCAGGCCAACGACCGCATCCTGCAGTCAGCGGCCCGAAGCCTTGGGATCGAGGAGACGCGCATCTATTCCAACCTGTCGCGCTACGGCAACACCTCCTCAGCTTCCATCCCCATGGCCCTCTGCGAGGCCATTGAGCAGGATCTTGTCAAGCGCGATGACATCTTGTTGCTCACCGGGTTCGGAGCAGGGTTGACCTGGGCCGCCATGGTGCTGCGCTGGAGCCTGCCCCTGCCCGTGCCGGTTCCTCCGCGACGCATGACCTTCTGGCGCAACCTGCGATATCGTTGGGTGCAGCTGCGATCCCGCTGGCGGCGGTTCTGGCGGCGCGTGGATGCCCACCTGTTCCAGATCCTGTACGATGCTGAGGGCAGAAGAAAACGGGGGAAGGGTGACTAGCGCTGCGCTGGAGCACCTGCGCGAGCTGGAACTGCGAGCGCGAGAGGGCGGGGACGCCAAGCGGATCGAGCGCCAGCATGCCAGGGGCAAGTGCACCGCTCCGGAACGCCTGGAGCGCCTCCTGGATCTGGGCACCTTCCACGAGTTGGACGCACTCGCCTCGAAGGATGGAGACGATACACTGGGCGACGGCGTTGTCACAGGATACGGTCAGATAGAGGGGCGCCAAGTGCGTGTCTTTGGCCAGGACTTTACGGTGCTGGGCGGTTCGGTAGGGACCGTCCATGGTCGAAAGGTCTGCAAAGTCACGGAAAGGATATCTGCTTTTCGTCGACGAGGACCAAGACGCCTACGAGGTCGAGATCCAGGGTCGCAGCTACTCCGTCAGCGTGGAGGAGGATCAGCCAAGGCTGGCATTCAACCATGTCCGGATCGCGTCCCACAGACTACTGCCGACCCCCATCCAGGCGCCACTGGCAGGCCACCTCCTCCATCTGCTGGTCGCGGAAGGCGAAAAGGTCGAGGCGGGGCAAATCGTCGCTATGGTGGAATCAATGAAAATGCAAATGCCCGTGAGGACCCCTCTGACTGGTGAGGTGATCTCCGTCAACGGACCGGCGGACCGTGACGTCAACCGCGAAGACCTCGTAACGGTCTATCCATCGTAACCAAGGACAATGTCTTTCGCCAGATCGGTGCGCTTGACGCCCCCTCCAAACTGAAGTAGAATCCAGAGGCCGTTGATGGCGATCCCTTGGGGGGAGGCGAGCATGCGACCATCCATCATCGTCCACGGAGGGGCGGGCGACATTCCGGATGAGCTTCGGGAGGCCCATCGCGCCGGATGCCGGCACGCAGCTATAGGTGGCTGGGCGGTGCTGGCGGCAGGGGGATCGGCGATGGACGCCGTCGAAGCGGCCATCGTCGTCATGGAGGACGATGAAACCTTCGACGCCGGGCGGGGCGCCTTCCTCAACGCCGATGGCCAGGTAGAACTCGATGCCGGGTTCATGGACGGCGGTGAACTGCAGGTCGGGGCTGTGGCCAGCGTCCAGTTCATCCAAAACCCCATCCGCTTGGCCCGGGCAGTCATGGAAAAGAGCGAGCACGTGCTGCTGGTTGCCCAGGGTGCCCAGCGCTTTGCCCATAAAATGGGATTCCCCATATGCAACCTCACCGATCTGGCCGTCCCGCGCGAATTTGAACGATGGCAGAAACTTCTGTATGACCGGACCTACTCTGCCCGCAAGTCGTTCGCCCGCGCCTCTGACACGGTGGGATGCGTGGCCCTGGACGAGGCCGGACACATCGCGGCTGGTACCTCCACCGGCGGCGTGCCGAACAAGATGCCCGGGCGGGTCGGCGATGTGCCGATGGTTGGCTGTGGGTTCTATGCCGACGACCAGTACGGCGGCGCTTCGACCACCGGCTGGGGTGAGAGCATCGCCAAGGTGTTGCTCGCGCGCTTAGCGCTGCATCACCTGGAACAGCTCGGCGATCCCCAGGCTGCTGCCCAGGCGGCCATCGCCATCCTCGAGGAGAAGGTGAATGGGCTGGGCGGGGTCATTGTCTTGGCACCCGACGGCCGCCCAGGATGGCACTGCAACACCCCCTGGATGGCCCTTGCCTTCCAGACCGCAGGGATGCCCGAACCCACCGTGGCTCTGTAGCCAGGATTGTCGCTCACGGTGATCTGTGCTATAATTCGACCGAAGCGAGCCGTTAGAGATCCCATTTTCGCAACCTGAAAGCCGAGGAGGGTTTTGCCCATGGCAAGAATGCCCGATGGAAGAGCGCTTCCTGGCAAGCTTTTCATCGTCGAAGGCATCGACGGCTCAGGAAAGAGCACCCAGCTTGACCTCCTTCGGAAGTGGCTGATCGGCCAGGGATACTGCGTCGCCTTCAGTGAGTGGAATTCGTCGCCTCTCGTCAAGGCCACAACCAAGAAGGGCAAAAAGAAGCAAATCCTGACCCCGGCCTCTTTCAGCCTCATCCACGCCGCCGATCTGGCCGACCGCATGGAGCGCCAGATCTTGCCAGCCCTCAAGGCCGGCGCCATCGTCCTCGCCGATCGCTACATCTATACCGCGTTTGGCCGCGATGTAGCACGGGGGGTATCACCCTCGTGGGTGCGCAAGGTCTACGCCTTCGCGGTGCAACCGACGGTGGCCTTCTACTTTCGCGTGCCGCTGGAAGAATCGCTCCGGCGCATCCTGAGCGGACGTCCCACGCTCAAGTTCTACGAGGCTGGCATGGACATCGGCCTCAGCGATGACCCTTACGAGAGTTTTTCCCTGTTCCAGGGGCGGATCCTCGACGAATACGAGAAGATGGTGGACGAATTCGAACTGACCGTCATCGATGCCACGAAATCGCTGGTGGAACAGCAGGAACTCGTGCGGGAGACGGTGGGGCCCCTCGTAAAAGGGGCTCTCCGTGCAGAGCCCAGCGCCTGGCGCGAGGTGCTGGCTGCTGAAAGCGTCTACGGCCGGTATCTGGACGAAGTGCTGCCAGAAAGGGGCGACCTGTGACGGAAATCCGATTCTACGGGGAAGGCCTGGCTGGGTTTACCCGGACGAGCCCGCTCCCGGGCCGGCTGATCGTACTAGAGGGTACCGATGGCGTGGGGCGGTCCACACAGATCGCTCTGCTTCGCGAATGGGTAGAGAGCCTGGGCTATGCGGTACAGTCCACTGGCATGAAGCGATCCGAGCTGGCTGGCAAGGGGATCAAGGAAGCCATGCAAGGGCACACCTTGGGGTTACTGACGACCAACCTCTTTTACGCCACTGACATGGTGGATCGCTTGGAGAAGGTCATCCTCCCCGCGCTACGCGCTGGCTTTGTGGTGCTGACGGACCGGTACATCTACTCGATTATTGCCCGCGCCATGGTACGTGGCGTGGATCCAACCTGGATCCGCGATGTATTTGCCTTTGCCCTGGTCCCCGATGCGGTGCTCTACCTCCACGCGGACCTGCCTCACCTCATCCCCCGGGTTCTGAATGCACGAGGATTTGATTACTGGGAATCAGGGATGGACTTCTTACCTCACCGTGACTACTACGAGGCCTTTGTCGAGTACCAGAGCCGCCTGTTGGCCCAGTTCGATGCCATGTCGGAAGCCTATGATTTCTGCCCGATCGACGCAACCCGCAGCATTCGCGAGGTATTCCAGGATCTCAAGACAGAGATCGAGCATACCCTCGCCGACATGAAACCGGTGGCACCCGCGATAGCAGAGATGGAACTGGCCGAAGCCAAGGCAGAGAGCAAAGTCGGCGTCCGGGGAGATGGAGGCAGGGCAGGATCGGGCCAGGGCTGAACGTGCGGTTGAGAGGCTGCGGAACGTGGAAGCGGCCTATGCTTGGCTGCCCTCCTGTTTTGTGGTAGAATAGCCAATGTGTCCGGGATACCGAGCTTTTGGTCATGATGAACCGGTAGGGATGGGTCCGTCCCGATATGACCCCTTCCTCGGACCGCACCTCCAGACCTGCGATCCATCCGAACCGGCACCGCTAGAGTGTGAATCGGCTGTGAGCTAAGATGAGTGTTGTGGATCAAGTCAAGGATCGCCTGGACATCGTCGAGGTGATCCAACCGTACGTGCCCCTCAAGAAAGCGGGGAGAAACTACAAGGGTCTGTGTCCTTTCCATGCGGAAAAGACGCCGTCTTTTGTTGTATTCCCCGAGACGGGCACGTGGCACTGTTTTGGCGCGTGCGGTACAGGCGGAGATATCTTCACCTTCCTCATGAAGAGGGAAAACCTCGATTTTGGCGAGGCGCTGCGCATCCTGGCCCAGAGGGCAGGCGTGGAGCTCGAGCCGGCCAGTCCCGAGGCTGCAGAGGCCGAGAAACGGCTGGACCTGCTGCGCGAGATCAACGGGGCGGCTGCGAGTTACTTCCATCACCTGTTGTTGAACAGTGATGAGGCCAGCCGGGCACGGGCCTACCTGGAGGTACGAGGGCTGGAATCCCAAACACTTGACCGTTTCCAGGTTGGCTATGCCCTTGACCAGTGGGACGGCTTACTGCGCTATCTGTCCAGCAAGGGATATCGCCCTCCAGACATGCATGAGGTCGGGCTAATCATCGAGCGTGAGGACGGCAGCGGGCATTACGACCGCTTCCGCGGCCGCATCATCTTCACCATTAAGGACTCGCGGGGCCGGGTCATCGGCTTTGGCGGGCGCGTCTTGGGGGATGGCCAGCCCAAGTACTTGAACTCGCCGCAGAGCCCGCTCTTTGACAAGAGCGCCGTTCTCTTTGGACTAGATCAGGCCCGGGCCGGTATCCGCACAGCAGGAGAAGCCGTCATCGTCGAAGGCTATATGGATGTGCTGATGGCCCATCAGCATGGGATCAACAACGTCGTGGCTCAAATGGGCACAGCACTCACTGAGGAGCAGCTAAAGCTTCTGAAGCGACTGACCCAACGCTTTGTCTTGGCCCTGGACTCCGACGTGGCCGGCGACCAGGCCACACTGCGCGGTCTGGATGTCGCCCGTCAGGTAATGGACCGCGAGGTCGTGCCGGTGCCCACGCCACGAGGGCTGATCCGCTTTGAAGAGCGGCTGGCCGCTGACATCCGAATCGTCTCGCTGCCACCGGGCCGCGATCCGGACGAAGTCATCCGCGAGAGCACTTCTCACTGGGCAGAGCTAATCGCCAGCGCCAAGCCCATTATGGACTACTATTTTGATGCGCTCACCGCCGACCTCGAGCTCTCCGCCGCCAAAGGGAAAACTGAGGCCGTCCGCAGGCTGGGGCCCCTGTTGGCAGAGATGAGCGACCGAGTGCAGCGGACACACTACCTGCAGCTGTTGGCCCGCATGGTCCAGGTGGACGAGCGTTCTCTGTGGCAGCAGATCAAACAGGGCTCCGGCGGCAGGCGTCCCGGTCGTCCTGAGCGCCCCAGCCAGCCTATAGAGTCCCAAGAGAAGGTGGTCCTCGATCTGGAGGCACACTGTCTCTCCTTTGCCCTGAACCATCCGCAGTTGATGGACCATGTGGATGCAGCCTTGCATGCGAATGAAGAAGCGCCCCTGACAGGGGAGGACATGAGCCGGCCCGAGGATCGCGTCATCTTGAACACCTGGCGGCAGTGGCTTGCGGAGGGTGGCTCTCTAGATCCGCGTGCAGAGTTCTACGATCATCTTGACAGTAGCCTGCAACAGCGCGTCATGGCTCTGGTCGAAGCCCAGGAGAAACGTCCCAAGGTTGCCGATGAACTCCTGCGTAACGATCTACTGGATGTGGTGACGCGGCTGCGCCTTCGCAATCTTCGGCGCCAGATCTATGAGATGCGCTTCCTGTTGGATGATCCCGAGGACGATGGGGCAGTTGCCACCTACGGCCTGTTGATCACAAAGACGGTGGGACGCATTGGGCGCCTACAGCGGGCATTGAACGAGCGTTCGATCTCGGGGCGCAGGCAACACAAGGACGCCACCGTACGCGTGCCCCTTGGCGAGGAATAGAGGTTGCCAGCTGAGGCCTGAAGCGTTGGGCAGACGAGGCCCCCGGCGATAAGAAACCAGAGGATATGTGACAGAGGATATGACCGACAACTTGTCCGAATCACAGCGGGAAGGACAAACGACAACCTTGGATGATGGCGACGAGGTCCAGGAACCCAAGGCGGGCGCCCAGCTGCGCAGCCTCTTCCTTGACCTGGACATCGCCCGGCTCGAGACCGACGACGAAGAAGAACCGCAATTGCACGACCTGCGCGCCATTGAAGAGGAGTTGGAGGAAGAGGAAGAGGAGGAACCGCTTAGCGATCTGAATCTGAGCTTCGATCCCAGCAGCGACCCGGTCCGGATGTATCTCCGAGAGATTGGCAAGGTCGCTCTCCTGACGGCGGAAGAGGAAGTCACTCTTGCCCAGGCCATCCTCCATGGCGACGAGGCTCGGGAGAAACTCGCCAAGAACGGTTCTCTCTCCTCAGAAGAGACGGACAAGCTGGAGGCCCTTGTCTACCAGGGCAACCAGGCACGCAGACATTTG
>Ga0316577_10000290_pt1 | contig 18214 bp, 15 predicted proteins | sample S5NA_FD_203073 | JGI IMG/M metagenome (GOLD analysis project Ga0316577, IMG submission 203073) | Rhizosphere microbial communities from salt marsh grasses in Alabama, United States - S5-7_050615r2r1 | ecosystem: Host-associated > Plants > Roots > Rhizosphere | place: USA: Alabama | collected... | reverse complement strand
TGAGACTGGCCCCCCGCTGAAACCAATGTAGAGGGGGCTGGTAGGCAGGGAACGCGAGGACCCGTCTCAGGACCAGGCGCAGCACCATGAGGATGAGCACCAGGATCCCGAAGGTCTTGTGGTAGGTATACAGCTGATTGGTCATCTCGATCCCCACCAGGTCCTTGACGCCGTCGAAACCCAGCGTTCCCAGCAGCGAGCCGATGACGATCAAAGCCAGCACCAGGATCACGATCAGCCAGTGCAACAGGCGCTGGACCAGGCTGTAGCGAAGCATCTCCATGTCGGCCTCCAAAAGGTGTCGATAAGGTCGCGCACGTCTCGATCGGTCGGATGACGAAGCCCGTGGCGGCGCAACTCAGGACGCCGGCTGCAACCCGGCGGCCGGCGGGCCTGATCGCAGAGGTGTGGCCCGAACCACCCGTAGCCGTCCCGGCCGGCGGAGTGCGACACCGTCGATGATAAGGGGGTGGGCCGCGGGGCGACGAGGCCGAGGTCGGGTGACGTCTTGTGCCCGTCCCACGGTCTGGGAGACTGTCGGACTTGAGGCCGATCGACTGCGCCGGCGGGAGAGCGGCCTATACCCCCCGGTGTCTCGTCACACAGACCCGCTGTGCGTCTCACAACCGGTCGAATCGGACCTCGCTCTCCCACGCCCTCGCTTCGATCCCCTCAGTCCGACAGGCTCCCAGCAGACCAGATCAGCCCGCGCGTCGCGCCACCCGCGGTACGGGTTCCGCCGGAGCAGCATCCTGAGCGCGATCGAACGCCGTTGAGCTGAGCCACCGCACAGACTCCGCCCAGTCCCGGCCTTTCAATGCGGGCCACCGAGCTGGGTCGGTCAAGCCGTGTAGTTCGCCGCGACGAACCCCCAGTTGACCTTGTCCCAGATCGCTTCGAGATACCTCGGACGGGCGTTGCGATAATCGATGTAGTAGGCGTGCTCCCAGACGTCGATGGTGAGGAGCGGAGTCTTGCCCTCGGTGAGAGGGGTGCCGGCGTTGGAGGTGTTCGCGATGTCGATCGACCCATCCGCAGTCTTCACAAGCCAGGTCCAGCCCGACCCGAAGTTGGTTGCGGCGGCCTGCGAGAATTGTTTCTTGAGCTCATCGAAGGAGCCAAACTTGGCGTTGATGGCGTCGGCTAGCGCACCGGTCGGCGCCCCGCCGCCGCTCGGGCTGAGGCAGTTCCAGTAGAATGTGTGGTTCCAGACCTGAGCCGCGTTGTTGAACACCCCCCCGGACGATTTCATGATGATGTCTTCGAGGCTCATGGACTCGAACTCGGTTCCGGGGATCAGGTTGTTGAGGTTGTTGACGTAGGTCTGGTGATGCTTGCCGTAGTGGTACTCAATGGTCTCGGCGGAGATGACAGGCTCCAAGGCATCCTTTTCGAACGGCAATGCGGGTAGCTCGTGAACCATCGTGAGGCCTCCGATCTGGTGTGGACTGGAATCTTCTACACAAAGGGCAAGATTGGCCCGCGTTCAGGTATCTCAAGCCGATCGCGGGCCAACATCGGGGGCGGTGAGGGACATTTCCCTGCGGCCGCGGCCTTCGGTGAGTCGCGACGCCAACCCGGCGGTTGACCATGAGCGGATCCGTGACGAGTGGATCTTTGACGGCGCCCGGCGGGCGCCGGGGGCTGAGTTTGGCAATGAACGCAATCGAGCTGGGCCTCTTTGCCAGCCGCCTCCAGGCCGTCTGTGAGGAGATGGGGCTCGTCCTGCGCCGGGCCGCCTTCTCGACGAACATCCGCGATCGGCTCGATTTCTCCTGCGCGGTCTTCGATCGCGGCGGACATCTCAGCGCCCAGGCGGCGCACATACCGGTCCATTTGGGCAGCATGGCCTATGCCATGGCGGATATCGTGAGCGCCTGCGAATGGGCCGAAGGCGACATGGTGGTGCTCAACGACCCATTCCTCGGGGGGACCCATCTCCCGGACGTCACCCTCATCGCACCGCTCTTCGCGGGCGGGCGTGTGATCGCCTTTCTGGCCAATCGCGCTCATCATGCCGACATCGGCGCCATTGCACCGGGCTCGATGCCGGTCTCACGTACGCTTGACGAGGAGGGCCTGGTGCTTGCGCCCAGCCTTCTGATCCGCCGGGGCCACCTCGACCAGGCCCAACTGGGGCGTATCCTCGACGCGACACGCAATCCGGATGACGCTCGCGGTGACTTCTTGGCCCAGATCAGCTCGAATCGGGCCGGACAATCGCGTCTGGGAGGCTTGATCGAGGCCCTCGGCCCGTCTGCCTTCGAGGCGGCGATCCAGGATCTCAACGCTTACGGCGAACGACTTGCCCGTGTCGCCCTGCGGCAGATCCCGCCCGGGATCTATCGCTTCGAGGATGTCATGGACGATGACGGTCAGGGGACCGAGGCGATCCCCATCCGGGTCGCCATCGAGGCTTCACCAGAGCGGATCCACGTCGACTTCGCCGGCACGGCACACCAGGTGCCGGGCAACATCAACTGCCCGCTCTCCGTTGCTGCCGCGGCGGTGCTCTATGCCTTTCGCTGCCTGATGCCGCCCCAGACGCCGGCCTGCGCCGGAACCTTTCGTTCGATCAGCATCGCGGCCCCTGCCGGCAGCCTGCTCAATGCGCGGCGCCCCGCAGCAGTGGCCGCGGGCAATGTCGAGACCAGCACCCGGGTCGTGGATGTCGTCACGGGCGCGCTCGGCCGAGCGATCCCCGACCTGATTCCGGCCGCCAGCCAAGGTAGCATGAATAATCTCGCGCTCGGCAGCACCGAACGCGGCGCATTCTGGGACTACTATGAGACCATTGGGGGCGGAATGGGTGCGGGCAGCGTCGGCGGGGGGTGGTCCGGCGTCCATACGCACATGACCAACACGCTCAATACGCCGATCGAGGTCCTGGAGGCGCGGTATCCGGTGCGGGTGCAGCGCTACGCTTTGCGCCGGGGGTCTGGGGGCGACGGCGTTCGCCGGGGCGGAGATGGCTTGGTCCGCGAGCTCACCTTCCTCGCGCCGGCCGACGTCACACTCCTGACCGAGCGTCGGCGCTTCGACCCCTGGGGAATGGCAGGCGGCGGCCCGGGCGCGCGTGGTTGCAACACATTGAATGAGAGAGATCTCCCCCCAAAAATCAGCGTCCGAGTGGGGCCAGGGGATCGCCTGACGATCGAGACGCCGGGAGGCGGTGGCTGGGGAGCGGAGGCCGCGACAGACGCCTGAGCCGATCTGTCCATCCCCATGTCTGACGCCGAGTGCAGGCGAAGGATCTTCACCATCCTCAAGGGCTTGAGCGCGCGCGGATGCGTCTGGCCCCTTGAGTTCATCCATTCGACCGGGTCGACCCTGTAGGAGAGCGCTCAAATGTGCGGCATCTGCGGTGAATTGCGGCTCGACGGGGCGCCGGTCGACCTGGCGGCGATCCAGGCGATGATGGGCGAGCTGGTCCGGCGCGGTCCGGACCATGGCGGAAGCTACAGCGACGGGGCGCTCGGCTTCGGACACCGGCGGCTCTCCATCATCGACCTCTCTGTACGCTCCAACCAGCCCATGGTCGATGCCGAGTTGGGACTCGCCTTGGTCTTCAACGGGACGATCTACAACTACCGCGCCCTGCGTCGCGAGCTGGAGGAGCGGGGTTATCGTTTCTTCTCAAACGGGGACAGCGAGGTGATCCTGAAGGCCTGGCATGCCTGGGGTACCGACTGCTGCGCGCATCTGCACGGGATGTTCGCCTTCGCAGTCTGGGACGCCAATCAACAGGCGCTCTTTCTCGCCCGGGACCGTTTCGGGATCAAGCCGCTCTATTGGTCAGACCAAGGCTCGACGCTGCGTTTCGCGTCGAGTACCCAGGCACTCATGGCATGCGGCGGGGTGGACACCACGATCGATCCGGTCGCTTTGCACCACCTGTTCACCCTGCATGCCGTGGTCCCGGCGCCGCGCACCGTCTTGCGCGGAATCCGCAAGCTCGCCCCAGGACACTGGCTGCGCATCGATGCCCGAGGCGCGCGGTCGGAGGCAGCCTTTTGGCGCCTGTCGGCGACACGCCCGGCGCAGACGCGGAGCGAGCCGGAGTGGCTGGAGGCGATCCACGAGGCGCTGCGCCATGCGGTGAGGATCCGCAGCGAGGTGGCAGACGTCCCGGTGGGGGTGCTCCTCTCCGGCGGTCTGGATTCAAGCCTGCTGGTTGCACTCCTTGCCGAGGCGGGGGTGGCGGACCTTCGGACCTTCTCCGTCGGGTTTGAAGATACCCCGGAAGAAGCGGGGAGTGAGTTCCAGTACTCCGATCTCGTCGTCGCCCGTTATGGCACGCGGCATCGGCGGTTGCGAGTCCCGAACGCGCGGGTCCTGGAGCGGTTGCCGGAGGCGATCGATGCGATGACCGAGCCGATGTTCGGCCAGGACGCCGTGGCCTTCTATCTGCTGGCCGAGCAGGTCTCGAAGGAGGTCAAGGTTGTGCAGTCGGGTCAAGGCGCGGACGAGGTCTTCGGGGGCTATTTCTGGTATCCGCGCATCGCGGCGGAGCGCGAGGGGTCGCCGCTCGAGCGGTTCCGCAGGCACTATTTCGACCGCGATCATGACGAGTACCTGCGTATGGTCAACGACGCCTACGCCTGCGAGGACCACACCTCGGCACTGATTGGCGCCCGACTGGCCGAGCCCGATGCCGACGAGCTCATGGACGCCGTCCTACGGCTAGACGTGACCACGCTGATCGTCGACGACCCGGTCAAGCGGGTGGACAACATGACGATGGCCTGGGGGCTCGAGGCCCGGGTACCCTTTCTCGACCATGACCTGGTCGAGCTGGCCGCGAGCTGCCCGCCCGAGCTCAAGCTCCGGGATGGCGGCAAGTACCCGCTCAAGGCGATGGCGCGCGGACTGTTGCCTGACGCCGTCATCGATCGACCGAAAGGCTACTTTCCGATGCCGGCGCTAAAGTACGTCCGCGGTCCGTTCCTGGAGATGATGCGGGACGTGCTGGGATCACGCGCCTGCCGAGAACGCGGCCTCTATCGAAAGCCGTATCTCGACGAGTTGCTCGCCGCCCCGGACATGCACCACACCCGCATCCAAGGCAACAAGCTCTGGCACCTTGCGCTGCTCGAGCTCTGGCTGCAGCGCAACGTCGATTCGGCCTGTTGAAGGCCCGAGAGTCAGCCCAGGCAGAATGGCGGATGGACGGCCTCCGAGGGGACACCGCCGTCGACACTTGGGTCCGCTTGCGGGACGCTTGAAATGGCCACTCCCGTCCCGACAGTCTGCAGAGGTTAAATCGAACGGTCTGATGAGGTGAGCGATGGACGTGCTGGAGCGCATTGGCGAACAGGTCAAGAACAACCCAGTGGTGATCTATATGAAAGGCACCCCTCAGTTCCCCCAGTGTGGGTTTTCGATGAGGGCGGCTGCCGCCCTGCAGGAGTGCGGCGTCCCCTTTGCGTACGTCAACGTGCTGCAGGATCCGGAGATCTTCGAGAATCTCCCGCGCTACGCGGATTGGCCGACCTTTCCCCAGATCTACATCGACGGCGAGCTCATCGGCGGCTGCGACATCACGCTCGAGCTGCACGCCGGCGGCCAGCTCAAGCCGATGATGGAGGAGGCGGCCGCAAAGCGTGGGACGCAGGCCGGCTGAGCGTCGGCGCCGCGCGACCTTTGTACGCCGGGGAGACGCCAGGGCCGGCCTGAGGGACGTCCCTTCAGGGTTGTGGGCCAGTCTCCCACGCACGAACGGGATCCAGCTCGCGCCACCGGTTCACGATGGTGCAAAACAGACGCGCCGTCTGCTCTGCGTCGTAGAGAGCGGAGTGCGCCTCACTTGTCTGCCACCCCAGACCCGCCTCTCGCGATGCGCGCGCCAAAACCGTCTGTCCAAACATCAGACCGGCGAGCGTCACGGTATCGAAGACGCTGAAAGAGTGGAACGGGTTGCGTTTGGAGCCCGTCCGCTCTACGGCCGCCTTGACGAAGCCCAGGTCGAAATGCGCATTGTGCCCCACCAGGATGGCCCGATTGCAACCAGTCGACTTCACGGCCTTTCGGATCGGTGTCAAGATGCGGCTCAAGGCGTCCGACTCGGACACGGCATCGCGAAAAGGGTGGTCGGGGTCGATGCGGTTGAAAGCCAGTGCGCTTGGATCAACTTCCGAGCCCACAAACGGCAGCACATGGCAGGCGATAGGAGACCCCGGCTCGAGTCGCCCGTCCGGCAGCATCCGGATGATGATGGCCGCGATTTCCAGGAGCGCGTGTCGCTGCGGATCGAAACCGCCCGTTTCGACGTCGACGACGACCGGCAGAAAACCCCGGAAGCGGGCCGCGATGCCCTCTCTGGTCTTTGGCTCCTGTTTCATCGCATCAGCATAAGTGGCACGAAGATGAATGCCAAACCCGGTCACTCCGATTGCAGCGATTCGGCTCACGCTTAGGACCCGCCAGCGGATTCGATCGCGCCGGCCACGACCCTGCGGAGACTCTGATTCTCACCGCGTGACGCGTCTGATGACCATCCGACATCTGCTTCTCGGCCTGATCGGCGCCTGCCTTGCGATCGGGGGTGCACCGTCCACCGCAGAGACATCCGAGGCGCACGCGATCCTTTACGAGATCCGCTCCGGGAGCGGGACCACCCCGTGTTTTCTGTTCGGAACCATCCATAGTGACGATCGGCGTGTCGTGGAGCTCCCGGAGCAGGTTCGCGAGGCCTTCGCTGCAAGTCCAGGCCTCGCCCTCGAGGTCGTTCCGGACGGCCCGGCGATCATCAAGGCGATGGTGACCATGGCCTATACCGACGGGCGGCTGCTGCGCGATACGCTCCCGCCGGACCTCTATCGGGAGGCGACCCTCGCCCTCGGCGATCTCGGGATGTCCGAGGAGGCCTTCAAAGATCTGAAACCCTGGGCCGTGGTGACACTGCTCAGCGCACCCCCGTCCGATACGGGTGAGTTCCTGGACATGCTCCTCTATCGGAACGCCGTTTCCGACGGCAAGCAGATCCGGGGCCTGGAGACCATGGCGGAGCAGCTCGCCGTCTTCGATGACCTCGCCGAGCCCGACCAGATCGCGCTGCTGCGCGAAACCCTGGCTGCCCGAGAACATCTGCCCGCGATCCTCGAAGGGCTGATCACCGCCTATCTCGAGCGCGACATGGCAGGACTGAAGGCGCTGAGCGAATCCTATCTCGCCGAAACCGATCCCGGGCTGGCAGGCCTCTTCCGGACAGTCGTGATCGACTCGCGCAACCATCGGATGGTCGAGCGCATGGCGCCACTGATCGCGCAGGGCGGCTGGTTTATTGCCGTCGGCGCATTGCACATGTCAGGTGAGCTGGGGGTGGTGGAGCTCCTGCGCCGCAAAGACTATCAGGTGTCGGCGGTCTTCTGAGCGTCTTGAGTCGACGTCGGCGCAGGCTGTGATAGGATTCGGCCCATCTGCTGCGAGAGACCTGCAACGCATGCCGGACCCTGATTCACGCGCCTGCCGGAGTCGGCCTTTGCTGGCAGCATTGGGGATACTGATGCTCACGGGCGGGTGCGCATCGGCGCCGAGTCGGATTACGGACCCCCGCGATCCGCTCGAGCCCTTCAATCGAGCCGTTTATCGGTTCAACACCGACTTCGACAAGGCATTCCTTAAGCCGGCTGCGAAAGGCTATCGCGCAATCACTCCGGATCCGGTGGAGCGCGGAATCACCAACTTCTTCGGCAACCTCGCCGACGTGACGTCGGCAATCAACAACGTCATGCAATTCAAGATGTCGCGTGCCGGCAGCGACGTCGGTCGACTCTTCATCAATTCCACCGTGGGGGTCCTGGGCTTCGTTGACGTCGCAACCAATGTCGGTCTGCCGAGCTACAAGGAAGACTTCGGTCAGACGCTCGGCTACTGGGGCCTGGACTCCGGCGCCTACCTGATGTTGCCGTTCCTGGGGCCTAGCAGCGTGCGCGACGCGTTCGGCGAGGCCGGGGATCTGTTCACCGATCCGCTGTTCAATCTCGACCCGGTGTTCAACCTCAAGAGCGACGGAGTTTACTGGGGTCTTGTCGGACTGCGGGCCATCGATCGCCGAGCCAACCTCCTGACCACGACCGAGATCCTCGAGGACGCAGCCATCGACCCCTATATTTTGTTGCGCGATGCGTACCTGCAGCGTCGTCACTACCGGGTGCACGACGGGAATCCGCCGGAGGGCGAAGAGGACTTCTGGGACGAGGTCGACTTCGATACCAATCCCGAACCACGCCGTTAGATGCAGCCGATCGGCCCGCGCCGATCCGCTGCGGCTCAGGCGCCCAGCCGCCACCCGACAGATTCGCTGGCACGCAGTGGCACCACCCGGCTCGCACCGAAGGGATAGGACGGCGGCACCGTCCAGGGCTCATGTCGCAGGCAAATAGTCCCGCGATTGCGGGGGAGCCCATAGAAATCCGCGCCGTAATGGCTGGCGAACCCCTCCAGACGATCCAGGGCTCCCGCCTGCTCGAACACCTCGGCATAGAGCTCGATGGCCGCGTGGGCACTGAAGGTCCCCGCGCAGCCGCAGGCGCTCTCCTTGTCGCCGATCGGGTGTGGGGCACTATCCGTACCCAGGAAGAACCTGGGGTGGCCGCTCGTGGCGGCCGAGACCAGGGCCAGGCGGTGCGGCTCGCGCTTGAGGACAGGCAAACAGTAGAGATGAGGTCGGATCCCGCCCGCCAGCATGGCATTGCGGTTGTAAAGCAGATGATGGGGCGTGACGGTCGCGGCCAGGGTCGGGGGTCCCCCGCGCACGAAATCCACCGCCTCCGCTGTCGTGACATGCTCGAACACGACCTTGAGTCCGGGAAATTCGCGCACGATCGGCTCAAGGCGCTCCTCGATGAAGCGCCGCTCGCGATCGAAGATATCGACCCGATCGTCCGTCACCTCCCCATGTACCAGGAGACGGAGGCCCTCACGCTGCATGGCCTCGAAGACGCGATAGCGTCCGGGCAGGTCGGTGACACCGCTCTCCGAGTTGGTGGTTGCACCCGCCGGATAGAGCTTGCAGCCTAAGACCTGTCCGCTTGCCCTGGCCGTGGCAATCTCCGCCGGCGTCGTCTCATCTGTGAGATAGAGGGTCATCAAGGGCTGGAACTCGCTGCCGGGCGGCAGCGCGTGGAGGATGCGCTCCCGATAGCGCAGCGCCATGGCGGTATTCACCACCGGCGGTTTCAGGTTCGGCATGACGATGGCCCGGGCGAAGCGCCGGACGGTGTGCCCGAGGGCATCCGCCAGAACGGCCCCATCGCGGAGATGCAGATGCCAGTCGTCCGGTCGGGCGATTCGGATCTCGGTGTCCGGGGTCATGTCGGAGGCATCAGTCCATCAACCGATAGCGCGCCCCGCAATAGGGACAGACGGCCTCACGGCTCGGCTCGTCTTCGATCGGCAGATAGACCCGCGGATGCATATTCCAGACGGGGGCATCGGGCAAAGGGCAGGAGAGTGGCAGATCCTTGCGGCTGACCTCGATCAACCCATGCTCGGCCCGCGTCTCAAGGGCGGCGTCTGACATCGACTCTTTCTCCATCGCGTTGGTTATCCGGGATTGGCGCTCGAGATCAAGCGCAATACCCCCGATCCCGGTTCAAGCCGCGTCATGCATAGGCACCAAGGCTTCGATGATCGCACAAACACACTTCAACGACTCACCGAGCGGTGCGGTGAACGCGGTCCGAAGCAGACCTTCCTCAGCTTCAAATCGCGTCTGCGGCTGCGCGGCAAGGCGGGATCGAGCTCGGGCGGAAACCCGTGGAGGTCGCACTGCACGGGCTTCATACCAGGGTCAGCCATTCGGGGTGGGCCGGAAGGCGACCATGGACCAGATCGAAGTAGAGACCTTGGAGCCGCTCGGTGATCGGGCCACGGGTCCCGCTGCCGATGGCGCGTCCGTCGACCTCGCGGATCGGCGTCACCTCCGCGGCCGTTCCGGTGAAAAAGGCTTCGTCGGCGATATAGACCTCATCCCGCGTGATCCGCTTTTCCACCACCTGGATCCCCAACTCATGCGCGAGGCTCATGACGGTGCGACGGGTGATGCCGTCGAGTGCCGAGGTCAGGTCCGGGGTGTAGAGCACACCGTTGCGCACGATGAAGACATTCTCGCCGCTGCCCTCCATCACATAGCCCGAGGCATCCAGCATCAGGGCCTCGTCATAGCCGTCGCGCAGGGCCTCCTGAAGGGCCATCATCGAGTTCATGTAGTTGCCGTTTGCCTTGGCCCGGCACATGGTGATGTTGACATGGTGACGGGTGAAGGACGAGACCCGGATCCGGATGCCCTTGGTCATGTTCTCCTCGCCCAGGTAGGCGCCCCACTCCCAGGCCGCGACGATGCAATGCACCTGCAGATTATCGGCACGCAGCCCCATGCCTTCGGGGCCGTAGAAGAACATCGGACGGATATAAGCCGAATCGAGGCGGTTCTCACGCACCGCGATGCGCTGGGCCTCGTCGATGGTCTCGCGATCGTAAGGCAGCTTCATCCCCAGGATATGGGCGGAATCGAAGAGCCGGTCGGTATGGTCGCGCAGGCGGAAGATCGCGGTGCCGCTGTCGGTCCGATAGGCGCGCACCCCCTCGAAGACGCCCATCCCGTAATGGAAGGTGTGAGTCAGTACATGTGTCTGGGCCTCCCGCCAGGGCACCATCTCGCCGTTGTGCCAGATCAGGCCATCACGGTCCGCCATCGTTGCCATGTCGTGCTCACTCCGGTTGCATCGGGACACACGGGCCCCGGTTCGATTCGAGAGACCATCCCGTCAGCGCGGCCGCTCGTCCATCAGCTCGCGCCATAGACACGCCACCCGCTCGCGCTCCGAGTGCAGCTCGTCATCCCCGACGGTCTTGGGTTGCTCCTGCAGGGCGCTGCGATGATAGGCAGCACGGAGTGCCTTATAGGCCGCGGTGAGGTCGGCCGCCGCCTTGCCGGGCAGCAGATCGAGCTGTCCCAGCGCGTCGAGCAGACGCACGTTGTCGGTCCAGTCGGACAGCTCCGGATGCTCGAAAGCCCAGCGCAGGACCGTGTATTGAACCATAAACTCGATATCGGCAATACCGCCTGCACCTTGCTTGAGATCGAAGCGGCCGCCTCCGCTCTTGTCGAGATTGGCGCGCATCTTGGCCCGCATCTCCCGCACATCTGCGCGCAACTGTGCGGCATCGCGCTTGCGACAGATGATCCCGCGACGCAGCTCGGCGAAGCGCCGGGCCAAGAGGGAATCGCCCGCCACCGGGCGCGCCCGAACCAGTGCCTGATGCTCCCAGGTCCAGGCATCGCTCACTTGGTACGCCGCGAATGCATTCAGCGAGCGGGTCAGAAGACCCCGGTTCCCATCGGGGCGCAGGCGCATATCGATCTCATAGAGGACGCCAGAGGGGGTCTGGGTTGTCATCATGTGGATCATGCGCTGGCCCAGACGCGCAAAAAACTGCTCGTTGCTGATCGGCTTCCCACCGTCGGTCATGGCCGTCTGCCCCAGCGTGCCGTGGATGAAGACCAGATCGAGATCCGAGCCGTAACCCAGCTCGATCCCGCCGAGCTTTCCGTAACCGAGGACCAGGAATCCGGTCTCATCCCCGAGCAGCTGGGTTGGCCGGCCGTGGCGCCGGGCCAGGTGCTCGAAGGCCAGCCGCAGCACACAGCGGATGGAGACCTCTGCGATCTCGGTCAGATAGTCGCTCACGACCATCAGCGGGATCACCTCGGTCAGATCCGCAGCGGCGACCCGCAACATGTTTCCCTGCGCGAACTGGCGTAGACGCTCCATCTGCTGCTCCAGGTCATCCGCATCCACATGCAGCAGCAGGGCGTCGAGCTCAGCCTCCAGGTCGCCGCGACGGAGAGGCGCATAGAGCCGCCGCGGGTCAATCATCTCGTCCAGCAACAGGGGGTGACGGCAGATCCGATCGGTGAACCAGGGACTCATGCTCGCCAGGCGCGCAAGATGAGAAAGGATCACCGGATGCTCCACGAGCATGGCCAGGTAGGACGTCCGCCGCGCGACCGCCTCGAGCACCTTGAGCACCCGTTCCAGGGCGAGGTCCGGGTACTGGCTGGCGGAGGTCACCTGCATCACGAGCGGCATCAGCCGTTCCAGTCGATCGTAGCCGCGGCGACTCAGTCCCTTGCGAGCGATGGCATCGCGGAACTGCCCGAGTCGGCTTTGGGCCGCCTCCGGATCGGTAAAGCCCGCCTCGGTGAGCGCGGGGACATCGTGCGACGATTGAGCTTCGTTATGCCAGAGGGCGACCCATCCGGACGCGTGTGAGGGCCCCTCGGTTTCAGGGGCGGCAAAGACCTCGTCGAACTGCTCCTGAACCTGGCTACGGTGGTCCCGCAACACGAAGTCAAACGCCGGCCAATCCGCGAATCCCATCGCACGCGCGAGACGTGTCCGTCCCATGTCGTCCGCGGGAAGCAGATGGGTCTGTCTGTCACGATGAGCCTGGAGGCGATTCTCCACCAGGCGGAGAAAACAGTACGCGGCATCGAGCTTCTGCACAGCGGACGCAGGCATCAGCTGCTTCTGAGCCAACACAGCGAGCACTTCGCGGATAGGACGGATCTGGAGATCCGGGTCACGTCCGCCACGGATCAACTGGAAGGACTGACCGATGAATTCGATCTCCCTGATCCCGCCCGGCCCCAGCTTAATGTTCGCGTCCATCCCGCGACGATAGAGCTCTTTGGCGATCATCTGCTTGAGATCGCGCAGCGACTCGATGGCACCGAAGTCGAGATAGCGACGATAGACGAACGGGCGCAGCAGGGCCATCAGCTGGGCCGCATCGGCAGGGGCACCTGCCACGACCCGCGCCTTGATCATGGCGTAACGCTCCCACTCTCTGGCCTGGCTCTGGTAGTAGTCGTCCAGGGCATCGAAGCTCATCGCAAGAGGCCCGGACTCACCAAAGGGCCGCAGGCGCGTGTCGACCCTGAACACGAAGCCGTCCACCGTGTGGCTCCCCAATGCCTGGACGAGCCGCTGACCCAGCTTGAGGAAGAACTGCTCGTTGGTCAACCGACGCGGACCACCCTCGACCTCTCCGTTGCTCGCAAAGCCAAAGATGAGATCGATGTCGGAGCTCAGGTTCAGCTCGCGCGCACCGAGCTTACCCATCCCGAGCACCAGCATCTGCTGCTCGCGTCCCTCGCTATCCCGTGGTGTGCCGAGCTCGGCACAGGTCCAGGTATGCAACCGGTCGAGCGCGCGCCGGACAGAGAGGTCGGCCAGCTCGGTGAGATGCTCGAGGGTCTCCCCCAGGGCGGCGCGCCCGGTGACGTCGCGCCAGATGATTCGCATCATCTCGCGCCGGCGGAACCGACGCAGCGCCCGCTGGAGTCCGGTCTCATCCGTGACCCCCGAGAGCGCCGCATCCAATCCCCGGGCGAGGTAGACGGGGTCGTGGACCTGCTCCAGATCCCCGGTCGCGATCAGATCGGCGAGCACCTCAGGATGCCGGGCGGCCGTGATGGCGACGTACTCGCTGGCCTCCCAGACACGTGCCCGCGCCGACGCGAACTCCAACTCGCCGGGCACCTCGACGCCCTGCTCGAGCGCCCAGTCGAGCCAGGTCTGCCAGTGGGCCTCGGTGATCGGATCCAGATTCCGAAAGCCGTCCATCAGCCGCTGGTCAGAGTGGCTCGACGGCATAGCAGGCCCCAAGACGATAGTCCTCGCCAGCTGGAATCTCGATCACCTCGGAGGCCGTGTTGACCGTCTCGACGCAGATGAAGCGCCGATAGTCTTGGTCATCGAGATCGTCCATGGCCATTGCGGTCTCCGCCCATGGGTTCCAGACGACGGCCGTGCGGCTCTGCTCGGATTCGATGCGGATGCGCCGACCCATGGCCGGATCGATGATGTTGAGCACTGAGGGGACATCCTCGTAGATGCGGTTGACCTCGCGCTCAAACCCCACGGGGCCGTGCTGCGTCAGGACGGCCCCGGCGCCGTCCTTCGCCTGGTCGATATAGCGGCAGCCGTCGAGACCCTCGACCCGGACACCGTCCACATCCCCGATCTTGAAGTACGCATGCAGGCCCTGCGTGATCCGAAACGGCCGATCGCCCGCGTTACGCGTGACCAAGTCCACTGCGAGGGCTCCGGCCAGCCGGATATCAACCAAGAGATTGAAATACTGGGGCCAGATCGCCCGGGTATCCTTATCGTCCGCGATCCCGAGCCGGACCCGAGTCGAGCCGTCGTCAAGCGCCTCGGTCGTAAGCACCGTCCACGGCCATGCACGAACAAAACCGTGTGCGGGTCGACCCTTACCCTCCGGGTCCGGACCAAACCAGGGCCAACAGACGGGAATCCCGCCCTTGATCGCCTTTCCTTCGCTGAAGTAGGCGCGATCGCTGACGAACAACAGGTCTTCTGCCGCGTCGACAGGTCGGTACGCCAACACCTGGCCACCATAGGGTGAGATCAGGGCCGTTGCATGCGCGTTGGCGATCTCAATCATGACGAAACCGCCACGACCTTTCGTAAATCGCAAAACGCCGTCGATGCCGTGCTCAGCGTTCAATGCCTCGATGTCCATGGATGATCCTCCGACCCGGGTGGGCAGTCAGCCTAGAAGATGTCGATCGCAGTGCTCACAGGAACCGAGTCGCAGCGGCGCGGCCGGACGGCGCGGATCCGCTCGTCCGGCGCAAGAGGTACCCGCATGAATACGGGAAACAGGGACCCCATCACTCGCCAAGCCCCGCCGGTCGCGGGAGCGGGTCAAGACAGGAGGCCTATCCGATTCTTGCCGAGCCGCGGCGGATTGTCACGCCATCCCCACCACGCTTGCGACGCGCAGGGCCGCAGGCCCTGCGCGCCGTTTCAACCCACGTTGATCTGGATCTTACGGGGCTGCAGCTCGGCCCGTTTCGGGACCCTGAGGGTGAGCACTCCGTCCTGCATCTGGGCCTCGATCTGGTCGGCCTGCAGCTCATGGCTCAAGGTGAAGCTGCGCCTGAACTGAGTGGTGCGCAGGTCTGCATAGAGCGCTTCCATGTCGGCGGGCATCTCGATTGCCGCCTCGCCCTCGACGACCAGGGTATCCTGGTCGACCTGGACCGAAAGGCGCTCGCGCGACACGCCCGGGAGGTCGGCCTTGAGGGTGATGCCCGTGGCGTCTTCATAGATATCGACCGGCGGCAAGAGAGCCGATCCCGCGCCGCGAGCGGGCTGCGTCTCACCTGACTCTCGCGCCTGCACCGATTTTTTCTCGTTCATCGTGAAACTCCTCGATATCGTTCGTGTTTGATTCGGTCCTCGTAAGACCTTGCCCAAGCGCATGGCTGGCCGTGGCGGACTATTTGACCTCGATCCGCCGCGGCTTGACCTCCTCACGCCGCTCGACCGTCAGGTGCAGCACACCATCACGATAGTCCGCCTGCACCTTGTCGGGGTCCACATCCTCGGGCAGCGTGATGACTCGGCGAAAACCACCGCTGAAACGCTCGCGCCGGTAGAGCTGGATGTCATCCGGCAACGCGTCCTTGCGCTCGCCTGCGATGGTCAGCAGATTCTGCTGGATCGAGATCTCCAGACTCTTCGGGTCGACGCCCGCGGCAAACACATAAACGTCCACCCGACTGGGCGATGCCCCAACGTTGATCGCCGGGTAGGTCCCCGAGGCGACCGAACGGATCCCCGAGGGGGCCGGTCGGCCACCGAAGAGGGCGTCCATGTCCTGGCGCATGCCCTCGAGCTGACTGAGTAGATCGCTGTCGAAGCTTCTAAGATAGCCCCACATGGCTGGCCTCCGGTTGTCGTTCCGAGGTGAAAGGAGCGCCACGCGACCGTGTCGCGCGAGCCCTCCCACAGTCTAGACGGAGCCCACTCATTCCGCATGTCAGATCCCAACCGATTGGTTTCACGACCTCTTCGTAGGGCCTGTTAGGATCCGAGCAGGGGCTCGACGGTCAGGATGACCGGCCATCGGGACCGCCACTCTCAACGACGCCAGGTCAATGCCCGAGTCCTGTGCCCGCAGCTCGGGCCAGGCCACCGCAACACCGACGAGCAGCGAATAGGCCGCCGGCAGGGCGACACGAGGAGGCAGCAGCAAACGGGCTGTCTGGGATCTCAAGCGGATCATCGGGTATCACTGCAGTGTCATATTCAGCAGCACTGAGCACAAAAAACCCCGCCGAAGCGGGGTTTTTGATCGCACATCTGCGTGAGCCGGGGCCTTACATCATCCCCATGTCGCCCATGCCTCCCATTCCGCCGCCGCCGGGCATCGGGGCCTCCTCCTTGGGCTCCTCGGCGACCATCGCCTCGGTGGTGATCATAAGACCGGCGACCGACGCGGCATTCTGGAGCGCCGAGCGGGTGACCTTGGTGGGATCAAGGATGCCCATGTCGACCATGTCGCCGTATTCACCGTTGGCCGCGTTGTAACCGAAGTTACCTGATCCCTCGACCACCTTATGAAGGATGACGGAGGGCTCACAGCCGGCATTGGCGACGATCTGACGCAGCGGCTCTTCCATGGCGCGGCGGGCAATCGTGATGCCGACATCCTGGTCATGGTTGGCGCCGGTAAGGGCCTGAATCGCGGTCTGGGCGCGCACGAGGGCAACACCGCCGCCGGGAACGATCCCTTCCTCGACCGCTGCTCGGGTCGCGTGCAGGGCATCCTCGACCCGTGCCTTCTTCTCCTTCATCTCCATCTCGGTCGCGGCACCGACCTTGATGACGGCCACACCGCCGGCGAGCTTGGCCAGGCGCTCTTGGAGCTTCTCCCGATCGTAGTCGGAGGTCGTCTCCTCGACCTGGGCGCGGATCTGCTCGCAGCGTGCCTTGATGTCCATCTCGGAGCCGGCGCCGTCGATGATGGTGGTCTCGTCCTTACCGATCTGCACCTTCTTGGCGGTACCCAGATCATTCAGGCTGGCCTTCTCAAGCGTCAGGCCGACCTCCTCGGAGATGACGGTCGCACCGGTGAGGATCGCGATGTCCTGCAGCATGGCCTTGCGACGGTCGCCGAAACCGGGCGCCTTGACCGCACAGACCTTGACGATGCCGCGGATCGTGTTGACGACCAGCGTGGCCAGCGCCTCACCCTCGACGTCCTCGGCGACGATCAACAGCGGACGCCCGGCCTTGGCGACAGACTCCAGCACGGGCAGCAGCTCACGGATGTTGGAGATCTTCTTGTCGTGTAGCAGAATGTAAGGGTCTTCCAACTCGGCGCTCTGGCTCTGCTGGTTATTGATGAAGTAAGGAGAGAGATAGCCGCGGTCGAACTGCATGCCCTCCACCACATCGAGCTCGTTGTGGAGGGACGTGCCATCCTCGACGGTGATGACGCCTTCCTTTCCGACCTTCTCCATCGCCTCGGCGATGATCTGGCCGATCGACTCGTCGGCGTTGGCCGAAATGGTGCCGACCTGGGCGATGGCCTTGCTTTCGGTGCACGGCTTGGAGACGTTCTTGAGCTCCTCGACAGCCGCCTCGACAGCCTTATCGATCCCGCGTTTGAGATCCATCGGGTTCATGCCGGCGGCAACCGCTTTCAGCCCTTCGCGGACCATGGCCTGGGCAAGAACGGTCGCGGTGGTGGTGCCGTCGCCCGCCACGTCGGAGGTGTGAGAAGCGACCTCCTTGACCATCTGCGCCCCCATGTTCTCGAATTTGTCCTGGAGCTCGACCTCCTTGGCGACGGAAACGCCGTCCTTGGTCACGGTCGGCGCACCGAAGGACTTTTCGAGGACCACGTTGCGGCCCTTGGGTCCCAGCGTGACCTTTACGGCGTTGGCGAGGATGTTCACACCCTCCATCATGCGAACGCGGGCATCCCCGCCGAACTTCACGTCTTTTGCACTCATGGTGTCTTACCTCGATTCTTAACGGTTCTCTGAGAGAGCTTGCGTGGCTCAGATAAAGCGGGGGCTGACCTCAACCCTCGACGACGCCCATGATGTCTTCTTCGCGCATCACCAGGAGCTCGTTACCGTCGAGCTTCACCTCGGTGCCGGAATACTTGCCAAACAGGACGCGGTCACCGACCTTGACGTCGAGCGGACGGCTCTCTCCATTGTCGAGAATCTTGCCTTTGCCGACGGCGATGACCTCGCCCTGGATCGGCTTCTCGGTCGCAGAATCCGGGATCACGATGCCGCCGGCGGTCGTACGCTCTTCTTCCATACGACGGACTACGACGCGGTCGTGCAGGGGGCGAATCTTCATTGGGGGATCTC
>Ga0316577_10000289_pt1 | contig 18217 bp, 8 predicted proteins | sample S5NA_FD_203073 | JGI IMG/M metagenome (GOLD analysis project Ga0316577, IMG submission 203073) | Rhizosphere microbial communities from salt marsh grasses in Alabama, United States - S5-7_050615r2r1 | ecosystem: Host-associated > Plants > Roots > Rhizosphere | place: USA: Alabama | collected... | reverse complement strand
GTGGATGGGGCGGGCGCGGGCTTTTCGATAGCAACCGGGGCTCTTTTGGGCTTGAGCCAATCCCAGCTCTTTGGCAACTCTGTGGCCCGTCCGCTGCGCTGATACAGGATAGCCCCGGGGAAGTTGTGCGCCTGGAAGCGACGGTAAGTGACGAGCGAGTGTTCCGAGTGCCCCACGACCAGCCACCCTCCTTCGGTCAGGGCGTCGTAGAATCGGTCGGCGAGCCGCTGGGTGATCTCTTCGGTGAAATATATCGTCACGTTGCGACACAGGATCAGGTTCATGAATGTGGTGTTGGTCTCGTAGGCCGGATAGGCATCTGCTGCCAGATTGAGTTGGGCGAAGGTGACCATGCGCCGAACTTTTTGGTCCAGCTCGTAGCGATTCTCAATCTTGCGAAAATAGTGCGGTCGCAGTTGCTTGGCTTGCTCTTCGCGGAAGGCCCAGTTGCCATAGATCGCTTTGCGCGCGCGGGCGAGGGCCTCGGTGTTGAGATCGGTACCCAGGATGGTGATGGCCCAGTCGTCTACGTCGGGCAAGAGCTCGCGCAGCAGGATGGCGATGGAGTAGGGCTCTTCGCCGCTGGCGCAGCCCGCGCTCCAGATGCGCAGGGTGCGCAAGGATCGCTGACGCTCGATGATCTGGGGCAGCACGTGCTCGCGCAACGCTGCGAACTGGCTTTCGTCGCGGAAAAAGTGGGTCTCGCTGATGGTGAGGGCGTTGACCAGCCGCTCGGTGTGAATCGCGCTGCTTTCGGAATCCCGCAGCAGGGCGTAGTATTCGTCCAGGTCGGTACAAGTGGAGGCAGCGAAGGCTTGCTTCACGCCCCGCTCCAGTTCGGCACGCCGTTTCTGAGAAAAGCGCAGGCCAAAGCGCTCCTCAGCCAGCTTGCTGAAGCGCATGTAGTCACCGTATCCCAAGGGCTGGGTATCCCCTGGATGGATCTGTTCCAAAGCGGTCACGCGTTATCTCCGGTCGGTTCGCTTTTACGCCGCTTGCGCGTCGTCTTTGGTTTTGACTTTGGTTCTGTGGATGTCTTTGCCGGTGCGGCTTTCTTTTTGGGCGCCGTCTTGCGTCGCCTGCGGGTTGGCTTGGGTTCTGGCTCGGGTTCTTCCTTGGGCGAAGCCCCGGGCTCTGCCTGCGCTTTGCCGGTTATGGCCTGTTGTAGCAACTCGACCGCCTGAGCAAGTGCCTCTAGCTGGTCGGGCCGGAAGAGTTGATCGGGATCGAGCATCAACGTCGCGTCGTCCGCGACGTATGTCAGCCCGCGAAAGATCGGCGCATCCCCCAATTCCTTCGGCAGGATTTCGCCGAGCTGGACGATTCGATCTTTTGGCAGGTTGAGCACATCGATCACCTCGTCGACGATGAGGCCTATCGTCTGGCCGCTGATACGCGTCAGCAGGATGGGCGTGTTCAGTTGCAGGGGCGCGTCCTCAAGGTCAAAATGCCGGCGCAGCTTGACCACGGCGACGGCCTCGCCGTGGACGTTGATCACGCCCTCGACCACCTCGCTGAGCTGCGGGACGGGCGTGATGGCGACCATGTCGATGATCTGTGCGATCGGCTCGATAGGCAGGGCATAGGCCTGCTGGCCCAGCCGAAACGCGACCACGTTCTGCAGATCGGAGGATTCTCCCTCAGTTGCGTCCATTGTTCTCTCCCAGTTTCGTTCCGTCGCTGTGTGTGATTTTCTGGATTGCCGGTAGCAGGTCGATGTTCATCGTATTCTTGGATACAAAGTCATTGGCCCCGGCGGCGAGTGCGGCTTTCCGATAGTCGTCGGTATCCATCAGTGTCAGGGCAATGATGCCTAGCTTGGGCAGTGCTGCCCGCAGCAGGGGGATCAGCTCCAGCCCAGGTAGGTCGGACATCGATAGATCGATCAGCGCCACGTCGGGCTTGAGATTCTGGGCCAGGTCGATTGCCCATTTGCCGCCGCTGACCGTGCCGACGACGACCAAATCCTGTCGCTTTTGCAAAAAACGCTTGGCGCAGTGTAGGAAAATTGGGTTATCGTCCACCAGCAGAATGGAAACGGTGCTCATGGGTATGTCCTATCGAATAGTATATAGCCCGAACGGGCGCACCCGGACGGGAACTGATATGATGGTACCATGTTTGGGCTGGGCCTGTCTATCCGTAGACTTACGCAATTCTCACCGGGAACCTACGGAATTGGGGGGATTTTAGAGGAAAAAGCCCTATTCAGAGGAAGCTAGTGTTTCGTGGCGTAAATGCCGCTCTGGTTTGTGAGCCCGTCGCAGCCGTGAAACACTCAAACAATTGGGCAATTCAGATGTAGGGCGGGTTGGCTGCGACTTGGCTCGATTTGCCCTCTGGTATTGAACCCGGGCAGCACTAGCCCCACCAGCACAAGGGAACAGAGCAGCCAACCCGCCGTTTGAGAGTTCTCCAGACGGCAGGTAGGTGACTCCCGCCGCAAGACGCGTAGGTTCTAGCGGTCAAGCATGTGTCAAAGGCAGCATGTTGAGCCGACATCGCCGTCACCAACCTGCCCTACAAGGTTTGCAACAAACTTGGGGGTATTCACCACAATTTACACCGCTTGCCAAATCACGCAATTGCATTCCAAACGCTGGAACGATGCATTCCAAGCGTTGGAACGGCGACTACCAAGCTTTGGAACCGGGCGTTTCCAGCATCAGTTCTGACTTGGGGCGGGTTATATCCAGAGCGGCATTGAGTGTGGGGGAATTACTGGGCTTGGTCAGGCGGCAAAGCATAGTAGTCGTTTATGAGGGGAGATCACTCCTCCATCGGGATGATCCCGCGCTTGAGAGCGTAGCGGATCAGGTCGGTCTGGGAGTGCAGGTCCAGTTTGCGCATCATGTTCGCCCGATGCGTCTCGACGGTGCGGGAGCTGATCGACAACCGCTCGGCGATCTCGGTGCTGCTGTGACCCTCCGCGGCCAGGTGTAGCACCTCGCGCTCCCGGTTGGTCAGCTCCTCGTACGAATCCAGCGATGTCTCCTGGGCCTTGCGTGTGTAGGCTTCGATGGCGCGCTCGGAGAGTGGCGGGCTGAGGTAGCGTCGGCCGGCCTCGACCTCGCGTACCGCCCGCACCAGATCGTCGGCGCTGGAATCTTTGAGCACGTAGCCGGAGGCGCCATTCCTCAGCGCTTCCAGCACGTAGGCCTCGTCCGCGTGCATCGATAGGATGACGACTCGGGTCTGCGGGCAGTTGTCGCTGATCTGCCGCGTGGCCTCCAGGCCGTTGATGCCGGGCATCATGAGGTCCAGCACGATGACGTCGGGCTGCAGCCGCTCGGCGAGTTGAATCGCTTCCAGTCCGTCCCCGGTCTCGCCGACGAGGGAGAAATCCGGCTCCGCCTCAAGCAGGGCCCGCAGGCCTTGCCGGACGATACGGTGGTCGTCTGCCAGTAGGATGGTCGTCATTTCTGCTGCTCCGCTGTGCCGCCTAGGGGCAGTTTGGCGGTCAGGCAGGCACCGGCTCCGGGGGTAGATTCGATCGTCAACTCGCCGCCCAGGAGGACTGCGCGCTCGCGCATCCCGACCAGGCCGCTGGAAGTATCCGAGATCACCGGATCATCTGGGTCAAAGCCCGCTCCCTGGTCGATGATCTGCGCGCTGAGGGAATCCTGCTCGACCCACAGTCGCACCGTCACTTTGTCTACCCCTGCGTGACGGGCTACATTGGTCAATGCCTCCTGCACGATGCGGTACGCGGCGGTCTCCACTTCCGGTCTAAAGCGCTGCTCCTCTAGATTGGTATGTCTCAAGTCTACGTGTACTCCCGTCTGATCGGTGTAGCGCCCACAGTGCCACAGGAGCGCGGGCAGCAGCCCCAGATCGTCCAACATCGTCGGTCTCAGATCGAGGGACAGGTTGCGTACCTGTGCCATGAGTTCGTCGGCTAAAGCAAGGGCTTCTTTCAGGTTGTCTTTGCCGTCCTCTCCCGGTGAGCGAGTGGCCATGTCCAGCACCAGCTTGAGGCCGGTCAGATATTGACCGATCTCGTCGTGGAGTTCGCGGGCGATGTAGCGCCGTTCATTTTCTTGCACCTCCACCAGGCGCTGTGAGAGTATCTGCAGCCGCTCCCGCCCCAAGTGCACTGCCTCGAACAATTGGGCATTTTCGATGGCTACGCCGATCTGATTGCCAATGGCTGAGAGCATGCCCAATCGCTCTGGCGCAAACCGGCCTTTCTCGCGGCTGATCACGGTCATCACGCCTACCGTCTTGCCCGCTGACTCCAGAGGCACGCTGACCAAAGACTGCCAGCCTTCTTGGATGGCTGTGGGGGTGGCGTTCCTGGGGTCTTGAGCGATATCGGGCACAAAGAGCGGTTGCCCGCTTTGCACAGCCCGTCCGGATAGTCCTTCGCCGCGTTTGAACTCGCCGATCTCTTGTAGGACTTGGGGCGAGAGCCCATGGTGGATGGTCGGGGCGAAGGATTGGCTGTCTTCGTCAAAGAGGTATACGATCCCGCCCTCGGCGTTCAGCGCCAGCATCATCTCTTGCAGCGCGGCTTTCAGCACCTCTTGCAGATCCAGGGACTGGCTCACCGCTGCCGCGATTGCGTTAAGGGCGGTCAGTTCCTCGTTGCGCTGCCTGATTTTTTCCTCCGCCCAGCGGCGCTTGGTGACATCTCTGATGATGACCTGAACCGCGTACAATTCGCCGGCTTTTGCCAGCGGCGTTGGAAAGATTTCGAGCCAGCGGGCATCCTTGCCTTCGCGGATTCTGAGCTCGTGCGGACCGGCTTTTTCTCCGATTGTCACCTGTGAAAGGAGAGCAAATTGCTGTGGGATATCCTCCTCCTGCAATAGGCCGAGAGCGGTGACCGGCTTGCCGATCATCTCCTCTCTTGGTATCCCTGTAATTTCCGCCGTCGTGTCGTTGCAATCGAGGATCGTGCCCTCTGGGCTGAGCAGGGTGATGGATTCGGGGGATGATTCGAAGAGCGTGCGGTATTTCTCCTCACTCTCGCGCAGAGCCTCTTCCATCTGCCTGCGGGCAGAGATGTCGGTGAAAGCGGATAACACGCCGGCTAGACGTCCTTCTTCGTACAACCAGCGGGCGCTGACGATGGCGGGTATGGGGCGACCATCCTGCGCTAAAAGCACGGTCTCGTAGCGGATGACGATGCCTTCGGCTGGACTTGCACCTCCCGCTTCGATGTCCGCTTGGTGCCCAGGAGCGACGATGTCTGCCCAGCGCCGCCCGGTCAGTTCCTCGGGTGTATACCCCAGCAACTCGGCTGCTTTGCGGTTGACGAACGTGATCTGCCCCGCGGCATCTTCCAGGAGAATGCCCTCCTCCAGGCTCTGCACGATGTTCTCGTTGAACGCGCGCAGCCTATCGGTCTCTGCGTATAACTGTGCGTTCTCTATGGCGATGGCTGCGGCTGCGGCTAGTGGTTCCAGCAGCTCCAGGTTGGCTGTGTCGAAGCGGGCAATTTCTGTATCCACCACCTGCAGCACGCCGATCACTTTTTGCTTGGCTTTCAGAGGTATGCTGAGCACCGAGCGTAGCGCGAGTCCCGTCTCCTGGTCCACGCGCTTTGAGTGGCGTTCGTCCGTCTGGACGTCTGGCACGATCAGGCTCTTGCCGTCGCGAACCACCCATCCGGCGAGCCCTTCCCCCGCTGCCAGACGCCAACCTCGCACGATTTCGTTTTGCGAACCGGTGGCCTGCCGGCATACTAAATCGTTTGTTTCCGGATCGATCAGCCAGATCGAGGCGGCCATCACGCCCAATAGGCGACGCACCTCCTCCAGGACGGTGGCGAGCACCTGGTCGAGGTTGAGGATAGAGCTGAGCGTCTGTCCGGCGCGGTTGAGTAGTTCCAGCTCCCGGGTGCGTCGCCGCAGCGCCGCCTCGGACTGCTTTCGTTCGATTGCATAGTGGATGGCTCGCACGAGCAGGTTGCCGTCTATTTGCCCTTTGACTAAATAGTCCTGTGCGCCTTTGCGGACGGCCCTGTCTGCCAGGTCTTGGTCATTCAGGCCGCTCAACACGATGATCGGCTTTTGTGGCGCTTGCGCTTGGATTTTCGTAAAAGTGTCGAGCCCGTGGCTGTCTGGTAGTATGAGGTCCAGCAGGATCACGTCGGGGTCCTGCGCGGCCAATTGTCCTATGCCGGTCGAAAGCTTGACGGCCTGCTCCAGGCTGAATGGGAAATCCGGCACGCTGGTCAGCGTTTCCTGTATGAGACGGGCGTCTGCGGGATTGTCTTCGACCAGCAGGATCCTTACAGTTTTATCCACCTTTTCGCTCCCGGGTCGGCTGAACGGAGGCCGAGCCTGGGAACCATTATAGACCAGCGAGAGAGTCGCGTCAAACTTTCAAGGGGAGCTTGGGGCACGTGGTGTATGGATGAACCGGGCTTTTTTTCTCTCTCAAGGTGCTCAGAATAGGCAACTTGGACCTCGAAGTGTAAAATGATAAGGGCTAGTTTTCTATTTGACGAATCTGATAAGCGATGCTAGACTATTCCTGTTGTGTGTTCCACTATGGGCTGACTGGCATGCGGGACAAGCCTGAAAAAGGAGGGGTTGTCAAACTGCGAAAGGCTGTGGCGGGATAGCTGCGAGGCCCGGTTTAGTTGCCGGGTGGACGCGTCGAGGTGCACAGTGTGGACTTTTCGCAATCCGATTTTTCCGGGATTCTATCCCGACCCTTCCATCTACAGAGTGGGTGAAGGCCATTGCTTGGTCAACTCACCCCTGCTTCAGATCTCCCCTGATCTCCACTGGCTTACTAAGAGTCTATCCGAAAGATGTAGCTTGGCTCCTTGTGGGACATTCAAGTATCGCTGGGATTTGCCCCGTGCCGCATGCCTTACGAGTGGGTGCGTAGATAGTGCTCGCAAGAGGGTGGGGTGGCGCCTGGTTAGTACGTGGGAGGTGCGTAGTGGTTGACAAAGGGAGAATGGCTATCGTTTCGGAAGATGGGCGCCCGACCATTGGACTGCTGATGTCCGAACTCAGGTCATCCTATAGTAATGCTCTGTGGGCGGGAGTCGCTGGTGCAGCGCTAGAGTTGGATGTCAATTTGATTTGCTATATAGAGGGGCGTATAGATGCATATGAATATGGGCCCAACCCACAGCACGATCCCCTTTATGACTTGATCGACACTGATAGACTTGATGGTCTCCTCATCTGTGGCACTATCGGAAACTATATAACAGAGGCCGAGTTTCGGAGCTTTATTGACCGCTATCGCCCAGTGCCAATGGTCGGCATCACCGAAACCCCAGGCATTCCCAATGTCATCGTGGACAATGGAAAGGGAATGCGAGACATCGTCACTCACTTTATCGAGGTCCATGGGTATCGCCGTATAGCTTTTATCAGCGGCCCCGAAAACAATGAGGAGGCGGTGCTGAGGTATCGTGCCTACGTCGATGCACTGGCTGAACATGATATCCCTCTGGATCCCAACCTCGTCGCGCCGGGAGCCTTTGAATACGATACAGGCGTGGAGGCAGTTCGCCTGCTGCTCGATGAACGCAAGGCTGAGTTTGAGGCCGTGGTGGCCGCCAACGACTGGATGGCGTTCGGCGCGTTGAGAGCGTTTGAGGAGCGCGGTGTACGCATTCCCGAGGACGTTGCCTTGGGTGGCTTTGACGATACGAAAGAGGCGGCAGCTTCTAGACCTTCGCTGACCACTGTACGGCAGCCGATACATCGATTAGGATATGAAGCCATAAAAGCACTGCTGAAATTGCTAGCGGGTGGTCAAGTCCCCGAGCAAATGATGCTTCCTACGAGGTTGGTCGTGCGGCGGTCTTGCAGTTGCGTTGAACCGGCCATTGCTCGCGCTGCGGTAGGATCGTTGCCCAGGAAGACACAGGCCCTGCGGGAGGGCGTCGGCGCGCAGCGAGAAGAGATCATCTCCGAGATGGCGCAGATGGTGGAAGGGCCTGCGTCGGCGTGCTCCGAATGGATGAGTCGACTCCTGGATGCTTTCTTGGAGGAGATGGCGTTCAGATCGGCGGCGGGCGAACCGGTCGTCGATCTGGCTCTGCAGGGCCCTTTCCTTTTGACTCTGGACGAGGTGCTGCAGCAGGCGCTCGCGATGAACGTCCAGATAGATGATTGGCAGGAAGTTATATCCGTGATGCGCCATCACACAGTGCCGTATATGACGAATGTCGCGGCCTTGTCTCTAGCTGAAGATCTTTTCAACCAAGGGCGAGTGGCGATTGGCCGGGTGGTCCAGGGGACTTGGGCGCTTCAGGAGGTAGAGGATACACAGCGAACCGAATCGCTGGGGCTCTTTAGTGGCGACTTGGTCGAGGCCGTCGAACTGGAGCAGATTTTTACCGCGATTGGTCACAGGCTCCCTCTATTTGGTTTTTCGAACTTTTATCTCTCCCTTCATGAAGGGCAAAAGTACCCCGCCGAGTGGTCGAGGCTTATGCTGGCTTATGAAAGAAGCGAACGAGTCGATGTGAGAGCTGACGGACGGCGCTATCTCACCCGGCAACTGGTTCCGGATGAGTTGTTCCCGCAAGAGAGACGATATACGTGGGTGGTAGAAACCCTAAGCTTTAGGGAAAGTCAGTTTGGGCTACTCGTTCTTGAGATAGGGCCGCGAGTGGGATATCTCTATGGCTCACTGGCTGGGCAAATCAGCGGGGCACTGCAGGACTTGTTGCTCGTTCAACGGCTAGAGCTCCGTAAGGTTCAGATGCTGACGGCCGCCGAGGTCTCACAAGTCGTCAGTAGCTTGCTGGACCTAGATGAGTTGATCCAGCAGGTGGTCGAGATGGTGCAGGAACGGTTTGATTTGTACTATGTAGGGTTGTTCCTGGTGGACGAGGGATGGGCGGTTTTGCGAGCGGCCACCGGAGAAGCCGGCAAAAAGATGATAGAGTCGGGGCACAAGCTCCAAGTCGGTGGTGGCTCTATGATCGGGCGGTGTGTCGGCAATCGCCAGGCTTGCGTCGCGGTGGACGTGGGGGAGGAGGCGGTGCGGTTCGATAATCCGCTCTTGCCGCTTACACGCTCCGAGTTGGCGTTGCCGTTGGTGAGTCGAGAGGGTGCTATCGGCGCATTATCGATTCAGAGTGCGCAGGAGATGGCGTTTGGCGAGGAGGACGTGGCGGTTTTCCAGACGATGGCGGACCAGTTGGCGAATGCCATCGCCAATGCCCGGTTGTATGACAAGATCCAAACAGCTTATGCTGAGGTGGAACGGCAGGTGCAGGAGCGGACGGCGGAGCTTGAGCAGGAGGTTGAGGAGCGGGAGCGGGCACAGGCGGAGAGCCTGCGCTTGCAGCAGGAGGTGATCGAGGCGCAGCAGCGGTCGATTCAGGAGCTCTCGACCCCCATCATCCCGGTGCTGGAGGGCGTGATCGTCATGCCCCTGATCGGCTCCATCGACACGACGCGTGCCAGGGACGTGACCCGCAGCCTGCTGGCGGGTATCCGGGAGCACAAGGCTAAGGTCGTGATTCTGGATATCACGGGCGTGCCGATCGTGGACAGCGGGGTGGCGGCATACCTGAACAAGACGGTGCAGGCGGCGCGGCTGAAGGGGGCGCGCACGATCGTCACGGGCATCTCGGAGGCCGTGGCCGAGACGATCGTGGACTTGGGGATAGACTGGAGCGGGATCGAGACCTTGCGCGATCTGCGGACCGGGCTGCGGGCGGCGTTGGCCGTCCGGCGCAGCGAGCGATAGAGTCTGCTGGAGGTGTACACATGGCCGAGCATCAAGAATCTGAACGCAAAAAACAAAGTAAACCTCAACCTACACGCCCAACTATAGGCTTCGTGATGAGGAAAATTTCCTACACGTGGGCTTTGGCGCAGGTGCATGGTATGGCTGATATCTGCCGGGAGCGAGACGTTAATCTGATTTGTTTCCCCGGTAGTATCCTCTTTCACCCTGACGAGTATGAAGCTGAACGCAACATTTCCTATGACCTGGCCAGCGCCGCCAAACTCGATGGTTTCGTCATCTCGACCAGCACTATAACCAGTTCTGTTCCTGACGAAGAAGGGATACAGGATTTCTTTGGACGTTTTCAGCCCCGGCCCATCGTCGGTATGGAGCGGCCATTGGCCGGCATCCCCACGATCCTCAAGAGCGAATACGAGTCTATGGGTGAAGTCATGGCCCACCTGATTGAAGTCCACGGCTATCGCCGCATCGCCTATGTTAACCGGCTAGGGTCAGGCCCGCACCATGAGCGGTATCGGGCCTACATGGACGCCCTGGCAAAATACGGCATCCCCTACGACTCCAACCTTGTTTTCTCCTCCCGCATCAATCTGCCCGATTTTGACGAACATAGGGTCCGACCAGGGATTGACTTTGAAGCGTTGGTCACATCTGACGACTTTTTCGCTCTGCCTGCCTTGGAGACGTTAAAAGCCCAGGGAGTACAGGTGCCCGAGCAAGTGGCTGTTACGGGTTTTGATGACGTGGCTGGATGTTGGGCTGTCACCCCTCCCCTGACGACGGTCAGGCCACCATTTTATGAAATGGGCCACCAGGCGGTCGAGATGCTGTTGTCGCTGCTGGCGGGCGAGCAAGTGCCTGAGCAAGTGAACTTACCCTGCAAGCTGGTCATACGCCAATCATGTGGCTGTATGGCAGTAGAGGTGGCGCAGGCGGCTCAACCCATAGAGATGGCGCAGGCCAACCGGGAAACGCTTGATGTCATTCTGGCCACTCATCGGGCAGACATTGTGGCTGAAATGGCGCAGGCGGTGAGTCCGGGGAAACCAAATTCTGGTTGGGTGGAACCCTTGTTGGACGGTTTTGTGGCCGAGGTCGAAGGCCAGTCGCCGGGCCTGTTTCTGCGCGAGCTGAAAGAGGCTCTGGGGCAGGCAAGCATAGCGGGTAACGAGTTACGATTGTGGCAGAATGGTCTATCAGTACTGCGCCGCTGGCTACTGCCCTGCCTCGACGCCGAGGGGTTACCTCTGGCCGATAACCTGTGGCAGCAGGCGCGCGTGATGATTGGTGAGGTAGCTGAACGGGCGCAGTATTATCAGGCTTTACAAACTGAGCAGCAAGCTCAGATATTGCGTGAGGTTGGCGAGGAGTTGATTACCACCTTCGATATGGCGCGGCTGATGGACCTCTTGGCCAAGGGTCTACCCCATTTGAACTTTCCCGCAGGCTATCTTGCCCTGTACGAAAACCCCCAACCTTACCAATATCCCCAACCGGACCTGGGCTGGTCGCGACTGGTGTTAGCTTACGATGAGCAGGGACGGGTGGAATTGGAACCGGGGGGAAAGCGTTTTCCCACTGGCCAATTGCTGCCAGAAGAATTGTGGCCGCGCCGCCAATTTTGTTTTGTGGTTGAGCCGTTATACTTTGGGAACGACCAACTTGGCTTTGCTCTTTTCGAAATGGGGCCGCGCGAGGGCGTTTTCTACGAGGCGTTGCGCGGACAAATCAGCAGCGCGCTGCAGGGAGCGCTGCTGCTGCAGGCGCGCGAGGAGGCTGAGACAGCGCTGGAGAAGGCGTATGCCGAGGTGGAACAGCAGGTGCAGGAGCGGACGGCGCAGTTGCAGCAAGAGATCGCGGAGCGTGAACGCCTGCAGCAGGAGGTGATCGAGGCGCAGCAGCGGGCGATCCAGGAGCTCTCGACGCCCATCATCCCGGTGCTGGAGGGCGTGATCGTCATGCCGCTGATCGGCTCCATCGACACGCTGCGCGCCCGGGACGTGACGCGCAGCTTGCTGGCGGGGATACGGGAGCACAAGGCTAAGGTCGTGATTCTGGATATCACCGGGGTACCGATTGTAGATAGCGGTGTGGCAGCATACCTGAACAAGACGGTGCAGGCGGCGCGGCTGAAGGGGGCGCGCACGATCGTCACGGGCATCTCGGAGGCGGTGGCGGAGACGATCGTGGATTTGGGGATCGACTGGAGCGGGATCAAGACCTTGCGCGATCTGCGGACCGGGCTGCGGGCGGCGTTGGCCGTCCAGCGCGGCGAGAGATAGAGTTTTTTGGGGAGGTATGCACATGGCCGGACGTCGAGAACCTGAACGCAAGGGCCAAAGTAAACCTCAACCTACGCGTCTGACGATAGGTTTGCTGACAAGGAAGCTTCACTACTCTTGGATTTTGCCGCAGGTGCACGGTGTGGTCGATGCCTGCCGGGAGCGAGACGTTAACCTGATCTGCTTTCCTGGTGGAATCATCGCGCACGGTGAAGGGTTTGAAGCTCAAGACAACATCGCCTACGACCTGTCCAGCATTGCCGAACTCGATGGGCTCATCGTTTTGACCAGTAACGTAGCCGGCTCGATTTCTGATGAAGAGGGGATCCAAGAATTCTATCGACGTTTTCACCCCCGGCCCATCATCGGCATTGAGCGGCCATCGGCCGGCATCCCCACGATCCTCAAAAGCGAATACGAGTCTATGGGGGAAGTCATAGCTCACTTGATCGAGGTTCACGGCTATCGCCGTATCGCCTATATAAACCGGGTAGGGGTAGGGCCGCAACGGGACCGGTATCGGGCCTACGTGGACACCCTGGCCAAATACGGCATCCCCTACGACCCTGACCTCGTCTTTACCTCTCATGACGATCTGCCCGATCTTGATGAACATGAGGCAGGACCAGGCATCGACTTTGAGGCGGTTGTGACTTGCGATGATGTTTTCGCTCTGGATGCCTTGCAAGCATTCCATAGCCAGGGGATACGAGTACCCGATCAAGTGGCGATCACGGGTTTCGATGACATGGCCGAGAGTTGGGCGGTCACCCCGCCCCTCACCACGGTCAGGCCGCCATTCTATGAAATGGGCTACCGGGCGGTTGAGATGGTGTTGGCGCTGCTGGCGGGCGATCAAGTGCCTGAGCAAGTGCCCTTACCCTGCCAGTTGGTCATACGCCAGTCATGCGGCTGTATGGCGGCGGAGATGTCACAGTCGGCTCAACCCGCGGAGGTAGCGAAGGCCAACGAGGAAACACTCGACGCCATTCTGGCCGCTCAGCGGGTGGATATTGTGGCCGACATAGCCCAAGCGGCAGGGTCAAATTCTGACCAAGTGGAGTCCTTGTTGGACGCGTTCGTGGCCGAGGTCAAAGGCCAGTCGCCGGGCCTCTTTCTGCGCGAGCTGAACGACACCCTGCGCCAGGTAGGAACGACGGGTGGGGAGATACGGTTGTGGCAGCAAGGCCTGTCGGCGTTGCGCCGCCGGCTGCGGCCCGGCCTTGACGCCGCCACGCTGGCGCTGGCCGATGATCTGTGGCACCAGGCACGCATGATCATTGGGGAGATGGCTGAACGAGCGCGGGCCTATCAGGCTTTGCAGGCTGAAAAGCAAGCCCAAGTGTTACGAGAGGTTAACCAGGAGCTGATTACCACATTTGAAATAGCGCGGCTAATGGACATTCTGGCTGAGAGCCTGCCCCGCTTGAGCTTTCCCGCGGGCTATCTGGCCCTGTACGAAACGCCCCGACCTTACCAATATCCGCAGCCAGACCTGGGCTGGTCGCGGCTGACGTTGGCTTACGACGAGCGCGGGCGGGTCGAACTGGCGCCAGGGGGGCAGCGTTTCCCCAGCGGCCAATTGCTGCCAGAGGGGATGTGGCCAGATAGGCAGTTCAGCCTTGTGGTCGAGCCGTTGTATTTTCAGAACGCCCAGATAGGGTTTGCACTCTTCGATATGGGGCCGCGCGAAGGCGCTCCGTACGAGGCGCTGCGCGGGCAAATCAGCAGCGCGCTGCAGGGAGCATTGTTGGTGCAGCGAGTCCAGGAGCGTTCGGCGGAGCTGGCCCGGCAGCAGTACATCCTCGATACCTTTATGGAGAACGTCCCGGATTCGATCTACTTCAAGGACCATGAAAGCCGCTTCACGCGGATCAACGAGGCGCTGGCTCGCCGTATTGAGGTGGACGACCCCGCCGAGGCAGTTGGCAAAAGTGACCGGGACTTTTTTCCGGAGGAGCAAGCGGGGCCCAAGTATGAGCAGGAGCAGGAGATCATCCGCACCGGTCAGCCGATCCTGGACCTGGAGGAACCCGATGGCGTTGGGCATTGGGCGCTGACGACCAAGATGCCGCTGCGGGACGAGAACGGCGAGGTCATTGGCACGTTTGGCATCTCGCGTGATATCACAGGGATGAAGGAGGCGCAGGCGGCATTGGAGAAGGCGTACGCTGAGGTGGAGCAGCAGGTGGCGGAGCGCACGACGGAGCTGCAGCGGGAGCAGGAGGAGAGCGCACGCTTGCAGCAGGAGGTGATCGAGGCACAGCAGCGGGCGATCCAGGAGCTATCGACGCCCATCATCCCGGTGCTGGAGGGCGTGATCGTCATGCCTTTGATCGGCTCTATCGACACACTGCGCGCCCGGGACGTGACACGCAGCCTGCTGGCTGGGATACGGGAGCACAGCGCCAATGTGGTGATCCTGGATATCACCGGCGTACCCATTGTGGATAGCGGCGTCGCGGCATACCTGAACAAGACGGTGCAGGCGGCGCGGCTGAAGGGGGCACGGACGATCGTCACCGGCATCTCGGAGGCTGTGGCAGAGACGGTCGTGGATCTGGGGATCGACTGGAGTGAGATCGAGACAATGCGCGATTTGCGAACCGGATTGCAGTCGGTGTTGGCCGGGGTAGGGGCGCGTAGTCGCTGATCGGCAGGGTGCGATTTGATCGCGGCCATAATTTGATTGACGGAGGCGAGTCTATGGGTGAAGGTGGGGGTAAAAAACGCGGCAACTCTGATGCACGCCCGACTATTGGCTATTTGACATCCAGCATACACGATGCCAGTGCCTTGGCTCAGTGGGCTGGGGTGCTCGACGCAACTCAGAAGCACGACGCAAATGTGATCTGCTTTCCGGGATTTAACCTGCGCGATCCGCGGGGTTTTCAAGGGCAGGCTAACGTTCTCTACAGCATAGTGGGTGCAGAGAGTGTGGATGGCGTAATCAGTTGGGCCTCCACGATAGGCAATTACGTCGACACCGACGAGATACGGGCTTTTCACGAGCGCTATCGCCCTTTGCCGGTGGTGACCATAGGCAGGGTGATGGAGGAATTCCCTGGATTACTGATGGATAGCTACCAGGGTATACGCGAGGCGGTCGTGCACTTGATCGAGGTGCACGGGTTGCGCCGTTTGGCCTTCATCAGGGGCCCCGAAAGCCACTTTTACGCGCAGGAGCGTTATCGGGCATACCTCGAGACGTTAGGGGCGTACGGCCTGCCTTTCGACCCTCAGCTCGTCACGCCGCCATCTGAGTGGGGATCCTCTGCCGGTGTAAGGGCGATGCACTTGCTGCTCGATGAACGCGGGTTGCGTCCGCAGGTCGAGATCGAGGCTGTCGTGGCGGCCAACGATGGATTGGCCCTCGGTGCACTGGAGGTCTTGCAGGAGCAGGGGATACAGGTGCCTGCGGATGTGGCCGTCGTGGGCTTTAATGACACGGCTCAAGGCAGAACGAGCGTATCTCCTCTTACCTCCGTGGCGGTGCCGTTCCACAAGGTGGGACACCAGGCGGTCGCAAAGTTATTGAAGCTGATGGCAGGCGAGCAAGTGCCAGATCAGGAGGTCTTTCCTTCGGAACTGGTCGTACGTCAGTCGTGCGGCTGTGCGGACCCGGCGGTCGTGCAAGCAGCGGTGGGGAGGGTGGCAAAGCTCGACGAGACGCTCGAATCAGCTCTTGCTGCGCGGCGAGAGGAGATCGTCTCCGACGCGGCGCAGGTCCTGAATGCCGGAGCAGGCGCGCTATCAAAAACGGAGGTTGAATGGGTGGGACGTCTGCTGGATGCCCTTGCTGCCGATCTGGTAGCAGATTTGCCGAGCCGGTTTCTGCCTGCCCTGGACGGGATGTTGCGCCGGATGATAATGACCGGGGGCGATGTGGTGGCGTGGCAGAACGTGCTCTCGGTGCTGCGCCGGCATTTGCTGCCGTACTTTGATAGAGAAGTGCTCGTACGGGCGGACGATCTTTTTCAGCAGGCGCGCGTGATGATTGGGGGAGCCACGCAGCGTGCGTACGCGCGCCAGATATTCCAGGCGGAGGGAAAGACGCAGACCTTGCGTGACGTCGAGGCCACGCTGGATATCATGTTTGACGTAGGCGAGCTTATGGACGCCATAGCGCAAGAACTCCCTCGTCTTGGCATTCCCAGTTGCTACCTCTCGCTTTACGAGAACCCCGTGCCCTACCGCTATCCGGCACTGGCACCGGAGTGGTCCAGGATGATCCTGGCCTACGACGAAGGTGGAGAGGTAGACCTGCCATCAGATGGGCTGCGGTTTCCCACGCGCCAATTGGTGCCGGAGGGGACATTGCCGCGGGATAGGCGGTACAGCCTGGTGGCCGAACCCTTGTATCTTCGCGAGAATCAGTTGGGGTTCGTCCTGTTCGAGGTGGGACCGCGAGAAGCGAGCGTGTACCCTGCGCTGTGCCAAGGGATCGGCAGCGCACTTTATGGGGCCTTGCTGCTGCAGGCGCGTGGGGAGGCGGAGGCGTCGCTACAGATGGCGTATACCGAGGTCGAGAAAGCCTACGCCGAGGTGGAGCAGCAGGTGCGGGAGCGCACGGCGGAGCTGGAGCGCGAGGTCGAGGAGCGGGAACGGGCCCAGGCCGAGAGCCTGCGCTTGCAGCAGGAGGTGATCGAGGCGCAGCAGCGGGCGATCCGGGAGCTATCAACCCCGATCATTCCTGTTCTGCAAGGCGTGATCGTCATGCCCCTGATCGGCTCTATCGACACGCTGCGCGCCAGGGACGTGACTCGCAGCCTGCTGGCGGGGATTCGGGAGCATCGCGCCAAGGTCGTCATCCTTGATATCACCGGTGTGCCGATCGTGGATAGCGGGGTGGCAGCATACCTGAACAAGACGATCCAGGCTGCGCGGCTGAGAGGTGCGCGCACCATCGTCACCGGCGTCTCGGATGCGGTGGCGGAGACGATCGTTGATCTGGAGATTGACTGGAGCGAGGTCGAGACGTTGCGGGACCTGCAGACCGGGCTGCGGGCGGCGATGGGACAGTATCGCGGATCGAATGACAAAAAGGAGAGAGCAGTTGAATAGCAATAAACAAACTGATGTCGCTAAAGGTGCAACGCCGAAGGACGGGCGTTTGACCATTGGCTTTGTGGTCGACGATATCGTGATGGTGGGAGGTCGGAACGCGCTGCGCGGCGTTGCCGACGCGGCCCGGGAGCGCGACGTCAACCTGCTCTGCTTTCACCAGCGCGTGTTTCAGGGCAGTGAAGGTTACCCTATAGAGATGGGGCCTGCGTCTTGGGATACGTTGGCGGAAGTCTTGGATGGGCTGGTCATCTATCAGTCGTGGCCCAATGAGGAAGCGTTCGCCGCTTTCCGCAGTCGTTTTCCATCCCTGCCGATGGCGAACGCCCTGCGGGTGTACGCGGGATGTCCTGCATTGGCTCCTGACTCTTACCAAGGCACGAAGGAGCTGACCCGCCACCTCATCGAAGCGCACGGCTATCGCCGGATCGCCTTCGTCGCCGGGCCAGAGGGAAATTGGGTCGTGGAGGAGCGATATCGCGGCTACGTGGATGCCCTGGCGGAGCACGGCATTCCTCTCGATCCCAACCTGGTCACACCGCATCTCGATTGGGCGGAGGCGGAGAGAATAGCGATCCGCCTGTTGCTGGACGAGCGCGGGCTGCTGCCGGGCAGCGACTTTGAGGCGGTGGTGACATCCAACGATTCGATAGCGTTGAGCATGCTGGTCGAGTTCCAGAGCCGGGGCGTGCGGGTGCCCGACGACGTGGCGGTGGTGGGTTTTGACGACGACAGCCGGGCCGTCTGTTCTATGCCCCCACTGACCACGATAAGGATGCCGTGGTACGAAACAGGTCGCCAGGCCGTCGACCTGGTGCTGGCGCAGATAGCGGGGGAAGGGGTGCCCGAGCAGACGCCCGTCCTCCCCAAGATGATGGTGCGCCGGTCGTGCGGCTGCCAGGCTCTGGCGGTGACGCAGGCGGCGACGGAGCCGGTGCCCCTTGCCTCAAAGGAGGTGGGGCTGGGGGACGTCTTTGAGACGCAGCGCGCGCAGATACTCTCCGATATGGTCCGGTCCATTGGCCAGGATGACGCCGCGGGCATCATTGCGGGGTGGGTGGAGCAGGTGCTGAGTGGCTTTGACGCCGAGATAGAGGGTGGGACGCCGGGGGTGTTTCTGGCTGTACTGGAGGACGTTCTCGACCAGGTGATGGAGGCGGGGGGAGATGCTGCGGCAGGCCCGGGAC
>Ga0316577_10000288_pt1 | contig 18223 bp, 13 predicted proteins | sample S5NA_FD_203073 | JGI IMG/M metagenome (GOLD analysis project Ga0316577, IMG submission 203073) | Rhizosphere microbial communities from salt marsh grasses in Alabama, United States - S5-7_050615r2r1 | ecosystem: Host-associated > Plants > Roots > Rhizosphere | place: USA: Alabama | collected... | reverse complement strand
TATCTAGCCCGCGGCGGCGCGTCGGTGCCGCCGGATCGGATCGTGAGCGCCGCCTCGGCGGCAGCGGCCTACGTCCGGCGTCGCTTCGGCGACCAGCCGGTGTACGTGCTGGTCGCGCCGGCGGCCCTGTCTGAGTTCGAGGGGCTGCGGCTGCTATCCCACGAGGAGGCGGCCGCGCCGGGCGCGAGGGCGGCGGCCGTGGTCGTGGGCGACGCGGCGGGCGATTTCACCCCGGCCAACGTCCAGGGCGCCTTCCGGCTGCTGCGGGGCGGGGCCCGCTTCATCGCCATGCACAAGAACCGCTGGTGGCTGACGCCCGCCGGAGAGGCGCTCGACGCCGGGGCCTACGTCGTGGGCCTCGAATACGCCGCGGAGAGGCGGGCCCTGGTCACCGGCAAGCCGGCCCGGGCCTTCTTCGCCGAGGGGCTGCGGCGGCTGGGCGAGCTGGCGGGGACGGGGCGCGCGGGCGGCCACTCTCTGGCGGGCGGCGAGGTGGCGATGGTCGGCGACGACCTGCTGAACGACGTTCGCGGCGCCCAGCGGGCCGGCCTGCGCGGCGTACTGGTCAGGACAGGCAAGCACGGCGACGCGGACGTCGCGCGTCTCTCCTCCGGTCGTGGCGCGGTCGTCCCGGATGCGGTGGCGCCTTCCATCGGGGAGGTCGTCGAGGCCCTCGTTCCGCCTCGCGGCCGGGCGCGCGTCTAGGCCACCTGCAGGAGGCATTCGGCGCCCCCCGCGCTAGACTTGAACCCGGTGGCTGCGCCCTGCTGCGGGCGCGCGAAACCGCGGCGGTGCGGCCAGGTCCAGGTGCATGGCACCAGGAGGCGTTCGGCATGACCGCGACGTCAGAGCCCCGGCTCAAGATCACATACGCCACGCTGCGCAACGACAACGAGCAGCTCCACGCTTCCTACGACGCGGGTCTGGCGACCGCGCGCGGCGAGCTCGGCAAGACCCACGGCCTCTTCATCGGCGGCAAGTGGCGACCGGGCAAAGAGACCTTCGAGAAGCATTCGCCGATCGACGGCACGCTGGTGGGTCGCTTCGCCAGAGGCACGCGCGATGACGTCCGCGATGCCGTCGCAGCGGCCCGCGCCGCGGCGCCCGGCTGGGCGGCCACTCCGTGGCTGGAGCGAGTGGCGGTCATGCGCCGCATGGCGGACCTGATCAGCGAACGGCAGATGGAGCTGGCCGCGCTGATGGCCATCGAAGTCGGCAAGAACCGCCTGGAAGCCCTGGGCGACACAGAGGAAACGGCCGACCTCATCCGCTACTACTGCGACCAGTTCGTGGCCAACGAGGGTTTCGATCGGCCCATGGGCAACCTGGGCGACACGACCGTGCACACCCGCTCGGTCTTGAAGCCGCACGGCGTTTGGGCGGTTATCAGCCCCTTCAACTTCCCCCTGGCCCTTTCGGGCGGACCGTCGGGCGGGGCGCTGGTAGCCGGCAACGCGGTTGTCTACAAGCCCTCCAGCGACTCGCCGCTATGCGGGGTCAAGCTGGCCGAGATCGCCGAGCAAGCGGGCCTGCCACCGGGCGTCTTCAACATGGTCAGCGGTCCGGGCGAGACTGTGGGCGTCGAGCTGGAGGAGAACGAGGGCATCGACGGCCTGCTCTTCACCGGCTCGTTCGAGGTCGGCTTCGACCACATCTTCAGGACCTTCAGCAAGCGCTACCCCAAGCCGGTCGTGGTCGAGATGGGCGGTAAGAACCCGGCCATCGTCAGCGCCGAAGCCGATTTGGAGGAGGCGGCCGAAGGCGTAATCCGCTCGGCCTTCGGCTACGGCGGCCAGAAGTGCTCGGCCTGCAGCCGCGTCTTCGTCCAGGAGGCCGCGTACGAGGCCTTCCTCGAGGCCCTCGTCGCCAAGGCGAAGGCCGTCACGATCGGCGACCCCACCGACCGCAAGATCTGGCTGGGACCGCTGGTCAACGCCAGGGCGGCGGCCAAGTACGACGCCGCCGTCGCCGAGGCGAAGCGAGACGGCAAGATCCTCTTCGGAGGCGAGCACGTGGCCGGTCAGGGCACCGACCTGTATGTCGTGCCGACGATCGTCACCGACCTGCCCGCCGACCACCGCATCTGGCACGAGGAGCTGTTCGTGCCGCTGGTCGCGGTGGCCTCGTACAAGACGCTGGACGAGGCGATCGCCCGCGCCAACGACACGGTATACGGCCTGACGGCCGGTTTCTTCAGCGAGGATCAGGACGAGGTGGATGCCTTCGAGCGGGCCATCCGCGCCGGCGTGATCTACATCAACCGCCGCGCCGGCGCGACCACCGGCGCCTGGCCGGGCATCCAGCCCTTCGGCGGCTGGAAGGGCTCGGGCACCACTGGCAAAGCCTCGGGCGGCCTGTACTACGTCCAGCAGTTCATGCGCGAGCAATCGCAGACGGTCGTGGACTGACCATGGTCGAAGCCCAGGCGGTGGAAGAGCTGGTCATCCGTCGAGCCGAGCGATCGGACGCGGCGGCCCTGGCCGAGCTGGCCGGGGAGCTTGGTTACCCGACCGAACCGGCCGACATGGAGCGGCGGCTGGCCGCCTTGCCGCGGGGCGATGACGTCTGGGTCGCGGTCATCGACGGCCGGGTCGCCGGCTGGGCGCACTGCACCGTCCGGCGCTCGCTCGTGATCGAACCCCACATCGAGGTCATGGGCCTGGTCGTGGCTGAGGTCTGGCACGGTCGAGGAGTCGGACGACACCTGATGGTCGCTGCGGAGCAGTCGGCCCGGGCGGCGGGCGTGGGCTCCATCCGCCTCCGTTCGGGCATTCAGCGGGAAGGTGCTCACGCCTTCTACCTGGGCCTCGGCTACCGTGAGCAGAAGCGCCAGGCCGTCTTCGTCCGGGACCTGAAGGCGTAGGCGTCTCGGCCGCGTTTCGGGGCTCGAAGGGCGCTCGGCGCTATACTTGGGGCAGTATCCAGGCTGCATAATCGGCATCCCGCCGGGCGCGCCGCGCCGCCGCGAATCGGTGCCGCCAGGCCGCAGCCGGTCGAGGTGCACCCGTGTCTTCGCTCGCTCAGGCCAAAGTCCCGCACATCGCTACCGAGCTGCCCGGGCCCAGGGCCCGCGCCCATCTCGATTTCGACAAGCAATGGACGTCGCCGAGCGTGCCCCGCGCCTACCCGCTGGTACCGGTTCGGGCCGAAGGCTGCGTGATCGAGGACATCGACGGCAACCTGCTGCTGGACTTCAACTCCGGCATCGCGGTCACCTCCACCGGCCACTGCCACCCCGACGTGGTCAAGGCCGTCCAGGAGCAGGCCGGCAAGCTCATCCACTACAGCGCCGATTTCTACATCCCCGTCTACGCCCAGGCATGCGCCGAGCTGGCCCGCATCGCCCCCATCAAGGAGAAGTGCCGGGTCTTCCTGGGCAACTCCGGCACGGAGGCGATCGAGGGCGCCGTGAAGCTGGCCCGCTTCGCCACCGGGCGCCAGGATCTGGTCGCTTTCTTGGGCGCCTTCCACGGCCGAACGTACGGCTCGGTCTCGCTGACGGCATCGAAGGCCAAGTACCACGCCGGCTTCGGGCCGATGCTGCCCGGCGTCTACCACGCTCCCTTCGGCAAGGTGGCCGACCTGGCCTGGTTCGACGAGGTCCTGTTCAAGCACCTGGTGACGCCGGCCGAGGTGGCGGCGGTCGTCGTCGAGCCGATCCAGGGCGAGGGCGGCTACGTCGTCCCAGAGGACGGCTTCCTGCAGGGCCTGCGCCGCATCTGCGACCAGCACGGCATCCTGCTCATCGCCGACGAGGTCCAGTGCGGCGCCGGTCGCACCGGCAAGATGTGGGCCATCCAGAACTGGGGCGTGGAGCCGGACATCGTCGCCGTGGCCAAGGGGATCGCCTCCGGCATGCCGCTGGGCGCCTTCGTCGCCCGCGAGTCGCTGATGACCAGGTGGGGCCCGGGGGCGCACGGGACCACCTACGGCGGTAACCCGCTGGCCTGTGCCGCGGCCCTGGAGACGATCAAGCTTCTGGAGGGTGGGCTGATGGCCAACGCCGCGGCCCGGGGCGAGCAGCTGCTGCCGGGGTTGAAGGCAATCGCCGCCCAGCACAAGGGCCTCATCAAGGACGTGCGCGGGATCGGGCTGATGATCGGCGTCGAGTTCGACACCCATGACCACGCCGCGGCCGTGGAGCTGGCCTGCTTCCGGCGCGGGCTGCTGCCGCTGGAGGCCGGGGAGTCGGTCATCCGGATCGCGCCGCCTCTGGTCTTGACCGAGGAACAGGCCGCCACGGGCCTTCGGATCTTCGGCGAGGCCGTGGCCGAGGTGGCTGCGGGCTAGGCAAAACGGCTCTGCGCGCCGCCCGGAGCGTAGCGAGCCGGCCCTGCCGCGCGTCTCATAGCGTTCGAAGACGGCTCCGGGTTGGGCGTCTTCCAGCGAATACGGGAACGAAAGCGACGCGTTCGCCGGCCGGCGCTCGGAGAGCTTGCCGAGCGCGACAACCTGGGGAACTCGCACCGGCACAGGCCGGGGAGGCGCAGATGTCTCGCCTGAACGTGGACCTTCCATTCCCCGGCGGCAGAGCCGGCCCCATCATGTCTCTCGTTCTCGGCGCCGCGCTTGTTGTTGGCGCGTGTACCAGCGTTTCGTCCGCCGACGCGGCTCCGACCGGATCGTCCGCCGCGACCCCGAGCGCGCAGACCGCTATCCCCACAGGGCAGCCGACGGCCTCGGCCACAGAATCGCCGGCCGAGTCTCCCGCCGAGTCGCCCTCTTCCGCGCCCTCGCCGGCGTCCACTCCTCAGCCGACGCCCAAGAAGACGCCCACACCCCAGCCCGGCCACTTTGCCGCGGTGGCGCTCCCGAGTGGCGGCGGCTACGACGCGGCGGCGCTTTTGCCCAACGGCAAGGTCCTGTTGGTGGGCGCAGGCAAGCCGCAACTCTACGACCCGACCACCAACAGCTTCTCGCCCGCCGGCCCGATGGTCCAGGAGCGGGCCCGCCCGGCTCTAGCCGTCCTGCCCAACGGCAAAGTCCTCGTGATCGGCGGGAGTACGTTCGGTTGCTGTGCAGTAACCAACATCGACTCCATCGAGCAGTACGACCCGGTTGCCAACCGCTTCACGCTCCTCGTCCCGGAGATGTCAAGCGGCGACTACCACTCGGCGACGCCGCTTTCCGACGGCACGGTCCTGCTCAGCCAGGGGTCGGCCTGGGTCGATTCCGGGTGGGTGCGCGTGTCTACGCTGTTCGATCCGGCAACCGCCACCTTCATGCCTGTCGACAGCAGCCTTCAGGCACCAGGTGGCGCGGTACCGGTGGTGCTGGCCGACCACTCCGTCCTCTTCGTGGGCGGGTTCTCGGAGAACGGGTACGTCTTGAAACCGATCTCAACGGCCATGAGGTACATGCCCGCGACACGCCAGTACGTCTCGGTCTCGGCAACGACGACGGCGCCCCGCGGCTGGTCGACGGCAACGCCTTTGAAGGACGGCCGGGTGCTGATAGTCGGCGGCGTGATCTACAGCACGGATGCCGTCTGCCCCGGACAGTGCCTGACCTCCTCGGAGATCTACGATCCGGCGACCCAGCAGTTCACGGCGTCCGGGTCGATGACCTATGGCCGGGCCGGCGCGACGGCCACCCTCCTGCCCTCGGGCGACGTCCTGATCACGGGCGGCACATATGGCACCGTCGCCGAGATCTGGTCTGCCGGCGCTTTCCACGCTACGGCCGGGGAGATGACCCACCCCCGCGTGGAGACCGTCGCGGTCTTGCTGCCGAACGGGCGGGTCCTCGTGGTCGGCAGCGGCACAGCGGACCTCTACCAGCCCTGACAGCTCTGGTGCCACCCGGGCCGGCATGTGGCAGGATGTGACGCGGCCACAGTGAAGCGAGAGGTAAGCACCGGGTGTTCGCCGGGTGAGCGCCGATGAGTAAGGTGGCGTCGATGCGCGACGCCGTCGCCGCCCTCATCCATGACGGTGACGTCGTCGCCATCGAAGGCTTCACGCATCTCATCTGCTTCGCCGCCGGCCACGAGATCGTCCGCCAGCGCAAGCGGGACCTGACCCTGGCCCGCCTGACCCCGGACCTTGTCTACGACCAGATGGTCGCCGCGGGCGTGGCCCGCAAGCTCGTCTTCTCCTGGCTCGGGAACCCCGGCGTGGGTGGGCTGCACGCCATCCGCCGCCGGGTGGAGAACGCGGACCCCGCGCCGCTCGAACTGGAGGAATACAGCCACTTCGGGATGGTGGGCCGCTACACGGCCGGCGCTTCGAACCTGCCCTTCTACCCGCTGCGCTCGTACTTCGAGTCGGACCTGCCGAAGGCCAATCCGCTGATCCGGCCGATCCGCTCGCCCTATGGCGAAGAGACCGTCTACGCCGTCCCGCCCCTGAAGCCGGACGTGACGATCGTCCACGCCCAGCGCGCCGACGCCGAGGGCAACACTCAGATGTGGGGCCTGCTGGGCTGCCAGAAGGAGGCCGCCTTCGCCGCCGATCGGGTCGTCGTCGTCGTGGAGGAGCTGGTGGACGAGGCTGTCGTTCGGGCGGATCCGAACCGGACCGTCATCCCCGGCCTGATCGTCGACGCGGTGGTGGTGGAACCCTGGGGCGCGCATCCTTCCTACGTCCAGGGCGCCTACGACCGCGACAATCGCTTCTACCTGGAGTGGGACGCTATCAGCCGCGACGCCGCCGCCACACAGGCCTGGCTCGACGAATGGGTCTACGGCATCGCCGGCCGGGCCGAGTACGTCGCCAGGCTGGGGGTCGAACGGACGGCCGAGCTGCGGCCTTCGAGATCGGCGCCTTCGGGATCGGTCGACTACGGGGTCTACGAATGAGCGAGGTCGAATTCTCGGCCTCCGAGATGATGATCGTGGCCGCGGCCCGCGAGCTGGCCGGCCAGCGCGTCTGCTTCGTCGGCGTGGGGCTGCCGAACATTGCCGTCAACCTGGCTCGCCTCACGGTTGCCCCCGAGCTGGAGCTGGTCTACGAGTCGGGCGCCTTCGGCGCGAAGCCGGCCCGCCTGCCGCTCTCTATCGGCGATCCGTGCATCGTCACCGGTGCCACGGCTGTGGTGCCGATGGTCGAGCTGTTCGCCTACTACCTGCAGGGCGGGCTCGTGGACGTGGGCTTCCTGGGGGCGGCCCAGATCGACCGCTTCGGCAACATCAACAGCACCGTCATCGGCCCGTACGAGCATCCGAAGACCCGGCTGCCTGGTTCGGGCGGGGCGTGCGAGATCGCCATCAACGCCCGCCAGGTCTTCGTCATCATGCGCCAGTCGAAGCGATCGTTCGTCGAGAAGATCGACTTCCGGACCTCGCCGGGGAATCTCGGGGGCGCCGAGTCGGCGGTCCGCGCGCGGCGTGAGGAGGGCTGGCTCGGTTCGGGCCCCTCGGTCGTCGTCACCGACATGGGCATCTACCACTTCGACGACTCGGGCCAGATGCGCCTGGACTCGATCCACCCCGGCGTCACGCTGGCCGCGGTGCGCGAAACCATGGGCTGGGAGCCGAAGGTGGCTGAGCCGCTGCCGGTCACTCCAGCGCCCACCTCGGAGGAGTTGCGTCTCATCCGCGAGGAGCTTGACCCGGACGGGGCCTATACGAAGTAGGGTGTTCGCCCGGGCCGCGGGCGGCTCGCTCCGGTCGACTGCCTAATTCACGCCAGATCGGCATTGGGCAGGGACGCCGCCTTCCGATGCGCGATTCGGCCTCCCCACGCGCCGCGATGCCGGCTCCAACACCGCGGCAACTCCGCCGAATGCTGTCCTGGTGTGAATTGGGGGCCAGCGAGGGGCTCCGCCGGCTCGAGCGCCCGCCGGGCCAGCTCCTACCGCCGCACCGCCTCAGGCTTGCCCCGCACCACCATAACCGGGCAATGGGCGTGGCGGACGACGTAGTCGCTGACGCTGCCGATGAAGAAGCGTGAGACGCCGCTGCGGCCGTGGGAGCCGATGACGATCAGGTCCGCGCCCTCCGAATCGGCGGCGGCGACGATGGCGTCGCCCGGGTCGCCCTCCCAGACCAGGAAGGTGGCGTCCGCACCGGCGGCCTTGGCGCGCGAGACGATGCCCTGGGCCCGGGTAGCCATCGAGTCGCGGGAGTCGCCCTCGCCGGTATGGGGTTCGGACGACTGGCGCAGCGAAGCCACGACGCTGACCACGATCAGCTTCGCCTTCATCTGGATCGCCAGGTCGATGGCTTGTTCGTTGGCCGGCTCCGACGCAGGCAGCCCGTCGGTGGCCAGCAGGAGTGTCTCTATTCGAGGCATGGGGCTCTCTGGTGGGACGCTATTGCGTAACCTCCGCCGCAATGGGGCGATGGTGGGCGCCACCCCGGTGAGGGCATAGGGACCTCCGGCCCGTTCCCGCGGGCCGTCCTTCCCCGGGGAGCGGCGGCGCGGCAAGGGCCGTCCTGCTAGGCTCAGGTCTGATGAGTGCTTCGCGTTCCGCCGCCAGACCGCCCAGGGGTGAGCGTCGGGCGAGCCACGGCCGTGACCCGGCCGGGCTGATCGGCCTGCGAGACGTGGCGGCTGCCCTGGACGCCTGGCAGCGCGCGCCCGGGGACACGACACGCGCCCGGCTCGTCGAGGCGTTCGGGCATGCGGTCGAAAAGGCCGGCCTGGCCGGCGGCCACCTTCACCTGCACGCGCCGCCCATGGCCGAAGTCGAGGCGGGGTGGGGGAGCCTGGCCGGCGGCCAAGACCTACCGGGCCTGCGCACCTTCGACCTCCGCCTGGGCGACCGAACCCTGGCCCACCTGCGGCTCGACACTTCGCCGGCAGCCGACCAGGCCGCCGAGACGCTGGCCCGCGGGCTTGAGATCGTGATCGAATCGGCCTGGTCACAGGCTCGGGCGAGCCAATCATCGGAGGAGATGGCCGCTCTCGACGCCGCGACCCGAGGCATCGCCGGCGTCCTGGACCTGGACCGCGTGCTGCAGCTGATCACCGATCGCGTACGCGAGCTGGGCCACGCCCAGTACGCTGCTCTGGGCATCGCCGAGAGCCAGACCGGGTTCGAGAGATTCATCACCAGCGGCATCAACCGGTCCGAGCGGGAGAGGGTGGGCTCGCCACCCAGAGGCCTGGGGCTGCTGGGCGTGATCGCCGCGGCGACCGTCCCGATCAGAGTCGCGGACGTCGCCAGGGACTCGCGCCGCCATGGTTTCCCGGCTCACCACCCCGAGATGCATTCGCTGCTGGGCGTCCCCGTCAGCGCTCGCGGCCGTTCGATCGGGCGGCTCTACCTGGCCAACAAGCAGCCCGCCGGCGAGTTCACCGAAGACGACGAGCGGCTGGTCGAGATGTTCGCCCTGCACGCCGGCATCGCCATCGAGAACGCCCGCCTTCACGAGCAGGTGCAGCGCCTGGCGATCGTGGAAGAGCGCGAGCGGATCGGCCGCGACCTGCACGACAGCGTCATCCAGAGCATCTACGCCGTGGGCCTGTCGCTCGAGGACGTCCCGGATCTCATGGCCGACGAGCCCGACGAAGCCCGCCAGAGAGTGGAACGGGCCATCGATTCGCTCGACCAGTCGATTCGTGACATCCGCAACTTCATCTTCGGCCTGCGCCCCGAGCTGCTCGCGCAAGCCGGGCTGGTCGGTGGCCTGGCCGCCCTGGCCGACGAGTTCCGGGTCAACAGCATGATCGACGTGGACATCGAGGCGAGGGGCATGGAGGAATCGGACCTGGCGCCCGACCAGACGAGCCACCTGCTCTCGATCGCCCGCGAGGGCCTGAGCAACATCGCCCGCCACTCCAAGGCCACGCGCGGCCTGGTCCTGGTGACCGCCGAGGGAGGTCTCATCCGGCTGATCATCAGCGACAACGGCGTCGGTTTCGACCCCGACCAACAGCGCCCGCCGGCCCACCAGGGACTGATCAACATGCGCGATCGCGTCTCGGCCATGGGTGGCCACATGCAACTCGTCAGCGAGCCCGGGGCAGGCACGCGTATCATCGTCGAGGTGGCACGGCTGTCCGACCATGCCACCGCCGACCAGGAGCTGGGACACGCATGACCGATTCGATCGAGGCTCGCCAGCTGCGGCTGTTGGTGGTGGACGACCATGAGCTCGTCCGCCAGGGGTTGATCGCGCTCCTCGACCGGCGCGAGCACTTCCAGGTCGTGGCCGAGGCGGGCACGGCCGCCGAGGCGGTCGAGATGGCCCGCAAGTTCGAGCCGGACCTGGTGGTCATGGACGTTCGCCTGCCGGACGGCTCCGGGATCGAGGCCTGTCGCGAGATCCGCCAGGAATTCCCGAATACACGCGTCGTCATCCTGACCAGCTACCCGGACGAAGAAGCCGTTCTCTCGGCCATCATCGCCGGAGCCTCGGGCTACCTCCTGAAGCAGATCCGCAGCCGAGACCTGGTTTCGGCCCTGGAGTCAGTGGGGCGGGGCGAGTCGCTGCTGGATCCTGCCGTCACCGAGAAGGTGCTGGACCGGGTCCGCCGCATCGCCACCGGGACCTACACCGACGAGATGGCCCAGCTGACCCAGCAGGAGCAGAAGATCCTGCTGCTGGTGGCCGAAGGCAAGACGAACAAGGAGATCGCGGCCGAGGTCTTCCTCTCGGACAAGACGGTCAAGAACTACGTCAGCTCCATCCTCTCCAAGCTGAACCTGGAGCGGCGCGCCCAGGCGGCGGCCTTCGTGGCCCGCCACCGCCTGAAGGGCGGGGCGTAGTCGCCGCTCGGGCGGGCGATCTCTTCGTTGTCGCTGCGCTCCCTCGGCTCACGCACGACGGCGGTGCGCTCGCCTCGGGTGCTCGCTCCGCCTCGATCTCGCCGCGCCGGAGCGGCGACGTCTGAGGATCGCTCGGGCGGGCGATTGGCCGCCGGGCGGCCCGCTCTATCCGTGCCGGACGTCCCACAATTGCACGGCCTTCGGCCCGCGCATCAAGCGGCCCAGTCCTTACACTCGGTCCCATGCGTATCGTGACCGCCGAAGAGGCCGTTTCTGTCGTCGAGTCTGGTCAGCAGGTATTCATGCAGGCGGCGGCGGCAACGCCGACGCCCCTCCTGGAAGCGCTCGCCAAACGCGGGCCGGAGCTGACCGACGTCAAGATCGTCCACATGCACGCCGAGGGCCCACACCCGCACTGCGCCCCGGAGATGCAGGGCCACTTCCTGCATCGCGCGTTGTTCATCGGCCCCAACGCCCGCCAGGCTATCAACGAGGGAAGGGCCGAGTTCATCCCCGTCTTCCTGTCGGACATCCCGCAACTCTTCTACAAGAACATCCTGCCGCTGGACGTCGCCATCATCAACGTCTCCCCGCCGGATGAGCACGGCTGCTGTTCGCTGGGCACCTCTGTGGACTGCGCCCTGGCCGGGGCCCGCTGCGCCAAGACGGTCATCGCCCAGCTGAACAAGTCGATGCCCCGGACCCTGGGCGACAGCTTCGTCCGCGTCGACAAGATCGACTACGCGGTGGAGGTCGACCAGCCCCCGTACGAGCATGCCGATGGCGAGATCGGCGACGTCGAGCGCCGCATCGGCGAATTCGTGGCGGATCTGATCCCGGACGAGGCCACGCTCCAGATGGGGATCGGCGCGATCCCCAGCGCCGTCGGTCAGCACCTGGACAACAAGCACGACCTCGGCATCCACACCGAGATGTTCACCGACGTCCTCGTCGACCTCGTCGAGCGCGGCGTCGTGACCAGTCGCAAGAAGACCGTGAACAACGGCAAGATCGTGGCCTGCTTCATGATGGGCACGAAGCGCTTGTACAGATTCGTCGACAACAACCCCCTGGTCGACATGCGCCAGGTGGACTACACGAACGACACCTCGATCATTCGCCGCCAGCGGCGCATGACCGCCGTCAACTCCGCCATCGAGGTGGACCTGACGGGCCAGGTCTGCGCCGACTCCATCGGCCACAAGATGTACAGCGGCGTGGGTGGCCAGATGGACTTCATGCGCGGCGCGGCGCTGGCCGAGGACGGGCATGCCATCATCGGCCTTCCCTCCACGGCGGCGGGCGGCAAGGTCTCGCGCATCACGGTCGCCCTGAAGGAGGGCGCCGGCGTCACGACCACGCGCTCGCACGTACGAACGGTGGTCACCGAGTTCGGCGTGGCGGAGCTGTTCGGCCAGAGCGTTCGCGAGCGGGCCAAGCGCCTGATCGCCATCGCCCACCCGGACTTCCGCGACGAGTTGACGGCGTACGCTCGCAAGGCCTACGGCCTCTAGGCGATCGCCGCTCGGGCGGCTCATCTCTTCGTTGTCGGCTGTGCGCCTCGCTCACGCACTCTCAAGTGCGCTCGCTCCGGTGCTCGCCTCCGCCTCGACCTGAGCGCGCCGGACCGGCGATCGCAGTGGCTGCCGCTCGGGCGGCTCATCTCTTCGTTGTCGGCTGCGCGCTCCTGCAGCGCGAAATGCTGCCGTTCGGCCCTCGCGTTGCTATGCGGATTGCATAGATTCGACGCATGCGGATCGTCAGTGCCGACGAGGCGGTCTCAGGGATCAAGTCGGGCCAGCAGATATACGTCCAGGGCGCGGCCGCTACGCCGTCCGTGCTGCTCGAGGCCCTGTGCCGCAGAGCCCCGGAGCTGAAGGACGTCAAGGTCGCGCACCTGCACTGCGAGGGACCGCACCCGCACCTGGCCCCGGAGATGGAGGGCCACCTCTTCCACAGGGCGCTCTTCATCGGGCCGAACGCCCGGGCGGCCATCAACGAGGGCCGGGCGGAATTCGTGCCGGTCATGCTCTCGGACGTCCCGCTGCTGATGGAGAGCGGCCTGCTGCCGCTCGACGCCGTCTTCGCCAACATGACTCCGCCCGACGACCATGGCTTCTGCTCGCTTGGGACATCCGTCGAGGCGATGCAGACGGCGATCCGCTGCGCGAAGACGGTCATCGCCCAGTTCAACAAGGCGATGCCCCGCACCCACGGCGACAGCTACGTCCACGTCAGCCAGATCGACCGGGCGATCGAGGTCGACCAGGCGCCCTACGTCTACACCCCGGGCGAGATCGGCGACGTGGAGCGCCGCATCGGAGAGTTCGTGGCGGACCTGATCCCGGACGAGGCCACTCTCCAGATGGGGATCGGGGCCATCCCGACGGCCGTCGGCGTTTGCCTCGAGGGCAAGAAACACCTCGGGGTCCACACCGAGATGTTCACCGACCCGCTTGTCGACCTGGTGGAGAAGGGGGTCGTGGACTGCAGCGCCAAGACCATCGACCCCCACAAGGTGGTGGCCGCGTTCATGATGGGCACGCCGCGCCTCTACAAGTGGGTCGACGGCAACCCGATGCTTGAGCTGCGGGGCGTGGACTACACCAACGACACGGCGACGATCCGCAAACACCGGCGCATGACCGCCGTGAACTCCGCGATCGAGGTCGACCTCACCGGCCAGGTCTGCGCTGACTCCCTCGGCCACAAGATGTACAGCGGCGTCGGCGGCCAGATGGACTTCGTGCGCGGCGCGTCCCTGGCGCCGGAGGGGCGGGCGATCATCGCCCTGCCGTCCACCACGGCCGATGGCAAGGTCTCGCGCATCACCTGGGAGCTGTACGACGGCGCGGGCGTCACCACGACGCGCTGGAACGTGCGCACCGTCGTGACCGAGTACGGAGCGGCCGAGCTGTTCGGCCAGGGCTACCGCGAGCGCGCGAAGAGGCTGATTGCCATCGCCCACCCGGACTTCCGCGACGAGCTGACGTCGTACGCGCGCAAGTACCACGAGCTGTAGCGGATCGCCCCGGCGCGCGGCCGGACGAAAAGGACGAACGCCGGGCGTCCCCTCCGGCGTTCGTCACGGGGTGGAGTGTGCCGTCGGCCGCAACACATGCGCAGTGCCGAATGGCCCCATTGCAGGAAGGGGTGGGCGGCTTCGGGGTTGCCGCCCCGCGCCACTCCCCGGCCCGGCGCTGCGGGGCCATATGGCCCCCGGCAATCGGGAGCCCTGTCGCTCGTACCGCCGCGGCCCCGGGCGCACTCTATGCGACATGCTCGCCGATCCCAGCCTGCCCGCGAGACGGCTGCTTATTGTAAGTACGCACCGGGCGGCGTCCGAGGCTCTCAGCGACCACCTCAAGCGTCACGGTTTCCAGGTCGCTCAGGCGACCACCGAGACCGCGGTGCGCGAGGCAGCTGCCTCGGATCCGCAAGTGGTGCTGCTTGATGCAGACGTGCCGGGCGGATGGCGGCCGGTAGTGGCAGCATTGCGAGACTGCATCCCCGCGAGCAGGATCGCCGTGCTGGCCTCCTACTGGCATGCGGACGAGCAGCGCGAGGCAGCCGCCAGCGGGATTGGCGGCACCCTGCTCAAGCACTTGGACGGAAGCGCGCTGGCCCGCCAGTTGCGTGCACTGGGTGAACCGACAATCGTGACCACTTCGACGCCCGAATTCCCCGGCATCCCGGCCATCCTGGATGGCTCGGAGGCCATCGCCCACGTCGAGACGCGGATCAGCGACGGTGCCTGCGCCTACCCGATCACGCCCTCGACGACCATGGCCGCCGTCTTCCAGACAGCGGTCGCCAACGGCACGCCCAACATCTGGGGCACGAAGCTCAAGTTCGTCGAGCCCGAGTCGGAGCACTCCTCCGCCTCAGCCGCCGAAGGCTTCGCCCTTGCCGGCGGCCGTGTCACCAACTTCACCTCGGCCCAGGGCCTGATCCTGATGAAGGAAGTCCTGTACGTCATCTCCGGCAAGCGCCTGCCCGCTGTCTTCCACATCGGCGCTCGGGCGATGACCAGCCAGGGCCTGAACATCCACGCCGGCCACGACGACGTGATGGGCGTCGCCGACGCCGGCTGGGGGATCTTCTTCGCCCGCAACGCCCAGGAAGCGGCCGATCTGACGGCCATCGCCCGGCGCGTGGCGGAGGACGGGGAGACGCCGTGGTTCGTGGTTCAGGACGGCTTCCTGACGACCCACACGATCGAGAACGTGCGCCTGCCCGAAGACGAGCTGCTCAAGCAGTTCGTGGGCGATCCGCGCCAGACCCTCAAGAGCCTGTTCGAGCCCAAGGACGCCCTGATGTCCGGCGTGGTCCAGAACCAGGACTCCTACATGAAGGGCCGCATCGCGCAGCGCTACTTCTACGAGCGACTGCCCGAGATCGCCGAGCGCGCCATGGCCGAGTGGACCGCCCTGACCGGGCGCCGCTACGGCCTGATCGATGCCTACCGCACCGACGACGCCGAGTACATCATGGTCTCGATGGGGACCATCGCCGACACCGCCACCGCGGTCGTGGACCGGCTGCGTGAAGACGGCCGAAAGGTCGGCTGCATCGCTGTCACCAGCTTCCGCCCCTTCCCGGCCGAGCAGCTGGTCAAGGCCGTGGCCGGCGCCAAGGTCGTCGGCGTCGTAGAGCGCACCGACGAGCCGGCCGCCGCGGACAACCCGCTGACCCGCGAGCTCAAGTCCGCCCTGGCCGACGCGGTGATCGACGGCGGACGCATGCCACGCGTCCTGTCCGTCTCAGCCGGCCTCGGCTCGCGCGACGTCCAGCCCGGCGACCTGGGCGCGGTCTTCGACGTGATGGCCGACGAGAAGCAGCTCAAGGCCCACCGCCGGGCAGTGCTCGGCATCAGGCACCCGGCGGCCATTGCCAACAACAAGCTCAGCGTCCGGCCCAAGGGCGCCTACAGCCTGCGCGGCCATTCGGTCGGCGGCTTCGGCTCCGTGACCACCAACAAGCTCGTGGCGACCACCGTCGGCGAGCTGTTCAACCTCTACGTCCAGGCCTACCCGCGCTACGGCTCGGAGAAGAAGGGCCTGCCCACGACCTACTTCCTCACCATCGCCGAGGAGCCAATCCGGCTCCACGCTGAGCTGACCGAAGTCGACTTCGTACCGGTCTTCGACGTCAACTCGTTCCGGCAGGGCAACGTCCTGGCCGGCCTGGTGGACGGCGGCACGGTCTTCCTGCCGACCCCGCTGGCCGACCCGGCCGAGATCTGGGACGCCCTGCCACCGGCCACGCGCTCGGAGGTCACGGCTCGCAAGATCCGACTCCTGGCGCTCGACACGGCCACCCTGGCCAAGAAGCACGCGCCGCGCCCGGACCTCGAGATCCGAATGCAGGGCGTCGCCCTGGTGGGCGTCTTCCTCAAGGTCTCGCCGTTCGCGGAGCGGGCCGGCCTGGATCGGGCCGCCCTCATGGAGGCGGTCCGGGCCAACCTGACTCGCTTCTTCGGCAAGCGCGGTCAGGCGGTCGTCGACGCCAACCAGGCGGTAATCGAAGGCGCCTACGACGGCGTGATCGACGTCACGGCAGACCTGGCCGCCAAGGGCGTTCTCGCCGGTGCGGCCTCATGACGACCCAGCGCCCCGCCCCGACCACCGAAACCCGAAGCCCGAGCGAACGATGACTGACACCATGACACCCAAGAAGGACAAGGACCGGCTGGTACCGATCGCGGGTTTGCCCGCCGGCCCCGGCCTCATCGCCCCCAAGACGCTGGACCCGAAGGCCTACATCGAGAAGGTCAACGACGAGGTTGTCTCGGCCTATCGCAGCGGCGTGGCCGATGCCGAGCTGGAAGCGGACATGGACATGGCCCGCAGCCTGATCGGCCCTGCCACGGCCGGCGTCCGTGACTTCTCGTCGCTGTCGCCGTTCATCCCGGAGCTCATCGCCGAGAAGTGCGTCGGCTGCATGGCCTGCGTCACCGCCTGCCCCGACAGCGCCATCCTGGCGACTGCCCAGCCGCAGGGCGCGCTGGCCAAGGCGATCGACGAATTCGCCGCGACCCAGTCCGACCCCAAGCTCGCTGCTGAAACGGCCCGCCAGCACTTCGCCCACACGTCGAAGTACGCGGACGTGCCGGCCAAGCGCGGGCTGGAGCCGGCCGAGTTCGGCATCTTCATCGATCCCACCAACTGCAAGGGCTGCGCCGAGTGCGTGGAGGTCTGCGCCGCGCTGGACCACGACGCCCTGGTCATGGTCGAGAAGTGCGACGCCGAGGCAAGCGGCGAGTGCACCATCGATCGCTACCGCCGTGACACGGAGTTCTTCAAGTCGCTGCCGCCCACGCCGGGCGAGTACCGCAACGAGAAGGCCCTGGCCGACCTGATGCTGGGCGAGCACGCCTGGGGTTACGTCGGCGGCGCCGGCTCCTGCTCCGGCTGCGGTGAGACCACCGTGGTGCGGATGGTGATGGCCGCCACGCTCCAGATCCATGGCCCGCAGAGCATGGGCATCGTGGCGGAGACGGGCTGCAACACCGTCTACGGCAGCACCTACCCCTTCAACCCCTTCACCGTTCCGTGGACCAACTCGCTCTTCGAGAACGGGCCCGCGGACGCGATGGGCATCCGCCTGCGCTGGGACCAGGAAGGCCACCAGGACCGGAAGCTCTGGGTCTTCGGTGGCGACGGCGCCATGTACGACATCGGCTTCCAGTCGCTGTCGCGCCTGCTGGCCTCGGGCATGGACATCAACGTCCTGGTTCTGGACACCGGCGTCTACTCCAACACCGGCGGTCAGACCTCCACCGCTTCGTTCGCGGCCCAGGTCTCCAAGATGTCGGCCTTCGGCAAGCAGGAGCGCGGCAAGGGCGAGCGCCGCAAGGAGCTGGGCCGGATCCTGATGGCCCACGGCGACGCCTACGTGGCCCAGGTCGCAGCCTGCAACATCAACCACCTCTACAAGGCGGTGATGGAGGCCAACGAGTACCCGGGTCCGGCTGTGATCGTGGCCTACACCCCCTGCATGCCCGAGCACGGCATCGGCGACGACATGGCGAACCACCAGGCCAAGCTGGCCGTGGACTCGCGAGCCTTCCCGCTCTTCAGCTACGACCCGCGCCGCGGCACAACGCTCGCCGAGCGCCTGTCGCTGCAGGGTAACCCGGCGGTCAGGGAGGATTGGTCGAAGAGCCCGGACGGAACCGTCTTCGACTTTGTGGCCTTCGCCCGGACCGAAGGCCGCTTCGCCCAGCATTTCGACAAGGAGGGCAATCCCTCCGCCGAGCTGCTGCGCTCCCAGGAGGATCGCCTCGAGAACTGGCACCTCCTCCAGGAGATGGCGGGCGTCCTGCGGAACACGCCCGGCCACTAGCCGCCGGCCGTGGCCGTGGCCGCGGCCGTGGCATAGACAACTCGCAGAAACGAACCGGGGCCTCGCGAGGGGCCCCGGTTCTCTACTTCGTCGGCGGCGCGGGGGCTAGGCCGCGGGGCCCCCAGCCGTCCCTGCCGCCCGCCGCGGTCGCGGCAACGTCCAGGCGTCTTCTCGCAGCAAGGGCGCCACGCACAGCAGGATGATCAGGCCCGTGTCGGCG
>Ga0316577_10000287_pt1 | contig 18227 bp, 19 predicted proteins | sample S5NA_FD_203073 | JGI IMG/M metagenome (GOLD analysis project Ga0316577, IMG submission 203073) | Rhizosphere microbial communities from salt marsh grasses in Alabama, United States - S5-7_050615r2r1 | ecosystem: Host-associated > Plants > Roots > Rhizosphere | place: USA: Alabama | collected... | reverse complement strand
CGCGGAGTCGTGCACACGTGATTCGCGACGACCTAGTTGACCGCAGACCGGGTCTGCGCTTCGGTTCCCGGAGATGACCCCAGCCGGGACCACCCGAGATTGCACAAGAGTGTGCTCTTGAATTGCGGACTTGTGGGTCCGCCGTTCTAACGCGCCGTTGGCGCGATCGGCTCGGCTTGTCGTGATCTGGCGACGTCTGATCGGACCTGATCCGACGACTCCGAACGGCCGAGCCTCTTCTCCATACTACGCGCCTGACAGAATTTATCTACCCCGAGGTGGTTTCAGACAACTCGCCTCGTCTGGGCGGACCGCCCTGCGATGCGAACAGGCGAGACAGACGCCCACGAGTGCATGCGCGTGCGAGAAGATCCAGGACACTGATGCCGTCGCGGTAGGGGCGGCTATCCGATTGACCTGGGTTGTCGCCGTTCCGTCCAGATGGCGACGGGCGACGTCCGCAATGACTCCCATTGTGGACACTGCAGATCGGTGGTGCTGTTGCCGCTTTGGGTAGACGGACCTATTCCGAGCGTGACCGCAAGCGTCAGCAATGCGTTGCCGTCGGTCAGGAGCACGGCCCCAGCGACCACAAACGGTACTTGAGCTGCCCCCAAGAGCTGCGGTCGGGCGTCGGTGATCTGCCGGTTGCTGCACTATGACAACCTGAGGCGACTAGAGGCAGCCAAGACGGGCAGATAGCGCTAACAGCGGTGGGCGAGTCCGGGAAACCTGGCGTGGATGAATCTGGGGAATTCCGGCGGAATACCCTGAGCGACAACAGCAGGGGACTGAGGAGCGGCGGCCCTCCGCTGGCCGCGATGAGCGGAGCGCCTAGACCCCGCCCGAGTGGACCGTCTCGTAGTAGAGCTTCTCCAGCTCGGACTTGTGCTGGGTCTCCTCGTTCGCCAGGAACTCGAAGAGTTCCTTGATGGGCCCGGGATCGGTGCTCTCGGCCAGGGACCTGTAGTGCTCCATGGCGAGGTGCTCACGGCCCATCGCGTACTGCAGCACCGCCTGATCGTCGGGCTTGGGGCCAAGGTCCGGCAGATGGACGGCGTCCGAGAACTTGGTGTTGGTCGCCGGGGTGCGGACCTCCGCCTTGATCTGCTCGGCAATGTCCGCCCGGGCGGCGAGCGCGCTCAGGAGGTCGTAGTGGCGCTGCTCCTCGGTAGCCAGTTCCTCCGCCAGCCAGCGGATGTTCTTGCTGACCTTTGGGGTCAGATCGCGGTAGAAATTGCGGGCAGCCTCCTCGAAGGAGCAGGCCACTGCTAGGATCTCCTTCAGGGAGGTCTTGGACTTGATCCGCTCGTAACTGCCCTTTTGACCCTCGATGTTGCTCTGCTGGCCTTTGTTCATGCGGCCTTCTCCCGGACGGATAGGTACTCGTTGATACTCGCCGCGACGCGATGTCCATCGGCGACCGCGGAGACCACGTCGGGTCCCCGCACCATGTCACCCGCGGCCCACAGCCAATCCAGATTGGTGCGGCCATGCTCGTCGACCTTGAGGCGGCCGCGGTTCCACTCCAGGGACTCCTTCAGCTCCTCTCCCAGGAGCTCCACGTCCGCCGCCTGGCCGATGGCCTCGACCACCATCTCACCGGGATGGATCTGCTCGTCGCTCTCGTCGTAGGTGGGTGCGAAGCGCCCCTGCTCGTCGAAGATGGAGAGCACCCGCCAGGTCCTCAACCCCTTGGCCTTGGTCTTCTCCACCAGGATCTCCTGGGGGCCCCGGGCATCCAGGATCTGGATGCCCTCCTCCAGGGACTCCTTGATCTCATCCGGGTCCGCCAGGAAGTGATCCAGGTCCTCGAGCGCCGTCAGGGTGACCTGGACGTCACCGTACTTCTGCTTCTGCAGGCGCGCAAGGGTACGGGCGATGTCCATGGCCACGTTGCCGCCGCCGATGACCACCGCCGAGCGGGGGACCGTGATCTTGACCCCGGCGGCCACGTCCCGCAGCAGGTCCACGGCCCGGGCCACCTTCTTGTGGTCCGCACCCGGCACGCGGGTGGAGCGGCCCATCCAGAGTCCGATGGTCAGGACCACGGCGTCGTGCTCCGACTGGAGCTGCTGCATGGTGACGTCCTTGCCGACGCGGGTGCCGAATTGAATCCGCACCCCGAGGGAGGTGATGACGTCCACGTCCCGGTCCAGCATCGCCGCCGGCAGCCGGTAGTAAGGGATGCCGTAGCGGGTCATGCCGCCGGCCTCGGCCTGAGCCTCGAAGACCGTCACCTCATGACCCTCCTTGACCAGGTCGTAGGCGGCCGTCAGCCCGGCGGGGCCGGCCCCGACGATGGCCACGCGCTTGCCGGTAACGAACTCGGCCTTGCCCTCGGCGGCGATCGCCTTGACCCGCTCTGGGCTCACCGCGTCCATGGCGTAGCGCTTGAGCCAGCGGATGGCGATGGGGGTGCCGCGATGGCCCACCGAGCAGGCGGTTTCGCAGCGGTGGGTGCAGACCCGGCCGCAGGTATGGGCGAAGGGGTTGGTGCGGTAGATCTCCCGCACCGCACCCTCCAGGTCCCCCTTCCAGATGGCGCGGATGTACTCGGGGGCGTGCATATGGGTCGGGCAGGCGTCGTGGCACATGCCACACTGGACGCAGCGGGAGGCCTCGATGATCGCCTGGTTGGGGTCGTAGCCGGCGACGATCTCCTCGAAGTTGTCGATGCGGACCTCGGGGACCGCCTCCGCCATGGGCTGGCGCTCCAGGGCCACCAGGTCCGCATCCTCCGACTTGGCCCAGCCCTTGGGATAGGGGGCGCCATGGATGCCCTTGGAGTCCGGCAGGACGAAGTAGCTGCCGAGCTCGCTGTCCACGCAGGTGTGCACGTACTCCCGCGAGAGGGCGATGGAGCCCGTGGGGCACAGGTCCACGCACAGGGCGCACCAGCAGCAACGGCCGTAGTCGATGGCGGGCCGCAGGTTGCGGATCCCCTTGGCCGGATCCTCCGGCAGGCCCGGGACCCTCACCATGGTGATGGCGGCGTTGTCGCACACCTTCTGGCAGGTGCTGCAGCCGATGCAGAGCTCCCAGTCGTTGAGGTGGAAGCCCCGATAGTTGGCGGAGGCGGGCCTGGGATCCAGCGATTCGGTGACCGGCTTGCGCGCGAAGAAGAGCAGGCTCTTCAGGGGATTGAGCAGACCGCCCTTGTCGGCGTAATCGATATCGCTCATCAGCGGTCCACCTCCGGGGGACAGGCGTCCAGCGAGAACATGATCTGGGCCACGTCCTCGATGCGGCAACCGACGGAGAGCTTCTCCAGCACCTGCACCGCGTGCATCTGGGAGGGGCCGCGCACATGGGTGCGGTAGGGCCGCTCACTGCCGTTGGAGACCACGTACCAGGCGAGCTCCCCCTTGGAGGACTCGACGCGGGTGTAGGTGGAGCCCGCGGGCACGTTCCAGGCGAGCGGATTGGGGATGGGACAGCGGATGGGCCCGGGGATCTGGGGCAGATGGGCCAGGACCTGGCGAACGATGCGGATGCTTTGCTTCAGCTCGCTGCGGCGAACCAGGGCGCGGGCCAGGGCGTCCCCCGCCTGCTCCGTGGGAACCTCGAAGTCGATCTGGTCGTAGACCAGGTAGGGGTCGTCCCGGCGCACGTCGAACTGGAGCCCGCAGGCCCTCAGGTTGGGTCCCGTCACGCCCCACTCGAGGGCCTGCTGCTGATCGATGGGGCCGCAGTCCCGGGCCCGCTTGACGAAGACCTGGTTGGTGAAGAGCAGGTTGTCGTAGTCGGGCAGCCGTGACTCGATATAGTCCATGGTCTTTGCGACCCGCTCGATGAAGCCCTCCGGAAGGTCCCGCCGCACCCCGCCCGGGATGTTGTAGATGCTGTAGACGCGCCCCCCACACATCTCCTCAAAGAGATCCAGGATCAGGTCCCGATCCGCCACACCCCAGAACATCGGCGTATACATGCCGGTGGTGGCCGCATGGCCGCCGAAGGTGAAGAGATGCGCGGCAATGCGGGAGAGCTCCAGCTGAAGGACCCGCAGCCACTGGGCCCGGACGGGGACCTCGAGTCCGCACAGGTCCTCCACCGCCAGCACGTAGCTCACCTCCATGGGCGCTGGATCGGGTACGCATATACGGGGCGTGATCGCAAGGTTCTGGATCCACAGACGCCCCTCCATGAGCTTCTCGAAGCCCCGGTGGAGATAGCCCGCATCCGCCCGGCCCTCGATGACCCGATCGCCGTGGAGCCGCAGCTTGAAGGCGTAGTTCCCCTCGATGCCCGGGTGGTTGGGCCCGATGTTGAGCTCGTACTCGTGGCTCGGCGGGTGTCTGCGGGCCTCGTAATTCTCAGGCCTCATCGATGTTCCTCCGGCTGAAGCGCTGCTCGTCCGGCGGGATGGCGATGCCGCCGCCCTGGGCCACCAGGTCCTGGAGCCACTGGGGGTTGTAGTCCTGCCAGTCGAAGTGCTGGTTCACCCAGGCCTCGGAGTCGAAGTCCTTGCGCATCGGAGGCGGCCCATCCCACTCGGTCAGGATGAACTTGCTCATGTCCGGGCTGCCCTCGAAGTAGACGCCGAACATCTCGTGGATGTCCCGCTCGAAGAAGGCCGCCGGCGTGTAGATGTCATAGACGGAGATGTAGACCCCCGGATCCCTGGGGATACGGGTGTGGGCGGACACCAGGGACTGCATCTCGTAGGACCAGACGTGATAGATCAGCTCGAACTGGCCCTGGTCGATCCAGTCCACGCAGGTGATCGCCGAGAGGTGCACGTAAGAGGCACGGCCCCGCAGCAGCTCCAGCAGCGCCGGCAGGGCATCCGCCGCCACGTCCACCCGCAGCCGGCGGCTCGACTTGCGCCGGATCTCGATGCCCTCCAGCTCCTCCAGGAGATTGTCCAGCCAGGTCGTCAGGTCTTTGCTCATGGTCGGGTCTCGCTCTGCTCGATGGCCCTGGTAGGTCGGGCTTCAGCCCGACACCAAGGGTGGCGCCACCTGCGGGGTCGTCGTCGGGCTGAAGCCCGACCTACGGGGACTGATATTTCCGCGCGGTCAGCTCGGGGATCTCCAGCTTCATCTCCAGGGCCTCCAGGGGGCGCTGGTGCTGCTCCAGGAGGGCCGTGTGCGCCCCCAGGGTCTGGGGGCCGAAGAGGTCATAGTGGCGGGCCTCCGCGATGACGTCGGTGGGCGTCTGCCAGGTCTCGCCGAAGAGCCGCTGCTGATTGCCGAGGTAGTGGTCGTAGCGCTGGTAGTAGTCCTTCCAGGCGTCGGCCCTGCCCTCGCGGATGTCCTCGATGAGGTCCCGAAGACCCGCGATGACGGCCTCGGGCCTGGGCATGCAGCCGGCGATATAGACATCCACCGGCAGATAGTCGTTGAGCTTCTTGGCGGTGGCATAGCTCTGCCAGTACATGCCCCCGTTGACCGTGCAGGAGCAGATGCCGATGACGTACTTGGGCGAGCTCATCTGCTCGTAGGTGAGGATGACCCGCTTCAGGGTCTTGACCGAGACATAGCCGGTCACCAGCAGGATGTCCGCCTGGCGCGGCGACACCATGGGCTGGATGCCAAGGCGCTCCATGTCGAAGCGCGATGTCATGGCCGGCGGCAGCTCGATGGCCCCGCAGCCCGTGCAATAGTGCAGCATGAACAGCGACTTGGACTGGGCGAAGCGCACCAGCTCGTCGAAGACATGGGCGAGGGGGTTGGTACGCTTGGTGCCCGACTTCACCGGAAGCACGCCGCCGGATGCAGAGGCCTTTTCAAGTTGGGTCATGGGTCACCTGTAAGAGAAGCATTGGTCCGCTTCAGTGCATCACGAAGGCTATGCCGAGCAGCCCGATCATGGTCGGCCACTTCCACACCAGACGCACCATGTCCTCCGTGCGATAGCGGGGGAATACGAAGGCGATGGTCATGGGGATCGCCACGACCGCGAAGACCTTGAGCAGGAAGGTCAGCCAGTTCTCCCCACCCCCCAGGAACAGGGACGTGTACAGCACGCCGGCGGTGTAGAGCTGGAAGCACTGCATGACGAAGAGTCCGCCCAGGAACTTGCCCCCCATCTCGACCATGGGACCGGTAGCAATCTCCGCCGGTGCCACGTAGATCTCGAAGGGCTGCTTGCCGAGCATCGCCTGGAGCCCGAAGAGTCCCGCCACCGCAAGGAGGGGCATCTCGACGATTCCCCAGGTCTCGATGCCGCCGGCCTGCTGGGCCTCGATGATGTGCACCAGGTTCAGGGAGTTGAAGTGAAAGGCCACGCCGAAGATCACGATCACCATCGGGATGTCATAGGCGAGCATGGCCGTGAGCGCGCGCGAGATGCCGATGGAACCGTTCGGGTTGGCGCACTGCCCCACACCCAGGGCAAGCCCCAGCGAGGGGATCATGGTCATGTACAGGAGCCCGATCAGCCCAGCCTGCTCCGCCAATCCGTTCATGCCTGGCACGGGCAGCAGCGTCTCCGCCGCCACATAGCCGCCGATGGCCATGACGATCCCGATCTCGTGGATCAGACCATGGGAGGTCTGGGTCTCCTTGCCGTGGAGCTTGATGATGTCCCACAAGGGCTGCAGGAGCGGCGGGCCCACGCGACGTTGAACGCGCGCGGCGATCTTGCGCATCATCAGGACCATGAACAGGCCCACGATGAACGCCACCAGGGGCATCAGGGTCAGCTCGACGATCAGCACCTTCCAGTCCATTTCGTTCTAGTCTCCGTCAGGCCGAGGCCCAGGCGAGGGCCGCTACCGCCGTGGCCAACACCAGCAGGATGGGTTGGGCCATGCGAAAGAGCCCGTTCATGGCGTAGGAAGCGAAGTCCAGAGCGGACGTGAAGGCCCCCTCCAGCCATTGGAAGGTGCCGCGGTACCAGCCGCCGATCAGATGCATCAGGCCCGCGTAGAAGTTGTCGCTGTACTGATAGCGCACGTCCGCGGTCAGGAAGTGCCCGCCGGCGTAGTTGTCCAGCTGGTGGACCCGCTTGGACCTGTTGCCCAGGCCGTAGAAGACCAGGGCGCCCACGGCGAAGCCCGCCATCAGGATGCTCACCAGCCAGATCATGTCCAGCCCGCCACGCGGATCCACGATGCCCCCGAGCGTATAGGGCACCTCCGGCAGCCCCAGGACCTGCTGCACCTGGGCCACCCAGCCGAGGGCCGGTCCCGGGATGAACCCGGACAGGAAGATGATGGCGGAGAGGCCGAGCATGGGGATCAGCATGGAGAGGGGGGCCTCGCGCACGCCCACGTGCTCGATCCGAAGCTGCCCCAGGAAGATGTTGTGGATGAGCTTGTAGACGGACAGGATGGTGCCGAGGGTCCCGATCACCGCGCCGACGAAGAGCAGGGGCATCCCCTCGGTCAGCAGGGCGCGGTAGACCATCCACTTGGAGACGAAGCCGTTCATGGGCGGCAGCCCCGCCAGCCCGATGATCCCGAACAGCATGACCAGGAAGGACAGGGGCATGCGGGCGACCAGCCCGCCGAGCTTGTTCAGATCGGTAGTGCCGGTGCGGTGCAGGACCGCGATCACCGACATGAACAGGGCGGCCTGATAGGTCGCATGGTTGAACACGTGCATGATCCCGCCGGCGGAGCCGATGGCGCTGCCGGTGACCAGGCCGAGCAGCATGTAGCCGCCCTGACCGATGCCATGCCAGGCCAACAGATAACGCGCGTCATGCTGCTGCAGTGCCGTGAAGGTCGGGAAGATAATGGTGAGGACCGCGATCCAGGCGAGAAGATCCCGGGCGCTCATGAAGGTGTAGGGCACCTCGAGATGGATCAGCCGGGTGATCCCGACCATCGCGACGAAGACCACCGCGATCGCGTAGAGCCCCATGCGCGAGGAGATGGCCCCCAGGAAGGCCGAGCCGGGGCCCGGGGTCTCCGCATAGGCCCCCGCCTGCCAGAGATGGAAGGGCAGCAGTCCCATCTTCACCCCGAATCCGCCCCCGAACAGAAGGATCAGGATCCACATCTGGCCGTCGCTCATCCCGGGCAGCGCCGCCATCACCTCGGCGTACTCGAAGGAGCCGACCTGACCGTAGACCAGCGCCATGCCCCCCAGGACCGCCATGGCCCCGGAGAAGGCATAGGCGAGGTAGCGCAGGGCCATCTTGAAGGCCAGGCCACCGGCCAGGGTCATCATCAGGAAGCTGGCCCAGCTCACCAGCTCCCACCCGAGGAACAGGGAGAGGAAATCCCCGCTGCCAAGCAGCAGCAGCATGGAGAGAACGTTCAGCGCCAGGGCCACGTGGAAGAGCCGTGGGCTGTGCCCCTGCTCCCTGAAGCGATCCATCCACGCGCCGGACGCATACCAGGCACTGACGAAGGCCGCCCCGATCGTGATCATCCCGAAGAACCAGGACAGGGCGTCGAAGCGCCAATGGAGGTTCTGGTCGAGCACCTGGAGCACGAAGGACGAGGCGACCGGCTCGCCGAACAGGGTCCCGGTGGCGATCAGGGCGGCGAACTGGGCGGCGTAGAGGACTACCGAAACGGCGCCGGCGATCCGCATCCGTCCGATCAGCAGCATCAGTCCCAGGGTCAGGGCGGAGATCAGGAGCAGGTGGTCCAGGGACGTCAGGCTCGTCATGATCAATCCTTCCGCGCCACGGTCTTGGGGAACACGGTGTCGACATAGAGGCCCGCGTCACCGGCCTGCCGGGCGACCGACCGCAGGGAGTCCGCCACGGGGGAGATGCCGAGGGTGGCGGCCAGGAGCACGGCGCCGAGGGCCATGGCCACCCCCAGATCCCAGGGGGCGTGGCCCGGAGGGGGGGATTTGCCCCTTTGGTAGAGCCGCACCGCCACCCGGAACAGATAGCTGGCCTCGATCGCCGTGACCAGCAGGATGGCGATCAGGGCCAGCAGCTCGAGGGCCGATCCGCCCTGGACCAGACCCACCAGGACCAGGATCTTGGCCCAGAAGCCGGGCAGCGGCGGGACCCCGATCAGGGAGAGGGCCAGGAGCACATAGAGGCCCGCCGCGAGGGGGGCCGTCCTGGCCGCGCCGGCCAGGGCCTCCAGGGAGCCGTTCCAGCGCACCGACAGCCCGAACAGGGCCGACTTCGCGACCAGGTGGTGAAGGGCGACGGCGATGCCCGCCAGCAGCCCGATGTCCCCATCGATCGAGAAGGCGATGAAGACGATCCCGAGCTGACCGATGGAGGAGAAGGCGATCATCCGCGGGAAGTCCCGGGCCCGCCAGGCCGCAAGCTCTCCCGTCAGGACGGTCAGCACCCCGAGCGCCAGGAGCAGCTGGGACGCCTCCGGCTGATGGAAGACCAGAACCAGGAGACGCAGCACCACCAGCGCCGCGAGCTTCGACACCAGACCGGCCAGCAGCGCCGACACCCGGGCCGGGGCCGTCGCGTAGACCTCCGGCACCCAGGCGTTGAGCGGGAACAGCTCGGCCTTGACCCCGAAACCGATCACCATCAGGGCGAAGGCGGCCAGGCCCAGGGGCCCCTCCAAGGTGTGGGGCGCCACCCGTGCCAGATCGGCCAGGTTCAGGGTCCCGGTCTCCATGTACAGGATCGCGATGCCCACCAGCGACAGCACCGAGCCGAAGGCGCTGAGCAACAGATAGCGCAGGGTCGCGACCAGGGCCCGGGAGGTGCCGGAGAGGGACGCGAGACCGAAGGACGCGACCGCCGCCAGCTCGTAGAACACGTAGATGTTGAACAGATCCCCGGACAGGGCGAGACCCGTGCCCGCTGCCGCCAGGAGCAACACGAGGGCGTCGCGCCGGGCGCCGTGACCGGGATCGGAGCTCCGATCGCCCAGGCCGGGCCAGAACAGCAGGGTGAAGAGCGGGACCGCCAAGGCGAAGATGAGCGCCAGGTGATCCGCGTAGAGCACGATGCCCAGGGGCGGGGCGAAGCCGCCGATGGCCACCACGAACGGCGCGCCGCCGTAGTTGAGCCAGAGCCGCAGGATGATGAGGGCACAGAGGGCCAGCACGACGGGGCCCAGCACCCGGGCCGCCAGGCGCGATACCCGGGCCAGGGGCTGCATCAGGAAGGCGGCGAGCAGGGGCAGCACCACCGGAAGCACGAGGTGGTTCATGCTCAGGACTCCCCGGGCCCGACGTGACGGTGGCCCCGCCGGTAGGCCGGCACGGGCGGCAGCGGACGCTCGCCCGCCGGGGCCTCCTCGCTCGTGGGGACCGGAATCCCCGCCGCGGCGGAGACCTCCAGCTCCATCCGCTTACGCAGCTCCCGGATGTCCAGGGTCCCGTAGGCACGGTAGACCCGCACCAGCATGGACACCGCCATGGCCTGCACGCCGACCCCGATGACGATGGCGGTCAGCACGAGCACCTGGGGCAAGGGGTCGACCATGGGCGCCCCGACGGGTCCGTAACCGATGATCGGGGCCGTGGCGTCGCCCCGGTATCCGGTGAGGATCAGGAGCAGATTGGCCCCCGACTCGGCCATGCCCAGGGCCAGCAGCATCCGAAACAGATGATTGCTCAGCACCAGTCCCAGGCCACCGATCGCCACCAGCCCGATGGCGCCGACGTAGACCAGGGTCTCCAGGTCGATCACCGCATGGAGCACATTCATTGGTCGCGTGCCTCGGTATCCGAGAGGTGGGCCATCAGCCCCGCCAGCTCCGCCCCCACCTTGAGGCCGATGGCGACCGACAGGAGTGGCAGGGTGCCGGCGGATACGAGCTGACCCATGGTCCCGGTCCCTAGCAACGGGGCCAGAAAGTGGCCGTCCTCCACCAGGGCCCAGATGCCGATCAGGATGAAGCCGGCTCCCGCCAGCCCCTCGATCCAGGAGATCGCGGCATGGTCCAGGGTGCGGGACGGGTCGGCCAGGACCGCCACGAAGAAGGCCGCGGCAAGGACCACGCCCCCCTGGAACCCCCCCCCGGGCGTCAGATGGCCGTGGACCACGATATAGATCCCGACCACCACCAGCAGCGGGAACAGCAGATCGGCCCCCGCCCTCAGGATCAGACCGCCCGGCGGGTCCCGGGGGGCATCCGCGCGCCGGTGACCGAGCACGAGCCCGGCGGCGGTGGCGGCGGCGAAGAGGATCGAGAGCTCACCCAGGGTGTCGAAGCCGCGATAGCCCGCCAGGATCGCGGTCACCAGATTGGCGGCACCGAGCTCTGGCCCGGCGACGTGCAGATACTCGGCGCCGACCCGCATGGCCGGGTCACCGAATGCGAGCTGGGCCCCCAGGGCGAGCAACAGGAACGCGAGCCCGCCGGCGAAGAGGAGCGAGGCGAGGTTACGCACGGTTGTCGCCCTCCTGCCCGGCCGACCGGGAGGTCGGTACCAGGGGATGGGCCGCGCCGCGGTCCCCCTCCTCCAGGTACCAGAGTCCCAGGCGGCGCAGGGCCAGGGCCAGGATGACCCCGGACAGCCCCGCGCCCACCGCGGCCTCGGTGAGTGCCACGTCGGGGGCCTGGAGCATCACATAAAGAACGGAGAGACCAAGGCCCACCACCGAGGTGGCGGCCACGGCAGCCACGAAGCTCTCCAGCACCAGCACGGCGACCGCCGAGACCAGCATCAGCACCACGACGACCAGAGCGACCCAGGTCAGCATGCGCTCAGCCCCCCGACTCGCCGGCCGCCGCGGGGGCGCGCCAGGGTCTGACCCCGGAGATATAGAGGGCCCGGGCAATGGCGGAGGAGGACACGGGACTGGTGAACAGGACAAACCCGCCGATGCAGACCAGCTTGGCCCACCATCCGGGCTCCAGCAGACCGATCCCGACCAGGAAGGCCAGGGCCCCAAGGGTCACCGCCTTGGTGCCGGCCTGGATGCGGTTGTAGACATCGGGCATGCGCAGGATGCCGAGGGCCCCCAGGAAGGCGAAGCCCGCACCGATCAGCAGCAGGATGTCACCGGCGAGTCTCATTGACGCCCCCCTTGTGCGCGGTTGCCCTCGATGGCCCGGGCGATGGCGACCACGGCCACGAAGGCCAGGACGCCGAAGACCAGGGCCACGTCCAGATAGAGCGGATTGCCGAGGACCAGGGCCAGACCCGCGATTCCGATGGTGGTGATCACCGAGAGGGTGTCGGACGCCACCACCCGGTCCGGCGCCTTGGGGCCGAGGACCAGCCGCAGCAGCGCGATCAAAACGGCCGCACCCAGGAGTGCAAAGGCCGCCAATTCCAGGCTGTTCAGGGTCATTTCAGGAACCCGCTGATGTGGCGCTCGAAGGACTCGGAGATCGCCCGTGTCGCCCTGGCCAGGTGTGTACCCGGCGGACAGTCGATCCAGTGCACCAGGAGTCTGTCCCCGATGATGTCGATGGACAGGGTGCCCGGGGTCAGGGTGATGCTGTTTGCGAGCAGCATGCGCCCGAGGGGGGACTGGAGCCTGGTCTGGACCTCGACCACGCCGGGGCGAATCGGCAACGATGGAGTGAGCACGCGCCGCGCCACGTCCAGATTGGAGCGGATCAGGGCGACGAGGAAGGTCCCCAGATACAGGATGAGGTGGATCGGGGCCAGGGGCGACAGGCGCACCCCGCTCAGGATCGCAAGTCGCGGACCGGCGATCAGGGTGACCACGATGGCGGCCAGCGCGCCGGCGACGAGCTCGTCCTTCCGGAGGGTTCCGGCGAGCAGGACCCACAGGAGGAAGAGGACGGCGAAGGAGAATAGATAGTGGGCCGGGGACGGATGGCGGTCGGCGGAGGGATGATCCATACGGTGGCCTCTAGACGAGGGGACTCAACGCCTAAGTGTGGTACCGCTGGCTCAGACGCCCGGCGGCGCCGGGAGACCTCGAAGGACCGCATGCTAACCCAAGTATCGCGCTTGGTAAAATTGGCTTCGTGCGGGATGGCGTCACGCATCCCGATCAAGCGCTCATGACTATCCCGGGCTCGGGCAGGCCACGACGAAAAAGGGGGTTGCCGCTTCTTCCAGCCGCCCTCCGGGGCTATGCTCCGGTACTGAAGAAGGGCGCTGGCCTCCTTCGGTGGCGCCCGGCCCGGCACGGGCCTCGACCGGCCTCCGAACCCAGATCAACGGGACCTAAAGATCAATGGGACCAAAGCAACGCTCCCTGATTCGAGACGCCCTCATGGTCGCGGGCGTGCTGGCGATCCTCACCCTGCTCGCCCATGGCCAGATTGCCGCGACCGTCCTCATCATGGTCCCCCTGGTCTTCATCGCCTTCGGCCACCGGCCGGATTAGGCATCCCGATCGGGCTCCGCGAGGACCGTACAGACCGCCGAGCAGAGCCTCGCCAGCTCCGGGTCGCTCACGATGTACGGGGGCATCAGATAGACCAGGCGGCCGAAGGGTCGGATCCAGACCCCCAGCTCCACGAATCGTCGCTGTAGGCTGCGCATGGGGGCGGGACGATCCAGCTCCACCACCCCGATTCCCCCCAGGACCCGCACGTCCGATACCCCCGGCAGGGCACGACAGGGGGCCAGCCCAGTCGCGAGCATCCCCTGGATGTGCGCTATCCTGGCCCGCCAGTCCGAGGCCAGCAGCAGCTCGATGCTCGCGTTGGCCACGGCACAGGCGAGCGGATTCCCCATGAAGGTGGGACCGTGCATGAAGACCCCGGGCTCGCCGCTGCCGATCCCCCGGGCGACGCGATCGGTCGTGATGGCGGCCGCCAGGGTGAGGTAACCCCCGGTGAGGGCCTTGCCCACCGTCATGATGTCCGGGGAGATGCCCGCGTGCTCGCACGCGAAGAGCGCGCCGGTGCGCCCGAATCCGGTGGCGATCTCGTCGGCGATCAGGAGCACCTGGTGGCGATCGCACAGCGCGCGCACCGCCCGCAGATAGTCGGCCGAGTAGAAGCGCATGCCCCCCGCGCCCTGGACGATGGGCTCCAGGATCACCGCGGCAAGCTCGTCCCGATGGCCCTCGATCAGACGCTCGAAGTCGGCGATCTCCGCCGAGTCCCAGGGGGCACCGAAGGGGCACGCGGGCGCGGGGGCGAAGAGCTGGCGGGGCAGCACCGCCGAGAACAGGTGATGCATCCCGGTGACCGGGTCGCAGACCGACATGGCGTTGAACGTGTCCCCATGGTAGCCACGCCGGATGGTCAGCAGCCGATGCCTCTGCGGCCGACCCTGGGCCTGCCAGAACTGGATCGCCATCTTGATGGCGACCTCCACGGAGACGGACCCGGAGTCGCACAGGAAGACGTGCCGCAGGGGCTCGGGGGTGAGCTCCACCAGATGCTGGACGAGGCGCACCGCCGGCTCGTGGGTCAGCCCGCCGAACATCACATGGGCCATACGCCCAAGCTGGTCCTGCACCGCCTGGTTGAGGACCGGGTGGTTGTACCCGTGGATCGCGCACCACCAGGAGGCCATGCCGTCGATCAGCTCCCGCCCGTCCATCAGCTCCAGTCGGCAGCCGCTGGCGGCCCGCACCGGGTAGACCGGATCCCGGTCGATCGTCGAGGTGTAGGGGTGCCAGGCGTGGGCGCGGTCGATTGCGAGGATCTGATCGAGGTCCATGGGCGTCGGGGGAAGGTTGGTTGCGTGGCGCTTAGCCAGTGACGAGTTACGAGTAGCGAGTGCCGAGGAACCTAGCCCGCTGGATCGGTGGCGAGTCTTGTGCGGGGCAGCCGCGCCTCGGATCATCGCGCCATGGCCACCCCGGATAGACCCATCGTCATCGCCCACCGGGGCGCCTCCGGCTACGTGCCAGAGCATACCCTGGAGTCAAAGACCCTGGCCCATGGTCTGGGGTCGGATTTCAGGTGCGCCGGTACGCGGCGGGTCTGGGCCCCTGGATCGGCCACCCGCTCTCGGGGACCGGGCCGGACGCGCCGCCCCGCTTCACGGATGTGCTGGAGCTGGCCTATCGGGCCGGCCTCCTGGGGCACCCCTACACCCTGTGTCGGGATACCCTGCCACAAGGGTTCCCGACCCTCGAATCACTGCTCGGCACCCTGCTGGATCTGGGGATCGACGGCGTCTTCACCGACTTCCCCGACCTCGCCGTGCGCTGCCGTGACGCCTGGTGCAAGCGCCATGGCAGCGCCTACCCGTCCCCGTAGGTCGGGCTTCAGCCCGACCGCGACGTCGGACGACATCCGAGAGGTTGCAGTCGGACTGAAGTCCGACCTACACGGGCTCAGGCCGCCCTGGCCCGCGGCGAGCGGGACCCCGGTGCCCAGGTCCCCGCGCCGATGGCCCGGTTCAGGGCGGCGAGCACCGCCTTGAGGGCAGCGGCCACCGTGTCCCGCTCGATCGCGGCCCCCGCCACCCGCTCCCCGTCCAGGTTGAGCTGCACGTAGGCCGCGGCCTCCGCGTCCGTCCCCTCGCCGAGGGCGTGCTCCTGGTAGTCCAGGACCTGAAGGGTCCCGCCGAAGGACCGGGTCCAGGCATCGACCCAGGCGGCGATGGCCCCCTCCCCTTCGCCATCGATCCGGCGCTCGCCGTCCGGGCCGGCGATGCGCGCCTCGATCCGGTCGTGTCCGTTGCGGTCCAGGCGGTAGCCGAGCAGCCGGTAGGGGCCCTCCGCCGCCAGGAAGCGCTCCCAGAACAGGTCATGGATGCGCCCCGGGTCCATCTCGCCGCCGGAGCGCTCGCTCTCGGCCTGGACCGCCTGGGCCAGCTCCACCTGCAACCACCGGGGCAGGCGCAGCCCGAAGTCCCGCTCCAGCACGAAGGCCACGCCACCCTTGCCGGACTGGCTGTTGACCCGGATCACTGCCTGATAGCTGCGCCCCAGGTCCGCGGGATCGATGGGCAGATAGGCAACCTGCCAGGGGGCGTCCGGGCCCTGGCGCCTGAGGCACTTGGCGATGGCGTCCTGATGGCTGCCGGAGAAGGCCGTGTAGACCAGGTCGCCGACCCAGGGGTGGCGCGGGTGCAGGGGGATGCCGGTGCACTCGCCCACCACCGCCACGATCTCGTCCGGACGGCTGAGATCCAGCCCCGGGTCGATGCCCTGGCTGTAGAGGTTCAGGGCCAGGGTGACGATGTCCATGTTGCCGGTGCGCTCACCGTTGCCGAGCAGGGTCCCCTCGACCCGGTCCGCACCCGCCAACAGGGCGAGCTCCGCCGCCGCGACGGCCCCGCCCCGGTCGTTGTGGGTGTGGACCGAGAGCACGATGGCGTCGCGCCTGCTCACTCGGGTGGCGAAGTACTCCACCTGGTCGGCGAAGACATTGGGGCTCGCGACCTCCACGGTCGCCGGCAGATTGATGATGCAGGGATGCCCGGGGGTCGGCCGCCAGACGTCCAGGACCGCCTCGCAGACCTCCACGGCGTAGTCCGGCTCCGTGGCGGTGAAGCTCTCCGGTGAATACTGGAAGGTCCAGTCGGTCCCCGGGTAGCGCCGGGACTCCTCCAGGACCCACTGGGCACCCTGGCGGGCGATCGCCTTGACGCCTTCCTTGTCGGCTCCGAAGACCCGCTCCCGCTGCACCGGTGAGGTGGAGTTGTAGACGTGGACGATGGCCCGAGGGACCCCGTCGAGAGACTCGAAGGTCCGGCGGATCAGGTCCTGCCGGGCCTGGACCAGGACCTGGATGGTGACGTCATCCGGGATCTGGCGCGCCTCGATCAGCCAGCGCACGAAATCGAAGTCCGGCTGGCTCGCCGCCGGGAAGCCGACCTCGATCTCCTTGAGCCCCAGGCGCACCAGGAGCCCCCAGAGCCGGCGCTTCTCCATCACCCCCATGGGCTCGATCAGGGCCTGGTTGCCGTCGCGCAGGTCGACGCTGGCCCAGACGGGGGCACGCTCCACGACACGTCCCGGCCATTGGCGGTCGGGCAGGTCGACGCGGGGAGCGGGGCTGTACTTACGGTGGTCGAAACGGCGCATCGAAGCCTCCTCGCGGCTGTTTGGGCCCTCCCTGCCCTCGACCCCGGCCAGCGCCAGGGAGAGGGAAGTGTGGGCGATCGCGTCTGGATCTGTGTCTCGGCCGGGTTGGGCCCTGGAGACCGCTCCCGTCCTGGTCGGGACCTGGGAGCCTTGGGGGCCGGGGCCTTATGGGCCCTGACCCGGGGTGCCGGCCGGTCAGCCGACGGTTGAAAGATTACGCTTGATGGAGCGTCAGACGATTGCTAATGTCCCTCTATACTGGCGTCTCGGTGGCAGTTAATTGCCTATTTTTACATTTTTTCGCACCATTCATCCTTCGCACCCATGAACCTCGACAACTACGACCGCCGCATCCTGGAAGAGCTGCAGCAGGATGGTCGCATCACCAACCAGGAGCTCGCCGACCGCATCGGTCTCTCCCCCTCCCCCTGCCTGCGCCGGGTGCGCGCCCTGGAGGAGGCGGGGATCATCGCCGGCTACCGGGCCTTGCTGGACGCCAAACTGCTGGGGCTGAACCTCATGGCCCTGCTCAGCATCTCCATGGACCGGCACACGCCCGAGCGCTTCGAGCACTTCGAGGCGGCGATCCAGGAGATGCCGGAGGTGCTGGAGTGCCTCTTGATCACCGGCCGCGAGGCGGATTACCAGCTCAAGGTCATCGTCCGCGACATGGACCACTACCAGGACCTCCTGCTACGGCGCATCACGCGGATCGAGGGGGTCTCCGGGGTCCATTCCAGCTTCGTGCTGCGGCGGGTGGTCGAGCGCACCAGCCTGCCCGTGCGCTGAGGGGTGATCGGGCGCGGGGGACGAGACCCCGAGAGACCGCGGATACCGAAGGATCAACGAGGTGGGAGGCACCCCGACGTCGTAGTCAGGAGCTACCGGCTGCACGCCAGTTCTTCGCTTTGCAGCGCGCTGACTCGCTGTCTGGTCCGGGAATCCCCGCTGCTCGCTGCTCGCAACGGTCAGGTATACATTCGGTTACATCTCGTAACATATTGTCTTTAATTATAAATTTTTCTCGCATCCTTGACTCCGCGGGACCCGGCCCCCTATATTAGAGAAAGCTAAATTACTTCCCGGAGTCATTCCCATGTCTCGATTCGTCCCAACCCTGGCCCTCACGGCCCTGCTCGCGACCCCTGCCCTTGCGGCGGACAACCGCCTGGAGCCAGCCATCAATGGCCAGGTCTCGGCCAGCGGCACCTTCGCCACCCAGGCCGGCGAGGACTGGTATCAGGCCCAGCGGCGCGTCGCCGCGGAGCTGCGCGCCGAGCATCAGCTCGCCCTGCTGCATCAGGCCGAGGTCGCCCCCCAGCTGGATCCCTGCATCAACGGCGACGTCTCGCCCTCGGGGCTCTTCGCGAGCCCCGAGCTGGAGGGTGCCGCCAACGCCCTCGCCACCGGCGAGCTGACTGACGCATTGAAGGGCAGCGCCTACGCCCAGGCCGTGCTGGGCGGTC
>Ga0316577_10000286_pt1 | contig 18231 bp, 17 predicted proteins | sample S5NA_FD_203073 | JGI IMG/M metagenome (GOLD analysis project Ga0316577, IMG submission 203073) | Rhizosphere microbial communities from salt marsh grasses in Alabama, United States - S5-7_050615r2r1 | ecosystem: Host-associated > Plants > Roots > Rhizosphere | place: USA: Alabama | collected... | reverse complement strand
CACGGCTGATTGACCAATTGGAAGAGGCGGGCCTGGTTGGGCCGGACGAGGGCGGCGGCAGAGGACGGGAGGTGCTCATCGGCAAAGGGATCGACTTTGACGAGATCGACGAGCGCCTGCCGGGGGTGGAGCCGCGCTAGGGGCAACGATCGACATGGGGACAAGGAGGAAGAACATGGTTCGAACGATACTCGGGCTTGTCGTCGGAATGGTGTTGGCGTTTGCCGGCGTGTTTTTCTTTGTGTGGGTGCTGTGGTGGCTGTGGACGCGCTTGAACCCGGAAGAAAAAGCTGCTCCTATTGAAATCGAGGCTCAGCTCCCCGAGGCCATCGTCGAATCTCCGGTCGAAACGGAGGCTGAGGAGGCACCGTTGGCTGCAAGTCCGCCCAAGATCCGGGCGCCAAAGCCACCCACCACACCTGATGATCTGAAACGGATTGAGGGCATTGGCCCCAAATTCTCGAGCGTTCTTCAAGAAGGGGGCATCTTGACGTACGCTCAATTGGCCGCCGCCAGTCCAGAAGAGCTGGAAGCGATCCTGGAAGCGGCGGATCCCAGGCTTTTGCGATTGGCCCGTCCGGCTACATGGCCCGAGCAAGCTGCGCTGGCGGCCAGCGGTGAGTGGGAAGCCCTCGAGGCGCTGCAGGGCAAGCTCAAGGGCGGCCGGCGGGCTTGACTCGCTGGGCTACCGGATGGTGGGCCCAAGCACGCAAGCGAGCACCGTACACGGAACGGATTTTACCGGCAGCTGAGCTTGCTGGGGACAGAAAAATAGGAGGAAGAGTTGAGCGGACACTCAAAGTGGTCAACGATCAAACGGAAAAAGGAAGCCAGCGATGCCAAGAGAGGGCAGGTATTCACCAAGCTGGCCAAGGAGATAGCCATTGCCGCGCGGGATGGCGCCGATCCCGATATGAACTTCAAGCTCCGGCTGGTGGTCGACAAGGCCAAGGGCGCCAACATGCCCAAGGACAACATCGAGCGAGCCATTCGCCGCGGAGCTGGTCTGGAAAAGGGCGCCGAGCTTGAAGAGATCACCTACGAGGGCTATGGGCCGCACGGTGTGGCGGTGATCGTCGAGGTGGTCACCGACAACCGCAACCGGGCAGTGGCCGACATCCGGCGCGGGTTCACCAAGATGGGCGGCAGCCTGGGCGAGACCGGTTGCGTGGCCTGGCAGTTCGAGTCGAAGGGCTATCTCACCCTGGAGCCCGATGGCCTGGACCAGGATGAAATCTTTAACATCGCGGTCGAGTGGGGCGCCGACGACGTGGTTTTTGGCAGCGACCTGATCGAGATCTTTACGTCTCCGGATGACTTTCGGGCGGTGCGCGATGCCTTTGAGGGAAGGGGCATCAGCTTTGAGTCGGCCGAGATCACCCTCGTACCCAAGACGACGATCGAGTTGGAGCAAAAGCATGCCCTGCAGAATATGAACCTCATCAACGCCCTGGAGGATCTCGACGACGTCCAGCAGGTGTACTCGAATCTGGACATCACTGACGAGTTAATGGCCGTCTTTGAGAACGAAGACTAGTGCTAGTTCTGGGCATCGATCCTGGCACGGCCATTACCGGCTTTGGGCTGGTGCGTGAAGAGGAAGAGGGGCTGGCGCTTGTCGCGTATGGGGTCATCACCACGGCGGCGAACCAGCCCCTTCCTGAACGATTGCAGGCCATTTACCAGGGTCTGGCCAAAGTGGCCCGCCAGCACCAGCCTCAGCAGGCAGCCGTTGAGGAGTTGTTCTTCAGCCGCAACGCGCGCACCGCACTGTCGGTCGGACATGGCCGTGGCGTAGCGCTGCTGGCTTTGGCCGATGCGGGCCTACCCATCTACGAGTACAAGCCACTCGAGATCAAGCAGGCCATCACCGGCTATGGCGGCGCGGACAAAGGGCAGGTTCAGGAGATGGTGCGCCTGCTGCTGAACCTGGATCATGTGCCCCAGCCCGACGACGCGGCGGATGCTGTGGCGGTCGCTGTGTGCCACATTCACTCGGCACGCATGGCGGCGTTGATAGAAGATGCGAGGTGAACCGTGCTTGCCAGCCTCAGTGGGGTAGTCGCGGCGACCGGCAAGGACTTTGTTGTCATCCGGGTTGGCGGCGTGGGATTCTACGTCTCTGTGCCCCAGGCCGTTTTAGATGGCCTGCCTGGCCTGGGCCTGGAGTTGACGGTCTACACCCATTTACACGTGCGAGAGAACGAACTGGCGCTATATGGCTTTGCTTCTGAGGAGGAGCTTGCCCTCTTCCGGCTGTTGTTGGGGGTCTCCGGAATCGGTCCGAAGGTGGCCCTGTCTGTCCTGTCGTTCCTGCCTGTCGACCGGCTTCAGGCAGCCATTGCCCAAGAAGACGTGGCGATGCTGGCCCGGGTCCCGGGCATTGGGCCAAAGACGGCCAAAAAGCTGGTGTTTGACTTGAAGGACAAGGTCGCGGTCGACATCATGCCCGGCGAGCCCCGCCCGGCCCTGACCGAAGCCGATGCTGACCTGATCGCTGCCCTGACCACCCTGGGCTACAGCGTGGCCGAGACTCAAGAGGCTATCCGCTCGTTGCCCCGCGAGGATCTTCCACTGGAGGAGCGGGTGCGTCTGGCGTTGATCTATTTTTCCTCGTAATCTTCCGCTACTTTTCGGCCCTGTCGCCCGATCTTCCTATCACCGTCTTTACTCGCTTGTTGAACGACCGGCGGTCGAGCAGGATGCGCCGCCCGCAGACCTGGCACTTGAGCCCAATGTCGGCGCCGACGCGCACCACGCGCCACTCGTAGCTGCCGCAGGGGTGGGGCTTGCGCAGCCGCACCAGGTCGTCTACCTCAACCTCTTTGCGCATGCTTCACCTTCCTCTCGAGTGGAAACTGGCCGGCAGCCCTGCGTCCGGCACCGGCCCGCTGGCTCGCCCGGTCTGCAACACCTGCTTGAGCAGGTCCGGCCGGTTTGTGATGATGATATCCACCTCCAGCTTCATGAGCTGCCACATCCGGCCCGGATCGTCCACGGTCCACGTGTGCACGCGGTAGCCCCGCTTTGTAGCCCACTGCATATATTTGTCATCCACCATGCTCTGGTCGGGATGAAGCGCGCCGAGCCGCAGAAGGTGCCGCGCCCACGGGCGGCGCAGGGGCAAGGGCATGTCTTGACAGTACAGCAGCCCGATCGGAATCCACGGGTTGAGCCGGCTGATCCATCGCAGGGCCAGTGGGTTGAAAGAGGATACGATGGTCCGGTCCAGCAGGCGGTTGTCCTCGATGGCGCGGACCACGCCCGCAGCCAGGCCGTCATCGCGCCAGCCCGCCGTCTTGAGCTCGATGTTGAGCAAGAGACGATGGCCTACGGCGTCAATGACTTCTTGTAGCGTGGGAATCTGCTGCGCGGCGAATGCGGGGTCGAACCGGCTCCCCGCATCCAGTTCCTTCAGCTCGGACAGGCTCTTGTCCCGGACCTGGCCCGTGCCGTTGGTGGTGGTCTCCAGGGAAAAGTCGTGGAGGACCACCACCTCCCCATCGCTGGAGAGTTGCACGTCCAGCTCGATCCCGTCTGCCCCGAGCTCGGCGGCGAGCAGAAAGGCCGCCAGTGTATTCTCCGGCGCCTCGGCGCTGGCACCTCGGTGGGCAAAATTTAGCGGGCGGTCCCGATAGAACGACGGTACGCTCACTGCATAAAACCAGCGGTATCTGGCTCACCGGCCGCTGAACGGGTGGCAGCCGATGCTATCGCCGGGCTCAGGCTGTGGCCTTGGCCTCGGCCTTTTTCCGCGTGCCTTTCAGCTTGCCGGTCTCCCAAACCACGAGCAGCGGCACGGCATTAAAGATAGACGAGTAGGTGCCCGACAACAGCCCCACCAGGAGCACGGCAACGAACTGCTTCATCGTCGCCCCGCCAAACAGCAATAGTGCGATGAGCACAAAGATGGCGTTGAGCTGGGTCGCCAGCGAGCGGTGGATCGTCTCCAACAAGCTGCGGTTGACGATGGTCTCGTAGGGCTCCCCGCGTCGCTTGGGGATGTTCTCCCGGATCCGGTCAAATACCACAATGGTATCCTGGACGCTAAAGCCGATCACGGTCAGCAGCGCGGTTAGGAACAGGGCATCGGCTTCCCAGCCCAGGATCAGGCCGGCGAGCGAAAACAGTCCCACTGTCACCAGAATGTCGTGCACCATCGCCGCGATGGCGCACACCCCGTAACGGAAGGCATTGGGCACTTTGCGGAAGGCAAAGATGATAAAGGCCAGGATGAAAAGGGCGGCAACTGCTACTGCAATACTGGCGGTGCGGGTCACCTCGGCGCCGACCGCCGGGCCTACTGACTCGAATCGCAGTTCTTCCACCCCGCCAAAGGCCTGCTCCAGTGCGTTCATAATCCCGGTCTTGGCCTCAGGTTCCATGGGCTTGGTGCGGATCAGGACCGTATCGTCGGCTGTCGTCGTCACCGCGCTGCCGGGAAAGTCATTCTCCGCAAGCACCTGGCGGACATCGGCCGGCTGGACGGCTTGGTCAAAGCTCAACTCCAGGAGCGTGCCGCCGGTAAAGTCGATGCTAAGCTTGACCGGTGAGCCAAAGGCGATGATCGAGTAGATCATCGCCACCAGTCCCGGGATGATGATTAGGGCCGAAAGCAAGAAATACCAGTGTCGTTTCTCTACGATATTGAACATGGGATATCCTCCACTCACCTGACCCGATTAGATGCCCATCAGGAACTTGTTGGACTCTACCTTTTCACCCACCCAGCTAAACACCAGCCGCATAAAGGTCCGGGTGACGGTGATGGCAGTAAACAGGTTGATGATCACACCCAGGGCGAGGGTGATCGCAAAACCCCTCACCGCCCCGGCGCCAAAGGTGGAGCCAAAGTAGAACAGGATGGCGCAGGTAATGAGGGTGGAGATATTGGAATCCCGGATGGAGGTCCAGGCCCGGCTGAACCCTGCCTCGATGGCCGATTCCAGGTTGCGCCCGGCTCGCAATTCCTCCTTCATCCGCTCAAAGACGAGAATGTTGGCGTCGACCGCCATTCCGGTAGAGAGGATAAAGCCGGTGATGGCGGGCAGGGTCAGCGTCACGCCGGTGAGCCCTGCCGCGGCTAGCGCAATGGTGGCTACTAGCAGAATGACGCCCAGTATCATGGGCCAGGCGTCCCTCCGGTCCACCAGGTAGCTTATGAGCATCATCAGGCTGATCAACAGCAAGATCGGCCAGCCGACCATGTACACGGCCAGGTTGAGGATGCCATAGAGGACAAGGGCCAGGTCGGCCAGGAATCCGGGCAGCCGGTAGTAGATGAGCATGAATAGCAGGACAATGCCCAGGCCCACCAACCCGGCGCGGATACTCCGCTGCACCGAGTCCTGCCCCAACGTGGGCCCGACGGCGCGGGTGGTCTCGACGCGCAGAGGCACCGGCAGCGAACCATAACGGAGCTGGACCACCAGCTGCTGTGCCTCTTCCGGCGTAAAGCTACCCTGGATCACGCCTTGCCCATCTGGGATCTGGCTCTGGACGACCGGGCTGGAGATAACCTCCTTGTCCAGCACAATCGACGCGTACTTTTGTATGTTGCGGGCAGTATAGTCGGCAAAGATCTGCCCGCCCTCGTCGTCCAGCTCAAAGGCGATCATCAATTCGCCAGTTTGATTGTCGCGCTGCACCCCGGCGTACTTTAGGTGGGCGCCGGTGAGAACGGTGGCAAACACGCGGTCTGTGATCACCTGGGTTGCGCTGATGGGGCTTGTGGGTGGAGTGATCTCACCCGGCGCTGCCAGGTGCGTCGTCGCCCCCTGCGACTCGAGCAAGGGATAGGTGGTCTGCACGATGGAGCCGGGCGGCAAAAAGATATCGCCCGCGTCGATGAACTCGAGCAAGCCGGTCTCCTTGATGGTGGCGATGGCCTGATCCGGATCGCCGACGCCCGGCAGTTCCACGATGATGCGCCGGTCGCCCTGTGTCTGCACCAGGGGCTCGACCACGCCGAGGGCGTTGACCCGGTTTTCGATGATCGAGGCTGCCACGTCCAACTGGCCTGCCTCCAGTTCCTGGCCCTCGCCCAGGTCTGCCTCCAGCAGTACCTGGACTCCACCTTGTAGATCCAGCCCTTGCCGGATTTCAAAATCCTGCTGGATGTCGATTGGCCCCAACGAAATGTGCAGGCCCGGGCTGCCGGGTACTACGACATAGAGGGCGATCGCAGCCAAGATGATGATCAGGATGAACAGGACTATGCTACTGTTTTTCATGATATCTAATCGGTTCCTCCCGGCAATTCCTACCTTCAGAGTTCTCTTGCAGGTCCACCATCAGGCAAACAGAGCGATTATACTCCAACGCCTGGCAGTTGTCAAACCTACTTGACAGGCTCGGTGAAATCGGGTATAATGCCGCCAACAAGCATGGGATGGCCCCGGCCTTGGCAGGTGGGCGCGTCCCATCATAGTAGAACGACGTCGAGCAGGAGGAGTAGGTGGACGGGCCCTGGTGAACGCACGGTCCGGCAGAGAGGGAGGTCACCGGCTGCAAGCCTCCCACAGCAGCCATCCACCGAAGGTCGCCTGGGAGTCGGTTGGCCGAGAGCCAGACGCTGTGTAGGTCAACCCGGGTTCGCCCGTTAACGCATTCGAGTGGGCAGAGAGCACTCGAGGAACAACCGTCCGCAGTCGCGGGATCGGGAGGTCACCGTGGCGAAGGAGGTTGGGTTCCTGCAAGGGGGGCTCTTGCCAAGCAAGGTGGTACCGCGAAAGAGGAACCCTCTTCGTCCTTGTGGATGAAGGGGTTCTTTTGATGTAGGGCAGCACGTGCATGTCGGGTGTGATCGCTGAGAAGCCTCGGCAGTGGAGAGGACTTCGTGATACGCAAACATCGAGATGGAGAGAAGCGGATGAATGGCACAATGCCCTGTTTGGGCGCTCATCCTATCCCCGGAGAGGAGGTGATGGTGATGGACGACGCAGACGTTAACGTTCGTCGTGGGTCTATCAGCAGCATCTCTACCTTGACAGAAAGGATGGGCGAAAAATGAGTGGGCAAGAAAAACGAGAAATGGACAGCATCTACGACCCGCAAGCCACCGAGACGCGGCTGTATGATTGGTGGGAGTCGCGGGGCTATTTCAGGCCGGAAACCCTGGTCGAGCTGGGACTGGCCGATGCCCAGGGACCGGCCTGGTGCATCACCATGCCGCCGCCCAACGTCACCGGGGCGCTGCATCTGGGGCATGCCATGACCGCCGCGGTCGAGGACCTCATGACGCGCTACTATCGCATGCAGGGCTTCGAGGCGCTGTTTCTGCCCGGCAGCGACCACGCCGGCATCGCGACCCAGAATGTGGTCGAGCGCGAGTTGGCCAAACGGGGACAGAACCGGCACGAGCTGGGCCGCGAAAAGTTTGTGGAGAAGGTCTGGGAGTGGAAAGAAGTCTATCTCGCCCGCATCACCGAGCAGCACAAGCGCCTGGGTGTGAGCTGCGACTGGCAGCGGGACCGCTTCACCCTGGACGAGGGCCTGAGCCACGCCGTGCGCACGGCCTTTGTGCGGCTCTATGACAAGGGGCTGATCTATCGCGGCGCCTATCTGGTAAATTGGTGTCCCCGCTGCGAGAGCGCCATCTCCGATCTGGAGGCCATACCCGAGGAGCACGACACGCACCTGTGGACGATTCGCTATCCGCTGATCGGCGATGACTGGAGCGGCCCCACGCATCCGTGGGGCAGTGGCCGCTGGGCCGAAGGAGCGACGGAGTTCATCGAGATGGCGACCACCCGCCCGGAGACGATCCTGGGCGACACGGCAGTGGCGACACACGAGGAGCACGAGCGCTTCGGGTCCATGATCGGCCGCACCGCTGTGCTGCCAGCCATCGAGCGACAGATTCCGATCATCGCCGACCAGTTGGTGGACCCTGCCTTTGGCACCGGCGCGGTCAAGGTGACGCCCGCCCACGATCCCAACGACTATGAGATGGGGCTGCGCCACGGGTTGGAGGCGCCCACGGTTCTGACCGACACGGCAAGGATGAATGAATTGGCCGGCCCGTATGCCGGAATGGACCGCTACGAATGCCGCGAGGCCATCGTGCGCGACTTTGAGAAAGAGGGCCTGCTGCTCAAGATTGAGCCCTACCATCATGCTGTGGCTCACTGCCAGCGCTGCGATACCGTGATCGAGCCGCGCATCAGTACCCAGTGGTTTCTGAACGTAAAGCCTCTCGCCGATGCGGCTGTCGAGGCCATCCAGCAGGGTGAGACCACCATCATCCCCGAGCGGGAGGAGCGTAGATTCTTCCACTGGATGGAGAATATCCGGCCCTGGTGCATCAGCCGCCAGTTATGGTGGGGCCATCGCATTCCGGTCTGGTTCTGCGACGAGTGCGGCGAGCAGACCTGCGCCATGGAAGATCCGGACCAGTGCGCCAATTGCGGCAGCCCGAATATCCGCCAGGACCCCGATGTGCTCGATACCTGGTTCAGTTCGGGCCTGTGGCCGTTCAGCACCCTTGGCTGGCCCGAGGATACACCCGACATGCGGCGGTACTATCCCACCGACATGCGCGAGACCGGCTACGACATCCTCTTCTTCTGGGTGGCCCGGGAGATGATGCTCGGCATCGAGATGACGGGCCAATCTCCCTATCGCACCGTCTACCTCCACGGCTTGGTCCGGAACGAGGAGGGCAAAAAAATCAGCAAGTCGATGGAGGACATTGACGACTACGATCCGATGCATCTCATCGATCAGATCGGGGCCGACGCGCTGCGCTACACCCTGCTGACCAGCTCGACGCCGGGCAACGACATGAACCTGGATCCGCGCCGCTTGGAGGGCGCGCGCAACTTTGCCAACAAGATCTGGAACGCGGCCCGCTTTGTCGTCACCAACCTGGAAGGCGCCAGCGCCGCGGGGCCTTTCACCGATCTGGCACTGCCCGACCGCTGGATCGTGAGCCGTTTGAACCAGCTCATTGCCGACGCCACCGCTCTATTCGACTCGTACCAGTACGGCGAGGCTGGACGGCGCATCAACGAGTTCCTGTGGAGCGAGTTCTGCGATTGGTACATCGAAGCCTGCAAGATCCGGCTCTACGGCGACGACCCGGCGGCGCGCTCTACCGCCCAGGCTACGCTGGTGACGGTGCTGGAGCGCGCCCTGCGGCTGCTGCACCCGTACATGCCCTTTGTGACCGAGGAGATCTGGCAGCACCTGAAGGCGGCCTGGCCCGGCGGCCAGTTCTGGGGCGAGTCGCTGATGATCAGCCGCTGGCCCAAGGCCGACGCTGTACACCTTGACCAACAGGCCGAAGCAGACATGGAGCTGCTCATGGACCTGATTCGCCAGATCCGGAATGCCCGCGCCGAATTCAACGTGACGCCTGGCAAGGCAATCGCGGCCATTGTGGTCGGCGGGTCCAAGCTGGCGATGCTCGAGTCGCAGGGCCGCCTGCTCACCTTCCTGGGCAAGGTGGATGCCGATCAGCTAACTCTGCTGCAGACTCTGCCCGAGAAGCCAAAGAAGGCCGTGGCCCTGGTCGCCCCTGAAGGTGTCGAGGCCTACCTGCCGCTGGCTGGCCTGGTGGATCTGGATCAGGAGATGGAGCGCCTGAGGAAGGCACTGGCTGCGGCCGACGATGAGATCCGGCGGTCGGAGCAGATGCTGGCGAACGAGAGCTTTACCGCCAAGGCGCCGGCGCACGTGGTCCAACAACAGCGGGACCGGCTGGCAGCCGGGCAGGAGCGCCGCGAGCGGCTGCAGGCGCGCCTGGAAGCGCTGGAGGACTGATCGAGTACCTCTGGCGCGCAGCCGGTCAGACTCGATCCGCTGAACAATAGAGAGGCCCCGCTCTCAACAAAAAGCCGCCGGGTTTCGGCACCGGCGGCTGGCGGAGAGTGGGGCCTTTCGAGTTTCTATAGCCGGACCCCATTGCCCTCCGACAGTCTTTGCTTGATCGTGAGCCAGTCGCGCCGGAGTCTTTCATCCGTCTCGATCTGGGTGCCGATCTTGTCGCAGCCGTGCAAGATGGTGGTGTGATCTCGCCCGCCAAGGATCTGGCCGATCTGGGGTAGCGAGGCGTCTGTCTCTTCTCGTATGAGGAACATCGCCAGTTGGCGCGGAACAGAAACAGCACGGGCGCGACTCCGTCCGATTAGCTCCTCCTCAGAAAGATGAAAGTGCTGCGCCACCTCCTTGACGATCCGCTCCGGCGACAGGTCTGCCTGGTGCGCCAGGATGTTCTCCAGCGCTCGCCCGACAGTCTCCAGTGTCAGCGGCGTGTGCAACAAGTTGGCCAGGGCCACCACCCGGTTCAGCGCGCCTTCCAGCTCGCGGATGTTGCTGGGGATCTTGCGAGCGATGTAGGCCAGCACATCGTCGGGCACCAAAGACGGGCAGCTCTCGGCCTTGGCCCGGAGGATCGCCATCCGCGTCTCGAATTCGGGCGGCTGGACGTCGGCAATTAGCCCCCACCCGAACCGCGAGCGGAGCCGGTCCTCCAGCGCGACCAACGACTTGGGCGGGCGGTCGCACGAGACAACGATTTGCCTTCCCGAGCTGTGCAACGCGTTGAACGTGTGAAAGAACTCCTCTTGGGTTCGCTCCTTGCCAGCCAGGAACTGGATGTCGTCCACCAGCAGCACATCGGTGTTGCGGTACTTGAGGCGGAATGCCTCGGTCTTTTGCGAGCGGATGGCGTTGATCAGGTCGTTGGTGAACCACTCGGAAGACACGTACAACACTGACATCCCTCTCGCTTTGGCGGCATGGCCCAGCGCATGGAGCAGGTGCGTCTTGCCCAGCCCAACCCCGCCATAGATGAACAGCGGATTGTAGGCATGGGCCGGGTTCTCTGTAACGGCCAAGCTGGCGGCATGCGCCAGCCGGTTGTTGGTCCCTACGACAAAGGTGTCAAAGGTGTACTGCGGGTATAGCACGGTGGACGGCCGTCCGTTTGCCTTGTGGGTCCCTTTCTCCTGTCCTTGCTCTGGCTCATCGGCTATGGTTTCCGGCACAAGGACTAGATGCTCATCCCGCTCTGGGGCGCGGGCCGTGAACTTGATGTCTGCGTCGGGGCCGGCGTGTCGCTGCAGCGTGCGCTTGACAACCGCGAGCAGCCGGTTCTGCAGCCAGTCAACCGCGTAGGCGTGCCGCACGTAGACGGTGTAGAGACCATCCTCGCAGCTGATCACCTCGCTGCCCCGCAGCCAGGTATCAAAGGTAGCGCGCGTCATTTGCAGCTGCAGTTCACCTAGTGTCGCCTGCCACTGTTTCTGTGCGTTGGCTATCGCCTGGTCCGCCGTCTGGCTCTCCCTCTTTGTTGAAACCACAGTTCCCTCAGATGTAGTAGATTTCCTGACGCGCGCGGCGGCAGGGCGGCATTCCATGGGGCGATCTGCCACCATCATAGTGCGGACCATTGGCCTCTCACCGCAGAGACTATGAGTGCGTCCGTGTCGTGCTATCGGTTATAAGGTGGTCTGACCGCGAGGTGAAGGCTGTAGCTGGGGCAGCGTCCTCGTGAGCCGGAGTAGTGGGTAGGCGTGGCATTTGCTGTCAATTCGCTCCAGAGGTGCTTTCTCACCAAAGACTCGGTGCTGATCACCGGATCCCTTCCCCCTTCGCCTGTGCTACGGTCGTGGATCATTGTAGCAAACAACCGGCGATTTTGCAAGCGGTTTTCGCTGCTTCCAGGGCACATAGCTGTTGGTGCAGGAAGGGCGCCAATCTACATCTAGGGGAGGCGGAACCCAGCGCCTCTACATCTAGTATCTGAATGCTGCCCTGATGCCTGTTATCTTAAGATTTCGCTGGTCCGAGAATTTAAGCAAACTTACGTCAAGGCCGGTGCGGGTGCCGATCTCGCTCCTCACACAATCGTCAGCCAGCAGTGTCGAGCTGGGCCAGCTCGCGCGCCGCGCGCCGCAGGTTGTGTCGGATTGTTCCCAGAGGGGCGCTTGCCGGTGTCACGACCGTGAGCAACCTCTCCCCGGGCACCGACATGGTGTACAGCCTCAACGACTCTGTCTCGAACATGTTGTGTTCGAACGGCCTGTCTGGCTCTCCCAAAAAGTGGGCAGTCGCCTGCGCGGCACGGATGGTAGCTATGCTAAGGTTTGCCAGCATCACCGTTCCGGCTTCATCCAAAGAAGACACGTGGGCGAGCAGCTGCTCGTCGCCTTCTCTGGCGGAGAGCAGAAGAACGGCGTCGGCATAGATCTCGCGGGCGAGCTGTGTCAGGATGTTCTGCACCTCCTCGGAGTTGTGTGGCTCTGGCGAAGGGGTTGGGGCTGCTTGCGTTGCCGAGAGGCCGACTTCCTTGCTCAGTGCATCCTCGATGCTGGGCAAGAGATCGTCGGCAAAGAACGGTTTCGATAGGATTCCCTGGATGTCCGATCGACGTATCTCCGATGGCACGCTCTCGCCCATGAGCGGGATCAGCATCAGGCGCATCGCGGGCCGCACCTCTCTCAGGCGTGGGATCAAGTCGCGGTAGTCCAGGTCATCGGGATCAAGGTCCATGTCGATGATCGTCAGCGCAAAGCTCTCGTCGTGCAGCAGGGACAACGCATCGCTGCCCCTTTGCGCTACGCTGACGTCGTAATCGCCATCATCCTCCAACATCTCTTTGAGCATGGTGGCAAATGCCTCGTTCCGATCTACAACCAGTATCCTGGGGGCCATGCGTTCTCCCTCTCTCCTAAGGGCTCAGCAGCCAAGACACGGCATTCGTCACGAACTGCTCTTTCGGGGCATCGGGGAGGAGGTAGACGGGAAAGCCCACGTACACCAATTGAAAGTCGGCAAACTCGTCCTCCAACGTGATCACCGAGGGCAGCCCGCTGGCCTCGCTGTTCGGTCCGCGAACAAAGACGATGGCACCGTCTGCCTCCGTGAATTCCTCAAGAACGCCCATCTCATAGTCGCTCCCTGACGGAGGCGTTACAAACTCGATGACCTCTCCTGCCTCGAATCCCCGGGCCAGGGGGTGGCTGGCGTCGTTCACCTGGATGTCTGTCTGCACCAGCTCTGTGTCTGACTCGCTTATATAGGCGCCCGACATGATAATGGGCACGCCCTCGAACATCAGGCCGAGCAGCAGGTCGCCGGCTTCCCCATCCAGCGCTCCCTCGTGGTCGCCCATCGTCCAGATCGACAGGTCAACCAGGGCGAGGTCTGCCAGGCTGGGCAGGCCACCCTCTGCTACACTCCAGGTGGTGACGTCGTAGGTGCCTTGCAGGATAGTGGCATAGTCCAGGGCGCTGGTCATGCTGTCGTACCGGCCTGCGCCTTCATCCAGTGCCACGATCATGATGCTTCCCAGCGGCTCTGCGGGCGGCTCTTCCGGTTCCGGCTCAACCTCGTCAGGCGGGAGCGGGGCGGTCTCCTGGTCTGATTCCTGCCAGCCGCCCCCTTCCCCTTCCTCAGCCAGCTCGCCGCTCGGGCAGAGTGCCAGGAGGCTGGTGACGGTCGTCTCTATGGTGTGCAGCAGGCACCCTTCCAGGTCGTTGGCAGCCAGCCGCTCGAGCGCGTTGTTCAGGCCCGTCTCAGAATCGGCCAGCACGACCATAACCTCACGGCTGCCCTCGCTTTGCAGCATCAGCAAGGACGTCGTAGCCGGGGACATCTCGCCCACCGGCCCGACCACGATACGGTTCTTGCCGTTGTGCAGGGACTCGGCTTCTTCCTCGAGCGTCTCGGTTGTGGTGGGTTGCACCGTCGCGGTAATCGTCGATCCGCTGGTCAGAGATTCGTCCGACAGTGTGTCTGTGTCTTCATCGTCAAGCGTCGCCGTGGGCGTGAATATCAAGGTCACTTCGGCTGCCGCCAGGTACGGTTCTATCTCTTCGGACTGCTCGTACAGCCCCAAAAAGAGCGTATCGCTGCTCTCATTCTCTTGTTCTCTGATAGTCAGCGTCTTGCCGGACTCGGCCAGCTGAGCTTGCAGCGCGCTGCCTGCCTGCACCAGGTCATTGTCCAACAGCGGCGCGCCAGCATAGACCAGGTCGACCTCGTCGCCAAAAAAGTGTGGAAAGTCCGCCAGTTCGTACTGGCGCTGGGCGCTGCTGAAGAAGTCGGCGATGTTGGCGATGAACCGATCGTTGTCGCTCACCGCGTTGTTGGGCTCGGTCATGAAGGTCAGATCGCCCAGGGCCAGGACGGCGCCATCGGCTGCCAGCATGGCTACCGTCAGTTCCTCACTGCGCTCGCTGGTGCTGGACCGGGTCTCGCCGCCTGTCTTGATCAGCGCCGGCTCGTCGGACGAGATCGAGTGGGCGGCAAAGAATACGATGCGCTCTAGCCCATCGGTCACCTGCTCGTCGGCCAAGTCTGTCAGGATGATGTTGCGAAAGTTGCCCTCATTCTCCGCCGTGTTGTACAAATAGTCATCCTGAAAGAGCAGTCCGAACCGGCTGGCAAGATCGTTGACGTGCGCCACGTCCGCGTCGACCCCGATATAGTAGCCCCACTCGTCATAGAGGATGCCGTACCGGGAGGGATCGGTCACCAGCAGCAGGCGCCCCCCCTTGTCCACAAAATTCTCGACCATCTGGATCTCGTCGGGGGTCCAGTCGCTGCCGGGGGAGATGATCGCCAGCGCCTGGGCATGCCGCAACTGCGTAGACAGATCGTCGAAATCATAGACCGGCTGCAACCGCAGCCCGCGTGCCGCCAGCCTGGCCTGCAGCACGTTCAGCTCGGCCATCTGCACGTGATTGTCGTGGGCCAGATCGACGAGAACAGTGCCGGCTTCCTCTCCGGCCTTTACCTCCGAAAACGGTTGCGTCTCGGGCAGGGGCTCGTCGATCTGGGTCAGATCGGGACGCGCGGCCTCACTGGGCACGTATCGTCCCTCGTAATAATAGAGCCAACGTACAGCCAGCGGTGCTATCAACAGGATCACAGCCAGCAGGACAATGAGTGCTCGTTTTAGCATGGGTAGTTCCTTTCGCCAAAGAGTCCTATCACTGGAGCGGTTCTACGTAGCGAAAGTAGAAGCCGGGCGGAAGCTGGTTGGGCGTGGCAGCCACCGTCGCTGCCGTCATGCCCTGTCGCATCTTGTACTCGAACAGGATCTCTTCCTCGGGAAGCTCGGGCGTCCGGTCTACGACTTGATAATTGCGCAGCTTGGCCAGACTTGCCGCAGCCTCCACGGCGTCACCCTTCGAGCCCACCTGGTCAATCAGGCCCATCTGCTCGGCCTGCAGCCCGAGGTAGATCTCCCCCCGGGACAGGATCTCTGGGCCCACGTTCAGCCGGTCTTCCCGTTGGGCCAGGATCGCGGTCACAAAGGTGTCTTTGAGCACCTCCAACTGGCGGATTACCTCCACCTGAGATCCGCCCGAGAGTTTGAACGGGCCGGTGGTGAAGAATGTCTCGTCCAGTTGGTCGGGCTCTGGTAAGATCGAGATCACGCCGATATTGCCCACCATCGATCCAGGCTTGGCATAGATCCGGTCTGCCGCCGATGCGATGTAATAGGCGCCACTGGCAGCCATCTCGTTCACGGCGGCAACTACTGGCTTGCTGTCCCGCAGCCTGAGGACCTCAAAGTACATGTCCTCACTTGCGGTCACCTCGCCGCCCGGACTCGAGATCTCGAGCACCACTGCGCGGATGGCGGGATCGTTGGCGGCTTCCTCCATGGCCTGGCGCACGTACGCAGTGTAGGAGCCCCAGATGTCTCCTTCGATGCGGATCACGGCGATCTCGGGTGTGGGAATCAGGTACCTGGCAAGCAGGAGCCCGGCCACCAGCACCAGGAGCAAAGCGGCTATTGTGAGGAACACACGGAGCACGTTCTGTCTGTTCATGCTACCTCACTTTCGATTGGGGATAATCTACGATGATTATACCACGCTTTGGCAAAAAACTCGAAATGGCACAGGCATCAGATGACGCTCCGATCCAGGCCAGGTTTCCAGACAGTGGCGGCTCTTGCCTGTCGCCGCCAACGCGTCTCCGCAGCACAGTACGGTTCCCCGCGCGCCCCGATTGTTGGTCGCCGGCACCAAAGATGGTATAATCGGGCCGCCGGGGCCTGGCTCCCTGTCTGCCGGTTCCCGGCCGGCAGGGTCTGTCACCAACTCTGAGCTTTGGGTTGCGGGAGGCGCACCATGAGGTTTGATGGAAGAGCGTGGAACGAGATGCGTCCGGTGCACATGGTGCCCGGCTTTGTCGAGTACGCGGAGGGATCCGTCCTGATCGAGGTGGGCGAGACCCGGGTCCTGTGCAACGCTACCGTCGAGGATTCTGTGCCCCGGTGGCGCTCCGGCAGTGGGGCCGGTTGGGTCACGGCCGAATATGCGCTGCTCCCTCGCTCCACGCATCAGAGGACGCGGCGCGAGACCGGCGGCCTGCGAGGGCGGACCCAAGAGATCCGGCGCCTGATTGGACGCAGCCTGCGTGCAGCCGTCGATCTGCGCCAGCTGGGCGAGCGGACGATCATCGTGGACTGCGATGTCATCCAGGCAGACGGCGGCACGCGCACAGCGTCCATCACCGGCGGCTATGTGGCGCTGGCCCTGGCGGTGCAACGCCTGATCGAGAACGAGATTGTGCCGCCTGGCGTGCTGACCGCGCAGGTGGCTGCTACCAGCCTGGGGCCGGTAGATGGGCAGCTCATGCTGGATCTGTGCTACGAAGAGGACTCGGCGGCGACAGCCGATTTCAACGTAGTTATGACCGGTGGCGGTCGCCTGGTGGAAGTGCAGGGCACCGCCGAGGGGCTGCCCTTCGAGCGCCGCGTGATGGACGCCGTGCTCGACCTGGCCGAGGTCGGCATTGACCAGTTGCTGGATCTGCAGCGCCAGGTGCTGGGCGAGGGCGCAGGAGCAGGTGCGTGAGGGTTCGTGTCCTGATCGCAGTCGTGCTGCTGTTCGGCATGCTGGTGCTGCTGGCTCCGCTGGCTTTGCGCGAATGGGTAGGCCGGCGGACCGCGCCGCAGATCTACGCCGAGGCCCTCGACGCCCCGGCCAGCCCGGCGGCCCTCGTCCTGGGCGCCGGCTACTCGCCGGACGGCCGTCTCAGCAGCGCCCTGGCCGATCGGATGGATACGGCCATTGCCCTATACGAGGCGGGCCAAGTCAACAAGCTGTTGCTGACCGGTGACAACCGGTTCGTGGACTATAGCGAGCCGGCAGCCATGGCAGCCTACGCCCAGGCCCAGGGCGTGCCCGCGGAGGACCTCGTGCTGGATTACGCCGGAAGGAGCACGTACGATAGCTGCTACCGGGCTGGCGCCATTTTCGGCGTGGAGCGGGCGATTGTGGTCACCCAGGCTTTTCACCTGCCCCGGGCGATATACACCTGCGACCGGCTCGGCCTGCAGACGGTGGGCGTCGTCGCGGACCGCCGTCCCTACTTTCGCGCCACCTGGTATGAGCTGCGCGAGCTGTTTGCTCTGGCCCGGGCCTGGCTGGACCTGAACCTGTTCAGGCCCCTGCCGGTACTGGGCGACGCGATCCCGGTAGATTGGAGCGAGCGGGCAGGCGCTCGACAGCAAGGGGGCTAGAAGCCGCAACGTCCGGGGCCGCTATCTCACCTGCCCTAGAGGGTGGGCCACTTTCTGGCTAGCAACGCCTCCACCTGGGCGCGCTGCTCAGCGTACCCCTGTTCCTTGTATAGAGGCGCGCAGCCTTCCGACTCGCTCTGGCCCGCCGCCAGCTTGAGGGCAAAGGCAAAGCAGGTCGGTTCGCCGCAGCGCTTGCAGTTGGTCTGCGGCAACAGGCGAAACAGCTCCAGAGGCTGCCGGCGCTCGTGCTGCGTGGCGTCCGGCTCGATCTCATCCCGCCGCTCCCAGGTCTGGTTGACCAGCGCCACCAGCGACTCGATGATCTTGGTTGCCTCCTGTCGGCTCTCCAGGCCCTCCGCGGCGATCCGATTGGGCCAGAAGCCGATATTGTGCCCGTCTTTGCGCCAGGCCAGCGTTGTCCTTCCCGGCGAGTAGACGCCTCGGCTCAGCGTGGCGTTCAGGTAGGGCAGGACCTCGCGGATGTCCGTCTCCAGGTAGGCGATGACTTCGTACTCAAAGTCCTCTACATCGTGGGTAGAGATGGTAATCTCCAGTTCGTAGGACTCGATCAGCATAGTGCTTCCTCGATGGCATCCATCTGGTGTGCAGGATGGCGCTTGGCCCGGCGTGGGGAATCCCGGTCCGCAGCGTTGCCCTACAGCATGCCCAGCTCCCGTGCTCGGAGGGCGGCCTGGGTCCGGTCGCGGGCACCCAGCTTTTGCAGGATGATGGTCACATAG